>Ga0066652_100000073_pt1 | contig 63849 bp, 59 predicted proteins | sample GraSoiAngelo_101_FD_71413 | JGI IMG/M metagenome (GOLD analysis project Ga0066652, IMG submission 71413) | Grasslands soil microbial communities from the Angelo Coastal Reserve, California, USA - 14_0903_02_30cm | ecosystem: Environmental > Terrestrial > Soil > Grasslands | place: USA... | reverse complement strand
CTTTTAATTCTCCCGGTTCATATTTCACATCATCCCAGCGCAACCGGTATTCAAATGCCTCCTTTTTCTTTCTCCCCAGGGAACGGCCATTTAAAAAAAGTTCCACTTCATCTCCTGATGTAAAAACATGCACAGGCGTAACTTGTCCCAAACGCTCTGGCCAGGTCCAGTGCGGGAGTATATGAACCATGCGAAAATCGGAACGCCAACGGGATTGATACAGGTAAAAACGATCTTTCTTAAACCCTGCCAGGTCAATAATGCCACAATATGAACTACGGGCCGAATAATAAGGAGTGGGTTCACCCAGGTAATCCCAACCCGACCACACAAACTCTCCCGCCACATAAGGATGTTTATCCTGCGAAGCAAAAACTTTGTCAGGAGAAGCACCAAATGCGGCAGTGTACAATTCATAAGCGCTTACATATTCTCTTTGGGGATCACCACCCGTACTATCGCTGACAGGTGCACTGATGTCATCCACTACCGGGAACAAATATGTACCGCGGGTGCTAAGAGCAGATGCAGTCTCGCTACTTACGATCAACTTGCCGGGGAACTGTTTTTGAAACGCAGGATACAACGGCGATGTCTTTATTCCTTTCAACTGGGAATAAGCAGGCGCGTCCCGTATGCCTTCGCCCTGGTAATTCAAACTGATCACATCCATCACCTGCGGAAACGGCATCTCGGGTTTTGCGTAGTTCATCGATGCAGTAGCAGGCCTCGTATCATCTTCTTCCCGAACAATATCATGTAGCTGTTTTGCCAATGCGGCGCCAGCATCTGCCGTGTACTGCTCACCTACTTCATTGCCAAAGCTCCAGGCAATAACAGAAGGATGATTACGGTCCCTCCTGATAAAAGTTCTCGTATCGGCTTCATGCCAGTCGGGGAAGATCAAATGAAAATCAAGTGGCGTTTTTCCTCTTTCCCAACAATCAAATATTTCATCAATTACAAGAAATCCCATCCGATCAGTTAGATCCAATAATTCAGGTGCCGGCGGATTATGTGCCATTCGAATAGCATTGCATCCCATTTCAGCTAATATCTCCAATTGTCTTTCGGCCGCTCTTTTATTGAATGCCGCGCCTAACGCACCCAGGTCATGATGCTGATTCACACCCTGGATACGTACAGCTCTGTCATTTACTAATACTCCTTTAACAGGGTCAAACTTCACTGACCGTATCCCAAAACGAGTTTCATATTCATCAATGATCTTGCCTTTTGAATATAGGCGGGTAACTGCTACATATAGATTGGGTCGTTGTGAAGGCCGTGGACCCCAGAGCAAAGGATTTTTTATGGTCAACGAGCTTTCAGCCTTCGATTTCTCTCCTGTTTGCACAACCAGCGCTGAATTAGGAAAATTACCTGCCTTCCCGGCTCTTTCCAGCTGATCATTCAGGCGATATATTTCAGTAACCAATGTGACGGCTTGATTGGCGGAAGATTTGTTCTCGAGTTGAACAATAAGATCAATAGTAGCTGAAGCAGCAGAAACATTTCTTGTCCGGATAAATGTACCCCATTGAGCTACATGTACGGGATTAAGTTTTGTAAGCCATACATTCCGGTAAATACCGGCACCGGGATACCAGCGGGATGAATTGGCCGGGTTGTCAATTCTTATTGCCAGTTGATTATCGCCACCGGGTTTAATATATGGTGTAAGATCGAGACGAAAAGAATTATAACCATAAGGCCAGCCACCGACCAGGTTTCCATTCAGCCAAACCATTGCATAGGACATAGCTCCATCGATATCGAGGTAGATAGATTTGCTTGCATCTGATGATGGGATATCTAATTTCCTGCGATACCAGCCCACGCCCTGTACAGGCAAACGGCCCATACCACCACCAACAATCGCGTTGGCTTCTTTATAAAAAGGTCCTTTGATGGCCCAGTCATGCGGTAAATTGACGGTTTCCCAGGCATTGTCATTGAAATTATTTTGTACAAATAGAAAATCGCTGCCTGGATTACCATTCGGGCGTTGATGATGCTTCGCCGGGTCATTAATAAAATCATTGGCTGTCGGCAATATCCATTTTTTCAAAACATTCTCCGAGGATGTGGCAATGACTTCTTCCGAGGGCTTTGTGTCGGCTACTTTATTATCGTTTCGATCACTTACCGTGGGACGTTCATCGTATATTAATTTATCGGGTTCACCTGTGTAACGCATGAATCTCCAGCCCTCATTAATACTGACTCTTTCCCTGGCGGGAGAACCTCCAGTTCCTTCAACATTTTGATCTCCCGGTAGACGCAACCCACCGCAAATTATTTGTACAGCAATAAAAGCCAACACATAGAATAGACGACTATTGCGCATAGAATAAAAGAGTTTGACCGATGAACGGGTCAAAATTATCTTTTAACGAAGGAATTGCCACGAATACATGGATGATTTCTTTTTTTCCGTGAATCCGTGGCAAATATCAAAGGCACGTATGTGCCGTCATAATAAGGTCGTCCCGTCTATCTCGAAAAAAATACATAATTTCCTTTTCCAAACACAAAACCATGGCCACACAAAAACGAAAAGAGGCTTCCGCATTTTTATTGTTTCCCTGGGGGCTTCTTTCTATTGTATTGATCCTTTTTTTGAATATCGCCTTCAGTGGTTTCTTCACTAAAAACTGGAGCTGGCTTGTACTGGTCCTGATCATACCGGCTTCTATTTTGGAGAATCTTAAGATCGGCTATTCCACTATCCAGGTAATGTTCCTGAAAACAATTTATTCATTGCTGTCATTCCTCCTGGTAGGTATGGCATTTGGCGCGGCGCTGGCCGGGTGGCAGATAACCAGGTTCCAGCACATCGAAAATATAGACAAAATTCAATTGCCCTGGTTTGCATTACTGGCCTTGTTCGTGATCCTGCTGATCGAGATCGCCCAGCTGTTCAGTATGCTCAAGGCAGTGAAACGCGAGTTCATGCAATTTGATCCAGACAATTGAAAACTAAGAACTAAGAACCAAATTACAAGAACCAAAAAAATTCGAAATCCGAAATACATTGTCGGGTAGCTTCTGACTAAATATTTTATTTCTGATTTCTTTGTTATTGATAAAGTAAGCTCCAAGAACCAATCCTGCCAACTAGCGGGACAAAAACGATCTTGATTGCTAAAGGTAAAAATCCAAATCAAAAGCTAAATCACTTAATTGGATGCTCCTGTTTAATATTGGAGTTTTTAATTTATTTGGTTCTTGTCTCTTGGATCTTGAAGGCAAAGAACCAAGATGATATTACACCAAATAAAAAACCTCAGCGGTGAGCCGAGGTTTTTTTATACATGATTCGTTTATTTTTTATTTCATGACTTTCTTATAACGTTTCTTCCACCAGGGTTCTATCTCCGGGAGCAAGGCCTTGAACCAGATAGTATATTTAAACGTGTTCTTTTTAATTTCCGCCTTTATCTGGGCCAGGCTTTTGTAACAATAATCCATCACTTCAGCCTTGTTGATATCAATAGTTCCCTCGTACTCACCGGTGAACACGTGGTCAAACTCAAATTCACTCAGACCATTGTGGAAGTCGGCGCTGTAAATAAAATCAAATTGCTTTTCAATCGGAGTGGTGAATCCCATTTCCTCCTGCAACCTTTTCAGAGCTGACGGCAGAGTTTCTTCGCCGGGCTGGGGGTGGCTGCAACAGGTATTGCTCCACTGCCCGCCACTATGGTATTTATCAAGCGCTCTTTGCTGAAGCAGCAATTCACCTTTCTTATTAAAAATAAAAACGCTGAATGCCCTGTGAAGCAAGCCTCTTTCATGCGCCTCCATTTTGTCCATAGCGCCGATCGGCTCATCGTGTTCCGTCACCAGTATAACTTGGGGAGATTCCATTCGTCTTGGTTAGGATACAAATATCATTTAAACGGGGTAATGGTCAGGCCTGAAGTTATTTCAAAATTGACCATTCCCTAAAACCGGCTGATTTGCTCTTTGAGCAATTTCCTGGCAAAATGTATCCTGCTCTTGATAGTACCCAGGGGCTCATGAAGGTATTCCGATATCTCCTGGTATTTATAGCCATCGAGGTATAACAAAAAAGGCATCTTGAAAATCTCTGGAAGAAGGTCTATTGCATTTTTTATTTCTTTTACCCGCATGCCACTTTCCGCTCCGTTGGAAACGGCCGATTGCTTCATGTTGATAAGGTAATCTTCCGGCGTATTGTCGAAAATTGTTTTTTGTTTTGCCTTCCTGCGGTAGTTATTGATAAAAATGTTACGCATGATGGTAAACAACCACGCCTTTATATTAGTACCTGCATTATACTTTTCGTGATTGGCCAATGCCTTGTAGAGCGTCTCCTGGTAAAGATCATTAGCTGCGTCAGTATCTTTTGTAAGGTTGACGGCAAATGGTCTTAGAAAGCCTGCATTATCCAACAACATATCATTAAACTCTGTAGTCGCCATATCATCCCCTTTTTTACAAATTTAAAAATAAATGCTTCCGTCTCCAACCCGTCTGGCACATTTCGATGTCCAACCATTGAAAATCAAACGAAGAGCATACACGAAAACGAGCAAAAAGTTTACCGGAAATAAAAAATGCCAAAATGCTATAAACGGGGATTCAGGATTTGGCCGGAGTCGATAAGTTTTTTAACAGAATCAGGTATTTCAATTCCCTGTAATCCTTCAAGGTGGCCTAGATGATGAAGATCGGTGCCCAATAAATTGTAGTAGTTATTTTTGAGCAAATATTGTGACAATTCAGTAACAGACCGGCCATAATGTCCGCCCAGCGATAGGATATTAAGCTGGAAAAGACAGCCAATATCTTTCAACTCCCGGTAGAAATCCTTGTTCCTTTCCAGGTAAACATACCGCTCTGGGTGTGCTATAATGGGTTGATAACCCTGCATTTCCATCTCAAACAGGATCTCCTTAATATTCATGGATGGAAAAGCCATAGAAAACTCGGTCAATACCATATTATCCTTGATGGTTAGCAGAGGCTCCTTATTCTTGAGTAACTCTTCCACATGTTCATCCAGGAAATATTCGGCGGCAGCATGGATTTCAACATCCATTCCTGCATTCTTTACCGCTTCCTTTACAACTGCCAGCTTTTCCAGGATGATCTCATGGGTATTTTTATACATGTCCCATAACACATGAGGAGTCGTGATCAACTTTTTATAACCGAGGGCGTTCATTCCCCTTATCAATTCCAGCGAATTTTCTAAATCCTCGGCTCCATCATCGATACCCGGGAGAAGATGGGAATGCATATCAGCATTCAGGATCGAAAAATCGAATGACTGTCGCTTTGGTTTGGATTTGGAGAAAAACTTCAGCATAACAGGGATAACCTTCCGAAATTACTTATTATTTACTCGTCAAAAAAGGGTAATGGCCACAGAGAGCCAAAGAGGAAAAACAAACTTTGCCCTGCCGGCCTTGTTTCGACGTGGCTATACCAAGGTAGCAGTGGAGAGCCACGGAGTTTTCCTTCTCTGTGATCCTCCGTGTCTTCTCAGCGGTCCCTGCTTGCCGCAGGAAAGTCTGTGAGCAAATTCAAATCAGACACCTGCCTGTCCGGTAGGCAGGCTATCGGATGAGGCACTGCCAAAAAAATCAAGCCACAAATTCGCGTTTAGGCAAGGATGGAAAAACTTTGTTCACAAGATCGCTTTTAGGGAAAATAATATACCAGGCTGTGAGAAAAATGATCATGAAATCGGTGTAGAAAGAAATATGTTGCTGGTACCATACCTCCAAAGCTCCTTTATACGGAAGGATCATCGTACGGTAGGTTTCGTGGGGAGCCAGGCTGCTCGTAGTAATGATCATTTCCTCATCACGAAAAACGATGCTTCCGATGCCGGTGAGCCCGGGCTTTACCTGGTATACTTTTTCCTTCAATTCGTCGGTATACCGGTCAAATCCGACTTTCATTAAAGGTCTTGGTCCCACCAGGGACATGTCACCAGTTAGAATATTGATGATCTGCGGCAACTCATTCAGTTTGCTGATACGCAGGAATCGCCCGAAAGAAGTTATCCTTGGGTCTTTTCTCACCGTAACATCTCCATGTCCCATGTTTGGGCTGTTTTTTAACATGGTGGCAAACTTCCAGATCTTGAATATTTGATTATGATAGCCTACCCTGTCCTGCCGAAAAAAAACTTCATGCTCGCCAGTAAGCAGCAGTATAATAATAATTGGAATAAACAGCGGCAACAGGATGATCATTGCCACCAACGATAAAATAATATCCAGGAGCCGTTTGATGATCTTATACATTATTGAGATCTGTATGAATATTGCAACTGTGGTTTGAATAGACGGTTAATGACCTGCTTACGCAACCGCAGGAATGGCTCTTCCACGATCGTAGTGAATAACACGGCAACGGAAAATGAGATACCTAAATAACAAACCACGCCCACAACTGTGCTTTCAATATAGTGACGGAAGATTACAGACAACAAGGGATGCCAGAGATACCAGTTATAGCTGTAGTAAGCGATAAATCTCAACAGCTTCAGTCGGCTAAGATCGTAATAATACAATCCTGCAATCATTAAAAAGAAACAAAAGGGAATAAGTGAATGAAAGACCACTTTTTTATAATATACCGAGTCTGTGTTGCAAAAAACCACAACCGCTGCAATCCCCATGAGTGTCCCCAGCAGGCTGACAAGATAGGAGCGTCTCCGTTTCAGAAGTTGCGAATAATACACGATGATAAGGTTTAGCAGTACTCCCCAGCCTAATGCATCGATCCTTACATGAGTGCCAGAATAAGTATCCTGGCTACGGGTAAACCATAACGAAAGCAATTTAAAAACAATGCCTGACACGATCACCAAGCCCACCAGCCCGAATAATGCCTCTTTCTTATTGTATAATCGTTGGACAATAATGAAAGCAACCGGCAACATGATGTAAAAATGTTCTTCTATACACAATGACCACACATGATCAAAGCTCCAGTGAAAAGGAGCACCGGTATAATTCTGGTAGAAGAAAATGTATCGTTTGATATCCCATAACGGAATGACCTGTTCGGGCGCCAGGTAAAAAGCAATAACGGTGCCCAGCCCCAGAAAAATAAAATAAGACGGCCATATCTTAAAACCTCTTTGCAGGAAGAATTTGAAAAAATTTATTTTTTTGTCATTGGCAAAGCTCCTGGTAAGAAGGCCACCAACGAGGAGACCAGAAATGACAAAGAAAAGATCAACGCCGATATATCCCAATGGAAGGATTTCTTTAAAGTGATACAATGCTACAACAATAATAGCAACGGCCCTGAATACGTCTACTGCACTGTTCCTTTCCGGTGAATTCAGCGTTCGGAGAGATTGCAGGTTTCTGATTCCCCGAAGCAGGGGTACGTGGATCTTACGCATGGTTTTCTAAGGATTAGGTTTCTTATCAAATACGATTTATACAAGAGCTTTTTTTACACTAGCTGCCACAATTGCCAGCTGTTCATCGGTGATACTCGTTGAACAGGGAATGCTCAGGCAGGTATTATAAATATAATCAGCATTATCCTGGTGCTGAACGTAAATACAGTCTTTGTACATTGGTAATTTATTCATAGGCATCCAGAAGCGGCGACTCATAATATTGTTTGCATTGAGATAATTCAGCAATTTTTGCTGCTGGTCCGTTTGAATGGTAAAAAGCCAACCGTTTGTTTTCACTTCCGGCAGTTCTTTCTGAAAGCGGATATCGGCTACGCCTGCCAGCTCCTTTTTATAAAAAGTTACCGCTTCTTTTTTTCTCCGGATAAATGATGGAAGCAATTCCATTTGCCCTACACCTACAGCGGCCAGTATGTTCACCAGCCGGTAATTGTATCCCACTTCATCATGATAATATTCATCAACACTTGCTTTTGCCGTGGTGGTTAAATGTTTTGCGTGTTTGGCAAGTTGCTCATCATCCGTTACTATCACGCCACCACCGCCGGTTGAGATGATCTTGTTCCCATTAAAACTAAAACAACCCAGCGGGCTAAACGAACCTGCGTGTTTGCCTTTGTAAGATGTACCCAGCGCTTCAGTAGCATCTTCTACTATTGGCAAAGGATATTTTTTTACGATGGAAAGAAACCGATCCATATCGCACATGTTGCCTAATATATGTACAGGCATGATCGCGCCAATACGACGGCCATTCGGGGTGTAGATCAGTTCGCCATTCTTTTCCTGCGTATCCTTTTCGAGGAATTCTTCCAGCAGGTCAAGGTCCATTTGCCAGAGATCTGGATCGGCATCGATCAGTAAAGGTTCTGCCCCGAGATATTTTATAGAATTAGCTGAAGCAACAAAGGTCAGGTTAGGCAATAACACGTAATCATCCTGCTTTACACCCGAGAGCAGTAAGGCTATATGTAGCGCTGCCGTGCCGTTGACAGCAGCTACCCCATATTTAGCTCCGGCAAAATCAGCCACCATCTGTTCAAACTGGTTCACATATGATCCTACCGAGGATATCCATCCTGTATCGAGGCAATCTTTTACATATTTCCATTCATTGCCTGCAATATTTGGTACGCTGAGTGGGATCAATTGCTGGTTACTCATAGACTTTGTTTCCGGCTTCAAGATATTGATCATACCATTCGATTGTTTGTTTTAAACCCTGTTTCCATCCGATCTCGGGCTCAAATCCCAATTGTTTCCTGGCTTTCGTGATATCCGGGCAGCGGCGTGACACAGAACCGGGATAGGTTGGTGCGTTTTCAAACACTCCTTTAAATTTCATCAGGTCTCCCGCATAATGAATAAGTTCACCGATAGAGATTTCTTCCTGGGTACCTATATGATAGATCTGGCCGTTTGTATTTGGTTGTTCCATGGCCAGCACCGTTCCCTTTACAGCATCGGTGATAAAACAAAAAGCCCGCGTCTGGTCATGACCATACACTTTAAATGGCTCCTCTCCTTTCCGGAACCGGACTACGAGGTGGGGTATCACATGCTTGAAGCCCATTCTCGGTCCATAAACATTGTGATACCTTACAATGGTTGCTTCAAAACCAAGTATGCGCGAATAGTTCAGGAATCCTGATTCGCCCAGCATTTTTGTGACGGCATAAGTAAATCTTGGATGCCCGATATCTTCGATACAAAGCGGTACTTCTTCTGGCGTGGGAACTTTATAACCGAAAGCATCAATTGTTCCTGCATAACATTCGCTTGTGGAAGTAAACAACACCTTGTCGATCTTTGAACGTCGTATCCACTCCAGCGTGTTATAAATTAAAGCAGTATTAATGCGGATTATCTCATGTGGGATGGAATTGGCATTATCAACTCCCACTACAGACGCAAGCATATAAACCTGGTCGTAGCTTTCACCAAGCTGGTCAAATGTGCGTGGATCTGTATAGTCGCCCGCGATGACACTGATCTTATGCGTGGATACCAGTTCATTGAAAAGCTCGTCCTGTTTTCCCCGGGCAAAATTGTCGGCGATCGTTAATTCATAGTCCCGGTTCTCTGAAAGGTATTTCGCGATATTGAATCCTATAAAACCCGCTCCCCCTAGCAATAAAACTTTTTTACCCATAAGCAATTAATACTTTTTTGCTGCCTGTGCAGCTTCAGTCTAAAGATCTCCTCTTCCTATTACTTTCACGATATGTTTCGATTTCAATTTGTTTATCTCGTCATCTGTCAGTATACCAATGGTATCATAAATAAAGCCCGGCTGTTGATCTGCCAGTTTATTGATCAATACCGGGTTGTTCCGGTAATCTTTATGACCTGTTGTTACGATCACCAGGTCGTAGGGCTGTTTCAATAATTCATCAAGGTTATTATTCACCCTGGTTCTTTTTTCCTCCCAGTACATAACATGGGGATCATGAAGGGTAACCTCGCAACCCGCCCCGATCAATTGTTCATAAATACCCTGCACGGGGGTAAATCTTGTATCACCTACATCGTTTAGATAACTAACTCCCAGCAACAGCACTTTTTTTCCATTCAATGACGAAGTGTATTGTGATTGCAGGTACTGAAAAGCAAAAACAGGCATCTGGTCATTGATATGAACGCCGGTCTCACTTTGTTCCAGGGGTTCTTCGCTACCGAACAAATTCATTCTTGCCCAACTCGCCAGCAGGGGATCCTTGGTTAAGCAGTAGCCGCCAACTCCCAGCCCCGGCAACATCAGGTTCTTATGAGTGGGTCTCATCCGTATCGCGTTCACTACTTCGTAGATATTTACACCTGCTTCTTCGGCAAAACGGCTCCACTCGACCATGAAAGCGATATTCATGGCACGGTAGGAGTTTTCCAACACTTTTGCCATTTCAGTTGCCTGCGTATTGCCCAACCTGGTCAGAGGGTATTCATCAGTACTAATAACGGTGCGCAGGAATTTTTCAGTAGCATCAGCGCTCGTTTCATCCGTACCCGCATAAACCCGGTAAAAATTTTGAATGGAATCAACGTATTTGGGACCGGGCATTACTCTTTCATAAGAATGCCCCACCTTTAATTTATCTGTGGCCAGCCCTCTCTCCTTCAAACATTCTTCAAGGATTGGCCTGACGATTTTTTGAGAGGTGCCCGGCGGAACAGTCGTTTCAACCAAAACCAGCACGTCCGGCTTGCACGAAGTGCCGATAGCTGTGATTGCTTTTTTAAAAGGACTGAGATCAACGCTGTAATCTTCCAGATGCCCGTTATTATTCGATTGTTTTTTTACATCAAGATTGATATCAACGATCACAATATCCGCTTTGCTGTAAGCATGAGGATCGCAGGTTGCATACAGGTTTTTCTTCTTTCTTGCCTTCTGGTAAAATTGTTCGATTTTCGGATCATCAGCTATTACGGGAAATGCGCCCTCATTGATGGATTGGATCTTCCAGTAAGAAAAAGGAGTAGGAAGATCGATGCCGATCACGGCATATTCTTCGGTCAGTGCATTTGCCACCACAAGGCTCATCACAGATCCGACGAAGCCGAGTCCCTGTACCACGACTACTTTTTTGCCGGGGTGTAAGTCGCAAAATGATTCAATTCCTGCTTTATCATCGATTGTTTCGGGGATTGTGTATTGCTTGCCAGTCAGGGGACTGATGGATTCCTGTTTTGGTTTTTCTTTCACCATGCTCTCGATTATGATTGAAGTATAAACGTTCGATTCCCGATCTTAGTGTAAGCCCAGGGCCACCGGTATGTTGTTGCCTTGATCCTTTTTTCCATTTCTTCCTCAGGCATACCGGGGGTAATATAACAGAGCTCGTTAAGTTCTTTTCGTGTATAAGGTTTCCTTTTCCATGTCTCCGTTGAAGTCGGTAAGGGATTACCCTGTAAAATGCTATCCATTATCCCGTAGAACATCTCTTCGATCAGCTGGTAGCATTGCTGTGTAACACCAAACACAGTATCATCTTTCGTAATAGGAAATCTTTTTACAGCAATGATATTGCCACTGTCCACTGCTGATTTCATATGATGGCAGGTGACACCATATTCTGTTTCTCCATTATATATCGCGAAATTGGTGCACCCGGTTCCGGGGTATTCGGGGCTGCCGGGGTGAAAATTAATAGCTGCAAAGGAGGTATTTTTCAATAGCGATTCGGGTATGATCCATGATCCGATAAACGAGATAAGAATGTCGCCCTTCCAGTTCAGCACTTCATCAGGTAACTTATCCCGCCGGTCGCCAATAAAAATAAACGGGTCCTTGCAGTGATTGCGTAAATATTCTCCTGCCCTTTCTGTAAAAGGATTGTCTTTTTTCCCTAAAAATAAAACCCGGAATTGTTTCTTCACAATTGGTTTTTTCGGCTTGTATGCTGAGCTACGAAGTTATTGAATTGTTTTAAAGGACAGCATCTATCTGTAGGAAAGATAACTGGCCACAGATAGTCGCAGAGTCTTTCTCTGTCATGTCTTTTCCGAGTTTTTTTTCTCCGTGGCCCTCTGTGTCCTCTCAGCGGCTCCCTGTGGCCAAATCGCATAAAAAAGCACCCCGATTAGTGGGTGCGATTTTAATTGAAAACAATTCCAATGAAACAATCGTCATTATGCTGCTTTCAGACTGCGGGCTGGTTTCTTTACCAGCTTCCTGGCAGGATTGCCGATCACAGTGGTGTTATCCGGTATATCTTTAATGACCACGGTGCCTGCACCAATGATCACATTATTGCCGATCGTGATTCCCTGGCGTATGACGGAGTTAGCGCCAATAAAACTGCTTCGTCCCACTTTTACATTGCCGCACAAAACTGCGCCGGGGGCTACAAATGAAAAATCCCCGATGATACATTCGTGGTCGATACTGCAGGAAGTGTTGCAGACAACGCCATTACCGATTTCTACCATGGGGTTTAATGTGGTGTTGGCGGCTATCATTACGCCATTGCCCATTTTCACCGATGCTGAGATGACCGCGCTGGGGTGAATGGCATTGATAGGATCGCCCAGGTATTGACTGAGCTGCGTATGGATCTTTTCGCGAATGCCGTTATGACCCACACAGGCAAAAAAATCAAACTTCTTTAATTGGCTGATCACGTCCGATTCCCGGCCGAGATACTGAAGATTATAAGGATTTGAGGCTTTTTCTTCTGAATCGCAGTAGGAAGTTACTAAACGACCTGCGTTGAGAAAAATGTCTATGATGACATAAGCATGGCCTGAATAACCTACGATGGCCACTGGTTTTTTTAGGGTGGTTTTCATTGGATGGATCGGATTGGATGCTATAAAAATAATAGTCCAAACCGGCAGTCCAAAGTAAATGCCCAACCCAAAAAGAGAAAAAAGTATATCTACCGCAGCCGCTCCGGGTAGTTTTCCGATGCCTGTATAAAAATCTACGGTAATGTCCCTGTTTGAAAAATCAAAATGGCCACGGAGAGCCACAGAGGAAAATAATTCTGCCCTGTCGACCTTACTTCAACACGGCAACATCAAGGAAAGAGCAGAGAGCCACAAAGCCTTCCTTCTCTGGGTCCCATATCTTCTCAGTGGTCATTTGCGGACAATTCAAATCCGATAGCTATCGGATGAGACACTACTAAATCTACTCGGGCAACATATTACTTTCTCGCTATACTTGTTACCCCACCCTGCATAGGCAGGATCTCAAGACTTTTAATATTCAGTCCCTCATGCAAACGACGCACATCGGATTCATTATAGTGATAAACCGGAGTAGTATAGCGGTAACGGCGAAGGGCCATACGCAAACCATTCTCAGGCCAGGAGACGACGAAAGCACCGGAAGTCACTGCATCCATTTTCTTCATAAATGCGACTGTATCTTTTACATAGTCTACAACACCGGCAGCCACGGATACTGTAAACTTCTCAGGTCCGAAATCATAAGTAAAAAAATCACCCTGGACAAACTTGCAGCGATTACCGACGCCTTCCGCTTCTGCATTTTTGCGGGCATATTCATTCATGGTTTCTGCGAAATCGATGCCCAATAAAAATTTCGCATTTGAATTCTTTAGCCAGGTGACACTATTCACACCCGGTCCCGATCCAATATCGAGCACTGTAGGCCGATCAAACTCTTTGATGGTCTTCAATGCTACCGCTGTCCGGAAAAACACCGCTTTTCGAAACATCTTATCGAACCATGAAGGTTTTTTGTAATAGTTGGCAAAAAGTTCACTGCGGGCGTCCCAGTACTGCTGGGCTGTGTGAATGGGCTTTGACATATTCGGCTTTTTTTAGACAGGTTACAAAATTATATTCTTGCAAAAGATATTTTATTTTATTGTAAATGGTACCGCGAAATAAATTCCAGCGAACATTGATCACAAACGACTTTGGCTTCGAAAAACCTTTGCCCGGAGGATAATGCGTGGAGCAACTGATCCAACGGTCATCAAATTCATAAGGATGCATATACAGCATAACATCCCTTTTTTCACCATCCAGCTTTTTGAAAATTCTTTTGAGCATAAACTTCGGCAACGCTCGCATATATCCTCCCCCGGCTACCGGCAACCGTTTATCTCTCCAATTCATGATGGTAAGCGGCAATTCTACCATTTGCTTACCATTTGGCAAATTGTACAGCGCATCCTCGTAGGGGAAATCGGCAATTCCATAATTTTTCAGTTTGACGGGGAATATGCTGCTGTCATAGATCAAACCCAGCTCACTTAAAATTTCCAGGACATAAAGATTTGTCTCGTTTACTGAAAAATAAGGTGCCCTGTACCCATAAATCGGTGCACCAATGATATCTGTCACCAGCTTATGTGCATCGCTCAGGTCATTGTAAGCCTCTTTATAGCTGAGCGTGTTCATACGGATGTGATTTTGTCCATGCATCCCTATCTCGTGTCCTTCCGCCGCAATCTTTTTTACAAGATCGGGCCTGTTTTGTGCCAGCATCCCGAGGATAAAGAAGGTAGCTTTTTGTTTGGTTTCATCCAACAGGGAAAGCATGATATCGGTCTGCCGGTCGATCGTTTTAGGGACCGCAGGCATCACTACCCCCGTATGATCACGGCCGAGCAGCTGGCCAAACTCTTCCCAATCTATGGAAAGCGTAAACGAATGATCATGACTATCCATTGGCGACTTCATCAATAGCCTGCAAATATATTTGTATTACTAACTTTTTATCAAACTCGCGTATCATTTTTTCTCTTCCTTTTTTTCCCATCTGTTCTCTTTGCTCCGGCGGCATGCTCATCATCCGTTTCATTTTTTCCGCCAGGTCCTTTCCATCTTTTACTTTGCACAATAACCCATTCATTCCATCCTCCACGATATCCCGGCAACCGGTAACATTCGTTGCAATGAGCGGGCGCGCCATGCTGGCAGCTTCCAGCAATACATTGCTCATACCTTCGCGATAAGAAGGCATCACCACGCAATCGGCATCGGCAACATAGGGCCGGATGTCTTTTTGCTTGTCATGGTATATGATCCATTTTTTCTCGATCCACTCATCCCGCTCTTTCGCCGTCACGGTCAACGATTTTGTATTACCGGTCCATAAAGGCCCGATAACATGGAACTCGGCCCGCGGGAATTGAGGTTTTAATATGGAAGCTGCCTCCACATATTCCATAATGCCTTTGTCTTTGATCAGGCGGCTGATATATAAGAAAACGAATTTGCCATCATTGCCTCTTGTGTATGGCATTGGAGCAAATTTCTCATAATTGACCCCGGAACCCGGAACCCGTTTGGCCTGTTCACGTTTGATATACTTAGCCTGTATAAAAGCTTCGAGATCGTCATAATTCGGAAAGAAAACAAACCTGGTTTTTTTCAATACCCATTTGTACAATTGCCGGGCGATCGTGTACGACAAGCTCCTGCTATCAAACAAAGGGCCGGTACCGGTAATGGTAGAGATCGTAGGTATTTTCATCCCGCTCGTCACCATATTTCCATAAATAGCGGGGCGAATGGTGAACGTGAGACAAACATCGGGTTGAATCTCCCGTAATGCCTTGCGCAGCCTGCGATTGTACTTAATCGCCGTCAACGGGTTCATTACGCTTTTCCCGACATCAATGAACCTGACGACCTTTCCCAGGGCCTCATTCTTGAACGAATCATCGATCTCAGTCAAAACCGAGACATCATATTTTTGGGCAATAGCCAATACCAGGTCGTGGCGGATGGAGTAAATGCCCAATTCATGATTTTCTATGATCGCTACTTTCTTCCTGCCTTTTTCCATGAATGTTATTTCTAACAGCGTCTCAACTTGAAAGAATATTTCTCGCAACGGCACAACGACGCAACGTATGACAAGATCGTGGCATCGTGGTCCCGCCAGATGGCGGGATAGCGTGAAAATGTCTATTTCTTACCGTAAACTTTTTTATGCCATACTTCCAGCGCGAACAAAGTCCAGATCATTTTTGCTCTTTTTTCATCTCCCACTTTTGTTTTGCGGTTCCATACATCATCGAGGAAAGATCCGTCTATGAAATGACGGCAGTAGGCACCTGGCGGCATGATATAATCCCCGATCATCGTTTTCAATTGCCCGTCCACCCATTTCTTCAGCGGAATTTCGAATCCCCTCTTTGGTTGATTCACCAGTTCTGCAGGTAAATATTTTTCCGCGAGCTTTCGTAATACATATTTTGTTTGCTTACCGGCTATCTTGTACTTATCCGGTATGGTGGGAGCATACTCCAACAGTTCTTTTGACAATAACGGGCTTCGTCCTTCCAGGGAATGGGCCATGGTCGCGATATCCATTTTTACCAGCAAATTGCCTGCAAGAATATTATCGAAATCGAGGTTCATGATCTTTTGCAAGCCCGTCAGCGAAGAAGCATTGATACAGTTAAAATCCTTTTCTACCCGTTGAAGCATTGTGACATCGGCTTTCAAATACTTTTCGTATTCTTCAAAGATGTCAATGGTCGATGACAGGTAGGTCGCCAGGCCCTTTTTACTGGCCAGATCGGTCAGGCGATATAAAAAATTATAGCGGCTTTTTTTCGAATCAGGCGCCGGCAAAACCGCATGCATTGTGGATGCAATGCTTTTTATGAAAACACCGGGCTTAAAAAAATCGTATTTGGCGAATGGAACATAACGACGGTAGCCGCCAAATATCTCATCGCCGCCATCACCGTTTAATATAACAGTGACGTGTTTTCTTGCCTCACGGCTGACATAGTAACTGGGAATGGCTGAACTGTCAAAAAAAGGTTCGCCGTAGTTGGTCAAAATCGTTTCTACATCATTCAACAGGTTATCAAACGAGATCTTTATTTCGGTATGATGAGTCTGATAACGCTCCGCAACCAGCCTGGCCAGCGGCGCTTCATCATATTCTCCATCGAAAGAAACGGTAAATGTCTTTAGCGTTGGATTATAGCTTTTGGCAACAGCGGTTACCAGGCCGCTATCGATTCCCCCGCTTAAAAACGAACCTACTTCGAGATCCGAAGACTCCACTCTTCTTTTTACAGCTGCATGGAGTAACTGGTCGGTTTTATCCAACGCGGTTTCAAAACTATCTCCTGAATGTTGCTTATAAAAAGTATGGATATTCCACCAGCGTTCGACTTTTACTTCAGGATTTTGGAGGGATATGCGCGCAAAGCTGCCCGCAGGAAGTTCCCAGACATTTTGGTAGGGAGTGGCCGATTTATAAAAATAGCCCATGCGGACATACTGCTGGAGGTGCTGTTCATTGAGCTGTAGGGAAAGTTGGTCGTTTAATGCGCCTAATTCGCTGGAGAAAACAAAATGCTTGCCATCTGAATAATAATACAAAGGTTTTTTCCCGGCCCTGTCCCTTGCAATGAAGAGTTCATTTTTTTTGCGATCATAAATGATAAACGCAAACATCCCATCAAAATCGTCCAGGCATTTTGCCCCAATCTTGTTATATACCTGAAGGATCGTTTCGGTATCGGAATTTGTATGGCAATGAAGACCGTGTTTAGCCCGTACATCCTGGTGATTGTATATCTCCCCGTTGAAAATGACTGTGAGATGTTCAAAATGCATTGGCTGTTTTCCTCCTGCAATATCAAGGATCGCGAGGCGATGATGATGAAGCACCAGGTTACCTTCTGTAAAAGTTGTCTGCTCATCAGGTCCCCGGTGAAAAAGGTCCCTGGTCAGCAATGGAATATCGAGCGGGTAGTTTATTGAGCCGGCAATGCCACACATGGATGATCAGGCGGTTTTATATCCTAAAATTCTTTTCAGCCACTTGGGATACTCCAGGGCCGTACTCTTGTATAACAGTAGAAGCATAACCATATAAAAAGGCATGGATGGAATTTTATAACGTGATAAGGTACCAAAATTGGCTGTGGCAGCTCCAACGCCAACAGCAAAAACAACAGCAAATACAAAACAAAACAGGATCCTTGGATCCTTGAATATAAGCCTGAACGGCTTGGCGATACCTTTCTTAAAAAAGAGATTGGCGGTAAGAATAAGAAATGCCAGCGCCTCCATAGCGGACAATACTGCAGCAGCCGATCGTATCTCCCAGGGGAAAGGCCGAAAAAATGTAGCTACAATACTGTTGAGTGCCAGAGATACCGGGTTCGATGAATTGACCTGGTAATAAGAGGTCTGCTGGTCGGCCAGCAATCCATAGTTTTTTCGTTGAAATTCCGCCGAAGAGATAATGTTATCAAGCTGGTATTGCTTCATCGTTTCCCCGGAAGTAAAATATTGCAGCATGAAATACCCGGCGCCGGCAGCAACTGAAAACGTCAAAAAAGCAAATATCTGTCTCAGGGTCCTGTCCTTAATAAGCCGGTTGGTCTCTGCAAAGAACCAAATAGTGATTGCCAGCAGCAGTACCAGGAAAATATAGGTCTTGATGGAAAACAGGAGATAACCCGAAAAGACCGCCCAGAAGATCGAACTTGCAATCTTCCGTTTTCTGATGACGATATTAAATACTCCATAGATCATGAACCCGACGCAACCGAAACATATAGTATCCTTCAGGAAACCTGAACTCCAGAATCCCACGCTGGGCAGAAACAATATGGCCAGGGCCAATTCCCTCTTTGCCCACGGATAATAATAGCAAAATGTTTTGAACAATCTTAACGAACCTCCCAATGCAAACATCATAAAACAAAGGCATATGCACACATAGCTGTTCATGAACACCAGCGAAGGAATAATTCCGAGGCGGGGAACGAAGAAATTTCCCTGTACGGCCATATAATTATAAGTAACATCAAACTCGTAATTATCGTACAGGAAATAGGGCGCTAACGGGTTTGAGTAGTCGAGTTTCGAGGAAGTTAAAATGGTAGAGAAATTGCTGAAATCATCCGTTAAAGCGCTCTTCAGATCCTTCACCCCCTGGAAGTAAAGATTGGTATCGCCGCCGCCAAAATAAAACTCAGTTATGATCGCATAGCCCAAAACGCAAGCCACCCTGAAATAAAATGCCTTGAAATAATATTTCCTGATGCTTTCATCCTTGCATCCAGCCGCCCGGTTTCGGATTAAAGCGTACATAAGTACGAAACAAAGCGGGATAAGGAAAAAATCGTTAACTGAAAAAAAGCGAACTGCCAGTAACATTCTTTATAAACGCTATAATAATGAATAAAATTACGATACTTACAACTTATAACCTGCCTGTGCGCCTTCGCGTAGCTGCAGCGAAGCAAGACCGGCAGGCAGGCTTACAACTTCTTCCCCGTCGCATGCCAGTAAGGCGCATTAGAAGAAAAATTAATTTCCGATAAACCGGCCTCTGTCATCATCCCGGTTATTTCCTTTTTGGTAAAGCGTTGCTCAAGGGGAGTCCCGAAACGATCCAATGCATCATTCCGGATTATATAGAACGATGCTTTTTCATATATCTGCAGGGGAATTTTCTGGCGAATTTTCTCCGGCACTCCGAACATCCGCAAAAGACGGCACAAGCCTACAAACGGCATATACAGGACAATGGCAAGTATATTGCAAAAAAAACGCTTGATACCACCGGGCAACTTCGATACCACCAGGCGAATAAGATTAGACAACTTATAAATAAACTTGAACAACGGGCCCCGGTTATCGAAATTGTAATATAAATACACGAGGAAATATCCACCAGGCCTGATTTTATCAATGCATGCTTTCATGGCCCTGGCGGTATCCGGGATATGATGCAACACGCCGAGGCTAAACCCGAAATCGAAGTAGTTATTGGGAAACGGCAAATTGTCGATGGATGCTTTATACAACTGGGCATTATCTACGGTGTTCAACACGCCTGCAGCGGTGAAAATGGCGTCACTGGGATCAATCGCAGCGATTGCTCCGACTCTTGGTGCAAAATATTTTGTCCAACGGCCGGTTCCGCATCCAAAATCGGCAGCAATCTTATCTTTCCCATACATCGCAGGCGTTACAATATCAAAATATTCATCACCGATACGTTGTAATTCATCCTCATCAAACTTGTGAAACGCTTTCCATTCCTCTCCAAATGATTTTACGGTGACATTATCGATATTCTTACCCAGGTCGTCGTAGCATTTGACCGGTCTTTTATTAACCTCTACGATCCTGGATGGCGTTATTTGCTCACTGATCATCGCTGTAAATTTAGGGGCTTCTTGCAGGTTCATGTGTTTATTTGGTGTCCTTTCTTAACCAAACCACCAATTGCATCCCGGTCTTTGTTTTTTTCATGTACCAATTTAAAACGCCGTGAAATATCTTCGGAAAAAACATGATCTCGCATACATGATACTCTGCGCTCTCAATCTTAAACCGGAGCTTTTTCCCCAGTTCCTCGAATGATTTCCTGCTAAATTCATACAAATGGAAAGGATCGTGCATGGGACTGATATTGGTGACATAATTTGTACCCATCAACCGGTAATAAGTGTTTACGAATTTGCCTATGAAATGTCGTGAAGAGGGAACTTCGATATGGATCAAACCTTCTGGCTTAAGCCATCGCAACGTTTTTTGAATAGCTTCGGCCGGATGGTATAAATGTTCGAGAACAGCCCCAAAAGTGATAAAGTCAAAACTGTTTTCTTCATAGTCTACATTTTCGATCATTCCCAGTTTGATCTTCGCCGGATCAACTCCCATTTTTGAGATAGCCCTTTCATAAAAAGGCGCAGAAGGCTCAAAACCATACACATCAAATCCCGCTTTTTCCATAGCGATCATGCCTTTACCAATACCCGCCCCGATATCAAGCGCTTTCATACCATTTTGAAAATTCAGGATCGATTTTGCAACTGCTATCTCTCTCGCAAAATAGTCGGGTTGAAAGTTAAAATAGATGGGGCGCCAGTATTCTTCTGGAGGAATGCCATAATGATCCTGGATATCGAAAGGAACCGGCTGCGGTGACGAATAGTTCAACTGGCAGTTGGTACATTGTTTTACGCTAACAGAAATGCCTGTCTTTTTTTTTGGCCTTATTCCCTGCGAGGTGTTTAAACGCTGTCCCAGGATCTTGTGGTGTGTTGTATCATCCCCGCACATTTCGCAATGCGTTATTTCTTCAAAATAGTACCGTAGTCTTTTCATAAACGAATTTAATAAATCAGTGTTATTCCTTCCCGGAAGGTAAAGGTACAGTAGCAGGCGGAGAAGTTCTCCCGGAGCTCTTCCTGCTTGCCCAGTTCCGCATTAATTTTTTCTTTTCCGACGCTGTCCACATCTTTGTCAGGAACAATCTTCCTTTACCCAATGAGCTTTGCGGAACGGCATTATAAGGAGGCTGACCGTTCAGCAGGTAGTTGATCGCACGCAGGTACAGGTCATGCGCATGTTCCATCACGCGCATGTGCGCCTCGGGAAGATCGCGACTATCACGTATATCAATGCATTCACTGGTTATGATGTTCCCACTATCAATCCCCTTGCTCAACCACATGATCGTATTGCCTACGAGGTGCCAGTCATCATTAGCGATACACCAGTTTGTACAATTGGGCCCTCCCTTCACATAAGGTGAAAGCCCGGTGTGAAGATTGATGATCCCGATAGATGCATCGGTGGTCAATAGTTTTTCTTTTATCAATGCTGTACCCGAGACGACGATCAATGCGGGTTGCAAATTTTTTGTGAATGCTGTTGTTTCTTCGCTGTTTATATCCTGTACTCTCAAAACCGGCACATCGGGCCAGGACGGAAATTGCCGGTCATAATCTTGTTGCAGTCTTTTCCAAATGTCATAAACACTCCTGAATCGTAAACGGTCCCATATCAATGAAGGAATCTTCGAAAGCCTGTGGCGGGAAGGCGCCGTGCTTTTTTCGCTTATCACAATACCTAATAATCCGAACCGCCTGTGAATTTTTACTGCCAATGCCTTTTGATTGGCTGCACTTCCACACCAAAGAACGATCCCTTCCTGTTTACCTATTGCCACAGCTGTTTTGCTTTTTGATAAACGCCATTCATCCGCAGCCCCAGTTTCCACCATGACTCCTGGTAAAGCTCAACACGGGGGATTGTCATGATCGGATCCTGACCATAATGAAAAAATTTTTGCTCGACTGCTAATCCAAATCGATACCCGACTTCACCTGCAAGGCGGATAACCCGGTCGTCGAAACTTCCTATGGGATAAGATATTGTCAACGGAGCTTTGCCAAGCTCTTGTGTAATGATGGCAGCAGAACGGCTCAGTTCCTCCTTTATTTCTTTTTCATCTTCGAGAGCAGCGAGCATAGGATGCGTATGTGAATGAGAACCTATATAAAAACCGGCTTGCTGCAAAAGACGAATATCCTCCCAACTCATCATCTTATTTTCGGGCAGGGGAACGTCCCCACATTGCTGCAGGATGCTGTTCAATACCTGAACCCGGTGGGTGTTGGCCAGTTTTTTCATCCACGGCTTTATTTTCCGAACCAATGCCTTGTCTGTAAGGGCAATTTCTTTTAGATTTCCCGGTGTTTGCTCGTGGTCCAAATGAAGTGTGGGGATCCTGGTCTGTTGCAATGCATGATCGAGAAGATAGGTCCAGGTCGGAATATTTTTATTGATGCAATCGGTAACAACGTAAAAGGAAGCGGGGCAATTATATTTTTTTAATACCGGGGCTGCATATTCTATATTGTCCTTATAGCCGTCATCAAATAAAACAGTAGCCAGTTTTTTTTGCGCCGGGCGACTATGTTTTTCCTGCAGCCACTCTTCCAGCGAAACTACGTGGTGGGTCCGGGTCAGTGAGCGGATAATTTTTTCAAACAACGCAGGGGTCATCGGCGGCCAGAGATCATCCCTTTCATCGTTTACCCTATGAAACAGGAAATTTCTAACCACCATTCTTGTCCATGTATTTATAATACCACATCTGGAAGATGATCATCGACCAGACGCGTTTATGATGATATTTTTTTCCGGCCAGGAATTCTTTCAGGACTTTCCTTACAAACAGGTCATCCAGTATACCCGCATTCAGTATCATATCCCTGGAAAGCCATTTATCGATCATATAACGAAGATCTTTATACAACCAATCTCCCACGGGCGCAGGGAAACCCCATTTGGTCCGGTACACGAGGTCATGTGGTATATATCGTTCCAGCAGTTTTTTCATCAGGTATTTCTGTGTACCGTTATTGATCTTAAACTGCAGGGGAAGATTGACACTGAACTCTACCAGCCGGTAATCAAGATAAGGAGTTCGCACTTCCAGGCTATTGGCCATTGAAGCGCTGTCCATTTTATAAAGCAGGTTATTGGTGAGGTAGTTGTTGATATCGAATAAAGAGATTTTCTCTTCGTCCTCCAGCTCCAGTTCGCTTATCTTTTTCCAGTCGGCTGTCACCGTTTCATTTTTATAAGGAACTCCGAGCAGTTCGCTAATCTCTTTTTGCGTAAACATATATTGCTCCTGCGACCAAATGTTGACAAACAGGTCTTCCGTATTCCTGAAACCAAGCAGCCGGGAAGCACGCTGGTAGCGCTGGTTCATCAAGTTCATCAGGCTTGCCGAAGCACTCCTTGCAAAAGGAGGAAAGTTCCGGTAAAACCTCTTTAGCCTTTTATAGAGGCCATAATACCCATAACCCATAAATAATTCATCCCCACCATCGCCACTCAACGCCACCGTTACAAGGCTCCTCGCTTTATTACAAACAAGATAACTGGGAATACAGGAGGGGGCGGCGAAGGGCTCATCATAATAATCAGAAAGCCTGTCTACGATGCCGATGGAATCCTTATCTGTGAGATGAAACTGGCGGTGAGCCGTTTTAAGATGGCCGGCTACCCGTTCTGCATATTTTGTTTCGTCATATTCTTTTACATCGAAACCGATGGTGAATGTGTTGATGGGATTTGTATTCTGTTTCTGGAACAATGCACATATGAGTGATGAATCTGTGCCCCCGCTCAAAAAAGCACCGATAGGCACATCTGATATCTGCCGTAGTTTAACTGAAGAAGAAAGCAACTCTTCGAATTCATCCAGCGCTTTTTCCTCACTGATTCCTTTTAATGACGTATTCAGTTTGTCAAAAATGGAATAGTATTGCCTGATCTCCGGCGCGCTGCCGGCACTCATCTTCAGGTAATGTCCATTGGGCAGTTTGAATACATTCCTTATGATACTTTCATTACCCGGGATATATTCCAGGAAAAAATAATCCTGCAGGGAACGTTGATTGAGTTCTTTTATGATACCCAGTTCGAGCAGGGCTTTTAGTTCAGATGCAAAAGCAAAATTCCTTTTGTCCCAGTAATATAAAAGAGGCTTTACGCCAAAACGATCGCGGATAAGGAATAATTCTTTTTGTTGTGTGTCCCAGATCGCCATGGAGAACATGCCGTTAAAATCCTGAACTGCCTCCACGCCTTTTAATGCAAAGGCCTCAAGTATCACTTCGGAATCGGAATGTGTGCGTTGCTGGATCCGATATTTAGCGGCGACCTCCTGGTAATTGAATACTTCGCCATTAAATACCATTATATAACGACGGTCGTGAGAATAAAATGGCTGATTGGCGGCTTCCGAGAGATCGATAATGCTGAGACGCCGGTGGCCAAGACCAAGACCCTCGTATGGATCGGTATAGTATCCATGCGCGTCAGGACCTCGATGAGCCAGCTTGCAGGTCATTCGCTCAAGGTTTGTTTGCGACCATCCAGCACTGATATAACCAGTAATTCCGCACATATAATAAATGTAAAGGAAGAGAAAGTTTTTCGGAGATAAAATGCCTGCTACACCTTCGCGCAGCTATCTTATAAAAATAATTAACAGCCAGGATGCATCCAGGTTTGAATTTTTTCCTGCCTGTGAAGATTAAATTATTTTATTTGCCCTGCATATTATATTCCGGGTAGAAAATCGTAGCGGCCGCGGGCTTTAACTGGCGGACAGGAGCCATCGCATGAACGGCTCTTTTGCTTTTCACCCGCCTGTAGGCGCGCCCGGTAACGACAAAACCGGCCAGGAAGAACAGCCAGATCGTATACGACAAAAATTTGGTGGCTTTGTGAAAGATCATTGCCTTTTTTGCCGGGAATGTATTGACGGGACCGTATGAATAATTGGGAATGATATCCAGGATTTGCTCCCTGGGATACCGGTTGTAGGCTTTTACTATAAGGTCCGGATGATGGCCGAGGAAATCGATATTCGGCATACCATAACTAGCCAGGAGCGCTTTATCAGGTTCCATATTAGGATCATGAAAATGCCAGCCGCCTTCATAGAAAACCTCGAAAGCAAAATGACCGCCATATGTTTTGCCGTGGAATAAGATTTTACGGGTTTTAAATCCTTTGTCTTCGAGCACCTGCATTTCTATTATTGCTTGCTGGCTGCAGGCCGCATAAGAATATTTCATTATTTCATCAGGTATCACCAGGGAATTCAGGCCGGAAATGGTAACTAGCGCTATTGTGGATGCCAAATAGTTATCGCTGTATCCATACGCTGAATAACCGTGATAGAATCTGTTTCTCACCACTTCTGAAACAACATCGGTATATGTTCTTTCGAAATTCGTTGTATTGTCAATTAAGATCCTTTCACTGTACACACTGTCGCAATATTGTTCAAGCTTTTGAACAGAGTTGAGCCGTGCAAGTGTTGGATCAAAAGATTCAACTCTATTGTATACTGGCGGTTTCTGATTGAAACGTGTTAGTGGATTTGACTTTCCGGCAAATTGTAGTAATGTCGCAAAGAGAGAAAGGACAAACAGAAGTAGGAAACCGGTCTTTACAGTAAATAGTATCCTTTTTTTCATCCGGTCGAATTTTAGGTGGATATTGGCTTTGTTTCGATTCGAGCAAAATTCATAAAAAAAAACCTATAAATACAATTAACTGATTTAGAATCAGATTAAAATTGCGCAAATGTTCCCATCAGCCTGAGGTGGTTCTTCGATCTACCAGGTAATTTTACTGTCGAACGAGACTGGATCTAAGAAGTTTTACTTAGGACTAGCTCCCAGTTCCATGCTGTTCTCATCATATCGTCCAGGGTAAACTCCGGTGACCAGTTAAGCAATTTCCTGGCTTTATCGTTATTTGCATAAACGGCTACAATATCTCCGGTCCTTCTTTCTGCAATACTGTAACCAAGCTTTATTCCCGTCACGCGTTCAAATGCCCCGATCGCTTCAAGCACAGTTACTCCATTTCCTGTACCAAGGTTAAAGACTTCGCAGGCGGATTTGCCCGTTTTGGCAGCAAGAAATCCTATGGCTAAAGTGTGAGCATGTGCAATATCGCTGACATGCACAAAATCCCGAATACAGGAACCGTCCCGGGTGTCGTAGTCGTCGCCATAGACTTTAAGCGCAGGTAATTTGCCCGCGGCGAACTGTGTAATGGCTGGAACAAGATTAGATGGCCTGCCAAACGGAACCTCACCGATAATGCCGGATGGGTGAGCGCCGGTAGGATTGAAATACCGTAATAATATAAATCGTGTGGCAGAAACTTTTGCCAGATCCATGATCATATCCTCACCGATTTGCTTGGTCCTGCCATACGGCGATTCAGCCTTTTTCAATGGCGTTTCTTCCGTAACAGGAATTATATCAGCATTGCCGTATACGCTGCACGAGGAAGAAAACACAAACCAGGGCACCTTGAACTCTTCGGCACAACCCAGGATATTGATCTGGGAAGTAAGATTATTCTGGAAATAGGCAAGCGGCATCAGTACCGATTCATCAACCGATTTAAAAGCGGCAAAATGAATGATCCCATGTATCTCATGTTGCTGGAATACCTTTCGTGTGGCTTCAAAATCGCAGAGATCGATCGTATAATTGATTATTTCCTGTCCCGTTATTTTCCTGGCTCCTTCCAGTAACCGGGTAGTTGAGCGTGAATTGTTATCTATGGAAATAACATCATACCCGTTTTTAACGAGATCGACGATCGTGTGAGATCCTATATATCCACAACCGCCGGTGACTAATATTGTAGGCATAGATTTTTTTAAGCGAGAACCAGTTGTCTCCTGCTTTCAATAACTTTTAAAAGTCCTTCGTGTAGTGCAGTAAAGGGCCGGTTGAGCAACTGTTTCATATTTGAAATGTCGGGTTGCCGGCGTGTCATATCTCCTTCGGGCAATGGAGGAAGGTGAACAATTTTGGAATCGGAACCCGTTAGCTCGACAATGAGCGAAGCCAGGTCGATGACAGTGTAGGTTTCGTCGTTGCCAATATTCACTACATCATTAATGAATACAGGATTTTCCAGTGTGCTGATGCAGGCATCCGCATTATCCTTTATGTAGCAAAATGTACGTGTCTGCAAACCATCGCCATAGATCGTAATATCTTTTCCTTTCAGGGCCGCATCAATGAACTTTGATATAACGAAGTCGGAGCTTTGCTTGGGTCCGTATGTATTAAAGAACCGGAATAAAGTATACTCAAGCCCGTACTCCTGGTAATAAGACCGGCAAAATGATTCACCAACATTCTTTATGACTGCATAGGGAAGCCTTGAATTCAGTGGCGTGGTATGTTCATGCTGGGGTAATTGCACGGGTTCTCCATACACTTCTGATGAGGAAGAAAAGAAGACCCTTTTCACCCCGGTATTCTTGCAAAGGTCCAGTACATTTTTTATGCCCTGCAGGTCATTCAATACCATCACCGGGTTTTCGAGTGTGCGCTTCACACCGACCACGGCAGCATAATGAAAGACATAGTCGAAACGGAAAGCCAGGCAGATGGCAGCTATATCATTATAATTATTGACATCGCATTTTATAAAACGGCAATTCGGATGTTGCGGCAGGTTTTCCATCCTGCCGGTAAGCAGGTTATCCGCAAGGACTATTTCATAGTTTCTTTTCTGTAGCAGGGAATCGGCGAGCGAAGAACCGACAAAACCTGCACCTCCTGTTATTAGTATTTTCATGCGATCAGATTGTTTTAGATTTTTTAAGAGCTGCGATCATCATTTCTGGCATATGGCGAATTGTACCGGGCACTCTCCTTTTATCCGCAGCACCTCTTTTTCCAATGTAAAATCCGTTTCCTGCGGGTATAGCGGATAGCCAAAAAAAGCTTTCATGAACCCGCTTCTCCAGCTATACGGAAGCTTACGAATGCCGAAACTAAGAAATAATTTCTCGAACAGTTTGCCTGCGCTTCGGCGAAAAGATTTTTTATCGTAACGCCTGTAACGCTGACCTGTCATTTGTACACGCGAAAACGAAGATTCAAGCAATTGCTTCAGTTCATCGTAAGTGAACTCCTGTATATGGTAAGGATTCAAAATATTCCCATCGGGACTCATGACCTCGCGGTTGGGTGTGGACAAAATCAACATGCCGCCGGGCTTCAGCACGCGGGCAAATTCAGCTACCATTTGCCTATATTGACCTGTATGCTCGATTGTTTCAAAAGAAACGATCTTATCGAAATAATGATCCGGGAAAGCCAGTTGAGTACCATCCAGCACTTTGAAGTCGAGGTTAGGCTGATTCCAATTGTTTTTGCACTCTGCTATAGCATCAGCGGAAATATCTCCACCAACCACTTTACCCTTCGTTTTACCAGCAATGATATCGGTACCAAAACCGGTGCCGCAGGCTATATCAAGCACAATATCGCTGGGATTAATATGCTGTAATGCTTCGTTGTACCTATGTATATGTTCACCCCACCAGCGGCCGGCTGATTCTACAGGTTGTCTTTCTGATGACATAAAATAAAAAGCTATTTAAAACAGGTACGGAGAAAGAAACAGGATCATTTTATTTCAGTTCCCTGGAACCAGGGAATGTCTTGATACTTTTTCCAAAACTTATTGCAAAAAAAACAGGATGATTGACAAACGACATCACCAGGTATTTCAACACTCTTTTCCAGTGTTTCACCAGTCCAAAACCTTTTGCCAGTGAAAGGAAATAAAAGCTTTTGAATTTTTGCACTTTTCCCTCTGGCAGGAGGTTTTTCCGTTTTAACTCGTAATAAAATTTTTCATTGTCCATGATCAGCCCGGGCGTTACATTGTTCGACATGCTCTGGCTGGTAAAACGGTATAACAGCTTTCCATTCTCGCCTGCCAGGTTCTTTCCCCGGGTAATCCTTGACACTTCCAGGATAAAAAACCGGTCGGCGCTGCTGCTAAGCTCCCTGTTGAATTTGATATCGTTATCTATCAATATTTTTTTCCTGAACATATAATTGGACGGAACAGTTGCAAAAGAGGCATTGAAAAAGAGTATTTCATTTACCGGGTCTGAAGCTGCCGCCCTTTTTATTTTTGTGTTCACCGGGAAAGTCTCGACCATTCCACCTACATATCCAATTTTAATATCGCCTACAAGTGCCTTTACCCTTTCGATCAAAAATTCAGGGGTCATGATATCATCGGCATCAAAAAAGACAACGAATTCGCCTTTTGCAAAATGTAGTCCTTTGTTCCGCGCAGCCGCCACACCCGCATTTTTCTGAGTGATACATTGAACCCTTGGATCCTTAAATGATTTAATGATTTCCGCAGTCCTGTCCGTAGATCCATCATTGACAATAATTACTTCCCAGGCCTGGTGAGATTGTTGATAAATAGATTGGATGGTTTCTTCAATGTAAAGAGCAGCATTATACGCAGGTATAATAATAGAAACAAGGTGGTTTTGCATACGGATACGAATTCACCTGTAAAACTATGCAAGACCCTCTCTTATTTTGAATAATTGGCTATAAATCCTTCTGCCAGCAAAAAATCGTGTACAATCACGTAAGCCCAATTCGGGATTTTCCGATCGCCACCTGTATCTTCCCGAAGAATTTTTACCATCACCACATCTTTATTCCCGGGCAGAAAGCATGGTATTGTCACGGATAAAAAAACTGCGGAGGTAGAGAGCGGAGAGAGCGATGTTGTTTCCTCAGCTCTCTTTCTGTTTCTCGCTCTATCGCCACCTGTGTATCCGTGGCAAAAAACCGCTATGCCGTGGATGGTCACGAAACTTTATTGCAGCAGCTGCAATACTCTTCCCCTGTTCTCTGCCGAATCGCTGAAATGCAGGAACACATCTTTCTTTAGTTCCTGCCCGAATCTTTTCAATTTATCGGGGCTATGATAAGCATCCCGGATAGCGGACTCAATGGTTGGACCAAGATCGTCGTTGTCTAAAAAATATCCATTGCGCTCTTCCGATATATAATCATTGAAATCGCCGACATTCCGGCAAACAGCGACCGCTTTTTCCAGCAGTCCCATTTCTTTTACTACGTTGTTGCTTGCTTCCGTCACTGAAGGATGGATCAGCATGTCTGCGGCAGACATATAATTCACGAAATCTTCTCTGTATCCGACCAGGTCAATATGGCCCTTCAAATTATTCTTCTGAATGAATTTTTCCAGTCCAGGACGCAAGTCACCATCATCCATGACAATCATCTTTATGGACAAACCTTCATCTACCAGTTTTTTTACAATTTCAAAGACCGGCATATGCTGTTTGGACGCTACCATCCGGCTAACCATGATCAATAACAGGCTGCACGAATAGTGGCATCGCAGCTGCTTTACTTTTTCCTGATCTGGTTTGGGATAAGCTGAAAAATCATAGATGTATGGCAGTAATACCACTTTATTCATATTGCATTTCTCATATTTTTCCATGCCATACCAAACCCCGGAAGAAGGCACAACGATCCTTGGCGAAAACCGGTTAATGACCTTATCAAAGAAAACCTCATTCTGGTTTCTTTTCATCCCGAATTTTTCTCCATATTCAGCATAAAAAGCCGATTCAGCATGATGTCTGAATGTTACCAGCTTTGCTTTCATAAAAGGTCTTGCCATTACAGCGATAATATTGCCTTCCTGTAAATGACTCCAGACAACATCAACCTCGTGCTGTTTGCAAAATTTCCGGAGATATTTCGCCTGCCTGATAAAATAATTCCATGGACCCCGTAGCAAAACATGTGAATAGGTTTTAATCCCTCTTTTTTCCAATATATCGTGGAATGGTCCTTTTTCAGTCAGTGTAAGAACGAGCAGTTCATGGCCTGCTTCAATCACCGACCTGCACAGCGTCTCAATAGCGATCGACCGTTTATTTGGAGGATAATAAATTAGAACTCTTTTCCGATCCATGATTTTAAAAAAAAGAACCAAATTTCAAGAAACAAGAACCAAAAAAATTCGAAATAAGAAATTGAAAATCCGAAATGATTGTCGGGCAGCTTCTGGCAAGATGTTTTTAGTTTTAATTTCTTTCTGCCATTAGTTTATGGGGGGAATTCAAAAAAAGCACCAATATTAAGACCAACACCGAATGATCCGATGCCCTTTTTTCGAATTTCGGTTTTACAATTTCGAATTTATTTGGTTCTTGAAGTTTGGTTCTTGGTTCTTATTTCCTTTGGATTTTACCTGCCCTATATAATAAAACCTGTTGCCTGCCGCGGGGAAAAACAAGGAACCGAAAATGGATACCTGCGCGATAATATATTCCAGGGTCTTCTTTATGCTCGTGCAATCTTTGATCTTCTCGGGAAAAGGCCAACCCGTTTCATATATTTTAAAATATCGCCTGGTCAATAAATTTTTTTCCAGCATGTCCTGCTGGTTTTTCCTGTTGGCTAAAAATGTGTGATAGGGACGGCCATCCACCTGTCTCCCAGGCTGCAGTCTCTTTCGTATTTTGAAGATCATCTTCCTGAAACCATAGGCCAGCGAGGTATTGTGTTCAATGGGTCCTTCTACAAATAGATAACCGTTTTCATTCAGCTTTCCCCGGAGATCCTGGATGGTTTGATTAGGATTAGTCATATGTTCCAGCACATCGCCAAGGTGAATACAGTCATACCTGTCGGGTTGACGGCTGAATTCTTCCACGGTATAAAAACGGATAGCCGGGTATTGCTTTTTGAGTCGTTCCACCAACGAGCTACTATATTCAACGCCGGTACACAAATAACCATTCCGTGAAAGTACATCCAGCAGGCCCGCATCGCCGCAACCATAGTCAACAACAGATTTGATGTCTTCGTATTTTTTTACAATGAAAAGCTGTTTGCTGTAGTCTTTCTTTATCTTGAAATAGAACTCATCGTGATATTCGAGCGGGTATAGGGCATTATAATCATCGCCATTCAGCAAAGGATCATTAAAGTTCAGCCTGCAGTTCCTGCACTCCTGGTATACAAAGACCCGGTTATTAAATCTCACTTCCGGGTAGAAAGATTCCCTGGTATTCGTCGATCCGCAAAAAAGACAGGCGGTTTTGCTTTCCATTAATTGAGAAGATTTAAATACTCTGGTATGATATTTTTTTTATGGAAATACATGGCCCTTTCCTTCAAAAGAAAAGGTTTTTTTGGATTTGCCAGTGCATTCTTTATGGCGCTGGCGAGGGAATCGGCATCATTATTCTCCGCGAGCCATCCATAAACGCCCTGCCCGAGGATTTCATCGGGGCCATTGGGGCAGTCGGTACTTACTACATTTATACCCAATGCCAGAGCTTCGATCAATACAGTGGGCAAACCTTCATAAATAGAAGAAAGAACGAACAGATTGCTGCGGGCGATGTACGCAAAAGGATTTTTTTGAAATCCCGGGAGATGAATATTGTCTTCGAGCTGCAGGTCCCTGATCATTTTTTTTATCTCAGGCTCCAGTCCGCCCTGACCGATCATCAGCAACTGAATGTCGTTCCGTTCCTTCAGTACCAACTGAAACGCTTTTACCAGCAGGGCCGGATTTTTTTGTTCCGCGAAGCGGCCGACATAGATAAGAGTTTTCTTCCCGTTGTTAAAGACAGGATTGGCGACATCTTCCGCTGCCTTTTCATAAATCGAGTCGTCGAACACTGGGTTGTAAATTACTTTGATATCGGGTCGTTTTATTCCTGTACCCTTTTGAAATCCTTCGGCCACACCCTGGCTGACCGCTATGACTTCGTCGGCCCGTTTAAGAAAAAAACCATTGAGGTATTTCATCCATAGCCGTTGCGGCAACCGCAGAATACTTAATTGGTAAGGAAGATTATAGTGTAATGTTGCCAGGATCTTTGCCGTGTGTTTTAATCTCTTTTTGGCCAGCACAGCAGCCGAGCTTATATAATGAGTCGCCGTAAAAATATGGGTATAGGGTTTACCCTTTAAGAAAGATCGTAGCTTTTTGATATAGTCATAAAAACTTTTTGCGTCCAGGTCATGCACGACGATGCTTTTTTCCAGGATATCGAAGTAAACACCTTTTTTTTGCCCGAGGAGGAATTCTGTATCGATGCCCTGCGAGATAAATTCGTTGGCGATATTTACAAAGATCCGCTCTGCTCCACCGCCACTCAGATCGTCCAGGATTATAAGTACTTTTTTATCCCTCATTACTTGCCCTTCATTTTTTTAGATATTTCCAGGCGCTGATCACGGCAAGCAAAGCCATAAATGTATAGGTGATAATACTTGTCACAGCTGCTCCATATGCACCGTATCGAGGTACCATAAAGAAGTTTAATAAAATCGAAAGCGTCATTCCGGCTACCGATAAGTAAAGGATAAGCCTGTTCTTTCCATGAAAAAGCAGGTAGGCTAAGAATGCATTGTAGATGGCCCACATAAAATAGGCGCCGCTGAGATAATAGGCAAATACGCGGGCGCCACTGAACTGATCGCCGATAAAAAAACGAAAAAGCAGCGGCATCGCCAGGAACAGGCCTACTATCATCAGGGCTGCCCCGCCTATGTACATCCAGGTGCTTTTCCTCACCTTCTCGTTATTCTTGTTCGCCAGGTTTTGAAAAACATAGGGCTGGTAAGCCGCATTCATCGATAAGATCACAAGGCTTACAATGGTGGCTATCTGTGCACCTACACTATAAAGACCGACCTGCCCGGTGCTTTTGAGATCGAACTTGTCTATAAAATATTTATCCGAATTGGCGAGAACAAAAATGGTGAGGCGTTCGAAAATAAACGGCACACTAACCCACGCAATCTGTTGCACCTGTTTCCATACAACCGTTTTTGCAATAAAATGCCAGCGATAAAACAGGTAGATGGAGAACAAACCGAGTGCTACAGGAGCTATCACCGCCGAAAGAAGACGTCCCTGCCAACCCCAGCTCAATACAACTACCAACCCGATGGTCAGCAGGATCTCGAGCAGGTTTTTACCGGTGGAAAAAATGGTGAACGCCCAGGGCTTGTTCCTGATCCTGCACATCATCATGGTTATTTCATTGTTCATTATCCACCATACTGTCATGGGTAAGACGATCACCCATGTCGATGTCACCCGTAAAAAACCGGCGATCGGTTGCCGGAAAAGAGTACAAACAAGTGTAAAAAAAATAAGGCTAAGCAGCGGTATGACCTGTGCACTCGTAAAAAACTGCTGGTACTCTTCCCTGCTTTTCTTATAGTATTCGATCGAAATAGGATAAAAAATGCCTCCGCTAATAAAGGGTGTCAGCAAAACGATAAAAGCACTGTAGAGGTTGATAATGCCATAATCCCGGGGTTCCAGCTTGTGCGTCAACAACGAAATGGTCAGAAAAGACAGTGCCGCATTAAAGAAATACGAAATGAAATAGATATAAACATGCCGGAAAATTTTCACTGCCCGGAATTTTTATTCCCCATTGATCAATTTCTTTTTCTTAGAGTAAAGCCAGTAGCCAAACGGCAACATCAATAGCCATGCAAAACGACCGGAAGCGGTGCGTATATCTCTCCATTGTTTGGCGAGGCCGATCTTCAGGTAAAGCGAAGTCTGGATATAATGAGCCGTGTTGGCAAAAAATGTTTTCGGGATCTTCTTAAAGAATCGCGCTGAATAGTTTAATAAAGCAAGATACGACAGCCGGATACCGCTATAACTTTTTACATCCGAAAGCTTATTACCTAAATGGTCTTCCCGTTCGTCAACCCACACGATGAGCAATATTTCATTGATAAAAATAGTTTTCCAATCACGTGCCAGCCGGTGGATAAAAACTATTTCCGGCACAAGGACATTTTTTACCGAATCCGGGAAAGGATACATCTTGAATACAGAAGCACGAAGAAATCCTCCTTTATCCCCTTTGATTTTTTTCACCAGGAACATATCTATCGGGTCAGCTATCATTCCATCTGCCGGGAACCTGTCGCCAATTATATTTCCATTTTGGTCTTTTGACAGGAACAACATTCCCGAAACATTTTTCTTTAGCTCTTCTGGTATGGCTGTCCACCTTTTCATCATTATACTGAGCGCCTCTGGAATAATTTCATCATCACTATCTATGCTGGTAAACAGTTCCCCTCTTATAAGTGCCGCCGCAGTGTTATATGCTATGTGCTTACCCTGGTTGGGTTGCCACTGGTAGATAATAGGAAATTCAGCGATCGTCTTCCATTTCTCCACCAGTTCCTTTGTATTATCTGTTGACCCGTCGTCTATAATAACCCATTCAAAATCGCGAAAGGTTTGCTTTTGTAAACAATCGAATACCCGCGGCAAGGAATAAGCCCGGTTGTAGGTGGGTGTGAAAACCGAAAAGTACGGGTTATTGTTTGTCATTTCTGTGATTTTATTTGTTCCATCGGCTGCCTGCGTGTCAACACCCGGAATCTTGCCACCAGGAAATTGAGCAAGCGCCGATTAATGAGCAGGCTAATGACATAAAAAACGATGGTGATCACCGCGAGGTTAAAAAAAAGCTGCCACCTGTCGGTGCTGATAACAAATTTTTTTACCTGTATAAGTACCATGGACAAAACTACCAGGGGAACCGCCGGTAACAGGATATCCCTGAGATACCAGCGAATAACATTCTGTTTAAAATGCAGATAACTAAAGATCATGGGTGCCTGTATGCAAAGGTATCCCGCATACAACAACAGCATCGAGATGGCGCCCCCAATAGTTCCCAGTTTTAATGTTAGCAGGATGATAACCGGCAAACCGACAAAACATGCGATCATGTGGCTAATTAACATAAATCTTACCCTGTTATTTGCCAGCAGAAGGGTATGTACGGGCATAAGCATGGCATTAAGGGTCGTACCTGCTATCATTAATTTAAGCAACGGGGAAATAGCATCCGCAAGCTCCACATTTTTCGTCCACAGCAACAGAAATTCATGGCTATAAAAAAATATCACTACCGAAAAAGGTAGCAGCAGGCTGCTGAGCATGGACGCATAAAAATGAAAATCCTCCTTTACCCTGTCGTAATCGCGCTCATAGAACAGGCGTGTAAAATGCGGCAATATTGCCATATAAAGGGGGAAGGATACATTGTACACCAGTATCGCCACATTGGTAGCAATCGTATAATATCCAAATTGTTTGTCACTCACCATCTTGCTTACGATCAGCTTGTCCATCTGCAATACGATCGTGCCCAGGATCGCAGCGATCCCCATTCCCGCTGCATAGCGGCTGATGTCCTTCAATATTTTTTTGTCAAAATATACCTTGCTTTTTTCCGGAACCGAAGGCATATAATACCAGGTCATTAGCAGTGTGCCGGCCGTTTGCAGGATTGTTACAGCACACTGAAACCATAAAAATGATTCAAGGGTATTATCAATGTATTTTAATATGAGCCAGCTGCCTACTGTTTTGATGATACTCCAGGAAAGATCATGAACATTGAGCGCCACCTGGCGTTGCATTCCCCTGAGACCGGAGGAGTACAAGCTATATGGCCAACGAAAACCAATAGTCAGCGACAGTATCAGGAAAGCAGTATAGATAGTGCTTTGCCCCACTGTTGTTTCTTTAAACCAGTTGCCCGACAGGTAAGAACTGCTAAGCAACAACACGAGGCAAATGACAATCCCTATCCCCCAATAGACCGCCTGCAAAGTGTAGGTCAGCCTGCGCAGGTAAGCTGCCTTTTCCGAATCATGATAATGCCTGGCCATCTCCCGGTTAATGGCCATACCGATCCCCATATCCAGGAAAGAAAATAGCACCTGGATGGTAGCAAAAAAACCAATGATGCCATAAGTGCTCACACCCAGGTAACGCACATACACAGGCACAAACAGAAAGGCCAGTGCAGCGGTAGCAATATTACCCAGGTAGTTGGCTGCAATATTTTTTTTAACGGAAGCCAGGAGAAATGATTATTTCACGAGTGATTTGATGGGACCGCGCAGAAACTTTGGTATCAATGCATGAACGAGGAACTGGCGCGGATATAATAATTTCTTTGATTTTTTTTCTCTTCGGAACTCTTTATACCGGCCAAACAGGTTAAAGTATTCCGCTGCTTGCCTGTTCACATCATAGTTAGCATACACCCTGTCCCTTGACGTGCGGCTCAGTTGTTCCAGCTTTTGCCGGTCGCGGTCGAGGGAAATAATTGTTTCCGCGAATTTTTCCATATCTCCTACCGGAAGCACAAAACCCATATCTGCCGTCACAATTTTTTTCATGCCGGGATTGAACTCAGAGATCACCGGCACACAACCCACGCTCATAGCTTCGATCAGGGCTACGGGCAAACCATCCAGCCGGGAAGGAAGAATATACAGGTCCTGCTGCTGCAGGAGATCAACGACGGATTTATAATCCGGTGGGGTATGAAAAGAAAAATTGTCCCTTCCTTCCACGCTCTTCATCGCCGGTTCTTTTTCCGGCCCATCCCCGATAATGGTCCAATTGACCCTTACACCTTTGTCTTTGAGCAGCTGGTCGATCACAGGAATATATTTTATCCCTTTATGTTCTACCAGTCGCGCAAGCCATACTATGTTTAATGTCCTGTCTCTATTTTCACTTCGTTTGACAGGCAATAACCTGATTCCATAAGGTATATAGAAGGTATCCTTTGCCCTCGCAGGAAATTGTTCACGAAACCAGTCGGCATATACCGGGTTATGGGAAATAAACACGTCGATAAGGAACTCAAACCTTTTCGCTATTTCAAAGTGACGGTCGTCATGACAGATGAAATAAACCGTTTTATTGTTCTTCGGATAAACATTCATTGCGAACAGTTCAGTCTCGAAATTGGTGACCAGCAGGCCGTCTTCGTTGCTGATAAACTTTTCGAGACGGCGGGCCATATCATACATTGTTTCCTGGTCCTTCTCCTTTACTTCAAAGATGATCTCTTCGGAAAGGCCGAAGGGCTTTGTCATTTTCGCGTCCGGCCAGGTATCATAACTTATCTGTATCACCTTTTTATCAAACGCGGCAGAGGCTTCGTTCTCCAACATATTCCGGTAAAAGCTACCGATCCCGGTTATAATATAGTTACTGAAGATGATCAGCTCAGGCTTCTTAACCATTGACCGAGGTTTTTTATTCCTTGCGCGAAAGATATTTTGGGAGCAAATCCGTAACGGGTGATACCGCTGATATCCGCTTTCCAGTTTAATGGGTCGCCTTCCCGCACATGATTATTAAACGTTATTTCGATAGACTTGTCCAGCTCGGCAAACAATAATCCCGCCGCTTCTTTTACAGTTGTTTCCTCGCCGGATGCGATGTTATAAATGCCGGCCTTGAAAGAGCTATGCTGCATGATAAGATCAAAACTCAAACAGAGATCGCTGATATAAATAAAATCGCGGCTTTCATTACCGGTTCCCCATAGTTCAATTTTTTTGTCACCGCTTTTAGATTTCTGGTAAAGGTCCCAGAAAAGTTGCTTACGCAAGCCCGGCCCAAATACGGAGAATGGCCTGACCATCGCGGTGGATACATTATATATATAGGTATACTCCCTGCACAGGTTTTCAGCCATATACTTGTGCCAGCCGTAAGGAGACAGGGGTTGTATATGATGATCTTCTTTTACCGGCAATGAACGGGGACTGCCATAGACTGCGGCCGATGAAATATGCAGGTAACGACATCGGGGTGAATGCAGGCGGATTGTTTCCAGCACCTGCTTTGTATGCAGCACATTGTATTCAAAATCTATTCCCGGGTGTTGCATGGAATAGGGAACGCTCGCGCTGCCTGCTGCGTTGATACAGACATCGAACGTCTGCGATTGGAAAATAGACAGCCAGTCGGGATTTGCGGCGGTGACCTGGAAATACCTGTAAGGTTGTGAAGGTTCCGGCACCAGGCCAGCGCCTGATACTTCATGCTGTCGCCGGAAATATTCGACAAGGTGGCTGCCTATAAAACCCTCCGAACCGAGAATCAGGATCTTCAATTGCTATTTTTTAATAATGATGCCTTGTGCCGTTGGCAAAGTAAGAATAGATATATTCTTTTTCCGCGCAAACTCATCAAAAGCTTTTTTCTGCAGTATATGTTGAGGAAACCCGTAATCGTCAAGTATCACAACACCTCCCGGTACGATCTTATCCCAAAAATATTCGGCGGCAGCTATTTCCGGTTCCACGCAGTTCATATCGATGGAGAGGTAACATATTTTTTCCGCTTTGCACAATGGCAATGTATCAGGCACGGGACCTTTGATGACCTCTGCATTAAAGTTCCTGAATGTTTCCTTTACCTGCTCGTATACATTTTTATAAGCATCAAAATACTCGCCGATCCCCAATTTTATTTCCTCCTCTGAAACAAGTTCCTTTACCAGGCCTTCATAGGTATCGAGCAACCATATCTTTTTATTGAGTGAATTGAAATCGATGTAGTCAACAAGTGCACGGGAATAGGCCCCGGTGTTAACACCGCATTCTACATAATCGCCTTCAAGTTTTTTTACCATGTCGGCAAACCAGCAAACAATGTAAGTGCGCCATTGCAGGCTGAATCCTTCCCAGGGTTTGGTGGCAGCGGCAGCGGCATAAGCTTTGGCAAAACGTGGTTCGTTTATGAAATCACAGTTGTTGGAAGTGGTGAGACTGTCTGTGTCATAAGTGATAGGACCGAGGTAGTGAGACTCATCGCGAATGATCGAGCCTTGTTTAATACGGGAAAAATTCCTTCCAATCCATTCTACGCGCCGGTAAAAAGCTTTGACAGGAACAGGGATGTATTTTTTCATCGACATAATTAAGACCTATTCGGTTGTTTTGAGCAATTCAGCAGGATTCCCGCCAACGATAGTGAATGGATCTACTCTCTTGGTGACCACGCTGCCGGCAGCGACCACAGCGCCTTCTCCTACAGTAACTCCTTTTAAGATAATTGAATTAAAGCCAATCCAGCATTTATTTTCAATTATCACTGGCTTGTTCTCCACGTTTGTCCAATCTTTTTTTCCCTGCCGCCAGTTTATTACATCCATCTTTCGATCGTCCCATTTAAGTGGATGCGCATTGGTATCTATTAGCGTGCATCCCCATGAAATAAGAATGTCATCTTTCAATTCAATTCTATTATTGGCAAATAAGGTTGTTTCGTGGCCAATAAACACCCGGTTTCCGATTATAATCTTGACATCAGGGTTGTATATTATTATATGGCAGGCAAGGATACAATCTGAACCTATAATGAGATTCGATTTGCCCTCGCAACCCGGAGGAAAACTTACTGTTAACCTCGTAAGATCGCAATTGCTTCCAACTACTAATGATCCCTCCCTGGTATGTTTTGCCAGCGGATTGACGGGAAAAACCGATCTGTATATTTTCCTTAATGCGTTCATCGGGACGTTCAGGCTTTCTTATACAGCGCTGCCACAAAACCGCTATGCATACCACCGAAAATACTGAGCGGAAGCATAAAGGGTGACAACAACATCAGCTTAATTTTTTCAGTACGGCTATGACGGCGGTATTCGGTGGTGATTCCCAGGTTGTATTTGGCCCGGTAATAGGCATCCGCCACCAGCCCGCCCTTCTTATCATATATCAGTTTTTCCATCCTAATGCCAAAACAACCCTGGAGGTTCGACAGGGCTTTCTTATTCCACAACCCCACGTGGTGCGGTGGCAGGTTGAGCGTGGAATGTTTGTCATAACCCTGGAAATAAGGTTCGTTATTCGGTACGCCGATCACCAGCTTACCCCCAGGTCTTAACGCTTTCAATGCGGCATCTAAAAAATCCTTTATGTCGTACACATGTTCCAACACCTGGAAGATACAAACCACATCATATTTCCCGGGATTATTCGCCGCATGTGCCTGTATCGTTTCATTGTAAACAGTAAGCCCCGCTTTTATGCATTTGCCATAGGCAACCGAATTCAGCTCAAGTCCTACGGCGTTTCCCGTTTTCTCGCGGATCTTTTTGAGAAACTCGCCGGTGCCGCAACCGATATCCAGCACAGACTCATTTTTTTCGATGTTGTCATAAGCAAGCTGGTAATCATAACCCCATTTCCTGTACCAGTCCTCGTTGTTAATGTTCTTCTGCTGGAAATGCTCATAAAAAACGGCATTCCCCGCCACAGTTGATGGATAGTAGAACCGGTAACCCGTTACCTCGCATTCCATGATCGGTACCGTGTCCATCCCTTTAAAATATTCGCTTACATCTAAATCATGTTCCTGCCGGTACAAGCGGATAATATCCTTAACATCGATGGAGTTAAAAGGTTTTACACCCGTTTTGCCGGTAACAGGACTTATAATATCAGGCTGGTTGTTCATGTATGTTTTGTTAATGAGCTTTGCGTGTTTAGTCCGCCAGAACGAAACCAGGGCGGCTGCTCAGTATCTTCTTGCTTTTCATCAGCGCGAGGTCCGCTTCTACCATCTCTTTCGCCATTTCGTCCAATGAATATTTAGGCTCCCAACCCAGTTTAGTTCTTGCTTTTGTTGCGTCTCCAACCAACAGATCCACTTCTGTCGGCCGGTGATACTTGGGATCTACCTTTACTACTTCTTTGCCGGCAGGCAAATTGTATTCACCGTGGCATGCAACCACGATCCCTCTTTCATTTTCCTGTTCACCTATAAATTCAATAGTTATCCCTGCATGCGCAAATGCCATCCGTGTGAACTCGCGGACAGTAGTTGTAATGCCGGTTGCGATCACGAAATCTTCCGGGGTATCCAGCTGCAACATCCTCCACATGGCGTCTACATAATCTTTGGCGTGACCCCAGTCACGGCTGGCGTTAAGATTCCCCAGCCATATCTTATCGTCAAGCCCGTTTGCGATAGCCGCCACTCCTCTGGTTATTTTCCGTGTCACAAATGTTTCGCCGCGCAATGGGCTTTCGTGATTGAACAATATGCCATTACATGCAAACATGTCGTAAGCTTCGCGGTAATTGACGGTTATCCAATAACCATAAAGTTTAGCAACCCCGTAAGGCGATCTTGGATAGAAAGGTGTGTTCTCGTTTTGCGGCACAGCCTGCACCTTACCATATAGTTCGGAAGTGGCTGCCTGGTAGATTCGTGTCTTACCTGCTAATCCAAGTATCCTGACGGCTTCAAGAACCCTCAATGTACCCATGCCATCGATGTTAGCGGTATACTCTGGTTCTTCAAAGCTGACATGCACATGGCTCATGGCACCGAGATTGTAGATCTCGTCGGGTTGTACTTCCTGTATCAACCGGATAATATTTGTACTGTCGCCAAGGTCGCCATAATGAAGAAAAAGACGAACTCCTTTTTCATGTTGATCCTGGTAAAGATGGTCGATCCTTTGGGTATTGAACAAAGATGTTCTCCTCTTGATGCCATGCACTTCATACCCTTTGGCTAAAAGCAGTTCGGCAAGGTAGGCGCCATCCTGCCCGGTGATTCCTGTGATCAAAGCTCTTTTCATACTGTGGATTTGCAAGCCGTATGCTATAAATCGCGGCTATTTTTTTTTACAAAAAATGCATACCTGTTTTTCAACCGTAAAAAAGGTGATTCAAAAAACCGGTAGCTGATCATCGCGATAATGATCGTTGCGATCAAAGCAAGTATAAGCTTACCTGCACTGATGGCCATCCCATTTCCGGAACTGATCAATCCCACCGCTACAAAGACTCCTGTTATAGCCAGTTCATGATAACAATACAAACCATAAGATATTACACCCAGCTTTGTAATGCTTTTGGATGATGAGAATTTGAACAGCGACCGATTGGCATAATTCTGTTCCAGTATCACTGCCAGGAATGCGAACGCGATCAGTGAGCGGTCAATGGCACGGAAAAAAATGCCGTGATCAAATATTGCGTCGCGGAAAAAAAAGAAAGCGAATAAAACGAAATAGATTAGCAGGATACCGGGCCGTCCGATGCGGCTGATAAAAGTTCTAAACCTCGGGTTAAATGAAAACCAGGCGCCGATAGCGCCGATGGCCATGTCCCCAATACAGGAGAGCGTATGATGATCATGCATTTTTGGCGATGTATAAACCATCCGGAACACAACGGAACCCAGTGCGATGGCAATAAAAAGATGAAGATACCATCGCGAAGGAATAAGACTAAGCAGCACGGGCCAGAAGAAATAGAACTGCTCTTCCACGGCAATGCTCCATAGTACTTCAAGAATGGTGGAACCCGGATAACCATTTTTTATATAATCAAAGTTGCTGGTAAAAGTCAGGTAAGGTATCGCCGAAGCGGTAGGATATTCTATTTTGCCTGTCAGCTTTAATGCGAAGGGGATGATCACAAACCCCAACAGTATGCAAAGAAAATAGAGAGGCCATATCCGCAATATCCTTCTCATCCAGAATTTGGGAATATGTATCTTTTCATAATTCCTTCGCTCTGCGATCAGCAGATAGGTGATCAGGTAACCGCTAAGTGTGAAAAAGAAATTTACTCCCAGGTTACCATGCCTGAACAGCCCGCTACCTGTCTGATCTTGCCCGATGCCCCTGTACAAAAGGCTCCAGGTGTGAAACAGGAAGACCGACAGGAAACAAAAGAAGCGAAGACCATCGAGATTAGGAAAAAAGATCTTCTTCTGGGTCACACTATCGGCGCCAGTTGTTAAGGTTGGAATACCCGGATGGCTTGTTGGCAGCATAATGATCTTAGTTGGCTGGTATCAGCATACGCTCAGGTGACGTGCTGATAAAAGGAGGAATACCTTCAAAGAAAACCTTGTCGTATAATTTCACCCGCCAGAGACCCGCTTCCCCTTTTAATACTTCTATCTGCAAATCCTCCGGTTTTTGGCTGTTGGGGAATGATATGGTTCTTCCTGCCGGTGTAATAAATTCTATTGCCTTGATTGTAGTAACATTGAAATATTTAGTCCCTTCCGGCACATAAATGAATGCCGCATAGAGCGCGGCCGCATAAACGGGACGTGAACCGCGGAACACCTGGCTAAAATTTATTGAAGGACTGAAACCGATCACAAATGAACTCGGATCTTCCACGATCACGGTGTAAAACCCCGGTTTCAATGAAGAAAGGCTTATCTTTTTTCTTACCCGTGCTACATCATATTCGTAGGAGAAAGCAGGTTGCAGTCCGCTGACGTTTCCATCAGGTTGATAAGGATAGATACTGATTTTAGCGGGTATTATCTCGCGGGTATCGGACAAGTGGTTGCCGGAATATTCGATATAATTGCCATCCCCTTTTGTCTTTACCTGTATCACCCATTCATTAATACTAAACCACGCCTTATCCTCCCAACGATCTGCCCCGGCTGTAAGTGTTTTATACCTGTCGATGTTTGGTACAGTTGAAAGTTTTACTACCGGTGCAGTTTCTTTAATCGCTTTGGTTGTCTTCAATGATCTCCTGTCATTAGCGATCCAGTTGTTCAACTCCTGTTCGGTAACCTGTGCCGGGTTGAAACGCCATTTCGCTTTATCGCTATAAGCCATTCCTTCTATGCCCGAACGATTGCCCAATTCAAAGAAAGCCGGAAAGCCGGCTACCGATCCATCATCCAGTTTCCTGTATCCGTAATTCAGCAGGTTCACCAGGTTTGCTTCGGACCGGTCTGCCTGGTAAATGCGATATAGAGCCAGGTAGTGCAGGTAAGATCTTACCTGGAATAACCGTTTTTGAACAGCGGGATTTTTTTCCAATACATCCGCCTGGGTAGTATAATCTATCCAGTGTGCAAGGTCATTTTCGCGTACCATCTGGAAAGAATACTTTTCCCACTCATTCCAGAGCTTTTCCATAGCAGGTGCGGCATTCATAAAGCAAAGCCTGAAAAACTCTTTGCGTGTGGCTGCAACATCGGCCTGGCCATCCCACATGGCTTTAGCGGCGAGATAATATCCAAGCCCCTTGCTGATCCATCCCTGTGAAGATTCCCCTTCATAAGCTTTCACTCCAAGCGCCCCGTATTTTTTAATTGTATTAACAACTTCGGTGGGGCGGGAAACATGACTTTGCCCGGGCAGGTCCTGGTCCCAGGCATACCAACTGAAATAATTATAGAGCCCTACTACCGCTCCTTTTTTTCGCCACAACTCCACCAGTTGTTCGGTTGAATATTTGCTTGTGTTAAATGCCATGGTGATACCTACAAAAACATTCGGCTCTACATTTTTTGTCGGCGGAGCGATATATTCCCCGTATGCCAGGCATCCGATCAATGTTGACCGGTATTTCTTTTGAATCGCTTTAGCCACCCTGTTGACAAGATAATAGACCCTGTCGGTAACGGTACCCAACTTCTGGCAGGCCGGGCTATTGCAGGTTCCTGGTCCATCGGAAGGCGCCAGCGAGATCATTTTATATTCATTCGTTTTATTCCTGAGCGAATTTTCGATTCTTTTTTCCACGTCACGGGTAACGAATTGCACCAGGTCTTCGTGGCTCATGTCAAACTTGGCACCATCGGGGATTACTCCTTTTGGAGCTGCCGGGTAGAACCATTCAGGATGTTGCAGGAAAACATCTTTGTTACGCAGTGCAATATCCTCGTAAGCATGACCGAAGGAAGCATTTATTGTACCTCCCAACCGGTTCGCCAATACCCAGAAGTTATAATCATCGTCTGCCCTTTTTGACCCTGTGCCATAGCCGTACCAGATACGACGGTGATAAAATACCGGCGAAGAAACGATATTCCATTTCTTAAATAATACTGGCCTGGAAGGAATGATATGCCAGTCAGAATTGGCAAAATAATATCGATAACCCAAAAAATCCAGGTAAGAAAAAATACCATGACCGACCGCCATATTGCTGTTGCCCAGTATTTGTACTGTCTGATCATTCCCATCGATTGAAAAAGCTTCAACACCTGCATTAAGCAATTTTGCCGAGGGCTTAACCAGCCGGCTGATTGATGCTGTGCTGAGATAGATGCCTTTCCCGGGATAAGAAGAAGCCGGTTGTATATTAAAATTAAAAGATCCGCTTTTTTTAAGCTGTCCGGTAAGAATAGTTACCAGTTTTTGTAGCGAATCGTTCCCGTTCACATCAGCATATATCGAAACATTTTGTGCCGACGCAGCGCTGGCTATGCTTAAAAAAAGACTGATATTGAAAATAATCTTTAGCAAGACTTAGCCTTTATTTTGGCGTCGCGATTTTTGCAGATGAAAATTTCCCTTTCCAACGAAAAAGCCTCCTGAAAATATTTTTTCCCAAATAGGTATAGACCCATTTCCAGAACGAAACTGAAAGCCCAGCCGGATTTAGACCGTTTCTTATGTCTATCAACTGGTTTGCCATTTTCCACTGGCTAATGTTATTGTTTACCAAATAATCATCGATCCTGTCAACTATAGCTCGTTGCACGCCTGTTTTATATTCCGGGTATCTTTCCGCAATATTCTGCAGGGTGTTGATGTCGAGAAATAATATCTTCCCTTCTCCCGATGAAGAAGACGCAGCATGCGTCCTATAAAAAGCAAGACAACTGTTAATACCTAAAAATGTATTGCCGGTAATAAGCATCCTTAACCAGAGATCGTAATCTTCATGGATCCCCGGCAATTCCGAAAAATTGTTAACCTTTTCGAGCGATGTCTTGCGGGCGACAACAGTCATCAATGGTATACGATTAGCGGCAAGGAAATCATTTACTCCCTGTTGCCCGGTGTATTTGCCATATTTGATACTGATCCTCTTTTGTAAATCCTGCTTAGGATTCGTTTCAAAAAAATATCCATCCGAAAACGTGAGGTCAATTGGGTTGCTATGCATGATCTCCGCTTGCACCTCCAGTTTACCTGGCATCCATATATCGTCGGCATCCAGGAATGCGATTAGATCGCCGGAGGCATGCAACAGGCCATTGTTCCTTGCTCTTGCCTGTTGTTGGTGCGGCTGTTGCAGGCACCTGATCCGTTTATCCCTTGCGGTATAATTTTTTATTATCACTGCTGTATTATCCGTCGATCCATCGTCAATAACAATCAACTCCCAGTCCGCATGTGTTTGCTGAATGACTGATTCAATGGCTTCAGCAATATATTTCTCCGCATTATAAGCAGGCATGATAACCGACACCAGTTCATTACTCATTATTTATAAAGTAAGCCACCCGGTGGGAATAATGTCTCTGTTCTCCAGCGTCCTGAACCAGTTTCGGGGAGCAATCACTTTTTTTTCCGTATTCATGTTAAGCCAGGCGCCCCACCAGCTAAAACTACTATTAGCGATAATATGGTGTTTGCAGGAATACATGAGCCTGAGATCTTCATGGGGGGCTGCCTGGTTATGAGCACTATAAGCAAACGGATGGATAGAACTGGAAATGTTTTCCTTTGTCCATTTCATATCATCGGAAAAAATATAAAACCTCGGATCATTTATTTCTGTGGACATCCGGTCGATCGCTTTCCTGTAATATTCCAAATCACAAACTCCGTGTACAGCGTTGGTTTCCTTGTCAGTCACATAATCGCCTCGCCGGACATGAATGGAAATGGAATTGACTGATCTTATTTCGTCCAGGTATTTACGATTGAGAGCAGAAGGCTGGTCTTTAACTATGAACTCCTTGCGAATGGTGCTTTCTATTGGTTTAAAATATTTTTCGCTCTGCCAGAACCCTTCCAGGAAAACATTGTCCGTCAATTTTTCGACATTGATGTCATATCCGGGGATCTGTTCTGTATACCAATAAGATTTCAGATCCGCTCCCAACTTGTTCAACTGCCGCCTGAAAAATTCTTTTCGTTTTAAATTCTTTCTTTCCCTGGCCTTACTGAAAACCTCTTGCACATTAAAATGATGAAGAGCATATTGCCTCTTATTTTCCGTCGTGTATATGTCAATATCCAATTTTAGTTCTGCATTCAGTTTTTGAGCTAAATATCTTCCTGCCGCATATTGAAACAACTGGTTTCCCATTCCGCCTTCCAATTTGACAACTACCATTAACTAATTTGAAAATTTGAAAATTATTGAGCATTCAAATACTTTGAGTTTCTCCCATTTTCAAATTACCTCATTTTCTCCCGCCCGTAGGCGGGATCAAATTCTCGACAAGCTTCGTGGCAGAGTATTCATCAGTAAACCGTTTCAACACATATTCTCTCGGTTTAAAACCGGTAAAAGAGTTTTTATCCCGGATGATGTTTCTTAGTTCAGCGAGAGTTTTCCAGTTCAAACCTGTCGATGGGGTAAGATAAGGACAGGCGGAAACATTGTAAATCGTACGGCCTCCAAAAAAGAATTCGCCGGGATCAAATACCAGGGTCGGTACGCTCATCGACCAGGCTTCTGCCAAGGCAATTCCCTGGCTTTCGCTACGGCTGATAAAGATGGCATATGCCGAACGGTCAAGCAGTCGTTTGTATTCTTCCACGCTGTATTTTCCATATTGTAACAACGCCGGGTTCATTCCTTCTTCCCGTACAAATTTTATCACTTCATTGCAAAACTCTTCCGGCTCGGTTTTCCAGTAGATTAAAACCTGTTTCCTGTCCTTTGCATCAACAGTTGGCTTCCAGTATTCACTATCTACTCCTGCCGACCAGCAAAGAACACGATCCTTTAACCGGCCACAGTCTTCGATCACCAGATCCTTTACCCATTCAGAAGGTACGATGTAGCGGTCAATCGCTTCATTAGCCACGATCCCATTCTCGGAGCGAACATCTTCGACCACGTTCGGTCCGGCCAGTAACATCCTGATCTTGCCTTTATTTTTTAAGTTGATCGCCTGTTTTAACCGTTCTACTCCTGCGAGGACGATCACGTTTTCTGCAATATCTTTTTCGCGCGATGGGTTATAATTAAAATCGACCCCTGTTTTTTTCAGACCCTGCACCAGGCTTCTTGTCACGGCATAATGACCACCAAATGTTTTTTTCGCTGGCAATTCTTGTCCCTGCAGAAAATACTTAAGCGGCCGCAGGAATGATTTGATTCGGCCAATAAGATCTTCAGCATGTATGGGTTCGGTGAAAACGGTCAATTTCGGAGGTTTCATTCTTCCAGGTATTCGCCACCATTAGCTACATAACCGGACAGTCCCAGTTGCTGTATATCCTGTATCCGGTCACGGCCAAATTTTGCAGGGAATACATCTTCAATCGAACTTCCCCAGTATAATTTCCACAATGATCGCTTCAGAGCAGTTTGCCAATCGTTGAAAAACCGGCGACTGAAACCATAAAGGCGGGTTGAAATACCCATTTCATATTTTTTTGCCTGAAAAAAATCTCCCTGCCATAGCCGGGGATCAAACTGTTCGTTCAAAAAATACCGCCCGCTTATTTTAAAAAAGAAAGATGCACCCGTGTTCAATTCCTTACTGGCAGCGATCAAACCGGTTGCCTCACCCAGACCCCGATGTTTCCCGTTGACGGCTCGTCTAACCCGTTTCCGGTCACCGATGTAAACATAGCGATCAGCCATTTTAATTAGCTCGCCTGTCATGTATTTTTCATTTCCCATTTCCAGCAAAATGATATCCGCCCCGGGCATCTTGCTGCGTATACTGGCAATGGTTTTTATTGTTTGTGAACTGCGTTCCGCCGGATCAAATACCGATCGGGGTGTTGAGCCGGGCAGTTTTTTTGTAGAAAAATGTATAACAGAAGTTATGATGAATGTTATTTTATCTCCCGTCATCTGTTTTCTTTCTGCATTGCAATAACTGGTAACCTGTCCATTGTGTTCCTACCAGTTCTTCTTTTATTTCCTGCGGGTCCCATTTCCGGGGTTCGGGCTGTAGCGTTTCATGCAACCGGTCATTTTGTTTCAGACCCGTCTTCTGCAAGACCCTGGAAAGAAAGTCATTTCTTGTAATACCGGCATCGTTCAACTGCAGGTAAACTTCTTCTATCGTTAAAAAATTCTTGACAAGCTCCCTGAACCTTCCGAATCCCCATTCTCTTTGATGGTAGATGTTATCCGGGTGATCGTTTTCCGGTGTCCCGGATATTGGAGTAGAAATAAAACAGGTTCCATTTGCAACCAGTGACCGGTTGATGTTGGTTAAAAATTTTTCCGGCTGCTTTAAATGCTCGACAGTTTCAAAGCTGACGATGATATCGTATTGTTCACCACTGCCAAAGCTTTCGGCATCCTGCAACTTAAAAAATAGATTCGCATGCCTGTTTTTTAAAGATGCGTAACGGATCGTTCTTTCATCATTATCATAGCCGGTGACGCTCGCTGCTCCGCCTTCTACCAGTAACTTATAACTACCAAAGCCGGTGCCACAGGCGATATCCAGTACTATTTTGTCTTTTACAAAATCTTTCACCCAATCATACCGGGCCACGTGCTCCTGGTGGGTATGCGAATTGCAGAAGCCAGGAACCCATCGCTCCAGCCGGTTATAATTGACGATGCCTGACAGGATCTCCAACTCATATCTCGTACAAAACAATTCCTCTTCTGTAGTAAGAGTATGTCTAACTTCCTGCATGAACGGCTGATTTCAATGTCCAGCTATGATTTGCCATCAGGTATCCCTGTGAGCCGTCGGGAACTATGCCGCCGGGATAAAAAGAATGATCCCGCAATTCAAAATCTACCGGGGTATCCAGGTAGTCGAGTGTTTCATATTTATTTCCCAGGAAAATAGTAAGAGTATAAGATCCCGGTTTTAACACCAGATCACTGACCATACAAATAAATTCATTCGTGCCTTTTTCCAGGTTAAATTGCTGGTCCATGAAACGGGAATGCAATGTAATGATACGGGTACCTAATGCATCGTTGATACCGGCAGCTATCTCCGTTTTTTCAACGCGTTCAGTAGCTTCTATAAAAACACTAAGCTGTAGTGTCTTATTATCACCCGCCTGCCTGACATCAAAGCCGGCTATCCATGCTTTTTTGTTGCCATTATCCCTGTTAGTAAATAAATGAGCTCGTTCATCAGCAGGCAAACGCAGGCTACCGGCATACGCATTTATTCCTTCTTCTACCGTTCCCTGAAAATCCAGCCGGCCATCTTTTAAATAAATGAGTTTGGTACAAAGCCGCTGGATAGCTCTCATATCATGGCTTACAAACAATACCGTCCTTCCTTCATTGCGACTTACTTCATCCATTTTTCCCAAACATTTTTTTTGGAATTCAGCATCGCCAACAGCCAATACTTCATCCACTATTAAAATATCAGGTTCAAGGTAGGCTGCTACCGCGAAAGCCAGCCGCAGGTACATCCCGCTGCTGTATCGCTTGACCGGTGTGTCCAGGAATTTTTCGACGCCAGAAAATTCAACAATGGAATCAAACTTTTTTTTTATCTCCGAACGGGTCATGCCGAGCACCGCGCCGTTCAGGAAAATGTTTTCCCTTCCTGTGAGCTCTGGATGAAAACCAGTGCCGATTTCCAGTAATGAAGAGGTCTGTCCATTCAAAGTAACGCGACCTTCGGTTGGCTCAGTGATCCGGCTCAGTATTTTGAGCAGTGTGCTTTTACCAGCGCCATTGCGGCCGATGATGCCAATGGCTTCTCCCTGTTTTACTTCAAAGCTTACATTCTTTAAAGCCCAGAACTCTTCTTTCGCCGGTTTATTTTTTTTGAAAACGCCTTTAGTTTTTTGTCCGATGACATCCCGCAAAGCCGTATAGCTTTCCTGGCCTTCATGCCGGATGATATATTTTTTTCCGACCCCTTCAGCCTTAATAACAACATCACTCATACCAGGTCAGCAAAATTTTTTTCCATTTTCCTGAATTGACGAATAGAGAATCCTAACAATAGCAGCGACACGGTCAGGGAAATATAGAATGGATAATACACTAGCGGGTTAGGCGCGTCCTGCACGATGCACCAGCGAAAACCGTCTATCACGCCCGCGATCGGATTGAATGCATATAACCATCGCCATTGTGCCGGGATCATTTCGCTGCTGAAACCTACCGGCGAAATAAACAACCCGAACTGGATGATAAATGGAATGACATGGCGAAAATCCCTGTACTTTACATTTAGCGCGGCCAGGTAAAGACCCGGTCCGATAGAAGCTATAAAGGCCATGATCCAGAAGATGGGCATGACGAAAACCTGCAAAGGAGGAACATACCTGTAATAAACGAACAATGCCAGCAGGATAACAAACGAAATAAAAAAATCGATAAAGCTTGTAATGACTGAGCTGGCCGGGATGATCATCCGGGGGAAATAAACCTTTGTGATCAGCCGTTCATTCCCAACCAAACTATTCCCGCTTTCTGAAAGTGCATTCGAAAAAAATTGCCACGGCAGCAATCCTGCGAAAACGATAATGGCGTAAGGAACCGTGCTGGCGAATTTCATCCCTGCAATCGTCCCGAAAACAAATGTGAAGATCAGCATTGTCAGTAGCGGACGAAGGATTGCCCAAAGGATACCCAGCGTAGTCTGCTTATATCGGACCTTTATGTCGCGCCAGCTTAGTATATAAAACAGCTCGCGGTAACGCCAAAGATCTTTCCAGTAATTTTTTTCCGTCCTTCCCGGTTCAATGACGATATGAAAACTCATCTTACTGCTGAACGATTTTTTTCAGGTAGTCGCCATAGCCGCTTTTACTCAGGGCGGCTGCGCTTTCGAGCAATTGTTGCCTCGTGATAAAGCCATTGTGAAAGGCCACTTCCTCGATGCAACCGATCTTCGTGCCTTGTCTTTTTTCAATCACCCTTACAAATTCACTGGCATCGCTTAAAGAATCAAAAGTACCGGTATCGAGCCAGGCTGTACCCCTGTCGAGCACTGCCACCTTTAATTTTCCTTTACGGAGATACTCTTTATTTACGTCCGTGATCTCGTACTCACCTCTTGCAGAAGGTTTGAGATCTTTTGCAATGTTCACCACTTCGTTATCATAAAAATAAAGACCCGGAACAGCAAAGCTTGATTTAGGCAGCGAAGGTTTTTCTTCGATAGAAACAGCATTCATATCATCATCGAATTCAATCACGCCGTAGCGTTCCGGGTCCGATACACGGTAAGCAAACACATAACCACCCTGGATATCATTCAACTTTTGCAACTGGGTGCCCAGGCCGGCACCATAAAATATATTATCTCCCAATACCAGCGCTACTTTATCAGCGCCAATGAACTTCGCCCCGATCACGAACGCCTGCGCCAATCCGTTGGGTGTGGCCTGCGTGGCATATTCAAAATGGCAACCTACATGACTGCCATTTCCCAGCAATCGCTGGAATTGAGCATTGTCTTCCGGGGTTGTTATTATCAGAACTTCCTTTATCCCCGCCATCATCAAAGTTGACAGGGGATAATAGATCATCGGTTTGTCGTAGATCGGCATGAGTTGTTTACTGATCGCCTTGGTGATCGGATACAACCGTGTGCCGCTGCCGCCTGCAAGAATGATACCTTTCATATCTCTATCCCGTTACCGGGTATTTTTGAGTTGCTGCCATCATTGTGTGAGCCGGTTAAAATATTCTACGTATTTATCTTTCCATGCATGTACCGAATACCTGTCGATCACGGTTTGTCTTCCTGCCGAGCCAATCTTTATCCTGCAATCTTTATTCTCGACCAGGAGCGAAACCATATCCACCCATTCGTCTTCCGTTGAAGGAAGGTATCCATTTACGCCGTTTTGAATTATTTCAGAGTTGACCCCGACCGGCGACATGAGTGTAGGAATACCCAGGGCCATATATTGTAATCCCTTCAAGCCGCATTTTCCTTTTGCCCACTCATCATCGGGCAATGGCATCACGCCGATGTCTATTTCCGAGAGGTCTTCGAGTTCGGTCGCTGCTATCCAGGGAACGCCTTGCGTTTTGAGTTCCTCGCAATAATATCTTCCATCACCAATGATCTTGAATTTCACTTTATCGCCGTATTTATCCTTTATCCTTCTCAGCGCAGGGATGGCCAGGGCAAAATGCTGGATGGTCGAAAAACTTCCGCTCCACCCGATACAAACTACCGGTGAATCATTGTTCTTTCTTTTAGACACATAAAGATCGGTGTCGATCGTTGTCGGAACAATGACGATGTTATTGTTGAATTGGGAAGCATAATCTTTCAGGTATTGATTACCGGCGAATACCATGTCACAAAGCCTGATAATGGTGCCGGTTTTCCCGGCATCTTTCAAAAAAGAAAGTTTTTTATTCGCATCCGATACATTTTGCAGCCATATCGCGTCATCAAAATCAAAAATGAGTTTGGCTTTGGAGCCGGCAAATCTTTTTTCAAAAAAAGTTGAACCCGTCATCAATGCATCGCGGAAAATGAAAATGATATCGTATTTATTCATACCCAGCCAGTCGCCGGTACGTTTGAGAAGTGTTTTCAGGTAAATAAATACTTTTTTTGAAAATTTCCCTTTTGAATAAAATGCTTTATCGTCTTTTTCATTGAGCAGGTAAGATAATTTGCATTCATACCCGTGCCCATCGAGATGAGTGAGATATTGTTCGAAACGGAAACGCTGGCCGGGTGAACGGTCAGGCCGATGCAGGCAGATAAAAAGAACTTTCTTCTTCATAATGATATTAAATCGGGCGGATCAGAGAGTCGCTTGTTTTTTTGTGAGATTCCAGCCGTCGGGCAATTTTTCTATGATCTCTATATTTTCAAACTCCTGTCCCTGCCTGGCGCCGGTTTTCTTTGCCCAGGCTGCCATTCTTTTGATTCCTTCCTGCAGGGTAATACCAGTAGGTTCACCGAATACGCGGTGGGCCTTGGCATGATCTGAATAAGCATGAAGCACTTCATTGCGGGCACTCAGGTGTTTGATATCTGCTTTTACGCCAAATTCATTGCATACCACTGTCGCCAGCTCATTGACGGTATAAGGTTTGTCGGCGCCGATGTTAAATACCTCGTTCTGGGCCGCGGGAATGGTTACGCTTTTCGCAATGGGAATAGCTACATCGTCAATATAACTGAATGCGCGGGTTTGAGTGCCATCGCCAAAGACAGTCAGTTGTTTTCCCTGCATGATCTGGTTCATGAAGATACCGATCACGTTCCGGTATTTATCGCCGATATTCTGATTTTCTCCATATACATTATGCGGACGGAAGACCACGTAGTTCAATCCGAACATTTCATGGGCTGCACGCAGGTCCAGTTCAACAGCATATTTGGAAACACCATAGGGATCTTCCGGTACGGGGGTCATTTCTTCAGTCATCGGTAGCTGGCCCTTGCCATATACGGCGATCGAGGAGGTAAAAACAAAACATTTTACTTTTTGTTTTACCGATTCGTTGATCAGGTTAATACTGCCGATCAGGTTTGTGTTGTAGTTGTAACGGCGAATAAAATGCGACAGTCCCTCGGCCGCATAAGCCGCCAGGTGATACACGTAATCAAATTTATGATTGGCAAAAAGATCGCTGACAAATCCTTCGTCAGTAACGCTTCCTTTTATGAATGTTGCGCCGGGTGGTACATGATCGTCAAATCCCCCACTGAGATCATCAACAGCAATTACTTCATGTCCAAGCTTCATGCAGTGCCTGGCAACATGTGAACCGATGAAACCGGCGCCGCCGGTAACTAGTGATTTTGGCATACGATTAATTTAAGATTGATATTGTTTTTTTTAATACTGCTGGTATTCGCCGATCGATACACAAAACAAGGGGCTTCTTTTTCATGGATGGTCAGTATTGATCCAGTATGTGTTTGTATACCCGGAGATATTTCTTTACTCCCTCATCCAGGGAAAAATATTGAAGGGCGCCGTTGCGTATACTTTCCCTGCCTTCGGAAAAACGCTGCAACCTTTCTATCGCTTCATCATAAGACATTTCAGAAAAATCTTTGATCACAATACCACTTTTATATTTTTCAATAATGGCCGAAGTATCTCCTACTCCAGCATTGCTGATCACGGGCACACCCATACCCATGAGCTCAGCCTGCTTGGTGGGACTGCTGCTGATCTTGCTATAGGTGGGCCGTATAAAAAAAACGGAATGGGTGCTAAGCGAAATGCTTGCAGGTACTTCATTCCTCGTCGCCGGCCGGATGATGATCTTTTCGGCAGCGATATTTTTTTCTGCTGCTTTATTACGTATCAGGTCATGCTGGTCACCTGTAATAAAAAAGAAGCGGGCAGAGGGATATTTCCTGCAATAGACATTGAAGAAATCAAGCATTTCATCAAGCATGTACCAGCTGCCGATACTTCCCAGATAGGAAAGGACGGGCTCACCATTATGAATACCGGTGTCTTTGCGGATCCTGGCCACCAGGTCTTCTTCTACACGCACAGGATCAAACAACGTAAGATCTGCGCAACAAGGGATCACTTCAATTTTTACAGGATTATCAGCAATATATTTCCATGAACCTATCTCTTTTTGCCCCGCCTGGGTAAGACTGATCGTATAATCGGCATTTTCGAAGAATTGCCTTTCTTTTTTCTTGAAATGATTATATATCGACCTGTAAAGAGGATTGTTGAGATTCCAGCTTCCGGCATCCACTTTTTCATTGGCCCAAAGACCGCGCATATCAAAGAGAAAACGTACTCCTGCTTTCTTTTTTAATTGCAAACCTACCAGTGCCGGGATATATCCCCTGCAATGCACCATATCGAAATGATGCTGTTTTTGCAACTGGAAGGCAAGGCGCCTGATGTTCCTTATATCTTTTATCGTGGAATAAACCGGTGGTCTCTTGGTGTAAGCCAGCGGGTACCAGCGGATGCCATTCTTTTCACAAATTGCTTCAATAATTCCTTTATGCTGTTTGAATTTTTCCGGCTTCTCGCAACTGATAAGGTGAAAATCAAATCCATAATTCTTTAGTTCGCAGAGGTAGGGCAATACCTGGCTCTGACCGAGTTGGTCGGTCATTCCATCGTAAGATATATACAGAATCGTTTTTTGCACGTTTACTTACTTCTAAAGATCCAAATCACAAGAACCAAAGACAAGAACCAAAAACAAGAACCAAAAACAAGAACCAAAAAAGCACGAATATTTAAATACGAAATCCGATCCCGAATGTATCGGGATGCTCCCTTTTTCGATTTTCGGATTTGGTGATTCGGATTTATTTGGTTCTTGGCGCTTGATGCCTGGTTCTTTTTTATTGGTACTGTTTCTGATAGTATTGCTGGTATTCCCCGGACGTTACATGTTTAAGCCATTCGGTATTCTGAAGATACCAGTCGATTGTCTGGCTCAGGCCTTCTTCAAATGTAACAGAAGGTTTCCAGCCAAGCTCCTTATTGATCTTAGATGCATCGATCGCATAACGACGGTCATGCCCGGGCCTGTCTTTTACATATGTGATCAGCTTTTCGCTTGTACCTGGTGCATTGCCCATTTTTTCATCCATCATTTTGCAAAGCAGCTTAACAAGATCGATATTTTTCCGTTCATTGAACCCGCCGATATTATAGGTTTCGAAATCTTTTCCTTTATGAAAAACAAGATCAATAGCCACGGCATGATCTTTTACAAACAGCCAATCCCTGGTATACAACCCATCGCCATATACAGGTAATGGCTTTTTCTCAATGATATTATTGATAAAAAGCGGGATCAGTTTTTCGGGGAAATGATTCGGGCCGTAGTTATTTGAACAATTCGTAACGATCACGGGCAGTTGATAGGTATCGCCATAAGCCCTTACAAAATGATCCGACGATGCTTTGGAAGCGCTGTAAGGCGAGTGGGGATCATATTTTGTTTCTTCCGTAAAATAACCGGTAGCACCCAATGCACCATACACTTCGTCTGTGGAAACATGATAAAACCGTTTGCCTTTTGTACCTGTCCAGTGTTTCCTGGCAACACTCAAAAGGTTTACCGTGCCAATGATATTGGTATACACAAAATCGAGCGGCGAAAGAATAGAACGGTCCACATGACTTTCGGCTGCCAGGTGAATCACGCCGTCGGGTGAATACTGGCTGAATATTCTTTCCAGGTCACCCGTATCCAGAATATTCCCTTTTTCAAAAAAATAATTCGGTTCCTGTTCAATATCGCGAAGGTTCTCCAAATTTCCTGCATAGGTCAGTGCATCCAGGTTGACAATGCGATAACCGGGATAATTGGTAACAAAACGCCTGACCACATGTGAGCCGATGAAACCTGCGCCTCCTGTTACTATGATGGTCATTTACTAAGATTGAGGTTGAGGTTAAGGTTAAGGCTAACAGTAGGGAGTTATCAATTTAACCTTTTAACCCTTTAATTATTTTATTTAATTCTTCAATAACTGCAAGACATTTTTGATTTGGGATTTCCATTTGTTCGGTTGAAAAATAACCAACTGTTCTACCGCAATAAAGATGGCTTCTTACTTCAAAACAACTTCCTCGTGAATAATAATAAAAATTCATTTTATCCTTTGTATGGTTCCTACCGAATCCTTCCGCAATATTTGCTGCAATACTGAGAGCGGCATCCCTAATTTGTCCACATAACGCATAATCTTCTTTTTTAGGAAGTCCTTCCGTCAATTTATAAATATCTCCCACGATTTCATTTGCCTTTTGCCACACTGGCATTTCAGTAAAATCGTAAAATGGCATATCCTCTTTAATTCTTAGTCTCAACCTTAACCTCAACCTCAACCTTAACCTTATCCTTATCCTTAACCTTATCCTCAACCTCAACCTTATCCTCAACCTTATCCTCAACCTTATCCTCAACCTTATCCTCAACCTTCCTTCCTGTACCACCTGTACGTCATCCTCAACCCCTCTTCAATAGACACCGCCGGGCTATAACCCAGGAGCTTTTCAGCTTTGGAAATATCTGCCAGGCTATGCTTCACGTCGCCCGTTCTTTCTGGACCGTGGATGGGCTGAAGATCGCTTTTAGCTTCCTTTTTTAGTTGGTTGAATAGTTCAAGCAATGATGTTTGGTGACCACAGGCAATATTATATACCTGGTTAATCGCAGAATCATTTTTAGTGAATAGAGAAAGAATGTTCGCCTGGACTGCATTGTCGACATAAGTGAAGTCGCGGCTATGACTACCATCGCCGTTAATAAGCGGTGGTTTATTTTCAATCAATGCTTTTGCGAACAGGGGGATCACAGCTGCATAAGCTCCCATCGGGTTTTGCCTTGGACCGAATATATTGAAATAACGAAGACCAATAAATTGCATATTGTACAAACTTGCATAAACCCTTGCATACAGCTCCATCACGTATTTCGTTACTGCGTAAGGAGAAATCGGGTTTCCGATCTTGTCTTCTACCTTAGGCAGACCGGGATGATCACCGTAAGTGGATGAACTGGCTGCATATACCACTCTTTTGATTTTCTTTTCTTTTGCCGCCGTAAAAACATTAAGTGTACCCGTGATGTTCACCTCATTTGTAGTAAGCGGGTCGGCGATGGAACGGGGCACTGAGCCCAATGCAGCCTGGTGGGTTACCAGGTCAATTGTATCACATGCCTCAAGACAGGTATCGTAATTGCGTATATCACCTTCCAGGAATTCGAATTTCGGATCTGCGTTAAAAGCTTCAATATTTTTTAATGACCCTGTAGCAAGATTATCCAGTACACGGACCAGGGTCACCCGGTTGTCCTGTAATAATTTTTCAACAAGGTTAGAGCCGATGAAACCGGCGCCGCCAGTAACTAAAATGCGCATGGGAGATCTATGAGTTGATTATTTGCCGAAACGACGTAGCCATTTCCGGGGGTTTAAAGTCGCGAACACTTTTTCTAAAAGTGTAAGGGGCGGCTTTTCTTCTTCATAATAACTACTGCCATAACCGTAACCATACCCGTATCCGTAACGTCCATAACCATAATAGCCGTAGCCCGGCTTATTTTTTACGTCATTGATGACTATGGAAACTTTGGGTAGTTTGCTTTCGCGGTAGAGTTCGTCGATCAGGGCGATCTGTTTTTTGAAAGTGTGTCCCTGGCGCACGAGATATAATGTGCAATCCGCGAACTTACTCAGTGTTAATGCATCGCTGACCATTCCCACCGGTGCAGTATCGATCACGATCACTTCAAACATTTTTCCTACTTTTTCAAACAGCTCGGCCACTTTCGTGTCAAGCAGCATTTCCGAAGGATTGGGCGGAATAGGACCACAGGAGAGCACATAAAGATGTTCATACTCTGGCACTGGTGTTATCAGTTCCTCTATTGTCGCCTTTCCCATTAAGTAATTGGTGATACCGGGTCTTTTTGTAATATGCAAACCCGACAAGACTTTGGGTTTGCGTATATCAAATTCCAGGATGATCGTCTTTTTACCGGCGAGCGCCAGTACTGCCGCCATATTGGTGCTGATAAATGATTTGCCTTCGCCGCTGAATGATGAAGTAACAAGTATGACGGATTTGTCCGGTTTGTTGACGACATATTGAAGATTCGATCGGATGATACGGAACTGCTCAGCCACCATGGTCCGGCTGGTCTTGCTTACGATCAGAGTGCTGTCAGCAAATGAATGTCCTATCTCTCCGAGGATCGGCGCCTGGGTCAGTCTTTCGATATCAAACCGGGTGCTTATCTTATCATTTAAAACCTCTCCCACGAATATTATCAATGCGGGCAACCCCATACCTACGAGGATTGCCAGTATCTGTATTGTTTTGCGGTTGGGTTTCACCGGTGTGTTGGAGGCGGATGCCTGGTCGATAATTTTTGAATTGGACGGAGTGGAAGACATCTGTATTTCTACTTCAGCCTGTTTTGCCTCCAGTAAAGTATACAAAGCCTGCTTGGTTTCTATCTTTCTTTCCAATTCAACATAATCCTTCAATTCATAGGGAAGATCCTGAAGTGATCTTTGTTCCGTTCCGCTGGCACCTCTCAATCTATTAATAGAAGAGGCCAGAGATAATCTTATGTTATTCAGATTTTCGATAAGTTTTGTACGCAGTTGCTCAATCTGGCCTTCTGTTTCTTTTACAAGTGGGTTACTTCGCGGAACGTTTCCATCCATGAGGGCACGACGGCTGAGTTGCAATTGGTTGTACTGACCAATCAAAAGGTTTAGCGTAGGATCTTCCAAAATGAGCGGTGACGGGGTCTTTTCGCTATACTGGTGCTCTTTATCGGTAATGTATTTGTTGATCTCGGTCGCTACCTCCAGCTTGAATTGTTGCTCGGCCGATGCCTTATCGGCTTCAATAACTTTATTCAGTGAAGTTTCCAGCTGTTTATCTACATTGAAAAGTTTATGCTTTTGCCGGTATTGTAAAAATTTCAATTTAAGGGTATCCAGTTGAATGTCCATATCAGCCAATCGATCCTTTATGAACTGGAGCATCTGCTGATTGGAATAATTGTTTGATTCAATTGTCATTGAATCGTACTCGACAATCAACGTATTCACGATATCTGCGGCCATTTGAGCATTGGTGCTTTGCAACGTGATCGAGAGAATACTTGTCCCCGGTGTCTTTGGATTTACTTTTACTCCAGCAGCCAATGAAGCGGCCACACTCTTGGTTGGTATCCAGGTTATATTGTATTCATTGCCGGCAACGGCAGGCGCCTGTTTTACCAACCGGAATACACCTTTTTCGTTTTTGTACAACTGGCCTACGTTAAACAGGGTAGGTTCGTCGTTGACCCGGAACTGTTGTGCACTGGCGAATTTTATATTCTGGGAAAAGCTCTGCGTGGTATCGGTCAGCTCAAAAGCTTCGATGATGAAAGGACCTTGTTTGTAAATGTTATAATCCTTGATCTTCCCCTTGGCTATATAATTGAATTCCAGGTTCAGCTTTCTCACAACTCTTTCCATAAGGGGACGCGACCTTAATACCTCGATCTCGTTCTGGATATTTTCCGGGCGATTGCCACCCAGCAGGATCTCATCCACTTTTTCCGTTCGGTTCGCAGGCTGATCGTTCCTGATCATCATGGAGCCGGTTGCGCTATATACCCGTGTGGTATAACGGAGATAAGCAAAGGCAAGAAACAGCGCGATAGCCACAGACAACAGGAACAAAGGAAGAAAACGAACATATTTATAGAATAGATCTTTCAGGCTAAGGTTCCATAGCTCACTTTTATTACTATTTATTATCTGTTGTTGTTCTTCCATTAATACATCTCGGATTTTGCGATCATTTATCTAAAAGAGATTATAGAGTAGCGCGATAGCCGTAACAATACTCAATCCAAGGCTGACCCTTTGCAGCACAAGGTTCTGCTCTACCTGCTTGGCTTTTTTCTTGGTTGGGGCCACCATCACCACATCGTTCTGCATCAGATTATAATACGGTGAAAAGAACAAGGAATCAGAGGAAAGATCAACGATACCAATCTCCCGCTTGCCATTTGCTTCCCTGAGAACTTTCACCTGGTCCTTAAGACCAAATTCGGTTACGTCGCCGGCGAGACCGATTGCCTCAAGTATGGTTACACGTTCGGCGGGTATATTCATTACCCCGGGGGCTTTTACCTCGCCCAGTATGGAGATTTTGAAATTAAGGAAACGGATTATGACCGAAGGGTCGGTCAGTACTGAATCTTTTTCATTAATTCTTCTTTTTATAACGTCGGCCAGCTCAATCTTGGTGAGTCCCTCGGCATGTATGATACCGATACGTGGATATTCGATATTACCGTGGCCATCTACGAGAAAACCCGCAGAGGCACCCGCCTGGGAGCCAGCGCCACCAGACCTTAAATTATAGAGTTCATCAACTCTCGGGTCAACGCTGGCGCTATAAATCTGGATAGACAGATTATCGTTTTTCTGTATCCGCAATTCAGGAATGATCACTTCCTTTTTGTCACCGGTATCCTTGACCTGCTCAAGATAATTGGGCAATGTCTTTTGTGTGGAGCAGGAAATAAAATAGAACGGAATAGCGAGCAGCAATACAGTTCGGGTCAGTTTCATTAAAGTGTCTTTGATGGATATTTGGTCTGCAAAAATAAGCATCAGTCTCATTCAGGCCGTGCCGAAGTTAGTTTAGTTCTGTCAATATAGGCAACGAGTACATATCCCAGGCTATCGATAGCTACCTTGACTGCCTTGCGCTGCAGGCCTATTACTTCTCCTTCATGGTCCATCAATGGACCCATCGTGATCTTTACCCGTTGGTGAACCCGCAGGTCCATCGGCTGCACCTCCACATTTTCATACTCATTCAGAAAACGCCTGATCGCATTGATCTCTTTTTCTTTTATGACTGCAGGTTGGCCTTCCCAGTAAACAAAATTGATCACTCCTGGCGTCATCCGGACCTCGGTCCTGTCTTCGTCCTTTACTTTTACAAATACATAGGATTTAAACAACGGCTCTTCCACGACCTTCATGCGGTCGCTCCATTTCCGTCTTACTTTATTGAGCGGGCAATAGCTTTCGATCCCTTTTTCCAAAAGGAGCTGGTTCACTTTTTTTTCCCAGCGGGGCCGGCTATAAATCGCTAACCATTTTCGGGACACGGAGACTTTTTTGGAAGGCTTCGCCATCTCAGTCACATGAAGTTTTTTAGGATGGACTGGTTAAACAGCAAAAAGGACTGGAAACAAACGTTCTATTTGCTTCCTTTTCGGGTGCAAATATAGGAGTAAGAATGGGACTGACAAGAGAATAAAATTGGCAGATTGTGAATGAATTGTCCCCACGAGTTGATAACTAACCGGCCAGCTCAACCCGGCCGTTTTCTAATTTGTAAACCTTCCCGGACTGGCTGCATTGGGCGGTGCCGTTGGCGTTAAAATCCAGTTTCATCCCTGCTTCACTTACCCAACCAGCCGGCCGGGCGGGATTACCTGTCATGATGGAATAAGATGCAACATTTTTTGTGACCACTGCGCCCGCTCCAATCATTGCATATCGGCCGATCTCGATGCCGCATA
>Ga0066652_100000072_pt1 | contig 64300 bp, 81 predicted proteins | sample GraSoiAngelo_101_FD_71413 | JGI IMG/M metagenome (GOLD analysis project Ga0066652, IMG submission 71413) | Grasslands soil microbial communities from the Angelo Coastal Reserve, California, USA - 14_0903_02_30cm | ecosystem: Environmental > Terrestrial > Soil > Grasslands | place: USA... | reverse complement strand
CGTGTCGATGATCGTGTCGCCCACCTCGGCGCGCGCGAACTCGGGGATCGCGTTGGCCGGAGCGAAGAGACCGAGCAGTTCGTTCACGCCCGTGCCCCATGCGATCTGACGCTCCTCCTCGACCTTGACGTCGAGATTCATCTCGCCGTTGATGTAGGCGATCAGACGCGGCGCATCATCGATATCCTGTTCGGTGACCTTGGACAGGACAGCGATCGTCTCCACGTTGACCGTCGTCGAGCTGAACTCGATCTTGAGGAACGGCTTCAGTCCACCACGCGCGACCGTGCCAGCACCGCGCGTCGTCGCGATGTGCTTCACGTACTTGATCGTGTCGGACTGCGTCGGCGTGTTGTTCAGCATATCGCGAATCGTCAGGATCTCCGGCTCCTGATATCGAACGAGCTCGGGATCGCGATCGATCGGAATCACCGCATCCGTTCCGAGCACGGGCAGCGTGGCCGGATCGTATGCCTTCTTCTCGAATTCACGCGCCGCTTCACCGTGCAGCGCGATCTTCTTCCCGAAGCGCCGACCGATGTCCAGCTTCCCGGACCAACCCTGCTTGCCCGTCTCCTGATAGTGCTTCAGCTCACGCGACATCACGAAGAGATGACCCGGCGTGGTGTAGATCGTCTTGCGATCCAGACCATCCTCGTCCTCACCCGGAAGGCGAACCTTTCCAACCTGACGCGCGCTCTTGTTCACACCAGCGATCTTGTTGTACCGATCGAGATGTGCCTGAAGCTTCTCCATCTCCTGCGCCTTCTCTTCGATCTCTTCGCCGCGCTCCTGCGAGACGGGACCTTCAGCCAGCTCGTCCTGTGCCAGCTCCAGCTCACGGGCGAGTTTCTTCAGGTCCTGCTCCATCACCCGAACGTTGGCGGGCTTCTTCTCCTCGGTACCGCTCTTGTTGGCGACCGGACCCGCGAAGCCGAGCAGCGACAACGAGCCGAACGCGTGATGATTCCCGCTCACGGCCAGGAACATCACGATCATGATGATCGCGAGGGCCATGAGTACGACGGGCATCAGCGCCATGAATCCTGCACCAGCAACGTCGAGCGATGTCACACTCGACGGACCGAGCACCGGAACCGACGAATTGTGAATGAACGCTTCCAGGCGCCCGTGCCACTTCCGCAGCACGATGCTGCCGGAGGTCTTGAAATGCATGTGAACGTCCTCAAGTGAAATGTGTTGATGGGATCAGTCATCATCTCGAACAGCGAACGCTTCGCCGACTTTGCGTTGCAACGTGACCTTCGCCAGTCGCTGCTTCAGCGCTTCTGTGTAGAGATACTGCTGCGGTTCGTCTTTCTTTTCCTTCGTCGTGTCGGTGCTCGTGGACTTCTCGTCCGACTGCTCCGTATCCTCGGAGTCGTCAGCGTCGTCGCCCTCATCACCGTCAACACCCAGATCATCGTCATCGACGAGATCCTCGGCCAACGCATCGAGTTCATCGGTGTCATCAGTCGTGTCGTCTGAGTCAGCAGTGCCAGTGCGCGCTTTCGGCGTGGACGGCGGCTGAGTCGACGGCTGTTCCTGCGTGTCTTCCGACTCCTCGTGTTCTGCCTCATCTTCCGGCTTCTGCTTCTTCAACAGGAGACCGATGCGTGTGTTGAGGCGACGCAATTCCATGCGCGTGATACTGTCCAACTTCGTTGGATCGGTATCGCGGGCCAACTGCATGAACGACTTCACCGAGGTCGCGTCGATTGACGCACCCGGATTCATCGGGAACAACACGAGCGAAACTTCCTTGAGCTCTGCTTCCGTGATGTGACGAATGCGATCGAAGAACGATTCCGTTCCGGCTGGCTGTTCATAGCTGAACTTCGTCGGAATGAACCCGATCGACATCTTGCCAATGAGTGCACGGCCCGTGCGATCACTCGGCCGCAGACGCTCGAGCACGCGATCACCATCATCGCCCTTGATCACTTCCCAATCGATCTCGAGGCCTTGATCCGTCTCCTTCATGGACAATGCCTGACCAAGCGCCGAGAAAATGTCGAAGTGATCGTGTGAGTTGAGCAACGGCAATGCTTCCGACGATGCCTTCCAATCTTTGATCGACTGCTTGAACGCGCCCTTCTGGATGACGTCCTGTCCGAGATCTTCCTGCCATGTCGCCGCGAGACCAGTGAATGTCCGTGCGTCCTTGCTGATTGAATCAGCCTTGACTGACAACGGAACGTTCAGGCGTACGATTCCGCTGCGACGGTCAAACTTCGCACGGATCGCCGGCTGAGTGCGATTGCGTTGTGTCTTCTTCATGTGAATTAGTCCTCCGTGGTTTCTTCATACAGCAGGGAACACCGACAATTCGGTTCCGATGGATATTGCAGACCGTTGGAGAATTCATCATCAATGCCAACGATCTCGCCTTCCATCTCGACATGCTCATCGCGCACTCGATCATCGCCGACCGTCGACCATTCCTTCGTGAAGGTTCGGTCACTCGACTGCGCGACGACAGACAGTGCTTCCGTCGGTGCGCCATTGAATGCCTTCGTCGTTTCGGTCCGGGCGATCAGATCTGCGCGACTGCGCGCAAATCCGGTTGCTTCGGAGATGAGCCGTCCGATCTCTCGCGTACTCGCGTTGGCGTCGATTCCTCCTTGAATAATGTCGGAGACCAATGAGGCGGTGGTCTTGTTGACTCCCGTGACCATCGTTGCCGTCTGCTTCTTCGCGTACGTCAACAGATTACCATGCAACAGACCGAAATTGAGATTCATATCGGCGGCCGTAACCGCACCACTCCGCAATGCAGACTGTTTGTTCAGCGGTTCCATGATGCGCGTCCATGCTTTGCGACTATCATCAGCCAGATAGCGATTGACTGCTTTCATCGCCTGATCCTTGCCGCGCGATTTCGTTGCGAGACTCTTCGCTTCAGCCGGATCAAGCAGCGAATGCATCACAATCTCAGTGATTCGATTCGCATCGACCTTCAGTTGATGTTGTGAGGCAACGGTGTAGGCTGGAATCGCGTCCTGACGAAACTGATCTTGCAGTCCGGCGATAGCAATCTTGCGCTGCAGACGACGCGGATCAACTTTCTTCGTGCTATCAGTTGAATTTTTCGAAGGATCAGCGTTCGGGTCAGCATTCGGATCCGCTCCCGCCTGACCAGTGTTATCCGTTCCGGGCTTGAGTGTCGCGCCCGCGAGGAGTTCGGCCATGGACGGCTGTGCCAACTCTGGGATGTCGTCCGCTTTCTTGTTCGGATCTTGTTCCGGTGTCGCGGGCTCGAGTCCCATGATCGCGCGACGTTCGTTGACTGATGCGGCGCGTCCCATCTGCACCGCGATGGCGACCTGCTCGGCCTGATTCGCTTGCAACGCGATGATCTTCGACCGATCGAATCGCATGAAGTGCGTCGGATCATCATCAACCTGACGCAGCAACTGTCGTGTCGTGATCCGTTCGATCTTGCTCCATGCGGGCTGAATCGTATCGTCGTACGCCATGTCGCGGGCCTGTCCCATCTGCGACCACGGCGAATTTTCCATGCCGATCTGGAATTGCAACACGATCGCCGGAACACCTGACACCGCGGCGACGACTGACTCAACCCGACCGAGGACTTCATCCGGCACGAGATCCTTGATCGATGCTTGCAATACTTCGAATCCTCCACCACCAAGCGCGATGAACGGACGTCCCTTGTTTCCGCTTTTCGCATACTTCTCAACATCCTGACGAAAGGCCTTGTACGTATCCGGGTTTGGGTCCCAATCAGGATGCGTCGTGACGACGCCTGATGGCCAGATGGAATTCGTCAGCAGATCGTAGATCGTTTGCTGTGCTTTCGCGCCGAGCTTCAGCCATGACATGGCGACATCGAGACGAGAGCGTCCCCGTCCCCATGTTCCACCGCTGTGCGCATCGCGGAAGAAGACTGCATCCTCAGCAAGAATCGTGTCCGGTCCGTCCTTCGTTTGAATCTCGAACGATTCATACAAGCGGACATCGGATCGCTTCGGTTCGAATTGCAACCGACTGTACGGCGTGAGTCGCGCGACACGACCGACGTTGTCGTAGTCCTTGACCCAGAGACATCCGCCCGTATTGTCGAGATAGTAGCTCGTACATTCGAGCAACTCGCCCATGTCATAGTCAGGCGAGGGTGTATCGAGAATCGGCACGAGCTCATGATCCGGAATCCAGTCGTCATTCCCCGTCTCTTGGTCTTCGGCAATCACCATGAGCGGTGCTTCGGCAATCTTCTGCGCACGCCAGCGTGAGGCGACATACCAATACGCGATGAACGCCATCGCGGTCGGTGTGTCGAAGTCGATCATCGTGCGTCCGCCATCAGGACTGAAGAACTGATAGTTCGGTCCGTACACACCCTGCGGAAGTAGACCCAGTGACGATTTCACTTCCGTGCTATTCAGCGTCTTGACTTCTTCAACCGGAAGCAATCGCTTCGGCTCGACGACTGCCGGAAGTTGCTGCTCGTCTGTCCGACCAAACAGTCGGTCAATAAGTGAGGCCATGCGAGTCTCGGCGATTGTGGGAGCTATTGTTTCGTGGCGAGGACACTGGCACCAAGAAGGAGATTTCCTGCAGCGGATGCACCAGTCGTGACACCGATCCGAATGGTTCCTGGTGTTGCTCCAATGGTGATTGTTGCACGAACGTAGATATATCCGGTGAATGACGCTGTGCCGAGAGCGAGTGCTGATGCGGTGCCCGGAGTCGCGTCATACGCGAACGAGTACGCGGTCACTGAGGCGACTGTGCCGGACACTTGCTTCTGTCCCGTCGCACCGGATGGCAGCGTGAAGATCGGCTTCAATCCGACCGTGCCACCACTGACAGTGAACGGAATCATGTAGTCCAACGTCCACACTTCACCTGCGAGGACCGTGATATCCAGCAACGGCAGATTGATCGTCGTACTCGCCGCGAGTGCGACTGCCGTCGATTGTTTCGTGACATGCTTCGGAACAGATGTCGCATCCGCTTTCAGATTGAGAGCAGTCTGTTGCGCGGTGCTGACGGGTTTATTCGCGTCACTCGTGTTGTCAACGTTGCCGAGACCAACATCACCTTTGACATAGGCGAGTGCTGTTTTCTGTGCTGCAAGATCTGCCGCAGTAAGAAGAGTCTTGCCGACTGTCGTTGCATCAGAGATCTGCGATGCTGGATGAGTATGGGCAGTGGGAGTTCGGGCATCCGAGAGTCTCGCATCCGATGTAATGACGGCCGTTCCGGTGATCTCACTCGGTGCGTGCGTGTGCGCCGTCGGCGCTCTCGCATCACTGAGTCGTGCATCGCTCGTGATGACGGCTGTTCCGATGACATCCGCCGGAGCATGCGTGTGCGATGATGCGGCCTTTCCATTCAGCGCGGTCTGTGTCGCGGACGATATTGGTTTGTTCGCATCCGATGTATTGTCAACATTCGCGAGTCCCACATCTGATTTCGTGTACGCCAGAGCAGTCTTCTGGGCCGCAAGATCGGCAGCGATGAGCAGAGTCTTGCCCACGGCTGACGCATCGGATATTTGTGAAGCGGGATGGGTATGCGCGAGAGGGGTACGAGCATCGCTCAGCCGAGCGTCAGATGTGATGACCGCTGTGCCAGTGATCTCGGATGGAGCATGTGTGTGAGCAGTCGGAGCTCGTGCGTTGGTGAGTCGAGCATCAGCATCCACGACTGCGGTGCCCGTGATGTCGGTCGGGGCATGCGTGTGTGCTGATGGCGCGAATGTCGCGGGCTTGTCAGTGATTCCGGTCCATGAGGTCGTTCCGGGATTGCCTTGCACACCTTGCGGTCCCTGCGGGCCGATATCGCCAGTGTCGCCTTTGACACCTTGGACTCCTTGCAATCCGGTATCACCTTTCGGTCCCTGAAGTCCTTGAGGCCCAACGTCTCCGGTATCGCCTTTGATTCCTTGCGGACCTTGAATGCCTTGCGGTCCTGTGGCTCCCGCTGTTCCAGGAATTCCCTGGATTCCCTGAGCGCCCGGTGCACCATCAGCTCCGTCAGTTCCGTCGAGACCCGGATCACCTTGATCTCCTTTCGGCCCCTGAGGACCGACGTTGCCCTGCAATCCCTGAGCACCAGTCAGTCCCTGCGATCCCGACGCACCCTGATCACCTTTCGGACCTTGCGGACCTTGGGGACCGAGAGGTCCTGCATCGCCCGTGATTCCCTGAAATCCGCGAGGTCCTGGATCGCCCTGAATGCCTTGCAATCCGGTGTTTCCAGTATTGCCTTTCGGGCCCTGAAGTCCTTGATCGCCTTGATCACCTTTCGCGCCAGTGAGACCAATCGGTCCCTGAGCACCCGGAATCCCTTGCGGACCTTGCGCTCCATCACTGCCATCAACTCCCGGATCACCCTGCGGACCTTGGAGTCCTCTCGGTCCGGTGAGCCCGATGAGTCCTTGAGGACCCTGAGGCCCTTGCGGTCCGGTCGGTCCTTCTGGTCCGCCGGGCGTGCCGGGCGTTCCCTGATCACCCGGATCGCCCTTCGGTCCCTGCGGTCCCGGATTGCCTTGAGGTCCTGGAGCACCGACATTGCCTTGCACTCCTTGAATGCCCGGCGAACCGGGAGGTCCGTCTGCGCCGACGAGTCCGCGAGGTCCTTGTGGTCCGGTGTATCCTTGCACGCCCGTCGGTCCGCGATCGCCCTTGTCACCTTTCGGTCCGGCGAGTGATGGACCCTGAATACCTTGTGGTCCTTGCGGGCCACTTGGTCCAACTGCACCGCGCGGACCTTCTGATCCGAGCGGTCCTTCGGGTCCTCGTGGTCCAACGTCGCCTTGATCTCCGCGATTACCTTTCGCTCCGCGGATGTTCGCTTCGATGACATAGCTTCCGTTCACTCGGTGATAAACATCGCCGTTCGTCGCGTCGAGATAGAAGTCACCATCCTGACCAATGCCATTCGATGGGACACCATTCGCAGTGCGCCATGTCGATCCTTCAAAGATGTTCTCGCCTTCTGTGATATTGAGATACGGAAGCGCCGTCCATGGATCGAGACCGTTGCCGACTTTCACATCGTGTGTGTCCGAACAGATTGCGACGTCCATCGGGTCGAGCACCGGATTCGTGTCGCGCCAGTGCTGTTCTTCTCCCTGCCAGACATTACATCGCTTGATGTACTTGTTCGCATAATCAAACGTCGGCATCGTTGAGTCCTCTCAACCGAGCGAAGCGATCGCCGTTCCCGTTCCCATGATGATGGCCATTCCCGTTCCCATTCCCGTTCTGTTTCGTCGGTCGCGTGTCAATCATCGGCAGATCTTCGATGATCTCCTCAATCACCTCGTCACGCTCACCCGTCACGGGCACCAGATCAGTCTCGATCGGCGGGTCCTCACTGAGATCACGCATCCATCCGCAGTGCGGACACTCACCATCATCGGGTAAGAGCGACTCGCATTCTGGACAGACGAGTTGTGTGTCGGTGTCGTCCAGAAAGTCGAACGACATGCCGCGTCGTGGCTTGATCAACGGATCGAGTGCATAGCGCATCGAGTCAATCAAGTGATTGTGCTTGTCGACAATGATCGGGAGCACATCACCTGAGCGCGGATCAACTTTGTACGAGTAGAGTTTCGCTTCAGTCGCGGTGTGAATGCATCGCGGATGGATGACGATCTTCTCATACGACCGAAGGTGCGCAATACCATCCGCAACCGAGCCAGCGTGTTTCTTCGCGGGACGAATGTTCGGGACGCCATGTCGTCGCAAGAACGAGATACTGTCGGGCCGAGAGGAGTCCGCTCGTGTCGTGTACTTGCTGAATCCCGGAATCTGTTCGTTGAAGAATCGTGCGGTTTCGTCGATCTCGAGTTGCAGCTTCCATGCTTCGTACTCCACATAGAGGGTGCGATTGTGAATCCACAGGCGGACTCCGGCTGCTGGATCAGTCCCGAAACCGAAATCTTGTCCCTGATACGGACCGTCCCACAACGGAACGCGCTGTCCTGTCGCGTCCATGATGTGCGGCACCTTGAACTCTTCGATCACCCACTTGTTCTTCAGAATCTGCGCGGCTGAGATACGACGGATGTTTCCGCCCCAGACCCATTCTGCTCCTTCTGGGTCGGTCGAATACATGTAGTCCTTCTCATTGCGCAGCTCTTCACTCAACCACGGATTCTCTTGCCATCCGGCTTTGTACTTCCACGTATCCTTCGGCGAATTGAGAATGAATCGCGTGTATGTGGCATCAGTCTCCTGATCAGGGTTGAACGTGACCCAGATCTCGGAGCCTTTCTTTCGAATCGTTGGAATGAGAATGGACCACGATTCTTTCGTGATGCGTTCCGCTTCTTCGACCCAACAGATGTCGACTGCTTCAAGTGACTTGATCGCCGTCGTGTTGTGACGCAGTCCCTTGAAGATGAACAGTGATCCGTTCGTGTGTCGAATCTCACGATCAGTCACCGTGAATCCATCAAGATGCATCAACTCAATCTGATCAGTCAGCAACTGATGGACTGAGTCCTTGATGGACGACTGCATCTCGCGCGTACACAGTACACGAATCTTACTCTGTGCTGCCATCAACAGAAGTGCACGAGCAACGGTCCATGACCGAGCGCCGCCTCGTCCACCGTAAATGATCTTGTACCGATGCGGAATCCACAGATTCGCGCCGTACATCGGGAGCAATGTTGCTCCTTCAGTCGGCATCACTTTCGCAGCGATGCGCAGATCAGTGCGTTTCCGCTTCTTTCGCTGCGAGACTGTCATGTCTTGGATTCCTTCGGTGAATCAAAGATTCCCGTGAGCGGTGCCGGATTCTCTTGTGATCGTCGCGTCCCATAGATCATGTACTCGTCGAATTCTTTCTCCATCTGGATGACCGTCGCTTCGCCGAGCATCTCGATCAATTCAACGCGACGCTGCTCAAGTGATTTCACGGGTTTCACTGGACTCGCTCCCAGACTCCATGTGTGAGATAGCCATGCCATCCATGACTGAGAATCGAGGGCGACACCGTGATCGCGCCATCCTCGTGTTCTTCGATGCGATGCACATCTTTCGAGAGTGTGCCGTACGGACTGCCGGGCGGATGAATCGCCCAGTCGCCATTCGGCAATTGACAGTAGCATCCCTCCTCGAGATCGGACCAATCGTCTCGCATCAAGTACAGACGAATGCCGAGCAGCTTTTCGCCGATCTTCATGGATTCGTCTCCTTGATTGCGTCGATTGGATGAACGACTGAACCATCGGGTGCAACGAACTGAATCGTGATTGGACGAACGGCCCCGTCAAGGGTAGGATCGGCACCGCCGAGCAAGACGCTCTGTTTCTCGCCGAACTCTGCAGGATTCGATGCCTTGGCAATCCACTTCGCCGCATCGATCTGCAGTTTGTTTCGCGCGATGATCTTCGTGTCATTCTCATTCAGGCGATTCATGAGATCTTCGATGATCGCCTTCGCGCCGAGGCTCGTTTTCTGCTTGCTCGCCCGACGCAGTGCTTTCTTGATCAACTTCTGCTGCTTGATGAGTTGACGTTTCGTCGTCTTGTCTCGTCCTTCAGCAATCGCTTGCACCGTATCTGCTACCGCGCGCGCATGGAGTTTCTTCGCACGCTTGTATTCCATCTCGAATGGTGCATTCCGCTTGAGATCGAGCAGATGCCAGAACTCACTCGCACTCCACTGAATCTCCTTGATCGCATCCTGAATGGTGCAACCATCAATCATGCGGAAGAAGACATATCGCATCTTCTTCACGGGATGCCACTTCGGTGCAGACTTCTTCTTTCGCCAGATGCTGAAGTCAGCGTAGATCGAGCGAGCGAGACCCGACGCAGACTTCTCATCCATCGGTGCTTCAATTGTCTCGTCGCTCGGCATTATACATCCTCTTCAATGTAGCATGTTATCGCCCGAAACCTGCCCCGTAAATCGGCCCCGTCAACGCAGACTCGGAGTGGTGTGTCCCTCCCACTCTCCTCCCGCGGACGGCATTCTGCAGACTGATGTAATATAATGACCTCCGCAAGGGACCCGTTATCGAGATTTCGGATCCGAATCATACAAAAAACGCACGAATACCCCGGTATTTGGCCCCGCCGTAAAGTTTCTCCTATAGGGCGTATTTTTGAGTGATATAGATCAAAGATAATATATAGTAATACCGGGCCTTTTCACGCATATAACTCCACTTCAGGTAGCACAAATTCCCCCTATAGGGACATCTTTCGCACACCCTCAACTTCACGCCCCGTCCTCCATCTCCCATATGGGGAATCACGTGATCACGGGGCCGATTTTCCACTCCTCTCAATCCAGATCAGTGATTTCCGCTCAACGCACACCTTCATTTAGAACGCATGATCTTTCTGCTACATCGTACATGAGACGATCGCACATGATTCAGCGATTCATCAGCAATCCGGTAGCAGACAAACGGTGACATTTCCGGCTGTCTGCTACGGTCGTGCCCCTACCTTGCCCCGTAAGTGCATGCAATACCAACAACTTAGCCTCTGTTGCCAACGCGGACGGGTCAGTGTATGTTGTGTCACGCGCCAGATTGCCCCCCCCTCAAATCATCAATCGGAGGAATCCATGTGATCGTCGATCTCCGCGACACATCACCTGAAGACACACGAAGGAGAGTACACGATATGGTCGGCGCCACTGATAATCCACGATCGTTTCGCACGAAAATCCTGCACGGCGAGTTCAACGCGATTCAGATCAGCGACACGGTCTGGGTCACCATTCAGCCCGATTTCAAGACGATGTATCCACGCGATCAGCATTTCATGCCAGGAAAAGTCGTCGCAATCATGGGCGATGATAATCATCGGGATTGCAGCACACGACTCGTCGTCGTCGCCACTGATCTCGGGCAATTCACGTTCACCCGCGATGGTCTGTCACTCAACAAGATCTACGCGCTGTCCGTCCATGTCCGCGCCACGGGGCAGATGCTCTGTCTCTACGAGCCGATCTTCGTCTCCTCTCCGCCACCGACCGAACGTCAGTTCATCAAGACCGCCGAGTGCGGATGTGGACCAGACGGACCATGCGCGCTGCATCGTTCCGTTGAGAATTGGTGGGAGAAGTGTGGAATGGAGATAAAGAACACGCGACGCGAACTCGTATGACGAGCAAGACGCATCTCACCGCCCTGCTCCTGGTGAACGATGTCATCTTCGGGGCGATTTGCACGATCTTCACCCATACGGCCACACCGGAGCACGATGCCCGATTGATGGAACTGTTCTACTATCACCTGAATTTCGTGCGAGGATGGTGAGTCATGAAGGTGACGCATGTCAAGCATCGCATTCATACGGTCTACATCGGCCGTCCCACCATCTACGGCAATCCGTTCATCATCGGCGAAGATGGTACACGGATTCAGGTCATCAAGAAATTCGAGAAATTCGCCCGGTCAAACGAGGGCATGCTCCACGCGATTGATCAGCTGAAGAAAGACGATATCCTCGGCTGTCATTGCAAACCGCGGAAGTGTCACGGCGATGTGATCATGAAGATCTGGAAGGAGCGGCATCCATGAGATCAGTCTCACCGAACATCCCAGGCGCAGATGAATTCGACATCGCGGAAGATCAACTCGATTTCGTCTCGGTCCGCGCGTGTCTCGTGGAAGATCTGCAAGGCAACATCACGCGGATCATCCGGTATCGCCTGAACGATGCAGAGCGCAAGAAAATCGCCGAGGGCGCCGATCTCATCTTCGGCACGCCGGGACTCCAACGACTCCAACCGCACTGGATCAGCGTCGATGTCCCATGGCCCGTACATGACGACACATCTCACGACAAGCCTCCGCCGGACTACATGATATGAAAACCAAACCGATTGAGATTCCGGACGAACTGATCGACGATCGTGCAGTCAAGCGTCTCATCACGGCGTGGGTTCATGCGCACGCGCGCTATCATGTCTGCACGCGACGCGTGAACTGGAAGAATGAGCGAGCGACCATCATCGAGAAGAAGCGACGGCGTGAGAAGTGGCAGTGTGTCGCACGCATTCTCGAGATTGAGCGGACGCTGATTCGATGGGCTGCGAAATACACGCATCATCCGGAGATCTGGATGTCGAAGAAGGAAGGGGCGGATTTCTCCGTGCTGAAAACGTTGGAAGGCGCATACTACCTGAATCGGCAACGAACCCATGGCGCGATCGGCAAGAAGCGCGTCAAGGGATTGAAAGAACGGACACAGATCATTTCGTCGATCCGCGCGATTCATCGGAAGTGGATGCTCGCGTACATCGACGCCGTTGATCCGTCATTGCGGATTCCGAAACCATTGCCGCTGCATCCGCGAGAGTTGCTCCCACGAAAGTTGGCACGCGCATCGAAAGAATTACTGAGCGAGGTCGCCTGATGTATGATGCACTCGATCGTCTCCTCGGCGAAGGAACATGGGTCACGGTCGTCACATCAGAGAATCAAACCGTGCAGGTCTTGTTCTACTCGCGTCAACTCACGGATGCCGAGCAAGCGAATCTGCGCGAGTATTTCATGCGGTATGCGCCACTCTCCCGCACGCAGTTTCAGCCATCACCGCATCACAACTACGACTGATGATCTGTTTCCTTTGCGGAGAAGAAGGCGCGAGCCATCGATTGCTGCACGAGGGTGAAGTGCGATGGGTTCACAAGTCGTGCGCACTTGACTACATCAAAGGACCGGAGCCCGGACACAACGATGATTGACACTCACCACGGAGGAATTCATGGAAGCACCACTCGACGATCCACCTGTTGATCAGGCATTCGTTTCACAGACGTTGATCTCAGTCGCCGGAGTCTTGCGGCTCTTTCAGCAGGGCATCGCACCGAATATCGAAGAAGCGAAAGAGTTGGAAGATCGCATCAGTCGCATCCTGCCCTATGTCACGCCGCGACCGATCCCTGACGGCGTCTAACATTTCACTCCGCTATCTGTGAGTACGCATCCCGGAGTTCCGCCGTCTGCACCGAAGGCGATCAGAGCACAACTCTTGATCACACTCGACACCGATGGCAACGTCAGTGTTGAAGGCACCGTGTCTGATCAGGTCTTCATCTTCGGATTGCTCGAGCTGACGAAGATCGCCGTACGCGAAGCCTTCAACAAACCGAAGTCGACCATCATTCAACCGCCGCCCGGATTCATTCCACCTCAATCGAAAGGTCCATGACGACCACTGAAATGCTCGGACAGATGCACGACAGCGAGGTCAATGCATTATTGCGGCAACGACTCGGGTGGAAACCTGAGCTCCCTGACATGCGCGATCGGCCGTTCAACACGAAGCGCGCACTGCGGAAAGTCCGTCGCAACATTCCGTCGCATATCGATCATCGCGAGAATGCGTTGTTTCCCCCACTCCCGGAACAAGGCAATCTTGGATCGTGTGTTCCGCATGGCGTCGGTTTCGGATTCAAGTGGCAGCAACGGATGCTCGGTCGTCCTGACATGGATCCCTCACGTCTCTTCATCTACTATGAAGGGCGCAAGATGGAAGGATCGATCGGATACGACTCGGGTCTGTTCATTCGTGATGGACTGAAGACGGTCAATCAGCTCGGTGCACCACACGAGAATCTCTGGCCGTACACCATCGGCAATTTCACCGACAAGCCACCGCAAGAGGCGTACAACGACGGACTGAAACATCAGGCCATCGGGTATGAGTCCGTTCCAGTCTCATCGCCCGATGTGAAGCTCGCTGTTGCGGCTGATCATTTCGTCATCATGGGATTCACCGTCTACACCTCGTTCTTCGATATCGGGTCGAACGGATTCATGCGGACACCGGATCCGAAGAAGGAACGCGTCGAGGGTGGACATTGCATGGATTTCGTCGGATACAAGCGGATGCGTGCGCCGTGGGAATCGTTCTACTCCGACTATGGGATCATGGCCAACTGGTGGGATCCGACGTTCGGCGACAACGGATTCGTGTACATGAAGATGTCATGGTCGTGCAATCTCACTAACGCGGACGACTTCTGGGTCATCACCGAGACGGAGGCGTAAGATGCAGATCGCGATCTTGCTGTTCATGCTCACGCTCCAAGACACGCGGACCGATTCCGGTCTGCCCATTCACAAGCTGACACCCGGGACGATCCTGACATCGCGTCGTGCAATTTTCTGCGCATCAGGCTACGCCGCGCGTGTTCGGTCAGTCAGTGGCAAGCGGAAAGATTCAGTGTTCGTACGATATCATATTCCACGCGAATCGCGGAAGGCATATGTCATCGATCATCTCATTCCTCTGGAGTTGGGCGGATCGAATCGGATCACGAATCTCTTCCCACAGGATTCTGCTTCCGCGCGTCAAAAGGACCGCGTGGAGGCGTGGGCTAAGCGACAAGCCTGTACGTCCGGTGTCAATGTCCGATCACTGCAGCGAGCAATCTCTCGTGATTGGCGAGGACTCGGGTCGCGCGTTCCACCTTCATTCACAGAGCATACTTCAGCTGACTGAAGAAATGCTTGATGACGACTCATCGCCATGCACATCGAGGGATACATGAACGTTCATCGCTGGCTCAACACCATTCTGGTCATTTCGCTGATCGGACCTCCGCTGCTCTCCGCGCAGAGCACGGCACAAGAAGATTCTGCCCTGTGGAAAGCGGACAGTGCAGATCTCGTCATTCAGCAGCGCGACAAGACCGCACCGAAGTATTCGAAGGATGCACAGCGTCGCATCTGGGTTCGCGATTCAACGCACGCGAACAAGGCAGTCACACCACCGAGTCCACCGACACCAGTCGCGAAGACGATCGAGATTCACGGCAATGGTGGATCAGTCGATGTCGGCAAGACGATGCAGCTCTATGCTGATGTGAAGGATTCGACCGGAACGATCATGCAGGGTGCAGTCGTCACGTGGAGCGCGGGACCACTCGCGGTCGCTGACATCAGTGGCACGGGCATGCTCACCGGAAAGAGCGCCGGAACAACGGCCGTCACGGCGAAGTCTGGATCAGCGCAAGGCATTCGATCGTTCGCCGTGATCGGAACGACACCACCGGATACGACGACCAAGCCTCCGGTCGATACGACGACTCCGCCAGTCGCGGGAGGATTCGATGGTCCAGCAGAATTGCCGCGTGCGACGGTCGATGTGACGATGCCGATCGGATACAACGTCGTGAATGTCGGTGCCGTGAAGACCGCGATGCAAGACGCGATCAATGCGGCAGGATGTCGAACGGAATTACGTGGAGCGCCAAATTTCGAATACGGAATCGTCGTTCTGCCGCAGAAGCCATGCAACGAAAAGTATCACACGATCATTCGTACCGGAAATGGGTTACCGCTACTCGCTCGCGGTGTGCGACAGACGGTGACATCATGTGCGCAACGACAGTGTGCGAAGATCGTGAGTCGTGATGCTGCGAATTCACCCGCCGTCAGTGCTGATCGCAATGTGCACGGGTACTATTTCGAAGACATCGCGATTCTCGGTGCGGGAACATCCGATCTCAACGCGGTGGTGAAACTCGGCATCAATCAGACGACACTCGCCGAAGTACCTGGCGACTTCGTCTTTTCTCACGTGCTCAACTCGGGCACACCGACGTTGCGACTCAGGCGAAACTACTACATCAACTCATCGAACACCGCGATCGTTGACGGATCATGTCTCGAGGGGCACGATAACAACAGTGATTCACAATGCTTCCTCGGTCTCAACGGACCCGGTCCGTATCTGATCAAGAACAACTATATGGAAGCATCGCATGAAGTCATCATGTTCGGCGGTGGCGATCCAACGATTCCGAATCTCACGCCGTCCGATGTGTGGATCATCGGGAATCATATCACACGCCCCGCGAATTGGAAGGGCGTCTGGACGGTGAAGAATCTGCTCGAGTGCAAGAATGTCAAGCGACTCGCGGCAGAAGGTAATGTCTTCGAGAACAATTGGGGCGACGGACAAGTCGGGTACTTCTTTCTCTGCAAGAGCGTGAATCAGGATGGGACCGCACCATGGAGTACGAGTCAGGACATCGTCTTCCGGTATAATCTCGCGCGGAACACGGGCGCTGGAATCAATCTCTGCGCATCATGTCAGGGTGTCATCATTCCGATGGCCCGTGCATCGGCACATGACAACATCGTGACGGGTCTCAATGTCGGTCAGTTTACTGGCGAAGCACGTGAATGGCAATTCCTCGGCGGACTTTCGAAGATCTCAGTCGTGCACAACACGACCGTGAATGCAGCTGGCGTCGCAACTGCGATCTCGTTTGATGGACAGCCACCGATGGTCACGTCGATGAATTTCGTCTGCAATGCGTACGACAATGGACAGTATGGAATTCATGGCGGCAGTGGTGGATCGGATTGGAGACTCTGGGTTGACGCGAACACATCGACATGGACCGACAATCTCGCGTATCCTGCCGGGGGATATGTCGCCGCTGGATTCGATGCACGCGGATTCTACACCGGAGCGATGAAGTGCGCGGATGGCAAGCCCCTCGGTGCTGATGCCGCGAAGATCTATTCGATGACAGCGAATGTCGTGGTCACTGACACGCGTCCGCAACTCCGTCGTCCGCCAACGGCTGCACAGACTGGCTATCGGCCGACATCGCCAGAAGATCGACAGAAGAATACGAGAGGCTCAGGTCCGTCGGTGCACTAAGATGAATCGGCTGCTCGGCAGGATTCGGAAATTCTTCCTTCACTTTATCGCGGTGGATGACATGAAAGGTGATACTGAACGAGCAGTCAGCAAGGCGTTCGCACGACTCATCCGTCGAGCGGACGGGTTGGATCGCACCATCACTTTCTTCGCGGAGACGATCATGGCAGATTTCAAGGAACTGCAGGACAGGATCGCGGATCTCAAGGAGCGGGTTCAGGCGGATGAGACGGCGGATCAGGCACTCGCCGATCGACTCACTGCGCAGATCACCGAGCTCCAGTCGTACAAGGACGCCCATCCGGACATCGATTTCCAGCCGCAGATCGACGAGCTTCAGGCGATCGCCGATTCGCTGGTGACTCCGCCGGATTCGGGTCCGGTCGTTTGATCACGTAGGTTCACCTTCACCTGACGACACGATGTTTGGCGACTGGGATCCAGACGACGAAGATCAGTGGGTTCGTGAAACATGGGAAGCGAATCACCTGTGGAACATCTACGTTGGAAAATTCAAGCGCGTCATTCAGCTGATCGTAGTCGCCATCATCGTGTTCGTCGTGGAAGCACTCATCATCGTGGTCGCGATGGCCGCGTTCGATTTCGCAATCGCTTACAAGATCTGAGGACTCATGCACGTTATCCGCGCAACAAACGTGAACGATGCATTTCGCGCAGGGATGCGACTCGTTCTGACCGAAGGACGTCGGACAGAATCACGCAATGGTCCCGTGCTCCGTGTTCCGGAGCCAGTCACGACTGTCTACAGTCTGCCGTGGCAACGTGTGCTGTATGATCGCACGCGGTTCGCCAATCCATTCTTCCATCTCTTCGAAGCGCTCTGGATGTTGAACGGTGGCAATGATCTCGCGACGTTGGATTTGTTCATTCAGCGCTTCCGTGATTTCAGTGATGACGGAGTCACATTCCACGGGGCGTATGGTCATCGGTGGCGACACTGGCCGACCTACACACCGACGTACATCAGGGAGATCGACCAGATCGCCCGAGCGATTGACATACTGAAGAAAGATCCGACGAGTCGGCGCGTCGTGATCGCGATGTGGGATCCGGCACGTGATCTTGCAGTGGACAGCAAGGACATTCCCTGCAACGATCTCATCAAGTTGGCCATCGTCGACGGACGACTGGAGATGATCGTCTTCAACCGATCGAACGATGTCGTCTGGGGATGCTATGGGGCGAACGCCGTACAGATGTCAATCTTGCATGAGTACATCTGCACGATGATCGGCAATTGTCGGCAAGGAAAACTCACGCAAGTGTCGTGCGACTTTCACGCGTATCTCGAAAAACCGTACGATGTAAACACATTCGTTCCGCCAGATCTCTGGTTCGTTGATGACGCAGACAATCCCTATGACAGTGGCCTGATCGTCAGCGAACCGCTGATCACGAATCCGGCAACGTTCGATGCAGAACTTCGGTCTATCACCGATGGCCTGAAGAATGTCGGACACATCTGGCATCTCGATCCGAAATGGTATCACAATGACTTCATTCGGAATGTCGTCTTCCCGATGTGGTTTGCGTGGGATCGTATTCGACAGAAGGAACACGCTGAAGCAGCCGCTATCCTGCACGAGTGCAACACCGTGACGAATTGTCTCAACGAGTGGCGTCAGGCAGGACTGGACTGGATCGATGAACGAGAGAAGCGTCGGCAGAGAAAGCCGATTGCGTTCGCCGTATGACGATCTGGGAGTGGCTGACGATCGCCGCCATCTACGCAGGGTTCACAGTGATTCGTCTCTTGTTCCGCGAATGCCGTTTGCACTTACGCGGTCCCAGTGGAAAAGAATTTACCGATGCAGCAGTCACACTGACACTGTTCATGGATCATCATAATCGAACACACCGAGATCATCAGATGAACTCCGTCACCATCTATGCCGACGGCAAGATCGAGGGCCAATGAATACGATCACTCGCGCGAACATCACGACATTTACGGGTCGTGTGATCGATCTGATGAATCCTCAAGAGGACGCTATCAATATCGTTGACATCGCACATCATCTGTCGCAAGTCTGCCGATGGGCGGGCGCAACGAATCAGTTCTACTCGGTCGCACAACATTCCGTGTTCGTCTCGTTCATCGTTCCGGAATATCTGCAGCAATGGGCGCTGATGCACGATGCAGCGGAAGCGTACATCGGTGATATCACGCGTCCGCTGAAGAATCTCATTCCTGAAGTGCGACCGATCGAAGCACGAATCATGCGTGTGATCGCGAACAAGTATCAGCTCGCATGGCCTGAGCCGCCACAACTGTGCGAGTATGATGATCAGGCGATTCGGTTCGAAGCGGAAACGGTCATGCGACAGCACAGCGGAATTTTCGCCGGACGAGGAAAGGATGAAGTACAGATTCAATCATTGTTGCCGCATCAGAAGAATCGCATTCCGCGTGCACTGTTTGGCGCGATGACTCCGAACGCGAGCAAGACCATGTTCGGTATCCGGTTCCAAGAACTCTTTCCTGAGCAGGACAACCTTTTTCTGTAGGTCGATCATGGAGATCACGCAATATTTCTGCACACATTGCGGACAGACTCGTACGTACGAAGCTGGACACGTGATGCTCGCGAAGATCGAAAAGGACGCGATGTGTCGACAGTGTCTGCAGGGCGAAATGAAGAAGATCGAGCGATGAAACATGCCGCGGTGAAATCCGCTCCGATTCCACTGGCCGCACTGATCGATGAGCACGATTTCGGTGAGTGGGGATTCACAGGAACCCGAGCTGGGATGACAGAGTTTCAAAGTCAGATGATCCAGCGGATTCTCGCACGCGGCAAGCCGTCAATCTTTCGACACGGTGGCGCATGGGGAGCGGATACTCAGGCGCATCGCATCTGGTCATGGACCTGCAAGAACGTCAAGTCCAAAGCGCAAGTGTGGCCGTGTGATCACAAGCGCGCAGAATTTTTCCGCGCCGAACCACGCACGACGGTAGCTGATGTACTGCCTCCGTTGATGCGGAACATCCAGATCATCGAAGTATCGGGGTTCATGCTCGCCACGCCGCACAAGGAAATTGAAGAACTGCGATCAGGCACATGGCAAACGATCCGCGAATCGATCAAGCGATTTACGCCGATCCTGATCATCTGGCCGAACTCGATGAAGTTGACGTTGCATGAAGATGGTGAACTGATTCGCGTGTCGTACACCCTCAAGTGAGAATCATGTCGGATATCAAATCGTATCCGTTCCGGAAGTTGGATCTGTTCACGCACTTCGTGATCGAACGCCATCGCATCTGGGAACGACGGAGTAAGGGCCAATCAGCTCCGTGGACGACGGATGAAATTCTGGCGACCTATCGGTTCTGCAATGTATATCGTGAACTTGATCGAACGACGCAGTGGATTGCTCGACGCTGGCGTGGTCCGTTAGTGAGAGAGAAGAATGTCTGGTTCGCGATGGTAATCGCACGCCTCATCAATCATCCGCCGACGCTCGAGAAATTCAAGACACCGCATGTCTGGGATCGCGAAAAGTTCCTCTCGACCATCGAGAAGCTGAAGACATTCGGCGAGAAAATATACGGCGCGGCATACATCGTCTCGACAAACGGAATCGCACAAGAGAAGGCCGAGTATCTCGCCGATATGGTGATTCAGCCGCTCTGGGATAATCGAGACACGATTCGACCGAAAGAAGGTGAACGACTCAAGAACTTCTTCAATCGGCTGATGTTCTATCAGGGCATGGGATCATTCATTGCCGCGCAGGTCGTTGCTGATGTGAAGTACGTTCCGCCATTGATGAACAGCGCACCTGATTGGTGGACATTCGCTGCATCAGGTCCGGGCAGTCGGCGTGGTATGTCGTATCTGCTCGGTCTTGACCCGCGAACACCATGGAGAGAACACGAGTGGAAAGACGCACTCACGGAACTCTCGATCGTCACGTGTCCGATCTTCGAAGAAGCGAATCTTCCACGTATTCACAATCAGGATCTGCAGAACTGTCTCTGCGAATTCAGCAAGTATCGACGCACGATGCTCGGCACGGGTCGACCGAAACAGAAATTTACCCCGTACGAAATGGAGAATCGGTAATGTCCGAACTGACTATTTCTGAGCGCGCATTCAATGAGATCAGAGCATTGCTCAAGCGTCAGCAGTATCCCTTCATGAGTGATAACACGATCGACACCGCTGGTGGTGGAATCGTACTGCGACGTGATCGTACGCCAATGGATCCGACAAATCCAGAAGCGACGTTTCATTTCATGCGTCACATCGGTAGTGATGATCCGATCGATGGCGATCCGCTCGATGATCCACAAGTCATCAACGCGGTTCATCGCGATCAGACTGTCGGTCAGCTCGAGCAGGAACTTGCTGATGGTGAGATCACGAGTCAGAACATCGTCGAGAGAGCACTGCGATCTGTCAATGATTTACCGACAGCCGAAGAACGAGCCAACTCGCGTCAGGTCGGTGGCGATCACTATGGTGGCGGAGCAATTCAGCATTGGGATCTCGCGGTTATGTTCAAGTGGAATTGGGCACAGTATCAAATCACAAAATACGTGATGCGCTACTTGAAGAAGAACGGACTGCAAGATCTCGAGAAGGCACAGCACTTTCTCCAGAAATTGATCGAGGAGATCAAGGCTGGACGCATGCCTGAGAAAGAATCATGATGCGCATGTCTCTGCACAATGTGTGCATCGTCATTCCAACGAAGCGTTCTCCACCGCTCGATACGCTGATGTCGTTCCGAAAGCAATTCCCCCTCGCAGTTCCGGTGTTCGTCATCGCTGATCCCAGTCTGTATCTCGAGCACAAGCGATGGCTGAAGAAGAATGTCCATCGGTTCGGCGACACGGCGATTCACATCGTCAAGGGAAAGTCTGGTCTCGTGCATCAGGTCCGGTTCTGCTATGACTATGCGCGAAAGCAAGGATTCAAGTATGCCTTCCGCCTTGACGATGATTGTCGGCCGGACTTTTTCGTCTCACGCGCCGGAAAGCCATCGCTCGAGAAAGTCATGGAGATGGCGCGTGCATGCATGCATCAACAGAAAGTTTCGCTCGTTGGATTTTCGAACACCTCGCGTCTCGATTGGTTGCGCGGCGGCGGATACAGTCGATCATACGGATTGATTCATGGCGCGGCGCAGATGTTTCGTACCCTCAAATCTGGTCTCGTGTTGCCGAAGCAGATCGTCTGCTATGAAGACATCTATCGGTCATGCGCGCATCGGCGATTGGATGGTGCAGTTGGTCGAGTCAATGCCATCGGCATGAACAAGATCGACGGGATGAAGAATACCGTCAATCGTGAGGGGAAGAAACGATGGAAATTAGGAATGCAGCAACTCCTCGCTGAGTTTCCGGGATACGGAACATTTCACGGAGAAGCGAATGAGAAAGGGATTCCCCGCTTCCGTCATCGCCGCCATGACGGGTATCAGTCTCACCCATCTACTTGATCACTCAATGAAGATTCTCATTCTCGGTGGCGACGGATTCTGCGGATGGCCAACGGCACTGCATCTCTCCGCACACGGACATGACGTCACGATTGTCGATAACTTCGAGCGCCGCCGGATTGATGAACGACTCGACATTCAGTCGCTCACGCCAATTTCGCCTCTCAAAGAACGCATCGCGACATGGCAAGCGCTGACGAAGAAGTTCATGTACTTCTATCAGCTCGATGTTGCGTGTCAGGCGATGGAGTTGCTCGCGTTGATCAAGTACATGCGACCTGACGTCATTATTCATTTTGCTGAGATTCGTGCGGCTCCATACTCAATGAAGTCATGGATGCACAAGATGCAGACCGTGAGCAACAATGTCAATGCCACGCATAATCTGCTCGCGGTCATCGTCGAGTCGGGTCTCGATATTCATCTCGTCCATCTAGGGACGATGGGCGTGTATGGATACGGAACAGCGGGTGAAGCATTGCCGGAAGGATACACGACGATGCGCGGATTGCACGATGATACACCGATGACATTCAGGTATCCGCCGAATCCGGGCAGTGTGTATCACATGACGAAGGTGCTCGATGCAGAGATGTTCGCGTACTATGCGAAGAACGATCGACTTCGCATCACTGATCTGCACCAGGGCATCATCTGGGGAACGAACACGACGGAGACGAATCTGCATCCGGCACTCGTAAATCGGTTCGATTACGATGGCGACTATGGCACGGTCCTCAATCGATTCCTCGTTGAGGGGGCGATTGGTCATCCGCTGACAGTGCACGGCACCGGAGGACAGACACGCGCGTTCATTCATATCCAGAATTCTGTCGAATGCATCCGGCTCGCGATTGAGAATCCTCCGAAGCGCGGTGAGCGAGTGAAGATCTTCAATCAGATGACCGAGACACATCGTGTGCTTGATCTCGCCGTGATGGTCGCTGCACTGACGGGAGCACAGATCACGGCGTACGAGAATCCACGAAACGAGGCAGGAGAGAATGAACTGATCGTGGAGAACAAGCAGTTCCTGTCACTCGGTCTCAAGCCGATCACGCTTGAGTCCGGATTGATTCACGAGATTCTCAGAACGGTCAGAACGAATGAGCACCGTGTCAACCACGACAAGATTCGTTGCACATCGAAATGGGTCAAGTCATGAGAATTCTGCAGACGGTGTTTGACTTGATGGACTATGGTGGCATCGTCAACTATGTTGAGATCATGCATCGCGCCTTCAGGCGACTCGGGCATGAATGTGAGTTCGTCGTGCTACGCAATACGACGCGTGATCCGTACTTCATCAAGTCAGAGACTCCGGTCCAGGGAGCGTACGACAGCACGATCGGTGCGAAGGCTCACGTCACACAAGGATGGTACGGCGTTCAGGTCTTCAGCTACGGCGATCACGCGCAGCGGAAGAAGTGGCGTCGCTACGCCCGGCAATTTGATCTCGTCATTCACCAGATCCCCAATCCGAAGTGGGATGCGGATGGAAACTGGAAGAAGCTCTACGACATTGATCCGCCGCAAATCATCGCGACGCACGACGCGCACTTCCGTGATCTCTATCCGTATATGGTCACCGTGGCTGATAAGATTGTCGGCATCACGGCCGCGCAGGAAGCAGGATACAACGCGCTCAAGATGTTCCCATCGCGCATTGCGTTCATGGGATGCCCGATCGTGCCCCTGAATCGCCGTCGTCAACCGCAGTGGGCTGATCGTCAACGACGATTCGTGAGCGCACATGTGTGGAAAGCATGGAAGCGCATGGATCTTGTCGTGCGGGCTATTCCGAATCTTCCCTATGGTGTTCGCAACGTAATCGCTGGCGATGGCATTGAAGGTCGATACATGCGGAGCATCGATAAGTGCAAGCCACGCTATCAGGGTATCTGGCGTCGTGCTGAGAAGAGTGGCATGGACTATCGTGGGTTCGTTTCACCACGATTATTGCGCGGATTGTACCAATCCAGTCGGGTCATGGTGGACACCTCGTGGTCGAAAGTGCACGCGGCACTCGGCAATCATTTCAACTACTCGATCCTGGAGGCCATCAACAACGGATGCATTCCGCTCGCGGTTGCTGAAAGTATGGCCGAGCAGAATGATCTTACGATGTTCGAAGCCGGAGAGACCCATCTCGAGTTCCCGGTTGATGTCTCGCCAAAGGAGTTGGCCAGACTGATCAATCACGCGATCAATCTTCCCGCGAAGAAAGCACGACGGATCAACATGAATGGTCGGGAGATGCTCGAGAAGTACCACGATGCAGACCGTGTCTGTCAATGGTTCATTGATTTGATGGAGGATAGACCATGCGGAATCTACAACGATCGGGCGACTGGACGTCTCACCCGTGAGATCCGAGATGCGCGCGATCGCTACATCGAAAAGATGGAGCAAAAACATGGCGGATGAAACGCCTCCCACCGAAGAGCGCTGGACTCCAGTGCAAGTCGCGTCATACCTGAAGCTCTCGTATCAGGTCGCGCGGAATAACATGCTTGCCGGAGACTACGGCGAATCGCACTATGATGCGGAGAAGCGTCGACTGACTGTGTCAGCTGAACGTGTCCGCACAGCACGATCAAAGCGCGGCAGAAAATCGCGCAGACGTGCTATCTAGCGTGCGCCCCTCACCACACAAATGTGCTGTTGATCTCCGAAACGGTCCGAAAGCCCCATTTTGCCCTAGCTAGGGGCCGTAAGTGCTTCAAATTGAACAACTTAGCCCCCCTTGCTAGGGGGTTGTCACCTATACCATATTGTAGGCAGGTTGGATGGTTGGTTTGGTTGGTTGGTTGCTCGGGACATAGCGGCTTGGACGGCTGGGCTGAAGCCCTGCGGCCGCAAGGGTTGGGCGGAAAATGGCGGAAGTGCCCAACGCTACTTGACAAATAGAGATTGGCCTTCGGCGCTGAACCGTCCCGCTTGCGCGGATCCGGTGAGCGCCAACGCAAAGCTACCACAGAAATCTCTCACGGCGGAAACCTGAAACCGCTGATACCAACGGATGCATGTGCCACACCGAGACCCAAGACCGCGTGACAGGCGGACACTGGCAAAGGTGCAAGCAAGGTTGCACAAGCCGCTGAACCTCGAAGCGCGGCAAGAGTGCATGGCGAGTGGCGCTGCCGGAAAAGGCCAGAGAGTCGGAGAGCCCGATGCTGGTGAACATGAAACGGGAATGCAAACGTTGGCAAGACCAATTGAAATTGGCAAAGCAGAGGGGCGACGCGCTGAACCATTGTGGCGCGCCGCTAATGCACACGTTCGGTCCCAAGTCCGAACGCATACCCTATTACAGGAGAAGCAACATGTCGAAAATCACCGCGCAGTTTCTGCTCACCTTCACTGAGAACCTCGGACGGCAAGGTTATGACGAAGCAGAGCAGACCCTGATGGACATTCAGGACTTCAGCGTCGAGGACAACTTCCGGTACGAGGACCTGCCCGTCGCCATTCCGGCGGCGCTACGCAAGCAACTCGCGGCGCTCTCGGCTCAGCGCCGCAAGCTGGAGCAGGATATGGAAGACACGTTGGCGCGTCTCGAGATCGAGGGCTCCAAGGTGATCCAGCGAATGGAGCAGGATCATGAGGCCAAGAAGCCGCACTGTGCTGAGTGCGGTCAGGTCCTGCCACCGAAATCCCGCAAGCGCTGATGCAGAGGGGAGCGCGTGACGGCACCGCGCTCTAATGCACACGCCGGGTCCCAAGTCCCGGCACCTACCCTACTATAGGAGGCAACAATGGCCGCAACGTATGAGTTCCAAGCGTACGACATTCTGCAGTCGCAGCGTCCGGACGGTTCCTGGGTCGACTTTGGTACGATCCGCTCGTCGCAGGATGCAGCGCACGCCGAGAACCTTGTGTGGCTCGGCGCGTGGGACGGAGTAGTCAAGGCGTTCCGCATCGTGCGCAACGTCGTTGGTCAGGGCAAGGTTGTGGTGTGGTCATGACACGGCAACTCTTCAAATCAGGCGACCGCGTGCTGCTCAAGGTGCGCAAGGGTCGGAAAGAGAAGTGGTTGGTCGCGGTGTTCCAGGCAATGCAGAGCCGGACCCGCGTGATCGTTTGGGTTGATGATCCGGACAAGTTGGACGACGATGGCATGCGGCTGGTGGCGCTCACGTCGCTGAAACCGTACTACGATCACCCGACGGATCAGCAGCGCAGAGCCAAGCATGCGTTCAGGTCATACAAGATGGGCGTCAGGTTGTTCAGGCTGAATTCTCCGACGGGCCGCGAGTTCTACGTGGACTCGCTCGATGTGGTCCAGAACAAAGCGTTCGGTCATCTGGTCAAGTGCAAGACGATCAAGGCAGTCGATATGTTCTCGCTGTTCCCCAACGTCAAGTAACACCTACCCTACTATAGGAGCTCGACAACAATGAAGAAGACCACCGATTGCACGTTCTGCGCTGGCATGGGCGTCACGCTCATCAAGAAGGCTGGCCGCGTGTCGATGAAGAAGTGCCTGAAGTGTGGCGGTTCGGGGAAGGCGAAGTCCACCAAGTCCACGGAGAAGAAGCCAGTGAAAAAGACAAAGGCAGAAGTCCGCAAGGCGAGCAAGGTCAAGGTCAAGGGTCAGCTCAAGAAGTCGAGCAAGGCCGAGCGCATGCCGAAGTTCGTGGCGCCGAAAGGCCTGACGGTCGTGTCCCGCGATCTCGAGACCGGAGAGGATGTCACGACGAAAATGACGCCCGATCAGCGCGAGGCCAAGGAGACCATCGAGGAGCGCGCCTCGTTCTTCGGGTGCCCCGGAAAGGTGATGGCCGTGCGCAAGGGACCCGTCATCACGTTGTACGAGTTTCAGCCCGCCAAGAGCACGCGCATCCGGCGGCTCATCAATCTGCAGGAGGACTTGGCACTGGCGCTCAGCGCTGATGCCGTGATGGTGCGGCGCATCGCTGGCAAGGACGTCATGGGTATCGAGATCTCCAACGAAAGCAGCGAGCGCCAGAACGTTGGGTTCCGTGCGTCGCTTCAGTCGGTGCGGTCGGCCAAGGCCAAAGGTATGGAGCTCCCGCTGAATCTGGGCACGGATCCGTTCGGTGAGCCGATCATCGACGACCTCGCAACGATGCCGCATCTGCTGATCGCTGGCAGCACTGGCGCGGGCAAGTCGGTCAGCCTGAACTGCATCATCAGCTCGCTGCTGACGGTGTGCACGCCGGAGGAGTTGGAGTTCTACATGATTGACCCGAAGGGTGTGGAGCTGATGCACTACAACGGCATCCCGCACATGAAGGAAGCGATGGTCACGTCGCCGCACCGCGCCAAGGAGATGTTGGAAAAGCTGGTGCGTGAAATGCGGCGCCGCCTGAACCTCCTGTCGTACAAGGGAGTCCGGGATATCAAGGAGTACAACGGAGTGGTCGAGGGCTCGAAGTCAGAGGCCAAGCTTCCGCGCATTGTCTGCGTGATCGACGAGTTGGGTGACCTGATGATGCAGGACCGCAAGGAGTTCACTCGGCTCATCGCGGAAATCAGCCAGATCGCCCGCGCCACTGGCATCCACATGGTGGCGGCAACTCAGCGTCCGTCGGTCGACGTCCTGTCAGGCCGGATCAAGGTGAACTTCCCGGCACGCATGGCGTTCAAGGTGACGTCGATGCAGGACTCGCGTGTCATCCTCCACATGAAGGGTGCTGAGGGACTGCTCGGTCGGGGCGACATGTTGTATCTGTCGCCGAGCCGCGCCAGCACGATCCGCATTCACGCGCCGTGGGTGCCGCTCACGGACGTCAAGGTCATCGCCGATCGGCTCCGGAAGATCGAGGCAGAGCGGCGCGAGGCGGAGGAGAAGGTGCGGCTCGAGGCCGAGCGCAAGCGGATCGAGGAGCTGCGCAAGCGGGAGCAGCCGATCAACACGATCCGGATGCCGGAGGAGCCGAAGGTCGTGGGCGACGAGGACCTCGACATCGACTTCAGCTGGACCAACAAGAAGTCCTAAGCAACGGAGCGCGGGGTCGGCACTTCGGTCGGCCCCGCACCACTCTTTCTGGAGACGTCTCGTGTACAAGGATCCGCTCGGTCAGCAGCGGCCCGCCAGTGTTGCCGTCATCGTCGGCATGGCGTTGGGCGCGTTGACCTTCGTGCTGTCCCACCTGATCTAAGCCGTTCCACCTTACCCTACTATAGGAGGCACCACAATGTCCGCTTGCCGAATCCATACGGCCGCACCGCGCCGTCGTGAGTTCATGTTGGACACGTACAACCAGATGGACAAAACTGCTCAGCGTCTCGCCAAACTCGGATACTTCTACGTAATCGGGTGGCGCGATGTTCGCGGCTTCGGGGTGTACGCGGTTCAGTTCCCGGAGTGGTACAAGGAAGGCATGGCTCCGTACGTGAATCTCCGTTTTTCCTAACCTACCCTACTACAGGAGACAGAACCATGGACAAGGTCAAGACGGTTGAGCAAGCGCTGAATCGGGGCATCCAGTTCATCGCGTTCAACGATGACCCAGAAGTCATGACGCTGAAGACGATTTCCGAAAGCATATCGGTCATCACGTTGTCGGAAACGCTCGGCATTTCGACGCGCGTCATCGCCAAGAGTGTCATCGCATTGCGCAAGTATCAGCGTGCGCTGCTCGGTCAGCGCGCCTAGCCTACCCTACTACAGGAGAGAGAGAACAATGAACGCACGCATCGAGTGCCCGTGGTGCCGTGGTACCGGATCAGGTCCTCAGGACAATGTGGAGTGCAACTTCTGCCACGGACGCGGCTGCGTCAGTCGCACCCTGATCTACAATGAAGTGCTCATGATGATGGAGCGCGCCTACCGGAAGGGTGAGCTGGTCACCGACTTCCAGCTGGATGCGCTGTTCGGCCGGATTCCTCAGGACATCAAGGCTGTTATGGATCTGTTGCTCCGTCAGCACCGGATCGTGATCGTTCGCAAGGTTGGTAGCAAGCACGCCTACGGTCTGCCGTCGGAGGGCTGAGCAATGGATCAAGTCAATCGGCAGGAGACGTTGGTCAATCGGTTGCGGATGCCGATCGATCCGTCGCGGTCCGTCATCCACATGGACAACGACATCAACAATCTCGGACTCCGGATCATGGCGGATAAGTTGGACGCGATCGGTGAGGCACTGGCCTACCTGATTGAAGAGAAGCACAGCAGACTTCGGCGTGAGAAGGTGAAGGTGCAGACCAAGAAAGCCAAGAAGCACAAGAAGATCAAGCGATTCCTGAACGACTAACCTACCCTACTACAGGAGATCCTCTCATGGAAAAGCAGACGATCACTCCCTCCGATGTCGTCAAGCTGGAAGATGTCAAGCTGTCACGTGAAATTGCGGCAGAGTCGTGGCCTGACATCGCAATCGTCCGTCGCATCAAGAACGTCAAGGCACACAATGCCGCCAAGCGCGCCAACAAGATTCTCGCTCAGCTCGGCGTGACGCGCCGTGAGCGCCGCACGCTCGGTCGCATTCAGCGGCAGTTTCAGTACGATCAGGTGCCGCAGTTCCACTGGACGCCTGATCAGCAGGAGGCCTGAGCCATGAAGACCATCACTCCGGTGAAGTGGCTCAAGGGACAGACCCGTCCGTGTCCGTCCGGCAAGTGCAAGCATCTCCATGTCGCGAAGTCAGGGCCGTGCACGGAGATCGGGTGTGGCTGTCACGGCAAGAAGGAGAAGAAGCCATGAGAGACAAGCGCATTCTTCCGGCAGAGCGTGGCACTGATGGTGCGTGCCCAGACTGCAAGCGGCGGCACATCCATACCGATGCGTGCGCTGTGCTCAAGCATCGTGAGGAGCTGAAGCCACGGAGTTTGATCAAGCAGGATCCGTGGCAGAATCGGGATCGGCGCACTGAGTCAGCTCTCTAATGTTCCCACGCCGATGCAAGAAGTGTCGATGCTACGTTGCGCCACACCTGACTGCGTGTCCTCGGTGCGGCAAACGTGCAGAGTCCATCGTTGTGACCAAACCGACGAAGGAGCAGAAAGCAAAAGAGTGGGCACAGCGTGATGCAAAGGTGCCGCTCATTCAGGGCAAGCAGATCCACTGGATACCGAGCGCCGTGTCGCTGCGGATGCACGAAGCGAAGTTGGTCGAGTTGCGCAAACTGTTCGACAAGGCCAAGACTCCGCGGGATCGGAACACGTTGCGCAGTGAGATCAGGGTCACGAAGCAGCATCTCGAGCGCAAGCATGTGCCATCAGGGAAGAAAGGGTGGACCACGGAGCTCGAGCCCGGCCGCACGGGGATGGTCGTCGTGTTCGTCAGCCCGAAACATCGGTACGTTCTGGCTGAGCGCGACCGCAAGTGCGATCTCCGTATTGTTCCGGCGAAGAAGCGCGTTCGTCGGACGACACCAGAGGTGCGGCTTGAGAAGTATGAATCATCAGCACATGCCACATGGCTGAAGCGACAGAAGAAAGCTGACGCCACGCAAGTCAAGCGCAAGAAGAGCAAGAAGGCACACCGAGCAAAGAAACGGAAGTAGCACGACCTACCCTATTATAGGAGTCGCTCAATGCTGAGCGCAGAAGAACTCGAGTCCGAATACTATCGGAGGCTCGAGGCGCAGAAACTTGAACAGGAGAGGCGAAAGTTCGCCGACTCCGACCGCGACGTTGATCTCGAGAGGGTCTGGGTCGCGTACGTTTGGGTCCACCGGAAGGATGATCCGTCAGTCGGCGAGTGGAAGCTGGGAGGATTCCGGCGTCGGCGAAATTTGCGGCGCGTGCAAACGATGGGTCGGTTCTTTGCCAAGATCCGACGCAAGCTCGGGATCGACAAGAAGGCTCAGGTCATGGTGGTCGATCTAGGCGAAGCACTGAAGCGCACGAAGAGTGCTGATCAGGCGTGGCGATTTCACGCGCCACAGTTTCAGCATCGGAAGTCCAGCTTCAAGGCTGAGCTCAAGCGGTACACACCAGTGATCGATCGCAAAAAGCGGAAGACCAAGGCCCGACAGAAGGCGTTCGTGTTCAACCCGAAGACCACGAAGTACATCGCTCTGGGACGGAACATTCTGGATAAGCGGAAGCCGGGATATCTCTATCTCGGTCCGCTGCAGAGCGACAAGAAACGGCAAGCGCAGTTTGAAGCCAAGCGTCTGTTCCGTGGCGCATGGAGCGATCTGCTGATTATCGGTACGCCCGAGTTGTCCAAGTCGTTGCGCGCAGCACTGGTGCGCAATCGGCGTGTGCGTGCCGGAGCCACACGGATTCTGTGGCCTGAAGTGCCACCATCGTTCGACAAGATGTGGGACAAGTTTGCGAAGCGTCTGGTACGTGATGAATTCCATGGCGCTATCCCAGTCGATGATCCAGGCATGCTGGACACGCGGGATGAACTCCGCACGATGTGGCAGGAGCAAGGCAGTCCGTGGCTCACACTCAAGTGGTTCCAACAGCAGATCAACCAATGGAGCGGACAATGGGTAAACGTGAAAGCACTACTGCCAAGCGTGACAAGAGTGCACGGAAGGCTGACAAGTCTGCGCACCGTAAAGGGAAAGCTACGCCGAAGCTGAGAATCGGCAACCCGAAGATGTTGGACAAGCACATTCGGAAAGCAATGAGGATGCCTGAGCCGCCGAAGAATCCGTACACAGCGCTCATGCAACCGATGGTCATCGTGCCGGACAAGGCGGATGAGAAGCCGGTGATCGCTGATGCTGGCAGCATTGTGCGGCTACTCAATCAGGCAACGATCTATCGGGACTGGGTCAGTCCGATCACGCATCGTGCTGATGAGCTACTGGTGCAGTATGGCAAGCCAGAGAAGTTGAAGATGGGATGGATGTCGCAGCGTGAGCCCGACAAGCTGAAGCCATCCAAAGGTCCAACGTTCTTGGTGACATCACGCGCTGAGGACGGCCTGATCGGTTGGGAACGCATTCGACTGAAGATCGCTCGGGCACGCAAGGCACATCCTGATGATGTCCACAACTGGATTGCTCCATGGCTTGTGCAGCACGGACGCAAGGATCCGAAACTACTCAGGGAGGTGACACGGTACTTCGGCGGGAAGCCGATCAAGGACGAACCGTTCGAGGAACGGGTCGCTCGGTTGTTCTCACTCATCCTGAAGGTTGAACTCACGGAGGCTGATGTGGCTACCAAGACCAAGAAGTCTGGCAAGAAGAACAAGCAGCAGAAGGCAGAGCAGGACGAGAAGCCGACCAAGAAGAACAAGAAGCAGCAGAAGCAGAAGAAGCAGGAGAAGTCCAGCAAGAAGCAGAAGAAGTCCAGCGCGAACACGGACCGGATCACCAAGGAACACAACGACTACATCATCAAGCGCCTGATCCAGGAGAACCCGCGTCGTGCCGGATCGGCCAAGGCCAAGGTCTGGGACAAGCTGAAGAAAGGCATGACGGTCGACGAGTTCATCGCGAAAGGCGGATCGCGGGGTGCCGTCCGTCTGTACGTGCAGAACGAGTGGGTCAAGCTGCTCAGGCCCAAGTCCGGCGGCGCCGAGTAGGGCACGCCGGAGCCCGCCCTACCCTACGGGTAGGTGCGCCCTGTCCCTAGGTGCCCGCCAGTGCCCCAAACAGCGCCTAGGCAGGGTAGCGGGTAGGGTAGCACAAAAAGGGCTCCTAAAAGGCCCGTAGGAGCCAAAACGGGCCTTTGGGCGGGTACTTGCCGCCCTAGGTGCCTTTTGGTGCTCCACGAGCCATCCTGGAGGCACTGGAGGACGGTTTTTGGGGCTAGGGTACCCGCCAAACCCGCCCCGCCACCACTCACTACCTTATATATGACTGCCAGCAAAGCACGGCCACCGGGACGGCCACTGCCAACGCCACCGCGCGTCGCGTTGGCGCGGTGGCTGAGCCAGATCAACTACAACGGAGTGCGCAACATTGAGACAGCGTTTCCGCACATCACGCAGTCTGATCGTGCGCGTCCACTCCGTGGGTTCAAGATTGCTGAAGATCTGGTGCTGACACGGAAGCGCACGTTCTACCGGATCAAGGGACCAGATGCACGACCGATGTCGATCGAGGAAGTCTCGGCCAACTACTCCTTGGAACTTCTGCAAGCGGAGTACCGGAAGGCGACGCAGATGTGGAAGGACGCCCGACGGAAGCGGACGAGGACCGCATGAAGCGCGTGCATCCGCTTCGCCAGAATGGGTTGTTCAACAAGGACGCTCCGTTCTGGCGAGGCGAACGCGCGGAAGAGATCGTGAAGAAGCGCGTTGCATCGTACAAGAAACGCAAGCCACGGAAAAAGAAGTGACTACCCTACTACAGGAGACCAGATGGCATGCTCCATATCTATGGTACGTTCAGCAAGAAGCGAATGCCCAATGCTCCCTTCATCCTGAGTGATGAAAGTCTGCAAGAGCCTCGCACGCGGATCGATGATCTGGCCCGCATTGCTGCTGATGGTCTGCTGCTCCCCGATAATCGAGACAAAGACTTGGTCCTCGTCTGGGAGTACGACTTGGAAATGTTCTACGTGATCGTTCATGATACTGTGCCCTGATACTGAGCTCAGTCGGCTGGTCCTCTATCGGATCGGGCTGATGCGTGAATTGCAATCGATCAAGGTCACGAACAAGAAGAAGCAACCGAAACGGTATGCGCGTAGACAGCGAGCGCGGCGCGCACTTCGTCGACTGGAACACGCGATCGCAGAACGGTGTCACGAAATCTTCACACCCTGAGGAACAACATCATGGCGACCAAGAGCAAGAAGGCCAAGAGCGGCAAGAAGGACAAGAGCGCGAAGCTGAGCAAGAAGCAGAAGCGGAATGCTGAGCGCGAAGCCAAGCGCGCCGCACGCAAGGGCGACGGCTCGTTCCCGGATATCCTCGTGGTAACGAAGGAGAAGGACAAGGAGGGTGGGAAGTCGTGGTTCCTCGGCCACAGTGAGGAACTCGAGACGATCTACAAGAGTGGTGTGGCCGTCGGTGTCTACAAACTTCGCAAGGTCAGCACGGTCGAGATCAAGCGGAAGGTCGTGCGCTGATGCCGAAGGACAAGCCGAAACGGGTGAAGCATAAATTCCCCGAGCAAGTCATCGTGTCGATCGGTGGCCCTCCGGCAAGTCCGTACCTCACGCTGCACAAGGATGGTATCGATCACATCAGCGGTGATACCATTGTCGGTGTGTATGTGCTGAAACGCATTTCACTCGTGCGCGTCAAGCGCAAACTTGAACGGCTGAGGTAACGATGCTCCGACTGCAAGAGGGTGGCATCACGTGGGAACGTGAAGATGTGCGGATGATGGCCAAGATTCTTGGCTCAGAGTTCGCCGTTATTCCGATCAAGCGCGACTACGGTTGGGCGCCTCGCGTGATGTCCATCCTCAAGCTGGCGCACAAGCAAGGCATGATCATGTCGCCGAAAGCTGAACGTGTGCTCGAGCGTGCGAAAGAACACGTCGAGTATGTGCGCAAGCTGAAGCAACGTGAAGATTTCAAACAGTTGGATGATCCACTCGCGTCGCGCATGTTCCGCCATCAGCGGGCAGACATGTCGATTCTCCATGAGCTGAAACTTCCGGGCGTGATGCTGACGTCGGAAGCTGGTGTGGGCAAGACACCAGTCATCATCCGGTGGGCTGAGTATCTCGAAGCTGTGCGCAACATGATCATCGTGCCGAACACGGCGAAGGAGCAGTGGGCCGGCGAGATTGAGCGATGGTCGACACGGAAGTTACCGATCGAGATACTGGAAGGCACGACCAAGAACCAGATCGCGCAGATCAAGGGAACGAAACGCGGATGGGTCATTGGGCACTGGGAGTCGTTGGTTCATGCACGAGAAGGATGGCTCGCGAAACCGTGGGACCTCGCGGCACTCGATGAACTCCAGTTCATTCAGAACCGGAATGCGCAGCGCACGAAGACGATTCACAAGCTGAAGGCTGAATGGCGAGTAGCGTGCGGTGCTCATCCGTACGCGAACAGTGTCGCTGAGTTGTTCAGTTCACTGAAGTTTCTGTACCCTGAACTCTATCCTTCGTTCTGGCGATGGGCCAACATGCACATCGACATTGAGGAGGGTGCGTTCGGAGGACTTGATCTCAGCTCACCAAAGCGATCGAAGTTGCTGAAGTGGGAGATCGAGCCGTTCACCATTCGACGTCTGTGGAAAGATGTCTGGCCAAATCTTCCGCCCATCACCCGTGTCCAGTGTACGGCACATCTCACCGCGAAGGGACAGAAGGAGTATCAGAAACTCCGTACGAAATTCTTTGCTGAGATGGAGGCGCATCATGGTGAGAAGAAGATACTCGCCATTCCTTCCGTGCTGGCGCGCATTACACGAATGCGGCAATACCTCGTCGATCCTGAAGTACTTGGAGCGAGCGAACGTAGTGTCAAGTATCCGATCGTCTACGAACTGATCAAGGAGTTGGAAGGGCGGCCACCAGTAATCTTCACGATGTGGCGTGAAACAGCCAAGCGCCTGAAGAAGTTTCTCGAGCATAAGAAACTGAAGATCGGTCTGGTTGTCGGTGGCATGGGCCGCAAGGTCAATCGGGTAAAGAAGAAATTTCTGCGCGGGATGTACGATGCCGTGATCATCATGATCAAGGTCGGTGGTACATCACTGAACTTCGGGAAGTATGGCACCATCATCTACCTTGATCATCCATGGAACCATCGCGATATTGAACAGACCGAGGGACGCGTGCGTCGTCCTGAGGAGGGCACCGGAAAACTCGTACCGTGCACGAGCTACCATATCATCGTGGCTGATTCGTACGAGGAGCACATGCTCGAGACACGCACTGGCAAGCGCAAGGATTTTGCGAAGGTGTTCCCCGTAGCAAAAGCACTCAAGCGAGAATGGAAGGAGGCAGCGTGAAAGGGAAAGGTCTGTTCTTTCAGCGGTCGATTCATCGCACTGAGATGACTGGGCCATTGCAGGGCGGACCACGCATGAAGGAACCATTCGTTCCGACACCAGAGACACCACTGATCATCAGTACATCGGAGATCAGTCAGTTCTTGCGATGTCGGTTGCAGTGGAACTGGGATAAGCGCGTGGGACTCCGCTCAAAGAAAGTGTCGATGCCGCGTGTGAATGGGATTCTGGTGCACGCGACAAAGGAAGAGTTCTACAAGCTTGAACGCAGAGAGCGCACGCCGAAAGCGATGGACACTGCGGCGAAGGCTGCGTTCAAGAAAGTCACTGAAGTTCCCGTCACGTCGAAAGATCGTGAACTCGCGACGGCCATGTTGCAAGGGTACATCGCATGGGTTCGTGATGACGACAGCAATGAGCACAGCGATCGCAACATCGGCAAGAAGGACGTTGTACCTGAGTGGGCGTTCGTACTGCCACTGGTCAAAGATCGGAGCATCCTGATCCGTGGAAAGATCGACGAGATGTTCGAGCCTCGCATCTACAAGAAGGTGCTGGCACTGGACGAAACCAAAACGAAGAATGCCATCTCGTTCGACATGATGGATCTGGATGCTCAGCTCACAACGTATCTGTGGGCGATGTGGAAATCATCGACGACGGATGCGTGGCTTCTCCCGGAACCTTTTCGCCACAGGAGGTACGATCGGTTCATTGCATGGCGCACGGTCCTGCGCAGACAGATGCCGGGTCCGCGCGTGAAGGCCCCACTCTTCGCACGTGAGTCCATCGAGCGTTCGCCCGAGGACCTCATCATGTGGGAGCGGGACACGTTGCGCGTGGTGCGTGACATGTTGGATGCCGCGATCTATCCCACGCGACGCGAGTCGTGTCGGTACGATTGTGACTTCTACGAGTTGTGTCTCAACCGCGGCAACAAGCACGACCTCAAGTCAATCATTGCAGAGCAGTTCACCATTCCATCCACGGAGAAGTAAATCATGAAGATCCAGGAAACGCTCGACTTCGAGAAGACGGCGCCCAAGTCTCACGCGTTCGGCATTCGGACCGAGGATGGCATCCTCATCAAGGTCTGGGTTCCGAAGGGGATGTTCAAGAAAGCGCCAGAGTCGCTCGAGTTCGAGCTCGATGTCCCGGATGTGAAGGGCGGAAAGAAGAGCAAGGCCAAGGGCAAGGACGAGGATGAGGATGATGAGGAAGAGGAGGAGGACGCGGACGAGGATGACTCCGACGAGGACGACGACGAGGAGGAAGACTCGGACGACGAGGACTCCGAGGACGACGAAGACGAAGACGAAGACGAGGATGAAGACGACGACGAAGACTCGGACGATGAAGACGAGGACGAGGATTCGGACGACGATGAGGATGAGGATGAAGATGAGGACGAGGACGATGCGCCGAAGCGTGGGCGCAAGGGCGCGGCCAAGAAGGGTGCGAAGCGCGCGGCCAAGAAGACTCCGGCCAAGCGCGGCGGCAAGAAGGTCGCGAAGAAGGCTGCAAAGCGGAAGTAGTCGCTGAGTATGACAGGGGGCGCGCATCTGTTCAACGCGCAACTCACTTTGGAGACTGACATGAAACTGCTTGACGTCGGCGGTCGCCGACTCTATCCGACGATCGGTATCTTCGGTATGTCGGGTGCAGGAAAAACTTCGCTCGCGGCGACAGGGCCACGGCCACTGTTTGCTGATTCGAACGAAGGCACCATGTCGCTCGATCACACGCCAGAGTTGGCACATGTCAAGCGCGTGCGCGTCAAGAGCATGGCTGATCTCGATGCCATCTATGACAACATGACGGGCACTGGTGCAAAGGATTGGTCCAAGAAATTTGATTCAGTCGTGCTCGATCACTTTGATGATATTCAGTCGATCATTCTGGACAAGCTGGCTGAGCGTGCGAGCGAAACACGCGAAGAGCCTGATCAGATTGAGCAGCGCGAGTACGGTATCATGGCCAACAAACTTCGGCGCTATCTGCGGAAGATGAAGGCCATTCCCACGGTCAAGGTGCTGATCATGGGCGAACGACTGAATGAACATGAAGGGTGGATGTATCCGTCACTCATCGGGCAGATGCGCGATCAGCTGCCGTACTTCCTTGATCACTGCATCTATCTGCGTGTGAATGACAAGGGTGTTCGTTACTTGCACCTTCAACAGAAAGCAGGAGAGTTCTATGCAAAGACTCGGGCCAAGTGGTTCACGCCCGAAGAGCGGAAGATCCGCTATGACCTGGACAACTACACTGTCTTGACGGATCTGATCGAGAAGATTCGCAGCGGTCCGGGTGAGAAGTCCACGAAGCGCAAGTCCAAGTAGTCTTCATCTTCGGAGATCGATTACAATGGCCAAGAAGAACAAGGGCGGAAAGGGCGACGTCATCGTCTTGAACAAGGACGACTGGAAGGGTAGCAAGAAATTCAAGACGGCGCCCGGTGGGAAGTACCGTTTCAAGTTCAACCCGAAGTCGTCCATCAAGCCGGGACGCAACGGCAACATCCTGAACCTGATCCTGACGCTGAGTGGCGCGCACAACGGCAAGAAGACGGAGCACAACGGTGTCAACGTCTTTGACAACATCGCGCCGCATGTCGGCTGGAAGATCGCTCAGGTGCTGAAGGCGATCGGGATCACGAAGCCGCCCAAGAACATGACGCTGCAGGAACTCCTCAAGCTGATCAAGAAGTACGACAAGGAGATTCGTGCCGTCATCGGCAAGAAGATGTACAACGGCAAGCCACAGAATCCGGTCCTGCAGTACCTCCCGCTCAAGGCAGACAAGGACGAGGAGGACGACGACATCGAGGATGATGAGGATGATGTCGACGATGACGAGGATCAGGATGACGATGACGATTCCGATGATGACGACGACTCGGATGATGATGACTCCGATGACGACGATGATTCGGATGACGATGACGATGACGATGAGGACGATGATGAAGATGACGACGATGATGACGACGATGATGACGAGCCCAAGCCCAAGAAGAAGGGCAAGGGCAAGCGTCGCTAGCGCCATCTCGTAGTCTCCTCTTTCATTAGTGTGAGCGCGTGCGCGACTGACGCGCTCACACAACCCTCTCCTCATGAATCCGTTACTCAAAGCGGCACTGCGCTATGCCAATCGGTACGGGTGGAGGGTCTTTCCACTCAAAGGAAAAGAACCGAGAATCAAAGGAGGATTCAGGAGCGCCACCACAGATGTCAAGACCATCAAGGCGTGGTGGAAAGAATGGCCTGATGCCAATGTTGGTATTGCGTGTGATAGTGAACACGGTCCGATCGTGATCGATCTGGATGAACCGAACGAGAAAGAAACGAGTGGCGAGAAGTTTCTCAAGCGCCTTGAACTTCCACGGGAGGGATTAGTCACACGGTCGGCCATCAGTCGTGAGGGTCGGCTGCATCTGTACTTTCTGCCGATGCGGGATGGAACACAAGTCAAGCGCATGATCCGTCCCTTCACATTCAACGACAAGAAAGTCGCGATCGATATCTTGGGTGACGGTGGCTATGTCGTCGCACCGCCAAGTGTTCACCCCGATACGGGTGAGCCCTATCGGTGGGAACAGAAGATTGATATGGTTCCGTTTCCGAAGCGGCTATTCCGATTTCTGGAAAAGAAGAGCATTAAGAAAATTGCCCCGCCACTCCCTGACATCATACATGAAGGTGAACGTGATCAACTTCTTACCTCCCTTGCTGGAACGATGCGCAGACGAGGTGCGTCACCTCGAGCAATCCTTGAGGCACTCCGCATTGAGAATGCGTCGCGCGTCCGCCCGCCGCTCAGCGACGAGCAACTTCGCAAGATTGCGAAAAGCATTGGCGCGAAAAATCCGGCAGGTGAAGAAGAGAATCTGACTGACCTCGGGAACGCACGACGGTTCGTGACCCAACATCATGAGCGACTGCGCAGTGTCTTATCAAAGCGCACGAATCCATGGTTCGTCTGGCAAGAGGCACGATGGGAACCAGATCGGACTGGAGAGTCAATGCGTCTGGCCAAACAGACCGTCCGATCAATTCATCTTGAAGCTGAACGAACAGCCGATGAAGAAAAGCGTGCGGCTGTGCAGCAACATGCGTACAAGTCGGAAGGAGCAGAGCGTATTCGTGCGGTACTGGATCTGGCGAAGACTGAGCCAGAGATCTCGATTCGTGAGGATCAGTTGGATCGGGACACATGGTTGTTCAATGTGCAAAACGGCACGATCGATCTGTCGACCGGAAAGTTGCTGAAGCACAAGAAGACTGATTACATCACGAAGCTGTCACCAGTCACGTTCGTGCGTGGCGCAACAGCGCCGCGATGGGAAGGATTTCTGGATGAGATCTTCGCCGGCGACAAAGCACTGATTGGATTCATGAAGCGTGCGATCGGGTACACCCTCACGGGTGACACACGCGAGCATGTCTTGTTCTTCTGTTACGGGCAAGGTCGCAATGGAAAGTCAACCCTGATGGAAGCACTGCGCGAATTGATGGCGGACTACTCCGTGCAAGCTGATTTCTCCACGTTCCAAAGCACGCGCAACGAAGGACCACGACATGATCTTGCGCGAATGCGAGGTGCGCGTATGGTCGCGGCCATCGAAGCACACGGTGATCGGTCATTCGATGGGACAGTGCTGAAGCAGATGACCGGAGGTGACACCGTCACCGCACGCAATCTGTACGAGTCGTCGTTCGAATTTCGGCCACAGTTCAAGCTCTGGCTCGCGGCCAATCACTTGCCACTGGTGCGTGAACAGACCGAAGCGTTCTGGTCGCGCATCTTGATGATTCCATTCACGGTCGTCATTCCGGCGCACAAGCGAAAGAAGAATCTCGGAAAGCAACTGATCAAGGAATTGCCGGGCATTCTGAATTGGGCGTTGGAAGGGTGTGAAGAATGGCGACGCAACGGACTGATGGCGCCGGACACAGTGCGCAAGGCCATCAGTGATTACAAGGAAGAGTACGATGTTCTGAGCGAGTTCTTCAAGGAACGGTGTCGTATGGAGCCGGCAGAATGGACGACGCGTTCAGCGTTGTACCAATCATTCGCGGACTGGTGGCAGGAAACTCGCGGTCGCAATCCGTTGTCTCACACCGCGTTCAACCGATTGCTCAGCGAGCGGACCGACATTCGACCGCGCAAGCGTGAAGGTGTGCGTGGCTGGTCGGGCGTCGGTATCAAGGATGTTCGCAATCATCGGCGGTACTCAGCATGAAATACGTCTATGCATCACCGCTACCTCGGTATCAGTACATCGTGCGCGGTCTCGACGGAATTCAAGATGTATTCGACAAACTTCGTCACGGCATTCTCGCTACCGACACCGAGACGACTGGCCTTGATTGGACGGTCGATCGAGTCGGCGGACTTGGATTTGCTGCTGGCGATACTGCTGCATTTTTCGTCGGTGACGCACTTGGTCGCGCTGCACGATGGTACGCAGATCAGGTCAAGAAGAAACGCAAGTTGGTCTTTCACAATGCCAAGTACGACATGCATGTCATTCGGGAAACGTTCGGTATTCATATCGACTATCCCGTGCACGACACGCTCGTCATGAGCCGACTGATTGATAATCGTGGCGTGCCGATCAATCGGTATCCGTGGTTCTCATACAGTCATGACTTGAAGACACTGGCGTCGTTCTATGTCGATCCACGTGCGGCTGAAGCAGAGACTGATCTGCTTGACGCCATACGGGAACGCATCGGTCGGCACAAGAACGCGATGGCCGACTGGCTCGTGGCGCCGATCCATTTGTCGGGCAAGTACGGATTGCGTGATCCGTGGTATACGCTGCGTATGTACGACATGTTCATCTCGATGATTCAGCATTGGCCGCAGATCCCTGACTATCCATCGCTCATGTCATTGTATCAGACTGAGCGATGGCTGACCATTGCACTCCGCGATATGGAAGAGCGTGGTGTGCTGCTGGATCAGGACTTCATCCGTGGCTGGCTCGAGAAAGCGCAGCGGCGCACGGAGAAGTTGACAACGAAGATGAACCGTAAGGCAGGGTACGAGTTGAACTGGAATTCGAATCCACAAATCCGCGAGTTGTTCTGGGAAGAACTCGAGCTCGAGCAGATCGATGGCGAGAAGTTGAACAAGCGAGTCTTGCTTCGATTGCCACATTCACTCGCGGCACTCTTGTTGAAGCGGCGCAAGCACTCGAAGATGGTGTCATCAGGTCGTGCGCTATTGCGGAACTTGGACCCGCACGGATTTCTGCACTCGCACTACAATCAGAATGTTGACACGGGTCGGATGTCGGCCACGAAAGGGTTCCATCAGTTCGCTCGCGATTCCGGTATTCGTGCAGCCGTGATTCCACGAAAGGGATTGGTTCTGCGATCAGCGGATTACTCGCAGGTTGAGATGCGCTATGCCGGGCACTTCAGCGGTGAGCCCACGCTGATTCACGGATTCAAGCACGATCCAAAGTTTGACACGCACGCGGCGCTGGCACGATTGATCTTCGGTTTGCGGAAGAAACAGAAACCAACCGATCAACAGCGTGATCGTGGCAAGACCATGAACTTCGCGATGTTGTATGGAGCCGGCGAAGATGCAGTGACTGAGCAGTTGATCGACAAGATCAGCGCAGAAGAAGCACGGCAGTCATGCATTGAACTCGGGCACATGCCATCACGTGCGGAGTCGCCGTATCGTACACTCGCGCAGTTATTGCGTGATCGCGTGCGCGCGTCGTATGCGAAGATGTGGCAGTTCACCAAGGACGAAGAGCTGATCGCGAAGTCACTCGGTTATGTGACTGATGCGTATGGCTATCATCGGTGGCTCGATGAGAACGAAGCATACAAGGCCATGAACAGCAAGGTGCAGGGCAGTGCCGCGCACAAAGCGAAAGAAGGAATGGTCATGGTGTACCGTGAGCTCCAGCGTGGAACAGGTGAGCTCGCGATTCTGATGCAGGTCCACGATGATATCATCTATGAGTCGGAGGGTAGCCCGCGCACAGATCGTCGTGTGATCGAGTTACTCGAAGACCACAAGAACTTCACGGTGCCGATTCTTGCTGATCTCAAAGGCAGTGATAAGAATTGGGCGGACAAGAAATCGATTGAACTTCCACGGAGGAAGGTCGCATGACTCACATGACTCATGATGCTCTCGAAGTCTGGCGTGTCGGATCCGTTGTGCTCGCAGCGGTTTTCTACATGTTCTATGCAACCTTCTGCATCATGTCCGTCAATAATCGTATCGAGCGATTACTGGCGATAGCTGTGTTCTTGCTCGGCGCAATCACTATTCAACTTGTCCACTAATGCCTCGTCTCGATTTGCAATATCGTAATCGCGATATCGCAGCCATGCTTCGCAACCTGAGAAGTCAGGCACGAAAGCTTGATGATCAGCTCATGTGGCTGCAAACACGGACTGAAATGCTTCCACCGGACGAAATCTTTCAGGACGCGGATGTTAGAGATCATCTCACGAACGTTTCACTCAGTGCTGATAACTTCAGTACCGAGGCCACCGTCGTCTGGAAGAGGACTCGATGAAAAAATTTCAGTCGCCCATGTTAGCCAGGGACTTCGAGGGAAATGAACAACTGATCAAATTTCCCGCGTATGTTCAGCCGAAAGTCGATGGCGTTCGGTGTGTTACCAATGGCCAGACGTTCTGGTCACGGAATGGCAAGGTCTTTCCACGAATGAACATGAAGCATCTGCAGATGGAGCCATTGCCATATCTGCTCGACGGCGAGATCTCAATGCCGGAAGGTCGCTCAGACTTTGAAGAGATCGTGTCAGTGCTGAAGCGCGCGAATCATCCCGATAGTTTCCGGCTGTGCTTCCACGCATTCGATGTTATCGCAGATGAACCGTATGCGCGACGGTGCGTGATCCTGCGTGAGATCTTTCAGCGGCACTTACTCCGCTATCGGTCGACACGATGGAAGCGATTGCTCACCAAGAAAGTCAACGATATGGACGGCATCGAAAATTTTTACAAGTCCTGTCTCGCGATGGGATACGAAGGCGTGATGGTGCGCAGTGCGTTCGGTGCTTATGCATCAGGCAAACGCACAGCGGATCTATTGAAGTGGAAGCCACTGAAGGATGCAGAGTTTGAAATCGTTGATATCGTCGAAGCGAAAGGAAAAGATGCCGGAACGCCGATCTTCATTTGCGAAACTCGGCATGAATCACGATTTCGCGTACGGCCAAAGGGTACAACAGCACAGCGTCGAAAGATGTGGCGTGATCGTGAGAAGTTGATCGGCAAGATGTTGACCGTCGAGTATCAGAATCTCACACGCTATGGCATTCCGCGATTTCCTCGTGCGAAAGTACTGAGGGACTATGAGTAGGTTCAGGTCAATACTGTTCAAGGATTAACATGCTTTACATCGGACTTGATCCGGGTGAATCGTGGTGCGGATTTGCGGCGCTCGAGATCACCCAGAAAAATGAAGTGCGCGTGGAGGCGCGAACGTACCATGTTCCGACGCATGGTGGATATCTCAAGATGTCGCGAGACATCCTCGAGCTTGTTCCCAGGAATCGAGACACGAACTTGGTTGTTGAGGATTTCCGTATTCGGCGATCTGGTCATCAGCGTTTCAGTCGCGGAGATACACTCCGCTTCTTGGGGGCACTTGAGTACGGAAGTGCGTGTCAGCATCAATCGCACTTTTATCTAATTCCGCCGAACGATCACGGTGAGCTCGAGACACGTGAGTTGTTCGGCAAAGTGTTAATGAGTTACCGGAAGGATTGGCCGAAACAATCGCATCATGCGTGGGGCCATTGCCTCTCCGCATGGCGCGTGCTCGGTCAGCATCTGTTTCATCATAATCGTGATCTGTTACTGAAACTCCATGAAAAGAAAAAGAGCCACCGATGTGATCGATGGCTCCCGGCTCTCATGAAGTCAAAGGAACTGGACCGTGTCGCTCCTGCTGCGATCTGGGCGTATTACTAAGCCACTCTCGGTGAGTAGTATCCGAGAATATCCGTGCGAAGCATCGGTCCCAGATCAACCGCTACACCGTTATTCGTTGATCCAGCGAATGCACGATTGCCTTCGATGGTCAACGTCAGATCTTGTCCTTTCGTGGGGACGCGTACGATGATTCCTGCGTGATGTGCGTATCCCCACGAAACGACTGGACCTTTATCGTACGTTCCGTAGATCACGACATCTCCCACCTCAGGCTTCGCTCCCTGATCACGCCGACGAATGAATGGCAGCCACGCATTCGTCGCCGCATAGCCATCAGGTACGAGCGAACCGACATCGATCAGCCAGCGACCTGCCGCGATAGCACACCACCACGACGCGAGTGGTGATCCAGCAGCTTTCGCATAGCGATCGATCCGCTCTCCACGATTGGATCCGAGCGGCACCTCCAAAATTCCAACATCTTTCAACGCACGTTCACACACGGCGTAGCCGAGAGCCGTGCAGTTCTCTCCCGGCACGAGCCATCCAAGTTCGTGTATTCGGGGATTGAGCGGCGCAAACTGGCGTAATGCCATAAGTCTCCTGTCCTGTGAGGGCTCGCCGTGCTCTTATACGCCTCGCTGGAGCCCTATCACCCGGCGAGGCGGGCAAGGTAGGCCAAAGACCAATTACTGACGATCCGAATCGGGCAATTTGCGCGTATGTGCTACCGTCGGCTTCGTGTCTTTCGGCGATTGCACGAGTCCTGCTTTCTCGAGTCGCTTGTCAGTGCGAAGTTTGACCGTGTCCGTCCGCGGACGATTGGTCAGCAACGCTGGCGTGATGACCGCGATCAAGCTGGAAATGATCAGCATCCAGCGCGACGCCTTTTCACCGACAAGCGCCAACACATCAGGACTTGCCATCCATGAACCGATGACACCGAGCAGTGGGACTACCGCCTTCCAACGAATTCGCATCGTCAACTCCAGGTGAAGGGTAATCGTACGCTAACGCTTTTCTCTCGGCTGCTGCGGTGATGTGGTCGGAACGCCTCGGGCCATGAGAATGGCTTCAGCCAACTTGTCGATCTTCTCGCCGATCTGTTCGCGTTCATCAAGTCGTGCGACTTCGATCTGCACATTATGCAGCTGATCGAGTTGCGCGCGACCACTTGCTTGAATCGCGCTCATGATTTCCGACTGCATTCCAGCGATTGACTTCTGGATGTTCTCGACATGTGCGCCGACGCGACTGACTTCTCGATCGACGGCAGTCAACTTATGATCCATCAGATCCACTCGCCCCTTGAGCTCACCGACGCGTGCTCCGCATTCGATGACCTCTGTCTTGACAACGGTGACACGTTCTCCGAGCCCATTGAGTTGTTTGATCGAATCGTCTAATCGTTTCGTGTGTGCGTTATACGCGAGTCGCACCATAACTGTCCCGAGTACTCCGAGCCCTGCGAGATACATCGTGCCGAGTTTGACCCATCCCGTCAGATCATCCGTGAAAAATGGTTTCGGGATGGTGAGCGTCTGTTGCCAGATAGTTGCGAGTATCGCAAGAGAGTAGGTCACATGAGCTCCGAAGTAATCGTACGTAGTGATCAGGCGACTCGACGGAACCAATCCACCGAACCCGTCATAATGTGGTTCGTATCACTGGAGCCGCCGTAGAAATGGAAATTAATGCCAACCTCCTCTGGCGCTCCGCCGAGAAACGTGGTAGCAGCCTCGCCCCAGAACCGCGTGTATTTCATGCCAGTCTTCGAGATGCGCCAAGTCAAATTCGTGCCGTCGTACTCCAGCTCCAGATAGAACGTATCAGAGCGGATGTCGTACAGGTCCTGATCGATCGCGAGCGTGCTCGGCTCATTGACGCGCGTCGCATAGGTCGTGATTGCGCCATAGCTGGAGTGGTACAGCGGTCCGGCCATCGATGACTTGCTCACCGACCCGCGTCGGGCGATCAAATAGAGCCCGAAGTAATTCCACGTTGCAGAGTCGAACGCCATCTTCGACTGCACGCGCCAGTTCCCGGCTGGTGCTGGCTGAGTGAGCGCGTAGATGCGCGTTTGGATAGACGATGGGCACGAGTACGATAGCCAGCCCCCGTTGTTGTAACTCTTCGTAACGGAGGCATTGATGGTACTGAGGTCGCGCAATGTCCACTTGGAATCGAGCGATGCGCCAGTGAACTCGTCATCCATCGCGTTCGCGGACGTCGGCGGATTGTCCGGATGATTCGTCACCCACGCCGGAAGCGCGCTCCCAGTTCCGCCAGGATCGCCATAGAGATAGATACCACCGACGCCCATGTAACTGTCGCCACCGTTCAACGTGACGTTCAGCTTATAGAACTTGTACGCCGTCGTGTTCGATGTGGTGAACGCCACGCGTTGATATCGCGTCCATGCGGTGAAGTTCGTCTGCGTGTCCAGCACGGTGTACGTCACATCATCATTCGACCCTTCTAACGTCCAGGTCTTCGGCGAGCGCGTCGGAAACGTATCAGCGTACCACGGATTGATCGCATATGATTTCATCGTGACCGCGCTGGGAAATTCGATCTTGACCCAGCCAGTTGACGTCGCGTTCGTGATCCAGCCGTTTCCCTCGCCGGGGAGCCACGCGCCTTCTGGACCAAGCTGCGAATAACTCGACGACGCCGTCGCCTTGACGCCACTGGACGTCCAGAAGTTGATCAGGTCAATCGACGGCAGTGCACCGCCTCCACCTCCTCCACCAGAACTTCCACTCACTGTGATCGGAACAACGCCAGCGACCGCAGCACCGACTGTGACATTCGCGCCAATGAAATTGAGCGCCGACACGCCAGTCGCAACCGTCGTCCCTTCGTCCTTCACATCGATTGATCCGCCGGAGATCGTGATCGGAATAACGCCAGAGACGGGCGCTCCGGCCACGACTGCGCCGCCGATGAAGTTCAGTCCCGTGACTCCCGTTCCAACAGAGACACCTTCATCGTACACAGCCAACGATCCCGTACTCGTTCCACCGACAAGACGCATACCGCCGATCTGATCCGTCGTTGCTGCTTTCAGACGGAAGAAATAGAAGTAGCCGTGAGCATTACCGCCAGACTGTGAATTCGCCTGAAGACCAACTTGCGTTGGCGTTCCGCCTGTGAACCATGTACTCGTCGTCCAGACTTGAAAGTCAGTTCCATTTCGCGCATAACGTGCCGTGACTGTCGTGCCATCCCATGACAACTGAAAGTACATGTCGTCATTCATGTCCACGGCAGGACCAAGCGTTTCTCCCGCCCATGACGTACTGCTATTCCACCACGTGAAGATCCACACGACGGAGCCGCCGCGGTGTTGCAGGCCGAGTGACAGCATCTTCCCACTCGATGGATCGCGTATGCAGAGGCCAGTGGAGTTGAACGCACCGGCCATCAGCGAGGCCATCTTCACAGTCGCGGTGTACGATCCTGTGATTCCACCTTTGTAGAAGAATCGCAGAACATCACCTGATCCGCCAGGCACAAAGAGATCGATGCGACCTTTGCCATCGTACAGAAACGTTGAACTCGCTGCGAGATTGAATGCTGTCCATCCCGGAGGAGTCGCGCCCGCAAGTCCTTCCGCTTCATCATCTGCCGCGTTCGGAATGATCGGCGGTTTATCAGGATCCCAGTATGAGAACGTCTCGCCTCCGCCTCCCCCGCCGCCGACAATCGTTCGCCAATACGTATTGAAATCAGCGCCATCGATCTTTGCCAGCACCTGATCGGCCGTGCCGCCCGGAGGAATACTTCCTGCCGTGCCTGGATAATCTTCCCGAGGATATTGCCATCCTCCGTTCGGTCGCGTCATAGGAATCCGCCTCCCCAGTAATCACTCATCGCGGTCTTGATTCCGAGCACTTCATCATCGGTCAGTGAACCACTATAGAAACGCCAATGACCGAGGAGTCCTTCGAATACACTGGCAAGGAATCCGCCAGCGAGATGTCCGAGGAGTGTTCTCTGACTTGTTCCGGACACGGTATTCGTCGTATCTATAAATCGCTGCGTAAGACCGACATCCGCTTCGAACAGTGCGACTGAACTATGCGAGTGATAGAGAAATGCTCCCGTGCTCGGATTGTTGCTGATTGAGACCAATCGCTCAACACTCGTCTGATGCCAGTCACTCACGTTACCCGGAGCATTGGGGAACGATGTACGATCTGGTCCCACCATCCACGCCGCACCGCCACCGATCGTCTTCATGATCGCGAACACGTGTGACTCTGTCGGCTCGACAAAGCCAGCCGTCGGCAATCCGTAGCTTCGCGTATTGCCACCGATCTGTGTGATCTTGATCGCCGGACGACCGTTGATCTGATTCGTCCGATACTTCGGACCAGATCCAAAGCCCGATCCATTACCGATGTTACCGCCGAGCAATCCAGAGTTCGGCACGATGAGTGTTTCTGTTCCGTCGGCCACTGGTGTCAACGACTGCACATCGAATTCCCACAGCATGCCCGTGAGCACATCGGGCGGAATCGTTGCCGGAGCACCTTCGAGCGGAAGATACCGAATGACGGTCGTGATCGTCGCCGTTCCGCCGCTTTTGTTGGTCACACGCATGTAGAACTTTCCAGAGCGCGGATTATCACCGTTGTTACAGACGACATTGCGCCGAGGTTCTTGAATGAGCGATGTCGAGCTCACGCCAGGCGACACATCGAACAGTGATTCTCCGGCACCACCAAATGCCGGATCAACATTTCCTCGTCCAATATCTGCACTCAAGGCAGCGAGTGTTGAATACAGCCGAACAGAAGCGGCAGCACTTGTCGTGACGCGCTGAATCGCAACCGTCTTGGCCATCGTGAGCACGATCGTCGCCGACGCTTCGTCCGCAAGTGACGGAGAGACACCAGTCACTTCGGTGTACGCGAGCACCGCGCCGACACCACTCCCGCCAGCGATTGTCGGTGGAGCGAATGTATTATCGCCGCGTAGGAATGTTCCGTCACTGCGTGTCCCCGTCGCATTCAGCTTGACAATACCAAGCGAACTATCTTTCACTTCGACTTTAATCGTATCCGCTGTGGCACGATCGATTTGCGTGGTCGCTGAATCAGCGAGGCCAACGGCATTCGGAAAATCAGTCGATGCCGTTGCGTCAGCGACAGAATCCATGACCACGGTATCGTCGCTAACAACGGCGGTCGTTGCTTCTGCGCCCTGCCAGTAGAATGGAATCCAATCGGACTTGAGCCCAGTCTTCGTCGCGGTCACTTGCGAATAGAATGTGCGCGTGACACCAGCGGTCAGACCTTGTCCCATCAGCAACTGCTCGAATGTTGAACCCTGATGCCACCACGATGTCGATGCAATCACCGTTCCCGGAGCAACGAGTAGTGGCGTCGCATCCGAGCCCGATGTGACTAACGTCCAAATCGTGTTTGCATCGTCCTTCACTTGCACACCGATCGTGTCCGTTGACAGATTCTCGTTGACCGTCAGCGTCGCTGCACCGACGAGTCCACCGCCACTGTACGAGACGATCGGCAATACGGTCGGTGGACCGATGTCGACAGTGTATTGCGCGGTCATGTATTGCGACGCCATGCCCGCTGTTCCGGACACCGCACCGCCAGAGAATCCAGGATAACCAACAACCTGAACGGTGATCTGTTCGTACGGATTGAGCTTGAACGGCAGATCAATATAGCCGCGTCCATCACTCCCATTCAGGTTCACATCAGCATCGATCGATGAACCGAGTGATGTCGGCTGTGCTGATCCTTCTGGATGTCGCTGATACAGAACACGAATGCCAAGTGTCGATGAGGTCGCGTCCCAACTCACACGCGGCACGCCATCGATGAGGATCAATCGGGCATCCACCATCTGTGCCGTATTGGCGATGGTGATGTTCAGGACACCGCACCACGCTGATGGTCTCGCCCCTTGCGCTTCACCGCGCCACCGAATCCAGACTTTCACTCCGGGCGCTTGCGCCGTGGTGTAGACTGTTCCGGTCGTCTGTGTTCGCTTCAGCAGCATCCACGCACCGCTCTCTGGCGGAGGCTCGGTGTCACTGATCGCAAACTCGAGACGAGCGATCGTATCAGCGGGAATGCCAGTGACATCAACTGACACACGGCCATCAGCATACTGCTGAATATTGTTGACCGTCGGGCAGGTCTTGGCCGCTTCGTACGGACCTGCATCGAGCAGTGTGAATTCGTACGAAATCGGTGTCGTGCGTTTGATGCTCGTGATCTGCATCAATCGCGCGATGCCACGTTTCCGTGTCTTGTAATCCGGCAGCCACGAGACGCCGAGAACAGACCATCCGCCAATCTTCGCGGCGGCGACATCGGGATCACTCCCCATCGCGGTCACGGTGCAGACCTGCGCGCCATTGCCAAATCGCATGATCACATCGGCAGTGCGCGCGATCGCGAGACGCCATCCGACTTCACTCGAGACATTGGGACGCGGGATGAACTTACTCCCAGTCACCAAGACCGAGTGTGTCGTGACAGGCTTGTAGTCGAGTGACTTCGTATCGAACAACGGAATCGACGCGATGTTCCAGTTCTCGATGATGATGTCTGTCGTATTGATCTTGACACCAGCGAGTGCGTTGAGACTGGGCACTGCCGGAACCATATCGCGCTGATAGGTGAACGTCACCTTGTTGATAACGTTCTCATCGCTATGTTCCCAGGTGGCCTTCTCAACGTTCGCATCTGTCAACATCAACAGCGGAACAGTCTCATCTGGTAATGCGTATTTGATCGGCGTGATCGTTCCATCAGGCGAGAGCGCGGGCGCATAGCCGAGTGGCTTGTAGATATTTTCTTCGACCCATCCGCGCATGTCGGTGACGACTTCGTCAACGATGCCGATCATCAGCGGTGTATCAGCGATCATCTTGTTCATCGCCGTGAGATCGTATGCCACACGCGGCGGAACTTCTGGATCGCTGAATTCACCGTCGTAGATCTTCTTCAGAAAAATACCGAAGGTTTCTTCTTCAAGATATTTCGGTACGTCTTTCTCCGGCTGCATGTTGCTGATATAGCGAACATACACCGTCTGTCCATTCGTCGGTGATGTATCGCCAGGCGATGGAATCAACTTCGCGGAGCGAACATACTTGAACGGCTGGCCTTTCGGAATCGAGAGATTCAACCCTGTGAGGTTGAAGTTCAGCGTCGACTGTCCCTCGACTATCTCGAAGATGTTATCCCGAAACGCAATGATGCCCGTATTCGCGGGCATGATCTTCATCGTGTACCACGGTCCACCCGTGGGATTCGGACTCCACTGCGCGATCGAGTTATTGTACGAGTATTTATCGAAGGTCAGATAGCTCGTATCGAAGATTCCTGACGAGAGCAGAATCTGACCTTGGCCATCGTAGCTCGACTGTCCGTACTTTGCGAAGAGATCTTCACGCCCCTCGGCGTACACGAAACCTGACGTCGGATCATTGATGTCGAAGTAGACGTATGATCCGCCGAGGAGATCTTGAATCCATTTGCCTTTGACACCGTGTGTCGGTTCCAGCTGTGGAGCACCATACTGCACAACGCGATCGAGTGTCGCATCGTACTTTGTTGGCCGACCCCATCCTTCCATCGGGCCAACGAGTGGGAAGAAACAGGTGCCGCGCGAGATGGTGATATTTCCGCTGCCATCGATCACAGCGTTGTTGTTCTTCACGAACAGACGCACGCGTCGTTCACGCTCGCGCATGTCGCGTAGGCCGATGGTATAGCTGACGAGATCGTCATTCAGTGCGACTCGCGTCAGCACACCATTCATCAACACGACCCATGTGATTCCGTCAGATAGCAGACCTTCCCACAGTGCGCGTCGGCGAAGAACGGCAGTGTCGCCCGTCGTACCACTGACCTGAAGCCACGTGAAGATTCCCGTCGCTTGATCATTCGCTGTCCGACGCTTGTCGAGAATCGTCAGCGAAATCGTGCCGATGGTCGATGATCCCTGCAGGAAATCAACATCCTGCTGACCCGTATCTTCTGAAAACTCGAGATACGGACGAACGTGCTCTGGATCAGTTGAAAACGTCGGATCAATGACTTTTCCATCAACATCGACTGCACCCAACAGCGGTGTGACATCATCATCGGCAAAGAACGTCAAACGCTGGAACAGATAGTTAGGCATTACTGTTCCTCCACGTTAGACAGACAGACCAGACGTGGATTCAATCGCGGACCGAAGACTGCGCCATAGTAGTAGAAGCATCGGTACCCTTCGTCAGTACGACCCGGTGCGAGACTCTGATATCCATAGAGCTCGAGGCGAATGAAATCATCAACCTCAACGCGCAGTGAGCCGATGGATGATACGTCGAATGACGTATAGCTCGAGACGAGTGAGCCGAATCCCATCTGCGGAGATGTTGCTTCTGCGATGACGCTCGATCCGCGCATCTGTTTGATCTTGAAAAATCCACCAGCACGATCCCATCCAAGATCTGGTGTCGGGCCTGATGTTTCCAGATAGACATTCAACGGAATCAGCAAACCCGCCGTCAAGATCAGTGTGTCCCACGTATTCTCGGGTGGATCCGAAATGTAGAGTACTGCCGGATCAGTCATCGGATCTGGCAGATTGACGAAGTTCGCGCCAGATCCGAATCCTGCGCCCGGCGGCGGAACCGACAGACGCAAGCTTGAGCCGTTCGCAAAATCAGTGAGCACCCATGCTTGCTCGGACACGCTCGTCGATGCACAATCGCCAGTCACAGATACGAAGATCGGAATCTCTGCGAGGGTGTTACGAATAGTCGCCGTGACTTCCCAGAACTGCGGGAAGTTAGGATTGGTCATCCGCTGCGGATCCCATCCATCGTCATATGTCGGCGCATCCAAGTAGCAGGTGAACACCGTTTCAATATCGAGTGCATCGTACTGAAACTTGAATGTCGCGCTCCTCCGCCAACAATCGAGAATCCAATCGCGCACATCCAAGAGCTCACACTCATGCACCCGAAGTGTGAGCATCGACAAGTTGTCTTCGCGAATCGTGAAAGATTCTGGAATGCCAGCAGAACTTTTCCGTGATCCGCCGACGAGTTGTGTCTTGTATCCCCACCACTTCTGAGGCATCGACAGATCGATGGTCTTCGTCGGTGACCCATACGTGATGATCGGCCGCAGTGGCAGTCCAGGCATTGTTCACCGCAGAGAGAAAGTTTACTGCTGAGAGCTGATGCGAATACGAGTGTTCGGACCAAATCGTTCTGATGCTTCTTGCGTCGCGCCCCACACAACTTCTTGCACAGCCGGATTCAGTGCGTGGAATCCCGGACCGACCAGATTGATAGTAACTTCTGTTTTCGGTTGATCCGCGCGATTTGCCGCATCATTCGATGATGCACGTGAATCACCCATGCTCGAGCTTGATCCACCACCTCCTGCTCCTGCACCTCCCGTGTCGCTGCCACCTCCGCCACCTCCGGTGACTGCAGCGAATGCTCCCCACATCGCCGCGACTGCAGCGAATTCTCCAGCCAATGCGAGGGCTTGTCCGGCTTTGTCGTATCGTCCCATGAGAGCGAATGCGCCAGCACGAACGATCATCTCCGCCGCTTCGATCGCATTCTGTTTTGCTTTCGCCACTGCGGCTTCATGCAGTCCGCCCTGCAATGCGGCGCCGAGTGCTTCAGCCAGAACATCAGCAACAGCCGTCTGCAATTCCATGACAGCCGTCTGCATTTGAATCGCTTTCGATACTTCCTTGTAGCGATGAATCAAATCCTGCAACGCTTTATCTTCCACCTTGATCCCCTTCGAGATCAGGTCTTGAATGGACTTGAGCAATGCTTGCTGCTCCGCCTGAAGGGCATCCATGCCGTTAGCACCTTCAAGTGCCGCCGTGAATGCGGCCATACGAATCTCTTCACCAAGCGATGCGTAGGCATCAGCAACTGCTTGAATCTTCTCGGTGTCAGAGATCGAATCGGTCAGCTTGTTGTACCGCTCTGTCAGATCCGTAATCGCTTGTGATGTCGGATCCAATCCTTCATCGAGCAGGGACTTGATTGTCGAGAGAATATCGCCTTGCTGTTGCTTGAGGCGACTGACCGTTGTCTCTGCCGTGATTGAACCGATACGTTTCTGCAAACTATCGTATTCTTTCACCAGTGCGCGAATGCGCGGAGACTGCGGATCAACACCCTGCGCAATCAATGTGTTCATCGATTCAAGCGTTGCATCCTGCTGCCGCTGCAATTCTCGAATTGCTGCTGATGATTCAATCGCGCTTGTCGCGAGATTCGATTTCAACGACTTCGCCAATGACTTGGTCGCATCTTCCACTGGCTTGATGTTCGTGACGAGCTGTGTCAACCGACCACTGAGATCACCAAGGCCAATGGTCGTGGGATCAATGCCATTGGCCGCGAGGACGTTCAGCAATTTCGTGGTGCGATCGATTTCTGCGCCCGTCGCATCGAATCGATCACCCAAAATCTTGTGCGAATTCTCTGCGACCTTTTCTTCTTCGTGAAATGTTTTCAGTGCGTCGTGCACTGGCTTCATGTTCTTAACGAGATCCTGCAAGTGCTCACTCAATCCCGCCATGCCAACAGATGCTGGCGTCAGGCCATTGGCCGCGAGCACATTCAGGAGTTTCGTCGTCCGATCAATCTCAGCACCAGTCGCGTCGAATTGATCGCCGAGCACCTTCTGCATATTCGCGGCAGCCTTCGCTTCTTTCTGGAAATCCTCGAGTGCTTTCGTGACTTCTTTCGTTGCGTCGGTACTCTGATTCTTTCCGACCATTGGGCGATTGACCGTCAGGTCTGGAATCTTCAACTTGCCCATGAAGTCCTTGCTCGAAAACATTGGCGTTGCAAGCACATCGACGCCGATCTTCACACGTTCTACTCCAGTGTTGTGCGCTTGCTTGCCCCACTCTTCCAATGCTTCTGCCTGTTCTTCGATCGCCTTCGTTTCGTCTTTCTGTTTCTTGTTGTCCATGCCGAAGACATCTTGTACGGCGTGGACACCATTGCGTACCGCGACCAGTCCAAGAGCGAGCTTCGCCAATCCAACTGACGCCAGGCCGAGGAACGACATGAATCCTCCGCCGATGACATTCGACATGCCAACAATCGCACGAATGAAGACATCGGCTGCGTCGATCGCGAACATCACGCCCTTCGTCACCCAGAGCGAGATCGCATCGCGATTCTCATGGACCCACTTCGTCAACGCTTGCAACGCTGCGCGAAGGACACTGACACCATCGGTCGCACCATCGTTCATGATGATGGCGTTGCCGACTTCCTTCAGCATGTCCTTGTACGTTTCGCTCAGCTGATGCATCTGACCATCGAACGTCTTCGCTTCGCGCGTCGCCGCGCCCATCGAACGCTGCGCGAGAATGTTCAGTGCATCCTGCGCATCCTTCGCCTGAATGCCCATCTTCTTCAGGGCATTCGTATTACCATTCATCGCCTTAGCAACGAGATTCGCGGCGGGCTCCAATTCTCCATTGAAAAATTGCGCCGCGACATTGGCGACAAGTCCCATGTTGTTCAGCGATGCGGCAGCATCACCAGTCAACGTTACCATGCGACCCATCGTCTCAGCGAATGCGTCGTCATCATGAATCGTTGAATCTTGAAACGCATTCGCTGCTGCAACGATCTTATCCTGCATCGCATCGTACGATGCGCCCGTATTGTCGATCGTTCCTTTGAGTTGCTTCCACGCTTTCTCTGACGACGTCGCTTCAGCGATAGCGGCTTTCCCAAAGGCGATGACCTTACTGATCAAGAAACCAGCAGCGAGATATCCACCAATCTTCTGCGCGACTGACTTCCACGTATCATCAATCTTCGACGCCATTTGATTGGCATCGTCCTGCGTCTTCTTTGCTGACTCTTTGTCCAGCACCATCTTGATGATGCGCTGGATGATGTTATCAGCCATGCGTTGGAACCTCAGTCAAACGATTGGTATCACGCTGGAACGTTTCCCAGTTTTCTTTTTCTTGGCGTCCCAATCGAAATGCTTGTGCCATCCATAACTGATGGCGTATGTTTTCGCGCGCGATGTGTCGCATTCCGTAGACGTAGTGCTGCCACGACAACGGAAATCCATCGGGTCGTACCCATGCCGGACGATACGTTACGAACGTGATCAGCTCATCGAGATCATCGATATCGTGAACAGTCAGTTCGCTTCCACTTTCCCCAAGATAGGTTGGACGCTTGACGTCATCCGGCACAGCAAGAAAAAATTGGTGAGCTCCGTGATCTCTTTCTCTGACGCTGCGTAGAACGGATTGCGCATGAGTCGAAGACGCCAGAGCATACGTTTCATCTTCCCAGTCGGCCGCATGTGTGACCACAGCAGTCGCGCTTGAATCGTCAACTGCCGATAGAACTTATCCGTCGGTTCTTTCTTGCCCGTCGTAGCGACGTCTCTTCCGTACTGCACCAGACGAGCGTGCGACTCAAGCACACGCTCGCCGAGTTTGTACGGAACTGGCGGAATGCGATACGTACGAGTACGAAACAGCACGTATCGCACATCACCGAGAGACAACACTTGTTCAACGTTCCGATGTTCTGGCTGACGCGGCTGACGAAGTAGAGTCTCCACATTCCGGGTGCGGTGACGCTGTGCTACTTCGTCAGGTGAGACGTAGCGAAACTGTCCCATGATCAGGACGGCGTGAAGCCGTTGAGATCGATGCCGCTGTCGAATGGATCACCCGTCGTGAAGAGGTGATGGCCTTCCGGCATCTGTGGATGATGCATCGTCTGCGTGGACACAGTCTCGATGTTTTTCTTCTCTTCGCCCGCGCCACCACGGAACCGACGCGGTGGGCGATTGAAGACGCAGCGCCACAGCCAGAACGAGACATCCAGATACCGCTGCTGATCAACGGTGAGTGCCGCGCCATTGAACGTCCACGCGCCTCCGACGCCGAAGGCCACCGTCTTATCCGTGACGATACCGTCAACATCTGTCGACAGGAACAGTGCTTCCGGAAAGATCGCGAGCGTCCACTGCTTGACTGGACCACGACGTGACCGACCCGCGTGCGCGCTGCCGGATGGCGAGACGACCGCGAGCAGTGCCGGATCAGCGAGATACAACGGAATCTCGACGACCGGATTCTCACCGAGATAGTCGACATCCTGCGCCGCTGGTCCCGTCAACTCCGGATAGGTCATGACTGCAGTCGTCGCATTCGGCGTCTCGACGATATCACCTTCTGTCACGCCGAGTTGCGTCATGGTCAGTGCGCCAGCAGTCGGATCCCACTTGTCCGCATAGAACACCACTCCGCGGCCGTAGGAGGCGAGAATGCTGGATACATCCTTGAGATTGAGATTCGACATGACTCCTGTTCCTCAGTGGAAGATAAACTTTGCGCGAATCTATTTGAACACTACACAGGTCGTGCATACTGCTGACGCAACGGACTCATACGAAAACGAACACCACGACCCACATAGCCAGATCGGTTTGGAACTGCGAGGTCAGCTCCGTCTGCGTATTCAGTGATTATCGTGTAGGTATCGAACACGATACTCGTGGTACGCATGAACAGACTTCGCAGTCGCCGTTCTGCCACTCGACTATCGGCAGCAGTTTTCGTCCAGCAATCAAACTGGATGAGCATCGGCGCCCAGAGTTCAGTCTCCGTGTCAGCCAGTAACGTCCACTCAATGATGGGCACGGCCAAATCGACTGCCGGACCGGACTTCCGAAAATTGTCGCCGAAGATCGCATTCAGCGTAGGATCAGCCGTGATCAACGCTTTGACCGATTCCATCACGTGATCCCACATCATGTATCCACCTCGGTGTTAAGATTGCTTTGCGCGCCGTGTCTCCCACCCTCGACGTGCAGCTTCTGATCGATCGCGTCCAGACTTTCGACCGATGCTGTCTTCAGTTACTTCAGCCACGATATCGCCCATGACGGGCGACTTGCGCACAGCATTGTCGAGAATCTGTTGAATCCGTTCTTCCTCTTCAAGCCATGTCGCACTGAAGTATGGACGCGGAAGAATGCGAACGCCATGACTCGTCACACCGCCGAATTCAAGAATCCGCCCATACGGTCGATCCGTTCCGACTTCAGCACTGGCAACATCTCCTTCCCAGATCACTGGTGAATGCGTGATCGATCGGCGAAGATCACTTGACAACGGAGCAGGTGGCTCGCCTGGCGCTGATGCTTGATGATCGCCATACATACGACCAGTACGTGCTGGAGTCGCACCGAGTTTCTTCTTCACTCGGCCTTCGTAGTACAACGTCGCTTTCGAAATGGCGATCTCAGTCGGCCGACGCAATGCTTCGAACTCTTCCTGCGCCAGCGTCTCGAGTCCGACCCACTGTGTCAGAAACTTGATCATTACACGGCCATCGGGTCGGGACCAAACTTCGCAGTGATCCACGCGCGGACAAGTGATTCAGCATCAAAGTTGAAGATCCACACCTTCACCTTGAACCGACCATGCTCCGCATTGAAGAGCGCCCACACCGTTGTCGAGACCAGCGATCGGTCTTGCGGAGCAGTTACAATGTCCTGGAGTTCCATTCGTCACCTCATTTGCAGAGACATGGACGGGCCACTGGCGACCGCACACGAACTGATCGCCACTGGAATGCTCGATCGAGATGATCGAGATACGCGAGCGCGACGGCGCTCTCATCGTGATACGTGGTCACATAGTCACTGACTCGTGCTGCTTCTTCCTGATAGAAGTGTGGATCATCCATCAGACGATGCAGCGTGTATTCAAGTTCCGCTTCGGAATTAGCGAACGTATACGGCACAGCACTGAACTGTTCGCGATATCGCTGCGCGACAATTTCATCGCCCGCAATAACGGGCAATCCCATCGCGGCGCCTTCGATTCCACTACACTGAATGCCAAGCCAGAACGAATCAAACACTGCATGACATGACGCCTTGATTCGCAGTGCTTGTTCATGCGATACTTCTTCGATCAAGACTGGCTCGATAGGATACCCGCGCTGACGGAGCCGATCACACGCCGCAAGAAACTCCTTCGTTCCTTTTCTTTCGCGAACCGTAGGCGAATGTGCCACGCGGAACGACGACGCATGCTCGAGTGTCGTCCAGTGTGCCTCCGCCAACGCGCGGTATCGAGCGACTGGAACTGCATTCGGTACGAACACGCCATCGATCCAGGTCAGCAACTCGAGATTCGCGACAATGACCAAGGCGTTTCGTCGTTCTGCTGCGTCAGCCCACTGCTTCGGGTTATTCCGCAGTCGTGTGCCGTGATGATGGTACACGATCGGAACATTGTATCGTGACGGAAAACTCGATGCGACAGGAGAGTGAATGTGAATAACGTCGGCTTCACGTTCTGCTTGCGCGAGAATCTTGAAATCAATTCCGGCATCGTACTGTGTCGGGACGCCGAATGGACCTGGACGCACCTTGAAGAACGTTGACGAATGTGGTGTTGTGCGATTGATCGCTGAGTGCAGACGCGATGGCGCAAGGCCATCATCACGATAGGCGTAGTTCAAAATATGCAAGCACTCACGCGCCTGAGTTGCCTGATCGGACATGACCGAGCTCGGCATGGCCGCGAGGGAGAACTCAATCGAATTCTGCTGTGCGATATTGACGCGCTTCACATTGCGTCGTTCGATCGATCGTCCCGTATTGCGATTGTTCACCAGTGTAACATCGACCGGACGATGCGAAAATCCAACGCCACCATACTGATGCGTGCAGAACAATCGCTGTTCTTCGTACATCCAGTGGTGGCGACCGCGATACGAGAGATTCGGTCGCCATGCGAACAGTCGTGGCTGACCATACTCCTTCGTGTAGATCGGACTCTGGATTCGTACCCATCCGATATCGAATACCGGAAGCCGATGCAGCGTCTCGATCGGTGTGACCAACTGTTCATCGGCATCAATGACGAACAACATGTCATCGTCACATCCGTGCCGCAGATACATCGTGCGTTTTTCGCACTGTGTCAATCCCGCACCGTCGAGAAATTCGATCGATGAAAACTGCGACTGCAGATATTCGCGCGTTCCATCGGTTGACAATGACTGCTCGCTTGTCGTTGAGTAACTGCCGTCAACGACAATCACATGATCGACGGCATCACGCCATGACGGCAGATTGCGCCGAAGGGCTTCGTGATCATTCCACACATTCAGGCACGCGACCAACCGATAGGGCGCGAGCCGTCCTCCAACTTCGATGGTATCGAGCTCACGTCCTGCATGGCGATTCCACAGATGCGCAATCACGTCGTGATCTCCAGATAATCGCGTGCCAAGGCCACATGCGCGGGCAATTCTTCAACACCGACATACTTCACACCGAGTTCTCTGCATACTTTTGCCACAGTGCCGCGACCCATGAATCCATCCCACACGGTCTGTCCAGGACAGACGAATTGCGGAAGCAACCGTCGCACCAGATCTTCTGGGTACCATCCGCCAGGTTCCGGGACGAACTCGCTGATATCAATCGTACGGCGTGGATAATGCGCTGACCAGAATGCTTCACGCTCGTGATTCCACACACCGACGCAATGTGTCAGGAGATTCTCCGCCCAGACTTCCAATTGTCGCTTGCGGTGAATCCACTGATGCAAGACCATCGGGTGATTGACGAGCGACGACGGTAGATACCCATACGGATTGGTGAAGACCAGATCGATATGTTCATCACCGGGCCACTCAGCGGCGAGGCCCTGATAGATCGTGATGTCGGGCGTACTGATGATGCGTTCCATATTAGAGCTCGATCACGAATTCACGTGGATCTGATTTGGCAGCATCCATCAACTCGGGAACGCTCGTGTATCCATACCCGATCGAACCCGGCTGCGGATAGTATGCGTTCAGTGCCTTTCGCTTGATCTCGTGCTGTTGCGGTGACAATGACTGCATCGTCGGCGCGTATCGCTTGAGCGGCGGTTTCGAGTATTCGTAGATTCCATACAGCGAGACATGCGCCGGATATTCGTACGATAGTTCAAATGCGGCACTCGCACAGAGTTCATGTGCGAGACATCCTACGCCACCGTTCTGATCCCACATGCCCCATGGCGCGTGATGATGCACTGCGCGATGCGTTCGATGCAACGTGTGCATGAGCGTACGAATTGATTCTCGCGTCTCACGAATGTGCGTCGGCATGTCGAGTTCAGTCAAGCCCCAGACTTGCCGTTCAGTCACATCGAGCAAATCAAGTGCGTGATGCCATTCCATCAGTCGCTGTTGCACGAGATCGATGTCACGATCAGCGAACATGTTGCGTCCGCGAGTGGACGGCAGATTATCGGTGACGAGACAGACCAGGACATCATGTCCCAGGCTGCGCGCTTTGACAATTGCTCCGGCCATCCCGATGCTTTCATCATCGGTGTGCGGTGTGTAGAATATTTCCCATGTCATGAGACGCTCGGCAACACACCGTTCCACTCGATGCAATCGACTTGCGTATGATGACCTTTCGGTCGAACCGGAGGTGCGTTGATCTCGAACGTCTTGCCCGCTTCAGGTCCGTCAACAATTTCGCAGATATCGCGCGGTCGCACATCGATATCCGGTCGGCCATACCATCGCATACTACCGACGGGCGCAAGTCCGGCACCGATGTTCGCTTCCTGCTGTGTCGCCCGATTGAACACCGCATCGACCGTAAAGACTGGCGCATAATCGCGTTCTTCGATACCGACCGAATCATCTGTGATTGATGGACGCCAGATCTGAATCGTGGTATCGAGCAGGTGATCGATCGTCGGCCGAGGCATTACTGAAATCTCCGCTTGTACCGCTGAAGGGTCATCATTGTTGAACCGAGCGCACTGCCATCAGCTCCAGCAATCGTTGAGCTGCTCGAGACTGTGGTGCTGGTGCCGACAGAGTAACTGAAGTCGCCGATCTTTTCGCTCGTGATGCCCGAGGTACCAGACGATGCGTTCGATGCGACCGTAGAATCGGTGACATACTGATTCGACGCGAGTTCAAGCAACGCATCGCGAATGTCTTCTGGCGCAAGGCCATAGCCGCCGAGATAATCGACCTTGATTTCATCCTCGCTCGGCCAGATTCCCCACCAGCGCAGGAAGTAGATGACATCGCCGATGCGTTCCCAATCTTCTCCTTCCGTCAGCACTTCCCACGGACGGAAGCGCTCGAGCATCGGCCGACGCGAGACAACGACTGATGTGCCAGGCAACGGACTGAGTGGCGGATCATAAACGACGTCGTCCACATGCCACTCTAGATAGATCGCGTCCTCGCCCGTGCCTTGTGCAATCTGCGAATGCGGGATCGGCGTATCAAAGCGCCGTTGCGTGTAGCCTTCGATCCATGCGGTCTTCGCCAAGATGAGTCTCGTGAGATAGGGATCTTGGGAGACATCTGTCAGCGGAATGCCCAGCACGGCTTTGAGTTCGTCCAACGTCACAATCATACGCCGATCCTCTTAGCATTCGGTGAAGTTACTCGGACTTCGCGTCGCGAACGTCCTGCTCGGTGATCGTGCCCCGCGGACCCGTGCCCTTCACCTTTCCGAGATCGACGCCGAGTTCCTTTGCCAGAGCAGAGACGGCACCCTTCTCGTTCGACGTTCCGCCCGCCGTGTTCTCGTTCTGGTGCGACCCACTCACGAGCGACTGCGGATCGTTGCGATTGAGATTGTTGCCACGCTGACCCGGACGATTGCCGGACTGCATCTTGTTCTCACCCTCGGGAAGAATCGACTTCTTCGCCTCCTTCCCGTTCTGCTTCAGTGCCTCGAGGTACTTCATGTCACTGGTCCTCCAGTGAAAGGAGATAATGTGTGAAGTAGGTGCTCCCGAATTCGCGACTGGCTCGGGAGCCACACCAGTAGAGCCTAGAGCTGTTCAAACTCTAGCCGCGATTACGATGCCGCCTCGGCCGTCGTCGCATACTCGAACGCGAAGTTGCGCTTGACCGCGAGGGCCAGACGCTCTTCCGCCCGAAGCGTGCGAAGGTTGCGACCGAAGTCATCGTCCATCAGGCCAACCGCCAGCTGGATCTGATTGCGATCGTAGATCGTTGCGCCGCGCGTGCCATCGCCCATCAGCAGACGACGCTCGCCCGTGTCGGGGTTCGTCATCGCGTCGGACTCGACCACTCGCAGTGACCAGATGCGCGGACCACGGATGTCGCTGATCAGGCCCCAGAGGTAGTGCATGTCCGTTCCCTTCTGCAGCTCGACCTCTTCCCAATCGATCGGGTCGACACCAACGAAGTTCGGCTGCACCTTCTTCTTGCGCAGATCCGTGCGCATCCGACGAATCGTGTCGATGATCGTGTCGCCCACCTCGGCGCGCGCGAACTCGGGGATCGCGTTGGCCGGAGCGAAGAGACCGAGCAGTTCGTTCACGCCCGTGCCCCATGCGATCTGACGCTCCTCC
>Ga0066652_100000071_pt1 | contig 64525 bp, 49 predicted proteins | sample GraSoiAngelo_101_FD_71413 | JGI IMG/M metagenome (GOLD analysis project Ga0066652, IMG submission 71413) | Grasslands soil microbial communities from the Angelo Coastal Reserve, California, USA - 14_0903_02_30cm | ecosystem: Environmental > Terrestrial > Soil > Grasslands | place: USA... | reverse complement strand
GCTTTTGGTGTATTTTCCGGAGACTCATCGGGACTAATCACCAGCCAATGATATTTGGGATGCTCCACTAAATAATCAACATAAAAAGTTGCTGCACCTTTTAGTACCGGATAAATTGAAGTAAGGAAATTTTTATCTCCGCAATATAAATAATGTTCCCAAAGATGTTGGCTCATCCATCCGCCAGAGGCATTAAACAAACCCCAATTAGCACCATCAATAGCACCTGTAGCACGCCAAATATCGGTATTGTGATGCGCTACCCAACCTCTTGCCCCATACATATCTTTTGCAGTTTGTTGTCCTGCCACGTACATGTCCTTTACCATTTGAATAAAGGGTTCATGTAGTTCTGCAAGATTTGTTTTTTCAGCAGGCCAGTAATTCATTTCAGCGTTGATGTTAATGGTGTACTTGCTATCCCATGGTGGATTGATCTTGTCATTCCATATTCCCTGCAGATTGGCCGCTTGCCCACCTGGTTGGGATGAAGAAATTAATAAGTATCGGCCGAATTGGTAGTACAGTGTTACAAATGAAGGATCGTTGGCTGAATTAAAATTTTTCAACCGTTCATCTGTAGGAAGATTGGCTGCGTCAGTTATTCCCAAATCCAATTTTACACGATTAAAATATTTTTGATAAGCAGCAATGTGAGCAGGTAAAATTGCAGCAAAAGATTTGGGATAAGCTTTATTCAAATAATCAGCAGCTCTTTTATTTTCATCGCCACTGATGTCGTGATAATTATTAAAATTGGTGGCAATCGAAATATAGATTGTTACTGCATCAGCACTTTTAATGGTGAGAGATGTATCATTTGCATTTAAACTTCCTCCTTCCAATTTCATTCGTACAATACCTTTATAATTCACCATGCCTTTTACAGTCTCATGATCAGAAGTAGTTCCGAAAATCGTTAACTCTTTCGTTGGCGTTGTTTTAATAGTTGCTCTTTTTTGAAGCGTTGTAAAAAAAGCTGTAAAAGAAATACTGCCTGGCTTACTGGCAGTTAATCGCATGACAACAACCCGATCAGGAAAAGAAGCTAAAGCTTCCCTTGTGTAGGTAACATCACCAACAGTATAAGAAGTTTTTGTTACAGCTCTCTCAATATCTAACTCCCTAGAGTAATTCGAAAAATTATCATGTCCGTCAAATGCAAGTTGCAGGCTCCCTACAGGTTCAAACTTTTGTCCATGAGATTTTTTAGTGATGATTGAATTATTGACAACCCTTTCTGCTTCTTTTCTTTTTCCGTCATAGATGAGCTGCCTGATCAATGCAAGAGAATCCAACGCCAAAGGATTATCATTGCGATTCGGACTTCCACTCCAAACAGTATGTTCATTTAACTGGATTGTTTCTTTTTCCACGTTTCCATAAATCATAGCACCTAATCTTCCATTGCCAATGGGCAATGCGTTTTCCCAAATCTTTCCTGATGGTTTGTTATACCACAGTTTTAATGTTGTATTATTTTGCGCATGAGTAACTGTTGCTGATAAAGCAACTGAAAGCAATAGTGTAAATAAGTGCCTGGCTGCTTTTAATTTTACTTTCATTACCCTTTATTTTTTTTCTTTTTCTTATCTGCAGCGACCGGCTCAACACCCGTAGTTGTTTGAATAATTTTTTGAATGGTACCATCGGGATTGTAATACATATAATCTATACAAATAGAACGACGGTAGCTGCCACCGGTTGGTAAAGTGCCATTATGATAAAAAAAATACGACTTGCCTTTATAATCAACTATTCCCGGATGCGTGGTAAAACTATTAGGCACATTTTCTTGTATGATACCTTTATATTCCCATGGCCCTATTGGGCTTGTTGCCATACAATATTCAATCATTTCAGGTTTTGTGCCAGCACTTGCATAAACGAGGTAATACCAATTTTTACGTTTGTACACCCATGGGCCTTCGATGTAATGAAGTGGTTTGAATGTTGTAATAGGGCCATCCAGTTCAATCATGTTTTTTTTCAGCTTTACCCATTTGCAACTACCATTGCCCCAGAATAAATAAGCCTGTCCATCATCGTCAATAAAAACGGTTGGGTCAATATCATCCCAGCCATATTTCATGTCAGTGGTCATTTCATTTATAGTAAGTGCCTTACCTATTGCATCAACAAAAGGACCGGTTGGTCTGTCAGAAACTGCTACACCTATGGCAGCTCCGCCACCACTGATACTATCTTTTTTATGAAAGGTTGACACAAACCAGTAGAACTTTCCGTTTCTTTCAATACACTGTGCCGCATATGCATCACCTGTAGCCCAGGAAAAAGTATGCGGCGAAAGCAGTGCGCCATAGTCTTTCCAGTTTACCATATCGGTAGAAGAAAATACATGCCAGTCAGGCATTTTGTAATTAGGTGCTGTTACAGAAGCGGTATCATGCCCCGTGTATAAAAAAACAGTATCATGATATACGATTGGTGCAGGGTCTGCAGTAAATATGTCTTTAATAATTGGGTTTTGCGCTGTTGTTACATTTATTATAAAACAACTTAATGCTGCAACTACAAGTGAGGGTTTGAATTTCATTTTTTGTTATTTTAATTACGCCGTCGCTTTTTCTACAGTTCCCGGATATATAAAGACCTTACGTCTACTACAGTCGTGCTATGATAATGACAAAGCTGAAAGCCGATATTGCCTTCCAGAAATCCTGCGTCGTGTACAATGTCAATTGTTTTTACACCGTTTAGCCAGGCTTGTATATGATGCCCTTTCGCAATGATATAGTAGTGGTTCCAATCGTTTTGGTGTACCAATTTATTTACAAGCGAATCAGGAAATTTTTGCACCATCTCGCCCCGGCGTTCTTCCCAAAGTGATCCCCAATAACCTTTACCCATATCAACCTGGTAGCCTGGTGCATTATCCCAATTGGTAGGATTGATGCGAATACAAACTCCTGAATTTGCATTTGAATCACCCACCATTCTAATCATTACATTTAATTCAAAATCTTTGTATTTCTTTTTTGTATAACTGTAGTGATGTTCCTTTTCTTTTCCCATTGTGCCATGAAAACTACTGTCTGTAAACTGCCAATAGTTGTTTTCAAAATTCCATTCTGAATCTGATTTCAGCATGTTTATCCAACCTTTTCCCCGGGGTTTATTGTTATGCAATTTTCCGGCTTTTGGCATGTTTTGCTGCAATGCCATATCAACCTGTGCCTCCGATTTAAAACAGGATAACAAAAGAAACAATAAAATAGAAGTTAGCTGGAAGCTTATTTTTTGATTTAACATGCTTGTAATTTTTTCTTCTGATGATTATTAATTACATTTCTTAAGCAACTACGTTTACTAACCTTCCGATATTGTCAATAGTGATCTTAATTTCATCACCAGATTGCAAAGTAAAATCACTGCCGGGAACGATACCCGTACCTGTCATTATCAAACAGCCATCAGGGAATGAACATTCACGAAATACATAACTCACAAGTTCCTGTGGTGTACGTTTCATTTGACTGATAGCAATCTTATCACTAAACACAGTAGTATAGTTCCTGATGATTTCAAGTTGAATCATTGTATTGCTATCCAGTGGCTGTTCGGTTATATAAATGCAAGGCCCAATGGCTGCACAGGCATCATAAGTTTTTGCCTGTGGCAGATAAAGAGGATTTTCTCCTTCAATACTTCTGCTGCTCATATCATTGCCAATTGTGTAGCCAATTATTTTTCCAGATGAAGTAACTACCAGTGTTAGTTCCGGTTCAGGTACATCCCAGGTAGAATCTTTTCGTATATTGACCTTCTTACCTGGTCCTACTATGCGGTTCGGTGTTGCTTTAAAAAAAACTTCCGGTCTTTCAGCTTCATACACTTTTGCATAAAAATCTGCACCGCCTGATAATTTTGATTCTTCCTGGCGTCCAACTTTACTGCGCAGGTAAGTAACGCCACATGCCCACAATTCCTGCTTTCCAACAGGTGCTAATATTGTTGAATCAGTAATAGATTCTTTTTTAGTGCCGTACCCGGATGATAATAAAGCAGTAATTGTTTTAAAAAGATTATCATCATTTATGAAATTATCCCAGTCCTGAAGTTGAGCTTCAAAGAAGCCTTCATTAGTTTCAATAATAACTCCGTTTTTCGTTTTGTATAGTTTCACTTTTTATTGTTTTAGGTCTTTGATTACTGTATTGTTATATCACTCCAAAGCCACATCAAAGATTCGGGTAAAATACTTCCTCCATGCTTGCCACTATGTGTACCATTGCCTTTTACAAATTTTACATCATAGCTTTTATATTTAAGAGCAGCTTCCATTTCGAGATTAGCCAGCCACCAGTTGCCATGTTCATTGTCTAAATCGTTTGTTCCATCCTGCATAAGTATTTTTATATCCCTTTTATTATTCTTCCTGATAATGGATGGATAGTTATTGCCTCCACGGATATTTGTATAACTACCAATCTGGCTTAGTACTTTGCTAAAAAAATCCGGATGTTCCCAGGCTGCGGTAAATGCACAAATGGCACCGCTTGAAAGTCCACCGATGCCGTGCATAGATGCTTTATCGCTTATGTTATATTTCTTTTTGACTTCAGGAATGATCTCACTAATAAGCATAGTAACATATTTATCGTCCATTACATCATACTCATTTACACGGTTACTTACACGAAACCTGTTTTCAGGATAATCTTTATTAGCGTTGCCCGGATTTATAAATAAACAAATAGTAACAGGCAGTTTTTTTTGATGAATTAAATTGTCATATACAATGCATACCCGCTGATCACCACTGTCATTTACATACGCATGGCCATCCTGAAAAATCATGAGGGCTGAAGGTTTAGCAGCATCATATTGTGCCGGCACATAAACATAGTATTCTCTGAAATTATTATACAACTTACTTTCCCATTCATACTTAGTGATGCTACCCTTGGGTACACCAGGTTGCCGCTGAGAATCGGGACCTAATTTATAAAGTGAATCCTGAGAAAAGCAGGCAGTAATAAACAGTAGTAATAATAAGACAGCTAAATATTTTTTCATGTTGCTTTTATTTTACAGGCCATTACAGCCAGTATAATAAGCGGGCACTACATTCTTTAATAAAAAACAATTTTAATGCAAATCCCTTGTTACTACATCCCCGGAACCGCCTTGTAAAATATCAAGATCTGCACCAAGGTGTGCCTGCTGCACATGGTTAATATATATTTTTACATAGCCTCTTGCAGTCATTGGAGGTGGTGGTACCCATGCTGCTCTTCTTTTTTGTAATTCTTCTTCGCTGATGTCAAGATGCAGTTTTCTTTTCTCCACATCCAGTTCAATCATATCACCATTTTTCACCAATGCTAATGTACCGCCGATAGCAGATTCGGGAGACACATGAAGAACTACTGTGCCTGCAGCAGTACCACTCATTCTTCCATCAGATATTCGTATCATATCTCTTACTCCTTTGCGCAATAATTTTTCCGGCAAATCCACATTGCCCACTTCCGGCATTCCGGGATAACCAACAGGCCCTACTGTTTTTAAAACGATCACACATGTTTCATCAATATCAAGATTGGGGTCATCAATCCGGGCATGATAATCCTCCATCGTTTCAAATACAACTGCACGGCCCCGGTGTTTCATTAATTTTTTTGATGCCGCCGATGGTTTAATGATGGCGCCGTCCACACATAAATTCCCTTTTAGCACTGCAATACCGGCATTCTGTTGTAATGGTTGCTCAACGGAAGCAATTACCTTCCTGTTATAACATACCGGGTTACTATAATTTTCACCAACGGTTTTTCCATTTACTGTAATCACCTCATTATGCAGATATTTCTTCATCTCATTTATTACTACAGGTAAACCACCAGCGTAATAAAAATCTTCCATTAAAAACTCACCTGATGGTTTCAGATTGACCAGCAAAGGAATTTTACTACCAATAGTATCAAAATCTTCCAGTTTCAATTCTACGCCAATTCTTCCTGCGATAGCTTGTAAGTGAATCAAAAAGTTAGTGGAACCTCCAACTGCCGCATTTATAACAATTGAATTTTCGAATGCTTTTCGGGTAAGAATTTTTGATAGTTTCAAATCTTCTTTTACCATTTCTACAATTCTTCTTCCACTTAACTGTGCCATTACTTTTTTTCTTGCATCAACTGCTGGTATTGTAGCTGCACCAGGTAATGTTAATCCTAATGCTTCTACCATGCAGGCCATGGTTGAAGCCGTTCCCATGCTCATACAATGACCCTGGCTTCTGGCGGTTCCTATTTCAGCTTCTAAAATATCTTCTGCTGTATAATTTTCATTCAGCTTTTTTTCTTTAACCATCCAGTTAAAAGAACCGGAGCCTAAGCATTCTCCTTTAAACCTACCATTGAGCATTGGCCCGCCCGGAACAACAATGGTGGGTAGATCAACACTGCATGCACCCATTACGGTACTCGGTGTTGTTTTATCACAACCGGTAAGCAATACCACACCATCTAAAGGATTGGCACGGATGCTTTCTTCAGTATCCATACTTGCAAGATTCCTGAACAGCATTGTGGTAGGTTTCATTATTGTTTCACCCAATGAAGTAACAGGAAACTCTAATGGGAAACCACCTGCTTCTATTACACCTCTTTTTACAATTTCTGCAAAATCACGAAGATGTCCGTTGCATGGGGTCAATTCGCTCCAGGTATTACAAATACCAATCACAGGACGGCCACGAAAATAATCATCAGGGTATCCCTGGTTACGCAACCATGAACGATGCACAAAACCCATCTTATCATCTTTGCCAAACCAATCGTGGCTCCTTAATTTTTTTTCATCTGATGGTAATTTTTTCATTTAATACTTTCATTTTGCATAAACTAAATAATGTCTTTATTTGACCTTTCGCCATTAATTAACCGGTAAATACTTAGTGTGTTTTTATCTTTTAATTCTGGAGGCAATAGAGATTGAGGCATGTTTTGATAACAGACAGGTCTTATAAAACGATAAATGGCCGCTGTGCCTACAGAGGTTGTTTTACTGTCAGAAGTAGAGGGAAAAGGACCGCCATGTACCATTGCACTGCATACTTCCACACCGGTGGGAAATCCATTAATAACAAGTCTGCCTACTTTTTGTTCAAGAATATCTATCAGATCTTTGTATTCAATAAGCTCCGCATCTGTACCATGAACGGTTGCGGTAAGATGGCCGGAAAGATTTTTTGCAATATCCATCATTTCGTTTTTCGAATTAGTGGTAACCGCAATACTTGCAGGACCAAAAATTTCTTCACTTAATAGCGGACTCTTGCTGAATGTTTCACTGTTTGCAGACAACAGTACAGGAGTTGCAAAATTTTCACCATTGTTCGTGGTACTATTGCCGGCTGCTAACTGCTCCACACCGGAAATACCAAGGTGCTCGCTAACTCCTTGTTTATATGAATTGAAAATTGGCGGGCCCAGCATTACTCCTCCGGTTGTTTTTTCGAACTCCTGCTTTAATGTGGATCTAAAATCATTGCCATCATTCTTTGGATAAAAAAGTATTCCCGGATTTGTACAAAATTGACCTACGCCTAATGTTACCGATCCGGAATAAGCTGCAGCAATGGCTGCACCTCTTTCTTTCATGGCTTGTGGTAAAATAAAAACAGGATTACTGCTTCCCATTTCTGCATAAACAGGTATGGGCACCGGTCTGCTTACAGCAGCATCATATAATGCTTTACCACCTTTATATGAGCCGGTAAATCCAACTGCTTTTACCTGCGGATGTTTTACCAGTTGCATTCCTGTTTTGGTACCATCACCAAACAATACTGAAAAAACACCGTCGGGCATACCGGTTTTGCGGGCTGCCGTTTGTATCGCTTTACCCACCATCGCAGATGTGGCCGGATGTGAGCTATGTGCTTTTACAATTACCGGGCACCCAGCAGCAAGTGCAGAAGCCGTATCACCACCGGCAACTGAAAATGCCAATGGAAAATTGCTGGCGCCAAAAACTACTACCGGGCCAAGGGCTATAAACATAAACCGCAGATCAGGCTTTGGTACGGGTGCTCGGCCGGGTATAGCCGTTTCGATCCTTGCATCTACCCAGGAACCTTCTTTTACCAATGCAGCAAACATTTTTAACTGGTTAACTGTTCTGCCTCTTTCACCTTCAATTCTCGATTTTGGTAAACCTGTTTCGCTGCAGCAAATAGTAACCAGCTCATCACCGGTATTCATAATTTCTTCAGCAATTGTTTCTAAGAACAATGCCTTTTCGGCACCGCTTTTTTTATAGTAATGCTGAAAAGCCTGTGCTGCTTTTTCAGCTGCCAGGTTAACTTCTTCGAGAGTTGCTTTATGAAATTGGTATTCGTTATTACTTTGTTTTATGGGGTTATAAGAATAAAAGGTTTCATCTCCGTCACCAGAATTATCAAAACCGATAATTTGCTGTTCTTGTTTCATGTATTTTCTTTCTTATTATTAGATGGAAATATTTATTATACCAGTTTAAAAAAGACCTGATGTAGATACAAAAGGTCTTATTGCTTATGAAAAACTGCTGCTTGCTTTTTAAATGTTATGTCATACAATTGTCTGTACTTAGTTCATCTGCTTCATGTAGTTCAATAGTTGCTCTCCATTATTTTTATGAACCTGTATCGAATAAGCCTTGCAACTAATTGAAACTTTTAATTTTTTTAAAATATGTTATACTATGTGCAGTGCTGCATTAGTAAAACCTTAATTAAGGGATATCCCAAAATACTCTTGATGATAATTTATCTCCACCAATAGCTGCAGCTGCCGTGTTATAGTTCGCTGTATTTGCAGATGCTTCAAGATTAGGATAAGATAGCCTCCTTATAAAACCAACACTGCCAAGATCCCCGGCTACAGGATTAGGAGTTAAAGCAGGTAACCCGCTTCTTCTAAAGTTCGCAAATGCTTCTGTCCCGTTCCTGATATTAACGATCCAGTATTGAGTATTGATCAGCTTAAGTGCATCGATAGATGTATATGCCACTCCGGGGTTAGCTAAATATGCAGTAACTTCTGCAGCAGTGATAGGAGTGGTGCCAGTGTATAGAGAATAGGCTGCCATGTCTGCAGCAATCGCATTGTCGTAATATATCTTGGCCTGCGCATCAAGACCGGGAATCCAACCTCTCTTAGCTGCATCTGCCAGCAATAGAGATGTTTGTGCATAAGTTACCCAAAACTCCGGAACTCCAGGTGCGGCAATTATATTTACGTTAAACTGTGAATAATTAAGTCCTGATCCCCTCCCGCCTCTGTAAGGGCTGCCCAGAGCTAAAATCTGGTCACTGGTAACTCCAATAGGTACCCCATATTGATTAGCTAAAACAACATCGGGAGTAAGATTGTTTGCAATAGCACCCGGATCTGCATATTGTGCTATCATGAACTTGCCACGCGGATCGGAGGTTGATTTTAATTGATTAACAAAAGGCTCTGCAGCATAGTTGAAGTGAGAGAAGTTTCGCAATGCCGCATTATCCCCATGGTTAAATGTTGTTCCATCATTTTTAACAAACGCATTATCCGCGTTTGAAGTCATCACTCCACCAGCAAATGCTTCTGCTACAATGCTCGCAGCTTTTGTAGGATTAAGTCTAGTGTACCGCATTCCCAAACGTAACAATAATGAATTACCTAGTTTTTTCCATTTAGTCACCTGGTCTGTAGCATTAGTAGTCTTGGTTGATGGCTGGGCATTTGCACCATAAAAAAGATCAGCAGAAATAAATTCACCAGTAGTACTCAATGCAGCTATTGATTCTTTGAGCTCTTTATATAAATCGTCATAAATGACTGCATCATCATCATATTTTGGATAAAATATTACATCTGAAACAGCCTTTCCAGCATCGGAGTAAGGAACATCTCCGTAGTCATCAACCAAACCCATAAATACCTGTGCTTTCCAGATCCGTATCATGCTCTTTAAATTAACACGGGTTGTACTAGGCCCCAAAATATTCAATGCCTGAATAAGGTTTTTCACCGGTGGTGAATTACCATTATTTCCACCAGCATAAGATTGATCCCACTTAGGATTACTATTTCCGTCAATATCGATACCGAAACTAAAACCCTGATTTGCTCCTGTATTGTAAGGGACCACGAATTGCTGAACAATGATATGTTCCGCATTCCATGTGCCGATATGGGATCGTTGAGCTCCTGCAAGCAGAAGAGCAGGATCAATTGCCGTTACAGCATATGGATTGGTGTTTATTTTTTCAAAATCCTTATCACATGCTGTAAGAAAACAGCCGCTGCAAATAATAAGGATGAGTCGTTTAAATATTTTTATCATATCGTTAGAATTTAACATTTAAAGTAAGATTGTAATTACGTGTAGTAGGTAATGACGAATTCTCATAGCCAGACCTGATATCGCCTGATGATTGGATAGCTTCAGGATCAAGACCCGGTAAATCCTTGTATAGAATTGCTGCATTACGACAAGAGGCTGACAAGGATAAGCCTTTGACAAATTTTAGTACAGCTACCTTTTTTATAAGTTCTGAAAAATTATACGCTAAAGAAATGTTTCTAAGTTTTACGAAATCAGACTTGAATGTAAAAGGATCGCCTATCTGGTCGTTTCTGTAGCCTGTCCATAAATTCTGCAAACCATTACCTGCAGTAGTGACCACAACGGTGTTGGCCAAGCCAGTATTTACATTAACTCCGGGGAATATATAACCACCTTCACGACCAGTCAACGACAATTGACTATGTCCTTGTCTTGTCATATTCAAAAGTGTAGAAGATAATACGGTACCTCCAAATTTATAGTCAATGTGTATTCCAAGACTCAGATTTTTATAGGTTAGAGTATTATTCCATCCACCGGTGAACTTAGGGATAGAACTTCCTAAAGGGTTAAAGCCGCCAGTAATACCCGGCGGATTTGTATTTGATGCTAGCGGGAAACCATTATTACCTACGAGAATTTCGCCTTTGGTATTTTTCCTGTAAGTTCTTGTGTACAATTGGTTCATTCCTAAACCTTCTGTGTACCTTATTTCGCCGAGGAACTCATTACCTGTGCCGTTAAAATAAAGCAACAGTATGGTTCCGCTTGGGTTGCCCACATCCAGGACTTTCGTTTCAAGATAGGCGTTGTTCCAGGAAGTTGTCCAACTAAAATCTTTTGTTTGTACAGCTTTGAATTCAATCAGCGTTTCCAAACCACTATTCTTTAATGAGGCCTCGTTTTGTTTTGAAGTGGCATATCCGGATGCAGTGGAAAGATTGACATCTATTATTTGATCCGTGGTTACTTTATCAAATACAGCGATATCCAGCAACAACCTGTTTTTAAACAATCTCGTTTCTAGACCTATTTCTTTTTCCGTCACGGTAAATGGCTGTAACGATGGATTAGGGGCACCTGTGCCATTAACGCTTGCTAAAGTCTGGCTATTAAATAAATTTGCCCCAAGCCCATAAGTCAGAACACCATCATAGGGGTTCACTAAAGCAACACTACCTACCTGCGCCCATGAAGCTCTTAATTTTCCATAAGAAAGCCAGCTCATATTCTTTAATAGCTCTGAGAAAACAAAACTAGCCGATACGGATGGATAAAATTTATTGTTATTGGCAGGGTCAAGTATGGAAAACCAATCTTTTCTTCCTGTAGCATTGATGAATAAAAAACCATTGTATCCTATTTCAGCCGAACCATAAAGTGAATTGACACGTTGTTGGCTATAGTTAAAACCATCACCTGCACCCTTGACTGTACCATTCCTATAAGAATAAAGATCAGGAACAGTAAAATTAGTGGCAGACTGACTCATGTTCTTGAACTCCGATCTCAAAGTATTTCCACCGAAACTGAAGTCAGCAGAGAATTTTCCAAACTTATTGCTGCTACCGATAAGAAAATCAGCATTTATATCGGTAGTAGTAGTATTGCTTACATTATAATTACCCCTGTATGTTAAAGTGGGAGTAGTAGTGGCAACTACCGTGTTGGAGCCTGTACCGTTCAGGGCATACGACTCAGAGAAGTTAGTGCCACGATCGTAGTTAAACCTGCCTTGTGCAAAGAGCCAGTTTGTAATATCATAACGTAATGTAGCCGTTCCGAGAAGACGATTTCTGTCCTCCTTAAATTTTTGGCCGTATTGCAATGGAAAGAATGGGTTATTAACTGTACCCTGGAATCCGCTGGTTCTCCATTCAGCCCCTGTAGCAGGATCCTTTGCATGTTCCCTATAAGCATCAATCGGAGTAGAAATAGGCATCCTGTTAAAGAAATTTACAGCGCCATCACCCTGTGTCCCAATTTGCGGGGGGTTAATATAATCCTCATCTGCATAGTTGACGTTTAATTGCAATTTGAGGTTTTTAACTACTGTGTGTTGTATTCCCACGTTGAAGATTCTTCTTTTATATTCATTGCTTGGTACAATTCCATCAGCATTCGTGGTTGAGATAGACGCCCTGAAACTTCCGTTCGCATTACCACCCGACAATCCAAGTGTATTAGTAAGATTTGTTCCTGTTTGCAAAAAGTCAAAAAGTTGGTAAGGATAAGCAGAGTAGGGTCTCATAACCCCATCAAAATTAATAGTAGGTTGACCATCTAGTTTCGCACCCCATCCAAACTGACCATTGCCTTGAATCTGCGCGGCGGTTGTAAACTTGACTCCGCCTTGCCCCTGACCATATTCAGTCTGGACGATCTCATCCATAAAATTCAAAGCTTGTGAAGTAGTATAGCTGGAAGTAAAATCAACTCCGATACCTTGGTTTTTTTGACCGGACTTAGTGGTAATGATTATCGCACCACGAGCAGCTCTTGAACCGTAAAGCGCAGCGGCAGCAGCCCCTTTCAAGACAGTCATGCTTTCAATATCATCCGGGTTAATGTTGGCAAAATTATCACCACGGTCACGTGATGGATTATTTCCCTCATTACCCCTCGCACCCTGATCCATTGGGAGGCCATTGATGACTAAGAGAGGAGAATTATCAGCTCCGGCAAAACCAACTTGTCCACGTATGCGTATCTGATTACTGGAGCCGGCGCCGGCAGCCGGAGGTGTTATATTCAGACCCGCTACTCTTCCTTCCAGGGATTCACCAATGTTAGAAGTTCTGTTCTTAATTAATTCATCTGTATGGACAGATGTTGTAGCATAGCCCAGTTTCCTTGTGTTCCGACTGATGCCTAAAGCAGTAACAACTACTTCGCCCAGGTTTTGTACATCGGATATCAAAGTGACATCGATAGAGCTTCGGCTATTTACCGATATTTCCTGGCTAGTATACCCAACGAAGCTAAATAATAAAATTGCATTGGATGTAGCAGCAATTGAATAGTTTCCGGAAGCATCAGTTGTAGTGCCTGCAGAACCACCTTTTACCGATACAGTGACAGCAGAAAGCTTTTTTCCATTTTCATCGCTGACAGTTCCCTTTACTGTTTGAGCATATACGCCAACAGTAATAAGAAAGAAAGATGAAATCAGAAAACATAAACGGGAATAACCTGGCGAAAATGCCAGCAGCATTTTTTTCTTCATAATAGCAAGTTGTTTTGTAAATAAAGAGGCCTTACCAATACAATATTATTAAATTATTACTCAAAGAAACTTCCAATAAAACACATTGTTGGATTTTGTACAAAAGGATAACTGAATTCACAGATATTTACTTTTTTTAAAATTACTTGCATAATTTAATCTGCAAATGATTGCTTGATGGGCCAATTTCTATTACGACATGAGAATTCTCCTGAGTTATTTCAATTTGGGCAAATAAATGAATTTGCCTTTATAAAGAATAGTTCGATAAGGTTGAATTCATTTAATAATACCTGCTCCGAGTATCTGCGTTTTTATTTTATACTTGATGGAAAATTTGATTGGGTTATCAATAATGAAAATCACACCTTATATCCTACTGACCTTGCAATTATTCTACCGGGGCAGGAGCTATATGCTGAGAAAGGTTATCTTGAAATCGGCTCTATTTACTGGTTGAATCTGCATTTAAATATACAGAACTCCGAAACTAAAAATTCTCTTGGCAAATGGAGTAATATTTCCTCGCCAGAACTTATTTCTATCAAAAAAATATTGTTTCTGAACAATATGCCTGTTGTTTCAAAATTGCAAGATGCAGGATCAGTTTTTCTTCTGTTACGCAATGAATTGTTCAACCAGGAAATTGGATATGTAACACGGGTAAATCATTTGCTTGACGAATTATTAATCCTGGTTACCAGAAAGCTTTCCCAACAAAATATTTCTCAGCGAGACTTCCCTCAAACATTTTTGAAATTGGAAGAAGCTTTGCGTAAAGACCTGTCCCACCACTGGACTGTGGAAGAAATGGCAGCATTTGTGGGATTGGGTACTACTGCATTCGGCGATAAAGTAAAAAGTTTTTCCGGGTTTTCGCCAATGAGTTATCTGATTAACATCAGGATTTCAGAAGCGATTAAATTATTAAAAAAACCAGAAGCGAATGTGACAAATATTGCACTTGAAACAGGATTTTATTCGTCACAACATTTTGCCACAACATTTAAAAAGCTGACAGGCTACACACCGAGTCAGTTCAGGAGAAATAATATCTAAAACCATTTTTATGCCAGCCAAAAAAACTTGCATTATTGCTATAGAGATTGGAACAAATGCTGTTAGAGTAGTTGCTTTTGATCTTTCAGGAAATACCATTGCATCTATGAAAGGTTCTTATCCGACATTTCATTCTCAACCTGATTATAGCGAGCAGGATCCTGAACAGATTTTTATAACTATGTTATATGTATTGAAGAATTTGCTGAATGAGTATATTCATCCGCATAAGATCAAAGTGGCTAGCATATGTTTCAGTGCTTCAATGCATAGTGTACTAGCAATCGACAAGAGCGGAATCCCATTAGGTAACGCAGTGATTTGGGCAGATAACCGAGCTAAGAAAGAAGCACAAAAACTGAAAAATTCTTCCGCAAGCAAAATTATTTATACAGCTACAGGAACCCCTATGCATCCCATGTCGCCACTTTTTAAAATAGCCTGGTTTAAGAACAACGATAAAGAGAGGTTTAAGCAGGCGAGTAAATTCATTCAATTAAAAACTTATATTATCCAGCAGCTTACCGGTGAATATCTGATTGATTACAGTTTGGCATCTGCTACAGGGTTACTAAACATTCATAAAGTAAAATGGGAGCCTGAAGCATTGCTATATGCGGGCATTAATCCGGGTATGCTTGCTGAGGTTGTACCCATTTTTGCATCTGCCGGAAAGCTTAAAAATGCATATCAAAGTTCATTAGGAATTAATGGAGATACAAAGATTATTGTGGGTTCAAGTGATGGATGTCTTGCAACACTTGGTTCTGGTGTATGGGATGGACGTAAGGCAACTATAACAATTGAAGACAGCGGAGCAGTCCGTGTGATAGGTAAAAAAGTACTGAATGATAAGAAACAGCGGTTTTTCAATTATCTGCTCACGGAAAATTATTATGTGTCTGGCGGGCCAACAAACAGCGGGGGTGTTATTTTCGAATGGTTTGCAAAACAGTTTGGTGATTTTAAGAATCCATACGATATAGAGCATACAATGGATGAGCTCATTGCAGTGGCAACTAAAGTTGGTGCCGGCTCTGATGGTCTTATTTTTCTTCCTTATTTACTTGGAGAAAGGGCACCGATATGGGACGCAAATGCAAGGGGTGTTTATTTTGGTATTAATATTAAACATGAACGCCAACATTTTATCAGGGCGGTAATTGAAGGTATTTTATACGAGATATACAGTATTGGAAAAATACTGGAAGAGCAGTGCAAGATCAACAGCTTGTCAATCAACGGAAGCTTTGCAACTATTCCCCTGTGTGCACAAATTATTGCTGATATTTTTAATAAGCCTGTCGGCATTAGCCAACATAATTATAGTGTAGGGATTGGAGCCTATTTGCTGAGTGCTATTGAAATGGGTATTTACAATAATCTTGATGAGGCGGCAAAAAGCATTACGTTAACAGAACAATATTTTCCTAAAAACAACCTTCATGGAATTTATATGAAGCATTTTGAAATTTTCGAAAAACTTAGTACTAAGCTTAAAGATGATTTCGAGAACGTCGTCAAACTGCAATAATTTTTAAAGAACGAACATGTGAACGTTACTGCGGCACATTTTTATTTTAAAGATCGAAGTTAAAACCAATCTGACTTATGGCTACTTTAAAAAAATCATTTTATACCACTTGTTACATAGTAGCAATAATTTTATTATTGGCTTTTGCTTTTGCCAGCTACCAGAAAATGCATAGTTGGGGTGGATGTTTACTGGCTTTATTTTTTGTAAGTCTTGCCATAGCGTTCAGAGGAAGCAGGATGTTTAAAGGTTACTGGTACAGTGTAGTGATTCTTGCCGTGGCTACTTTAGCAATGTATTTTCCGCAATACTTTAAAACAGTTGGTGGAAAAGAAGCTTCATTTTTTATTCCGATTCTGTTGCAGGTGATTATGTTTGGAATGGGAACAGAATTAAGCCTTAAAGATTTTGCAAGGGTGATGCGAATGCCTAAAGGAGTAATCGTCGGCATCGTATGCCATTATACAATTATGCCATTAGTTGGTTTTACAATAGCTCACCTTTTTAATTTTCCCGGTGAAATTGCAGCAGGAATTATTTTGATTGGCTGTTGCCCCAGTGGCCTTGCCTCAAATGTTATGTGCTATCTGGCCAAGGCTAATCTTGCCTTGTCGGTTTCGGTTACAACTGTCTCTACATTATTAGCACCGTTCTTAACTCCATTACTGATGAAATTGCTTGGTGGTAGTTATATAAAAATAGATCTATGGGCAATGGTTTGGGATATAACAAAGATTGTGATAATCCCTATCGCAGCAGGACTCGCATTTCACTATATCGTTCGGGGAAAAGTAAAATGGCTAGATAAAGTAATGCCGGTTATTTCAATGATAGGTATTGCATTGGTGTTACTTGTTATTACCGCGGCTGGACGAGATAATTTATTAAAAGTAGGAGGGCTATTGATAGTAGCCACATTTATACACAACATGGGCGGTTATTTTCTTGGTTATTGGTCGGCTCGTCTATTGAAATTTCCGGAAAGGGATTGCCGGACAATTGCTTTGGAAGTAGGTATGCAAAATGCCGGGCTTGCTTCAGCACTTGCTAAGAGCATGGGTAAAATTGCCACTGTAGGATTGGCTTCCGTAATATTCGGAACGATGATGAACGTAACTGGCTCATCGCTGGCAAGCTGGTGGCACAACCGGACACCAGGAGATGAACCACCAGAAAAAGAACTGTTATGACAGATTAAAAATCATTTATCACTTTTAAAAATAAGAATCATGATCAGGTATTTGTTGCTTTTTTTAATAACGATTAGCGTTGGACTGAAATCCAATAGCCAGCAGGTACAAATAAGTAAAGAAGAATTAATAGCACTTACTCCCGAATGGAAAGGCGAACGTTTTCCTGATGGAAGACCTAAAGTGCCAGATGACATTATCCGCAGAATGAAATCAGTGAGTGTGGAAGAAGCATGGGCAACTTTGAGCAATGCAGGTTATCGTTACCAAATTGCAGAAGGATGGGAAGTAATAAACCCCGATAGTGTATTAGTAGGTCGTGCGGTAACTACAACTTTCATGCCCGGACGTCCGGATGTATGGAAGGCCATTGACTCGTTTGGAAAAAAAGAAGGAAGGAGAGCCCAAAATGTATGGGCCGTAGAAATGTTGGTAAAAGGTGATGTATATGTTGCTGATCAGTTCGGAGCTAAAAGAAACGGACCCACGATTGGAGATAATGTAGGCAATGCTATCTATGCCAGAACAGGAAACGGAATTGTATATGACGGTGCATTAAGAGATGTGGAAGGTCTAAAAGAAATCGGCGGATTCACATCTTTCTATACCAGTTATGATCCATCTTATCATAATCCCGGCGGTGGGCCCAATAGAGATTTAACTACAATGATTATAGGTATTAACAAACCCACCCGTATACGCACCGTAACAGTTATGCCCGGTGATGTTGTATTAGGAAAACTAGGTGTAGTTGTTTTCATACCACCACATCTGGCAGAAAGAGTTGTAACTACTTCTGAAATTGTACGACTGAGAGATATGTTTGGGCATCAAAGATTAAAAGAAGGTAAATACACAGCCGGGCAAATTGATACAAGGTGGTCAGATGAGATTGAAAAAGATTTTTCCAAGTGGTTGAACGATCACATCAATGAATTACCTGTTGGAAAAGCACAGATACAGGAATATCTAAAAGACCGTACATGGTAAGAGAAACAGAATTTAAAATTCAAAAATAAAAAGCGGGCAACGCATAACTGTAATTCAATTTTACTTTATTAAAAATAAAAAAATAAACAATGTCAAAATCAAGAAGATCATTCATATCGAAAGCTGCATTAGCTGCAGCTATGACACCATTTGCAACATTATCAACTTTTGGACAGGGGCTTACAGAAGCAATTGATAAAGCACCAAAGTCTTCGGCGCCATCCGATTTAAAAATTACCGATGTTAAATGCGCTTACTCCGGCGGAGGATTATTTGTAAAAATTCTTACGAACCAGGATATAGTGGGGTGGGGCGAAGGAGTAGATGCCGTTGGCGGAACTTATCATTTAGTTCAGAACATGGGCAGAGCGTTAGTACGAAGAGGAGCAAGTCCTTTAAATCCTAATGCCATTTTTACCCAATTCCGTGCAAATCCTTTTGGAGGACCGCAGGGAGGTATGTATGTAGCTGTGTTAAGCGCTTTTGATGCTGCCTTGTGGGATTTATGCGGGAAAGCATTAGGCGTTCCCATTTACCAATTAATGGGTGGTAAGTATCGTGATAAAGTAAGAGTGTATTGCGATACGCAGTTATACTCTGTCAGCAATCCCAAACCTGAGGAATTTGCAAAAGTGGCAAGAGCTGCAGTTGACAGAGGATATACTGCGGTTAAATTTGATCTTGACGAAGCAAATGATCCTAACAGGTATGACAGAGTCAACTGGACTGCCAGCCTTGCTGAAGTAGAAAGAATGTATAATTGCATGGCTGCTGTCCGGAAAGAAATCGGTCCGCATATTGATATTTGTTGCGATATGCATGCACGATATGATGCACCGACAGGAAGAAAAGTGGCAAAGGTGATGGAGCCTCTGAACCTTATGTGGTTGGAAGAACCTGTTCCCGCAGACAATATTGACCAATATAAATTCATTACACAAGAAACAAGTACGCCAATTTGTGGTGGAGAAAATTTTTATCTGACCTACGGTTTTGCCCGTTTGTTATCAGAAGGAGCAGTCGATTTAATCATGCCTGACCTTCAGAAATGCGGAGGGCTTGGTGAAGGGCTGCGCATAGCAAACATGGCTAATGCTTATTTCACACCTTTTTCGCCGCATATGGTTGGTTCATTCCTTGGTTGCATGGCTACCGCCCATGTTTGCGCAGCAGTTCCTAATTTCCATATTCTGGAATGGCAAAGCCAATTCGATACAGTACCCAAGTGGAAAGAGATTGTTAAGTATGAGGGTAGTGATAAGCCTTTTATTGATGATAAGGGATTTTTGACAGTATTAAACAAACCGGGAATCGGTGTAGAAATAAACGAAGAAGGTTTAAAGAAATATGCTACACAGGGTGTACCATTTTTTGAGTAAGAGTTTCACTGTCGGACTGAAAAATTATTCTGAATGAAATCATGGCTTTTATGGTACTAAATGTTTTTCACATTTGAAACACTATAACATGAAGCTGAAAATATGCGGAATTATTCTTACGCTGACGATACTTATTTGTTTTAAATCCTTCTCGCAGGATAAAAAATTCTACATCTTTCTTTGTTTTGGCCAATCCAATATGGAAGGCAATGCAAAAATTCAACCGCAGGATACCGTAAACGTGGATCAACGTTTCCAGGTATTGCAAGCAGTGGATTGTTCCGATTTCCACAGGATAAAAGGTAATTGGTACACTGCCGTGCCGCCATTGAGCAGGTGCAAAACCGGACTAACTCCCGCTGATTATTTTGGCAGAACATTAGTTGCCAATTTACCAAAGGATGTAAGAGTAGGTATTATTAATGTAGCAGTAGGCGGCTGCAAAATCGAATTGTTTGATAAAGATAATTATCAGACGTATATAACAAAAGCACCCAATTGGATGATCGGCATGATCAATCAATACGATGGTAATCCTTATGCAAGATTGGTCGAGCTGGCTAAAATTCACAAAAGGATGGTATTATTAAAGGAATATTATTGCACCAGGGTGAATCAAATCCTAATGATTCTTTATGGACGAGAAAAGTAAAAACGGTGTATGATAATTTATTAAAAGACCTGCACCTGAAAGCTAAAAAAGTTCCGTTGCTCGCTGGCGAAACAGTAAATGCAGATCAGGGTGGCATTTGTGCGGGCATGAACAAGATCATAGCCACGCTGCCACAAATGATAAAGAACTCCTACGTAATATCTTCTGCTGGTTGTCCCGACGCTGCAGATAATCTGCATTTCACAGCGGAGGGTTATAGAATGTTGGGTAAAAGATATGCAGAGCAAATGATGAAACTTCTGAACGTTAAAATAAAAGCGACAGACTAATTTTTAAACATGATATAAAATTATTAATCGACCAGATGTTCAAAAAATAAAAGAATGCTGAAACGAATTTTAATAATGATTTGTATGCTGGTAGCTGTTGGCTTTACCGGTAAAGCACAAATATGGCAAAAAAAGAATGCTGGTATAAAAACAACTGTCAACAAAGTTGATATTGAAATAGAATTTTATAATCCATCAACCGTAAGGATAATTAAATCGCTTGAAGGATCAACTTTTACTAAAAAAAGTCTTTCCGTTATTGCAACACCTGAAAAAATAAATTTTAGTACAAAGCAGGAGACCGGTATGCTTGTATTGAAAAGTGAAAGCATAAGTGTGCGATGCAACCTTACAACCGGAACAATAACTTTTTCAAGCAATGCAGGAGTTGTATTATTAAACGAAAAAGAAAACAGCACTTCATTTAAATCTTTCAATGATGCCGGAAGTAATACTTACTCAATAGAACAAACTTACGTTTTAGATAAAGATGAAGCGATCTATGGTTTAGGTCAGCAACAGCAGGGTAAAATGATACAGCGCAATTTAAAATTGAATATGATACAGAATAATACGAGTGATTATGTACCATTCTTTCTATCGGTAAAAGGCTATGGATTATTTTGGGATAATTATTCTCCCACACAGTTTGTTGATAGCGTTGCGGGCACTTCATTTAAATCAGATGTTGGCGATTGTATAGATTATTATTTCATGAATGGCGGTAATGCAGACGGAGTGATCGCAAAGATGCGTACACTTACCGGGCAAGTGCCGATGTTCCCTTTATGGACTTATGGTTTCTTTCAAAGTAAAGAACGTTATAAAAGCCAGGATGAAACTGTAGATGTGGTAAAGAAATACCGTGAATTGGGTGTGCCGCTTGATGGTATTATACAGGACTGGCAATATTGGGGTAACAATTATTTATGGAATGCAATGGAGTTTCTGAATGTAGACTTTCCCAACCCGCAAAAGTTTGTTGATGATGTACATAAGTTGAATGCACACTTAACCATTTCCATCTGGAATTCCTTTGGTCCTCATACAAAACAATACAGGGAATTGGATAGTATTGGCGCCTTAATGAACTTTAGCACATGGCCGCAATCCGGTTCTGAAAAATGGCCACCCAGGAAAGATTATCCATCCGGTGTAAGAGTGTATGATCCCTATAATCCTGTTGCCCGTGATATATATTGGCGTTACCTGAAATATTTACATTCATTAAAGATTGATGGCTGGTGGCTGGATTCTTCAGAACCAGACCATCTTGATTTTAAACCTTCTGATTTAGACAATAAAACTTATTTGGGTTCATTCCGTAAAGTTCGCAATGCTTTTCCCCTGATGACGGTTGGAGGTGTATTTCAGCATCAACGTGCAGTTGATTCAAGTAAAAGAGTATTTATTCTTACACGTTCGGCATTTGCCGGTCAGCAACGTTATGGAGCCAATACATGGTCAGGTGATGTAACATCATCATGGACTGCTTTGCGAAATCAGATCTCTGCAGGATTAAATTTTTCACTCACTGGCATTCCATACTGGAACAGTGATATTGGTGGATTTTTTCTTTCAAAATTTCGCAGGAAATTAGAAGACCCTGAATACCGTGAGTTATTTGTTCGCTGGCTGGAGTTTGGCGCTTTCTGTCCTTTAATGCGTTCGCATGGTGCTGATGCTCCAAGAGAAATTTATCAATTCGGAACGAAAGGAACAAAATACTACGATGCTATTGAAAAATACATCAACCTTCGTTACCGTTTGTTGCCTTACATCTATTCTGCATCATGGGATGTTACGGCCAACCAATCAAGCATGATGCGGGCATTGATGATGGATTTCCCTTCAGATAAGAATGCATTGGATATAAACGACGAGTTTATGTTTGGAAAATCTTTGCTGGTAAGCCCTGTTACGAACCCGATGTATGTTAAACCCAGTGTAAATGGGAGAGATACGATACAGGTGGAATATTTCAACCCTATCAAATCAAAGGAAACATACTTGCCTGTCGGCGTTGACTGGTATGATTTCTGGACCGGTGAAAAAATAGCAGGGGGAAATAAAGTAACGAAACAGACTCCGCTTGATATTATTCCTCTTTATATAAAAGCAGGTTCTATTATTCCTATTGGACCAAGCGTACAATATGCCGAAGAAAAAAAATGGGATAATCTGGAAATAAGAATCTATCCGGAAGCGAATGGAAAATTTGTATTGTATGAGGATGAGAACGATAATTACAATTATGAAAAAGGAGTTTATTCAACTGTTACGTTTAGTTGGGACAACTCAAAAAGAACGTTAACCATTGCTGATAGAAACGGTTCTTTCCCGGGAATGTTGGAAAGTAGAACATTCAATATTGTAATAGTAAGTAATAATAGAGCTGTTGGAGAAAATACAGTAGCTGCCGCAGATAAAGTAATTAGCTACGCAGGAAAGAAAATAGTTGTGAAATTTTAAAAGGCTGCGATAAAAATAAAAATGAAAAAAATAAGTATAATTCTGTTTATTGTTACTTGCCTATCACTAACTGTCAGTTCTACTGATGCCCAGAATAGACTATATAGCAATGAATTTTCATTAGCAGATGTAAAATTGCTCGATGGGCCTTTTCAACATGCCCGTGATCTGAACATCAAAGTTCTTTTGGAGTATGATGTTGACCGTTTATTAGCTGGTTACAGAAAGGAAGCCGGTTTACCTGAAAAAGCAAAAATATTTACAAATTGGGATGGATTGGATGGACATGTGGGCGGACATTATTTATCTGCGCTTGCGATGAATTATGCTTCGACCGGAAATGCTGAATGTAAAAAACGGATGGACTATATGCTTACAGAATTGAAAGCTTGCCAGGATGCAAACGGTATAAATAATCCAGGTTGGGGAAAAGGGTATGTAGGAGCTGTGCCCAATGGGAAAAAAATATGGAGCAGTTTACAACAAGGTGATTTTGCAGCTTACCGGTCTGCATGGGTACCCTGGTACAATGTACATAAAATGTACGCAGGCTTGCGGGATGCATGGATGTACACAGGTAACAAAGATGCAAAAGAAATCTTTTTGAAATTTTGCGACTGGGGAATAAATATCACGGCATCATTAACAGATACACAAATGCAATCCATGCTGGATATGGAGCATGGCGGTATGAATGAAATTTTTGCTGATGCATACGAGATGACCAGCGATTCAAAATATTTAACTGCTGCAAAAAGATTTTCGCATAAAATGCTGTTGGATGCAATGGCTGAAAAAAAAGATAACCTTGATAATAAACATGCTAATACACAGGTGCCAAAAGCAGTGGGTTTTGAACGCATTGGTGAATTGGCAAACGATATTATTTACAAAACAGCAGGTGATTTTTTCTGGGAAACAGTTACCACAAAACGAAGTCTTGCATTTGGTGGCAATAGTAGAAGAGAATTTTTTCCCGCGGTAACTGCAGCATCAGATTTTGTTAATGATGTGGAAGGACCTGAATCCTGTAACTCATACAACATGCTTAAACTAACCGAAGATTTATTCAGGGTCAATCCGTTGGCAAAATATGCAGATTATTATGAAAGAACATTGTACAATCATATCCTGTCTACCCAGCATCCGGAGCATGGTGGCTATGTTTATTTTACACCGGCACGTCCCCGTCATTACAGAGTATATTCTTCTCCCAACGAAGGCATGTGGTGCTGCGTAGGCAGTGGCATGGAAAATCATGGCAAGTACAGCCAGTTTATTTACACCCACATAAAAAATGCATTATATGTAAATCTCTTTATTCCTTCGGAATTAAACTGGAGAGAAAACAAAATAAAAATTAAACAGCAAACAGCTTTTCCTTATGAAGAAAAAACAAGCATAACGATTACTGAAGGGTCTTCCCTTTTTTCTTTGATGATCCGTTATCCTTTATGGGTAAAGGAAGGTGCATTAAAAGTGGCGGTTAATGGGAAAGCAATTTCATTTACCAATCATCCTTCATCGTATATAGCTGTTAAGCGGCTATGGAAAAAAGGCGATGTGATTACGGTCATATTACCGATGCACAACAGCATTGAGCAAATGCCTAATGTTTCCAATTACATTGCTATTATGCATGGTCCCATTCTGCTCGCTGCAAAGACCGGAAAAGAAGACTTAAAAGGTTTAGTGGCAGACGATGAAAGATGGGCACATATAGCTAGTGGTAAAAAACTTCCTTTGGATAAAGCCCCTATAATTATTGAAGATAACATTGCGTCACTTACAAGCAGACTAAAACCAATGGCAGGCAAACCCCTGACCTTTTCAGCTACGGGTATAAAATTGATTAATCCCATTAATATAATTTTTGAGCCGTTTTATAAAATTCATGATGCAAGGTATATGATGTACTGGATGGCTTTAAGCAATGCGGGTTATCAAACCTATCTTGATTCAATTGCTATTACAGAAAAACAAAAACTGGAATTACAAAAACGAACCGTTGACTTTGTTGCGCCAGGAGAGCAACAGCCGGAAGCAGACCACTTGATGCAAAAACAAAATTCAAATACAGGAAACCAGCATGATGAATTTTGGCGTGATGCCCGTGATAATGGCTTTTTCAGCTATGAACTTTCCACTAACAATGAAACAGATCTAACGCTGCGTGTAAAATATTGGGGAGCCGAATGGGGAAATAGAAAATTTGAAATTTATATCGATGATAAAAAAATAATAACAGAAGATAATACCGGAAAATGGAACCAGTCGAAATTTCAAAGTATTGAATATGCTATACCAGATGAAATGATTAAAGGAAAAAATAAAGTGAGAATAAAATTTCAGGCATTGCCCGCCAATACGGCCGGAGCGGTTTATTATTTACAATTAATCCGGAAAACAATTGATTAGCCGACACTATTTTAAATTATAATTATTATGAAAAAAAATATTTTTTGTGTAATTCTTTTTTTCGTTAGCACAACGGTATCAGTCATCGCTCAGGAAAAAAATAGCTGGAGTGAAAAAAAAGCCAATACCTGGTTTAAGAAAAAACAATATCTCGGAGGACTCGCTGCAACTCCGCATCCAGAAATCAATAAAGTAAAGTTTGCTCAGCAATATCATTTGAACAAAACATATTGGGATAAAGCATTTGCTTTCTTAAAAGACACGGACCTGCAAACACTAACCGTTGGCCGGCATGTAATTGATAGCGACAATGTATTTGCTATTGTGCAAGAAGCACCCACGAAAGATTATGATAAAACAACTTTTGAATCACACCTTAACTATATCGATTTGCAATATGTGATCAGAGGAGAAGAAATGATGGGAAGAACACCTGTTGATTCTGTAAAAGTGGGCAAGCCTTATAACGAGAAAGCAGACATTGCGTATTATACAGGCGACGGAAAAATTTTTACTGTAAAGGAAAATAGTTTTTTGCTATTCTTTCCCGGAGAAGCACACCGGCCTAATATTACACCCGGTGGTAATAAGCTGGTAAAAAAAGTTGTTATAAAAATTAAAGTGGCAAAACAAGAATAAAGCCTGTCAGTTCTTTACTAAACGATAAACAGTTTCAAATTTATTAAATCATCGATCTATGAAACTACACGGAGTTATTATATCGACAATGCTATTTGTTATTACAATGCATCATAGTGTATTTGCACAAACGATTTCCAAAGACGAAATGTTATTTCTTACTTCTGAATGGAAGGGTGAACGGTTTGTTGACGGGAGACCTAAAATTCCAGACAGCCTTTTAGTAAGAGCTAAGTACATAATGATTGATGATGCATGGACAGTTTTGAAAAATGAAGGATATACAAATCAGTTTGAAGGAAATTGGAAGAGCGTTAATGATACGCCTATGACAGGCAGAGCGGTAACCGCCATGTACATGCCAAGCCGCCCCGACGTAGAAAAAAACATTAAAGAAAGAGGAGCCATGCAAGGAAGAAAAGGCAATACGAATTCCTGGCCAATAGATGTGCTAACTAAAGGTGATATATATATTGCCGATGCATTTGGAAAAATTAGCGGCGGATCTATTATGGGGGCAACGTTAGCCAATTCAATTTATAGTAAATCAGGTAACGGAGTAATTTTTAATGGCGCAGCCAGGGATTTACAGGAAATAAAAAACATCAAAGGGTTTAATGCATTTGTTCGGGATTTCCATCCATCTTTTACCGAAGAAATGGTTTTGATGGGACTCAATACTGCTATACGTATTGGCAATGTAATGGTGCTTCCTGGCGATTTGGTAATAGCTCAAAAAGAGGGAGTACTCTTTGTGCCTGCACATTTAGCAGAACAAGTAGTAAGCACTTCAGAATTTGTTATTCGAAAAGATCAGTTTGGTTATGAAATGGTGAAAGCTGGTAAATATAGTACCGGCGAAATAGACAGTCAATGGTCAGATGTGATAAAATCTGATTTTTTAAAATGGCTGGAAAAACATCCTGAGTTAGGTAAAATGACCCGTGCAGAACTGGACAAAATGATGAGCAAAAGAACATGGTAACATCTGCATAATTTGACGCAACAGTAATACTATCATAATTTATAATAAACACAACGGGAAATATGAAATCAACACTAACGAAGAATATTGCTTTCAGCAGTTTTATGCTGTTGTTGGTAATGAGCTTAAGCCAATGTACTTCTTCTTCTTTGCCTGAATGGCAACAGAAAAATAAGGAACTCATTAAGCAACACAATTTAACTGAACGGGAATTATCTGGTATACCAGCAGTCTCTTTTGAGTCTAATCTTAAATTAGGAAAAGTAAAAGGATCAGATACTCTTGTAAGTGCCACACTTTATCCTGGCATAACTGCAAAAATTTTCTGGGGGAGTGGTAATATGGTAAGCATGTTGCAACTTGAACCCAATGCAAAAATTCCTGAAGAGCTTTTAACCGCAGATAGGTTTGTATTTGTGATGGAAGGTTCAATTGATCAGCTTATCAACGGCACAATGGTGAATATGATTGGCCAAAAAAGAGAAGAACCAGATGGCACCCACAGCGGCACTCCAAGAACTGATTTTGTATATCTTGAAAAAGGAACTAAAAACTCTCTTACGGCAGGAGCGACCGGAGCAAAACTAATTGAAGTATATAGTCCATTGCGTTTAGATTATCTGCAAAAAGCTGCTGTAAAAAATCTGCCGACAGAAATAAAAGATATTGAATCTTTTCAAACACCTAACATTTCTGCTAATAGAGTATATAACCTATACGACATTCAGCTTACACCCATTCTCCCCGGTGCTCATTCCCGGTTAGTATCCGGAAAAAATACACAGCTGAGTTTTATTTCGATGGAACCGGGATCTATATTTCCACATCATATACATCCTGAAGAACAAATGATGTTTGTATTGCGTGGTGAATGTGATGAGATAATTCTTGATGGAGAACAAACAATGAAAACAAATGATGTGGTACGTATTCCCGTCAACATGGTGCATGGTGCAAAAATTGGTGAATTGGGCTGTGATGCATTGGATATTTTTTGGCCTGCCCGCCCTGATTATTTAGAAAAGCAAAAAACAGCATTAGATGCTTATCATGCTATCATTCCTATTGATGCCAAAATAGAACTTTTGGTAGATGGGAAAAAAACAAAACCTGAACTTACTTTCACTGAAGGCCCCAAATGGATGAATGGAAAAGTTTATTTTTCAAACATGTATTTTGATCAGAAATTCAATGCAAGTCCTCAAAAAAGTTCTACGGTTGAACTGGATCCTAATGGCAGTTACAGTAATATAACACAGGGTAAAATGCAAACAAATGGATTGTACCCTTATAAAAATGGGAACCTTCTTGTTTGCGATATGATGGGGCACAGGGTCGTAGAAATGACAACAAAAGGAGAAGTAGTAAAAGTAATTGCTGATAAGTATGAAGGCAAATCTATTGATGGACCTAATGATGTAATAACCGATGTAAAAGGTGGCGTATATTTTACGGATCCCCAGTTTACAATCGAACCAACAAAATTTCAACCTGGTCGTGCAGTCTATTATTCGTCACCACAAGGTAAAGTAATAAGGTTGACAGAGCCGAACGAATTTGCTATGCCTAATGGAATTGTGTTATCACCTGATGGCAAAACACTTTACATCAACAACTGCTACGATGATGAATCATGGTATCCGGTAAAAAGTGAAAAAGATAATTTTATCTGGGCTTATGATGTGAAAGAAGATGGAACTATTGCCAACGGCCGTCAATTTGCAAAGCTATTCCTTACTGGAAATGTAATGGACAGAAAAGGCCGTTCTTCCAGTGCAGATGGCATGGCAATTGATAAAATGGGCAACCTGTATGTATGTACGTATTACGGGGTTCAGATTTTTAATAATAAAGGAGTATTTGTTGGAATGATCAATTTGCCTTCTTTCCCGGTGAGTCTTTGCTTTGGAGATGCTGATATGAAAACATTGTATATCGTAAGTTACAGCAAGGTGTATAAACTGCGTACAAATATGGAAGGGTATATAAATTATTTATAAATCAAACTTGAAAATAGATAATTTAATAGGCAGATTTATTCTTTCATTAAATAATATAAACAGGCAATATGAAAAAAATTACGACTCTCATTTTATTAGTTTCTGTATTTTTTTCCGGGCACACACAGGAAAACAAACCCGGAACAGGAACTATTGAATTTATTTCAACCAAACTTTCCAAGCTTATAAACAAAGATGCGAAGATCGAAATAGTTGCGGAAGGCTTTCAGTTTACTGAGGGACCATTATGGATTGAGAAAGAGAAAATGCTTTTGCTGTCCGATGTTCCCGGCAATACTATTTATAAATGGACAGAAGCAAATGGTAAAGAAGTTTATGTGAAACCCGGTGGTTATACAGATACTGCAAAGCGTGGCGGGTTTATGGGCCCGGATGCACTTGCTCTTTCTAAGGATGGAAAATTATTGGTGTGCCAGCATGGCGACAGAAGAATTGCAATAATGGATGCGCCACTCAATGCGCCGCAATCAAAATTTATTACAGCAGTGGGAAAGTATGATGGTAAAAGATTAAATAGTCCTAATGATCTTTTTCTTACTGCCAGCGGCGATCTTTATTTTACTGATCCATCCTATGGCCTTGAAAGAGGAGCAAGAGATCCAAAAAAAGAAATTCCTTACCAGGGTGTTTATAAGATGGATAAAGATGGAAAGATTACACTGCTAATCGATTCTTTAGAGTCGCCAAATGGTATTGGTATTTTACCTGGTGGTAAAACACTATTAGTATCAAATACAGAAGGAAGACAAAGAGGTTGGTATGCCTATGATATTTCAAATGATGGGTCATTAGCGAATGGCAGAACTTTCTATAACCCGGGAACTGAGAAAGGTATGGGTGGTTGTGATGGTTTTAAAATAGATAAGAAAGGAAATGTATTTGCAACAGGACCAGGTGGTATCTGGATCTTTACTAAAACTGGGGAACTGATTGGCAAGATAAAAATTAATGGAACAAGCGTTGCCAATTGTGCTTTATCTCCTGATGGCAAAACAATTTATCTTACTGCCACCAAATATTTGTTGAGAGTGAAGATGCGATAAACAACTTGTTGCAAGCAGCGAAAATGTAATTTATTGTTTCGCAGGCACCACCTCCCAGTTATCTGTCCTGAAAGGTATAAGAGGCAATCCTTCTTTATTAAATACATTTGACATGCCTGTGTTGCTGAATGAAAACCGGACGGCAACAGGATTGCTGATCCGTTTATTGGAAACAACGATTCTATCCTTTTCTATTTTAACTTCAGCAGGCAAAAAGTTTTGATCAGTTCCTGCGATGAGAAATTCAGTGGGTGTTCCGTCACCTTTTACCATGAAGCCGTTAGGAGCATTATCAAAATACAGGTTGATCTTTGCTTTGCTTGCATCCATTCTTTTAAACTTCGGGTTTAAATAAACAGGTGCCGGAATGTTTTGTTTATACGTTTCAGCTAAAGCAATATTTGCCAGTCGTAAGCCTACATCTAATTTATTTTTTGGATGCTGGTCTTTTACATTGTCAACAAGATCGGTGATGACCACCATACCTGTCTTTGGATATGATAGCGAACGGGTTTGTTGTTCCATCAGCAACGCTCCTTCAAATGTGTATTCATATGTGTACGGTGCTATCTGCACATAATAGAAAGGAAAATCCTGTTCAAATTGTTTGCGCCATGCACCGATCATGCCGGTAAACATTTTTTCATAGGTGCTGGCCCGTGCAGTATTCCCTTCGCCCTGGTACCAGATAACACCTGCAATAGTATAATTTGAAATGGGATAAATCATTGCATTGTAAATAAGTCCCGGAGTATTCGGCCTGTATGTAACATTTCTTATTTTTGTAGCAGCTTCTTTCATGGCCGGGTCGCTGTTAAGTACTTCAACAGGTTCCCATAATTCAACCGGTGTACCACTCCATGCCGACTGTATAAGACCGATGGGAACATTATTAAGTTCCTGATGCAGTTTTTTTCCGAAGAAATAACCGGCAGCACTAAAGCGACGTAGTGTCTCTTCATTACAAGAGACCCATTGCCCTTCGGCATGATCTTGTGGATATTCAGCAGTTTTTTTGGCAACAGTGAAGAACCGTATCTTATCATTATTGCTTTTTGTGCCTTCTTCTTTTATATGTTGTGTGTTGCTCATTTCCATATTTGACTGCCCGGAGCATATCCATACTTCACCGATCAAAATATTTTCCAAAACGATGGTGTTGATCCTGCTTTTGATAGTAATAGTATATGGTCCACCTGCAGAAGGGGTGCTGATCTTTGCTTTCCATTTTCCGCTATTAGGGGCCTGTACAGAATCAACAGTTGTTTTCCAGGAACAGGTAATGGTAAAACGTTCGCTGGGGTCTGACCACCCCCATAGAGTAGCTTGTGAATTTTGCTGTAACACCATGTTGCTGCTCATGACAGGCGGCAGCCGGATAATGGCAAACAATTTTGAAAAAAATGAAACATAAATAAAGCAATAACAAAGAAGAAACAGTTTTTTCATATTGAAAGTTTATGAATTTTAAATTTACAGTTTACGACACTAAAAATTTTCTTTTCTCCTGTTCGAAAATTAATCATTCTTATGATGGTGGTCTGTTCGCAGAATAGATACACAAATCCATTAATGACAATGATAGCATTATTCGTGTTTCTGTTCTATGTATTCTAATGCCTGCTTGCTCAACATATCATGTCCGCCTTCAAAAATAGTAAGCATAACATTTTTTGACGATTTCTGATAATAGATCAGCTTACCGCCAATTTTTTTAGTTGTATCTGATACCCGGAATGTCTGTGTGTCAACCATTCTTTTTTCATCTTCTTTACTTACATATTTTGAAACATCTTTTTCCTTATAATCAGCGATAATTTTGTTGTAGAAACTGATAGATTGTGAAATAGGAACAACACCAATGTTGTGTCCATCATGAATACCGGCGAATATCTGTAACGTACTTTTTTTTCTTTTTTTAACCGGAGTTGTCCAAACAAGTGGAGAACGTTCTATCGCTTTTAGCGAATCAAAGTTGTTCCCAGCTCCTATACAGCTAATGATCTCCCTTGGATATTTATTTTTCCTTTCAACAGATTGTTTATACCATGCCGCCAGGTCAGATATAGAAGCCCACGCAGAAAAAGCTTTAATAGTATGACGGGATTTCATATACATAGACAAGGTTGCATATCCCCCTCCGCTATATCCAATTATGTAAATTTGCTTTTTGTCAACATTCATATTTTTTAATGCCCAATCAATACATTCGTCTATATCGGCAATTACAAATTCACTGCAACAAGCTTTTGGATGGTTGTTTACACCACGGAAATTCGGAAATACATAATTATAGTTTTTAGTTTTTGCGATAACATCAAGATCAAGTGTTTTCAGAGAATCAGCGGGGTAGCTCCAGGAATGGAGCTGTACAATCAAAGGTTTCGACTTTTTATCTGTGGATTTATAATAATAAAAAACCTGGGTATTCCCATCCAGCGTAGACTTAATGCTGTCCTTATTCAAAAAAGCTTCCTGATTATTCTGGGTAGCGCTTCGCCCGATAGACAGATAACTGAATATCCAAAATAGGGGTGTCAGGAAAAATTTCATAAATAATGAAGTTGTTTTTAAAAAAATTATATTTTATGATAGATACAATGAATATTGAGATTTGATCTTTTTACTACTTGCTGGTTTGTAATTGATATATGCTTACCGAGTAAGGATCAAGTGTCCTTGTAAAAGTTGAAGCCACGACTTTTATTTTTGAAGTTGTCGGTATGATCTTTTCAGGATCAGTAATTGTATTAGTATCCTCCGGTTTATCACCTTTGATAACAATTAATGTCGCATCAGGTAATATTTTACCAACGCCTTTTAAGCTTACTTCGAGTGATTGCTGTTTGCCAATTGTATTTACAACTTTAAGATAAATAACTCCTGTTTTTTCATCCTTTGTAGCAGAATAAAAAACAGTAGGAACTTGCGGCGCTATTGTTATACCATCAGTACTATCTCTCCGGGTAAGTGGTCTGGGTTGTGTGGGAATATTTTTTGCGGTCGTGTTTACTATCATGTTGCCTAAATAATTCCCAAATAATTTTTGTACGTAATAAGCAGGCGATCCGTAACTGCTCAATGCATTGTAACCAATCAGGTCAGAATCCCACTGCCATGCTTTGGGAGCAGTGGCAGTAGCGGTATTTACATTCACAAACAACGGAGCATAGCAAGACATGATAATAAGATCTGAATTACGTTCCATACCAGTCATCCAGGCGGCATCACCCAAAGCAGCATTCAAATTAGTAGTTGGTGCGCCTTCACGGGTGGCCCATTCTCCAACAAATATTTTAGCGCCTTTGCGATCATACTTATCATATTGCGAAGCATTTTCCCACATGGCCCATGAGTTGCGGTAATAATGTTCATCAAGTACAGCAGGTTTTTTCCCTGACTTTACTTTCAGATCGGGATATTGTGCATCAGCGATCGTTGAAATGCAAATCAACTGAGGATATTTTTTTTCTATAGCTTCTCTGAATTGTGTGAACCTTCCATCATAGCTGCCTGATCTGTCAAACCAATCTTCATTGCCGATCTCTATATAGGTTAGCTTAAATGGTTTTGGGTGACCATCCGCTGCACGTTTAGCTCCCCAGTAAGTTTTTACATCTCCTATTGCATACTCAATTTCATCTAATGCATCATCTACATAAGGTTTTAAAAGCGGGCCTGCATCAACATGATCACCATTTAATGAATAACCAGCATATACTCCTAACACTGCTTCCCCTCCAATATCTTCACACCATTTTAAAAACTCGAAGTATCCCAAACCATCAGATGCACGATAACCCCACGACCCTTTATGACCCGCTCTGTTTTCGATTGGGCCTAAAGTTTCTTTCCATGGAAAAGCATCTGTGATCAATGGCCCTTCCAGGTAGTTACCACCTGGGAAGCGTAAGAATTTAGGTTTCATATCAACCATCATTTGCATAATGTCTGGTCTGAAACCATTGGGTGAGTTCTTATATGTTGGAGGAAATAATGAAACAAGATTAAAATAATATAAACCTGTGCGGGTAGTTGAAATAACAAACCGTGCATCGGTTGTTGGTTTTACATTAGCAGCGGTAGTTAATATCAGTTCATATTTTTTCCAGAATGTGCTTTTTGCCAAATCAATTGTGCCGGATGCATAAACTATTTTACCATCATTACTTTCAATCGTTACTGTAATCGGGCCGGCTGTATTATCATCAATGACAGGGGCAGTTGGCTGTGCAGGTTGTTGTGAACCCGGACGCCGAAATGGTTGAATACTTCCTGTACCTTTTATATAGAATGATGCTTTATAAGTAGTATTAGGTTTTACAGGTATTCCCCAATAACCTTCATTTGCAATGCCCACTCTGCTCCCTGCTTTTTCTACGGTAAGCCGTAAGCAACTTTGCAGTGCACGGTTGATCGCATGACGCCGTTCATCAAAAGGAACATTGTCCTGTGTTGCTGCAATGATTTTCATTGTTGCTTTTGAACTGTTGGTATCTTCCTGTATAAGGCTCCATCCTTCAGGTTTGAGTGGATTGTCTTTAAATATTCTATTGCGTATCAATTCCGCATACAGACCACCGTCATAGGAATGATTAATTTCCTCTGTCATTAACCCGTAAAGCATGGGACTTACTTTCGCACCAGGTTTTGTTAAGTCCAAAGTTAATGAGGTAGTTTGGGCATTTGCAGAAGGAACTATAAAGCTCCATAAACCAAACCCCAGGAAACTTATTTTTAGAAGCCGGTTTTTTAGCTTGCTCTTTTTCATTTGTCCAGTGTATTTATAGTTGTTGATTGTATCCATTAATAATTATATCTGTTCTTGCTAAAACTGGTTATGTAAAATTGATATATTGTTTTTTTGAATTGTCAACAATAATTTATTCAACTTCTTCTTTTACATTGGTTATATTTTTTACTGCTTGCACTCCAAGTCTTTCTTTAAGCTGTGTCAGGTATAAACTACGGGGTGTTACATGCTTGTCCATCGATTCTACATGACCATTCGGTTTGGTAAGATCCTGCAAACCCGAATTAAATATTACTGCATTAATACCTATATGACCAAAAGAATAGTTTTGAGCAGTAGGAGGTTGTTGAACTAAAAAATCTCCTTCGCAATTCCAGAAAACAATATTTGCTCCAGCCCAGCCAATAATGTAATCCCAATACCTGGCCGTAAGCGGTGCTTTTACATTATCATACAAACTACCATTTACCCAATGATTATGCGGCTCACTGCTCGAATAAGGATTTATAGCAGTGCAATTGAGATAAACATTGCCGCTTGCTTCTGACTGCTGCTGTACAAACGAGTGTCTTCCTTTTTGCGATACACAACGCTGTACCAGGCAAAACTGTCCATTCATGTGGAAAATAAAACGCCTTCCACCCCATCTCTGAGAAACAGGTTCTCTTGATTCACAATCCTGAACTGTTACCCATTTAGAACCTGCATTCACCTGTACCACGCTGCTCATAAAATGCATAGCAGACATATTCCTTACCCATGCATTTTTTGTATTGGTAATATTGATAAAGTTTGAATAATGATTTTCATCGGAATAATATTCCTCCCCCTTATACCGGTATTTAGCATCCAGTTTATCGCGGTCCATATTACCATACTCTGTTGTGCGTACTGTGGGATCATATTCTGATATACCCCGAAGATTTTCTACACCAACATTCTCAATCCGCGGGTCATTATATTTAAATACAAATCCGCCGCCCCATTGTGTTTCAATGGCACAGAAGATGGGTGCATCAATAGTTACCGTATTCCCTTTAATATCTGTAATGATTCTGTCGTAATTAATATCAAATGGACGCCACCTGTTACGGCCAACAGTTGTACTGTCTTCTCCCAACTCCTTTATCCAATCCTCATTGCCAATACGGCGAACCATCACTTTATCTCCAACCTTAAAAGCTTTTGCTGACGTAACATTGAAACTTTTTGCACCAACCGGCACATACTTATCGGTGATTGTTTGTTTTGTTTCTTCCGAAACTTTAACCGCCGAGTCACCTGCAATATTTATCAATGCTGGTCTTCCGCCACGACCAGGACCTTGTGCCGGTTGTTGTTTAGGCGTTTTGCCAAATAATATTGTACCAACATCACTCATACCTTCACCACGCAGCACCACACCAGAAGCTTTTATATAAAGTGGTTTATCTAATTGGTAAAAACCCATTTTCAGCAATATTGCACCTCTGAATCCATATGCATCAAACGATAAAGCAGATACACTATCAATTGCTTTTTGTATTTTATCTGAATTATCTCCGGCAACCGGCCATACCGTTGCTTTTACCGGTACATAAGGTATAGAAACTCCACCGCCTTTGTATCCTGCATTTGAAAAGTCAGGTATCCTGTTGCCGAGACTGTCAGCAACGTAAACCAGTTTACCATCAATACCCGGATATACCAGAGATGTTGTTGGTGGAATATCCTGCGCATCGCTTACATAAACATTCATGAAGAATATCATCGAAGCAATTGAATGGATTTTACTTCTCATAGCTGGTTTTTAAGTTTATATTCATTTACCGGCAATCAAGTCGATGTTGAACAGGATTTTTCTTCCCACTTTCTATTTTTTATAAATAGCTTTTGTAGTGCTTTCGCCACGGGGCGAATTGGAATGAGCGACAACAGAAAGTAAGCCGTCTTTTGTCAACGTCCAGGTTTCTGTAGATTTAAATTCACTGGTTTGTCCGTCTCTTTCAAAAGTAGTCGTGGTATTGACTGTAAGTGTCGAACCGTCATCAGACCAACTAGCTGTTGATTTTCTTTTTGAACCGCCAAAGCCTTCAGACTCGGTTACTTTGCCATCATAGGTCAATGTAACAGTAGTAGTAACAGGGTCGCCACCGTTAAAACCAGGAGTTGTTTTTGAGATTGTAATAGCATTATCTTTTTGTTCTGCCTTGACCGACCGGGCCACACGGGCGCCGAATTCACCGAGCTCACTTTTTGATTCATCTAATTTCCAATCACCGGAAAAATTAACACGTTCAGCAAGGGTGGTAAAAGAGAAAAGAACTACAGAGGGGATCAATAATGCGTATAGCATTTTTTTAAAAGAAAACTTTTTCATATAACAAAATTTTAAGTATTAAAAAATAAGAGCTTGAGTTAACCATTTTTATAACAGCATGCTGATTACACTCAGCAGGAACTGCAAAGAAGATAACTGTTAAGAGATTCTCCCCGAACTGTATCAAAATTTATTTTAAAAGCTTTGGCATCTTTATCATTATTATTAAAGCATCTCAGATCAATCGCTGTTGCCCACATTAATTACCGATCACGACAACCTGCTTAAAGTTTTTATCACTGGTTATCATCACCCATAACATCATAGCCACGCCATTTGAATTCTTTTACAAGTGCGGCTGCCGCAGGCCATGCAATCTTGTGCTGTGGGCTCGCCACCCAATTTCTTCTGTCTTCTTCAGTAGCAAAAGAAATTTGTATCGAGTAATTATAATTTGTTGGTTCGGCCTGTATTTCTTTACTGATGTTTTCCGGAAAGAGGCGCAATAACTTTGAACCAACATAACCTTTTTGTACTATCATGGCAGGCACATAAATAGAGTGATACATTTTTTCAAAAGCATCACTGTTTTCTTTGGGTACAACAAAATCCATTTGCAATAGTATTGCCTTAGGTTTGGCAAGCTGTTTCAGGTTGTCAGGATTTTTCTGTTGTTTAGAAACCGCAATACCAATCACCAGCAATTCAAGTTCTTCTTTTCCGGTGTTAGTAAAATTCAGTTTCTCGCCCAGCAATCCATAAAAAGCATCATCTGTTTTTATTGTTGCAGTATCTGTATTAATGCCAATGATACCCGAACCTTTAATTACATAATACACTTCTTCAAATCCTTCAAGCTGTCTTGGGCCTGCAATACTACCTGCTGGTATTGTTAAGTGATCAACATGATCCCAACTCGTTGAAAAAACATCAGGTCCTAGTATGCGGCGATACAGGATGCCATTGCCGGGGTAAGTATTATTATTGGGTTTTAGTAATTCTTTTTTCAGTTGACTGGAAGCAAATTGCGGAATGGGATCCAGCTTGGCGCCAACACGATCATCACCTAAATCAAAATTATCTCCGCGTCCTTTTGTAGTACTCACAGCAAAATTCATCCAGCGAAGAGAAGTCTTACCTGGATTATAAATTCCATGAGAGTTGCCCATTTTGCAGGGTACCAAAGCCGGTCCTTTTATTTTGGAAGTACGTCCATTGATAGTAAACTCCGCTTCGCCATCAAGTATAACAAACATTTCTTCAATGGTATGATGAAAATGGTGTCCGATACCCGATTTAGCATTGATAGATCCGGTGTGCAGGTAAAGGAAGTTGGTGGATAATTCAGTGCGGCCGATCAGTTGGGTGAATCCCATTTTCCCGGCCCCGGCATGCACAGCAGACAGTTCTCTGTACTTTGACGGATCGTTATGCATTACACGTTTACTTAAAGATTGCGCTGAGGAAGATATTGTAATAATTACTGTCAATAGTAAAAGCAAGCGGTTCATAATTTTCAGTTTTGGTTATCTATAAAACAATTAAGACATTTAATAAAATATCCTGGTACAATATATTTTTATCATTTACTGCGCTGGAAGCGCATATACAACATATCCCCGTGGCAATGCCCCGGGATCTTTGGAATGATCATAACTATCCCTTGTAAAATTGTTGGTAGCATTAACTACCAGGTATTGCTTGCCGTTTAATTCATACATCACCGGCTGGGCATTAGACTCATAACTAAGCGTCGTTTCCCACAGGAGTTTACCACTATCTGAATCGTATGCATATAATTTTCCTCCCTTGCCGGTACAGAATAGAACTCCTGTAGAAGTAACCACGATTCCTTTTCTTTGCGAACCGTTTACAGCACCGGTACTTTTATCACCTGCCTTTGATGTTTTAGCATCTTCACCCAATGGTTGTTTCCATTTAACAGTGCCCGTATTAAGATCATACGCCATAACCCATGCCCATGTGGGACCTAATAGATCAGGCCATGCAGTACCATAATCTGTTGAATAACGATTTTTAGGACGAGCTACCCCAACAGGGTATTCAGACATTGGCGGAACAGGTTTCACATCAGGTTTTACCGTTGCACCTCCTGAAGCTACTACCGGACCTTCGGGCATTTTAGTTTCTGTATTTCTTCTTGGCCCGCCACCAAATCTCGATATTGTACCTCCTAAGTAACGGTATATAGCTGTTATTCTTTGTTCATCAACATGAGGAAAACCGGGCATTTGACCGCGGCCCACATTTATTAAAGTTTTAAAATCATCAAAGGTGATACGCTGTCCTGCATTAATGATCGAAGGCGCTATACCTCTTCCTGTCATATTATCTCCATGACAGGACTTGCAGCTGGTACTATATAATGTTTGCACTTTTTGTTTATCATCTGCAGACATTAATTCCCGCGGAGATTTTATTCTTTCGAGTTTATAAACCGAAACATATTCCTGTGTCAATATATATAGCATTCCTTTGCCGGGATCAGAAGCCGTATTGCCAAAGTTCACACCACCCAGTGCACCTGGTAACATGATCGTTTCATATTTATCGGATGGCGGAACAAATAATCCTGATTTAGCGGAGTCGATCCTTTTGTACCATTTTTTCTTTTCATCTTCAGAATAAAAAGGATTGATCATGTCTTTTGTCACTTCGTGTCTTGTAAAGCTGGGTACAACGGTTGGAATAGGTTGTGTAGGCCATGATTTTTCGCCGGGCATCTTGCTCGCTGGAAAAGGTTTTTCTTCAATAGGGAAAATAGGTTTTCCTGTTACACGATCGAATACAAATACGAAACCATGTTTGGTAGCTATAGCTACAGCATCAATTTGTTTACCATTGCGGTTTACAGTTAATAATTGCGGAGCAGAAGCAAGATCATAATCCCACAAATCATGATGCACAGTCTGGAAATGCCAGATGCGTTTACCTGTACGGACATTTATTGCTACGAGACAATTACCAAAGAGATTGCTTCCAAGACGGTCTGCACCATAAAAATCAAATGTTGGTGAGCCAAGAGGTAAGTAGGCAATGCCTCTTTTGACATCTACCGATATTTCACTCCATACATTTGTGCCGCCTACATATTTATATGCATCTTTTGGCCAGGTATTGTAACCAAATTCTCCGGGATGAGGAATCGTATGGAATGTCCAAACCCTTTTGCCTGTAACAATGTTATAGGCTCTTATGTGTCCGGGAGGAGAAAAATATCCTTCACCCGGTGCAGATCCCATAATTATTAAATCTTCGAATATTACTCCCGGCATCATAGATTGCATTCTCCGGATAGATGAAACGGGACGGTCGAGCCCTTCTCTCATATCCACATACCCATTCTTACCAAAGGTCGTAATTGATTTTCCTGTCAGTGCATCTATCGCCTGCAATGTATTGTTGAGTGTAAAAACCAAGCGTCTGTCTTTTCTGTCTTTACTTTCCCAATAGTTAATTCCTCTCCGGGTCAGTCCCTGCAGGTTGGCATGTATCCATATCTCTTTACCTGTTTGTGCATTGACAGCAACAAGGGAATAATTTTTTGCCATCACATACATAATTGTATCTACAAGGATAGGACTGAAAAAATTAAAAACAGAATCCATAGTAGGATAAACCCAGGCTACCTGCATCTGGTTCACATTTTCTTTGGTAATCTGGGACGCATTAAAATACTTTGACTGATCCGGGCTGCCTCCATAATGTGTCCAGCTTTTGTGTTCATTATCCGGCAAGAAATCATTAATGGTTGCATAGGCAAAGCAACAAAATACAAGAATGGCTACGGTAATTTTGGTTCTTTGTTTCATTTAGCAAGAATGTTTTATTGAACAATTTGTAATACGTTATGTATAGGATTTTTTTTAAAATAAATATTGATGATAAACGAAAATTAAAATATGATAATATTTTTCAACACGGTAAAACGTTTCAAGGTTTTATATTTTGGTTCATAAAAAATTACTTTTTTTTCTCCAGCGACTTAATCCATTCGGCAATTTGAGTTAGCTCACTTTTTGGTACGTGTAACATCGGCGGCATTTTTGTAGCATACCCGGACCAGTTGGCCGGGTTAGGCTTTTGAATGAGCTGCACAATTTGTGCTACAGAATATTTCTTTGTTGCTATTTCCATATATGAAGGTCCAATCAGTTTGTTAACCGGATTATGACAAGTCAGGCAAGTATTTTTTTGTAACAATGGTTGTACCAGTGCATATGTTATTTTTTTAACTGCAGGTGTTGATTTAACAACCGGTTTTTTGTTTTTAGCTGTAGAGGCACTCTTTGATGCAGGAGTAGTATTATTAGCAACGGTATCAATATTTGCCTTAACAATTGAAGGTGCCGGAGTCCCCGTTTCCAATTCCTGCAATGTCCACAAGTTTATTCTTGATTCATTTTGTTTTCTTATTTTGGCAACTTCAGCAACGGAAACAAATGGCGATATGGTATCCGTTGGCCTGCGAAACCGACGTCCCGCATTTCCAAATTCATAGCGGATATAATTTACTACCGAAGCAACCCATTCATCTGAATTAGCGCCAAGCGATGGCATTACGGCAGGATACTCTTTTCCATCAACAGGCCCGGTTAAGCCATGTAATAATATTTTTACAAGAAGTGATTTATCTAAGTCCATTCTTTTTGATTCCGGAAGAGGTGGAGCAGCGAGGTTGGTAGTTCCTGCAACTACCACTCCCTTACCGCCAGGACCATGACAGGTAATACAAAGTGCATTGAAAACAGTTACACCTCCTAAAATAGATTTTCTCTCTTCAACAGGAATATTAGCCAATCTGCTTCCGTATGTTTTAATATCCGTATTTCGGTCCATGGATCTTTTAGCGGCTGCAAACATTTCATTGGAAGTATTTGCTTTCGACAATTCATATGCAAACGATGTATCGTTTTTCGGCCTGATGCTGTAAAATGTATAATACAATTGCAATCTTACATCATGCGATGGATCGTTTTTTAACCCGGAAACTTTAGTAATTATATCGCCATCATCTTTCTTAAGATAAGATTCGCTTATGATTACAGCTGCTTTTCTGATTTGCGGATGTTCATCTTTCAACGCAGTATATAGAATGTCACGATCTATTGCTTCCAAACCTTCCAGTGTCCATAATGCATGCAGACGGGCAAGTGGAGAAGGCTTTGCCGGTAAAGTAGCTTGTTCTCCATGAACAATTTGTTTTAATGCCGGTACTACAGATTTATCGTTTAGTAAAATGATCTGCTTTTGTGCATTGTCTCTCCACCATCCATTTGCATGATCCAGATAGGATACCAGTTTGCTTGCTGGTTCATCCAGCATTTTAGGTTTTTCTCCCTGCTTGTAGCCATCATATACCAGCCGGTAAATTCTTCCATGTCCTGTGTTTTTTGCCATTTCCATAGCATCAATTTTTTTTCGAAGAAATGATCCCGGTCTTGTCCAGTTACCCTGCTGAATAATGCCTCTATGCATATCAACAATGTAAAGATTTCCATCAGGCCCTGTATAAGAATTCACAGGTCGGAAATTCATATCAGTAGAGGCAATAAATTCCTGGCGGTAATATGCGTTCTGAACAGTTATCTTCCCTTTGAGATTAATCACTTTTGCACGACGGATAATCCTTCCAACCGGTTCACAAATAATATAATCACCCACCATGTTACCGGGTAATGTATTGCCCCGGTAAATAGATTGTCCGCAGGCTCCGGTAAAGTGATTCAATGTACTATCAGCCCGCAAACGCATCAAACCTCCCTGCACGTCGGGTGTTGAAATAATAGGCCACACCTCCTGGAAATCGTTATTGGCCTGGTCGGGCATATCAAGTGCTCCATAGGATGGATTCATTTGCACCCGTACCAATGGGCTTTCTGCACCGGCATTACTAAGAAATAAACGACCATAGTTATCGTGTGTTACTCCCCACTGGCCTCCGGGTCCTGAATAAATAGAATCAGCCAGCATCATACCATTCTTATAGCGGAAACGCACCGGGTCGTAGGTGATATAAATATTATTATCCAGGTTCCAATCAAGACCACTCCGTTGATGCTCCATATTAGCATCTGCCATCCGGTAATCATCTTTTTGAAATACGGTTCTTTTCTTGTCAGCTTTTCCATCACCGTCGGAATCTTTATATGCATTGATAGTAATGGTATTTGTTTCGTTAACAAGTAGCTCATGATTCACACATAGGATCATTCTTGGTAATAACAAACTATCGATAAACACCGAACTCTTGTCCATTTTACCATCATTATCTATATCCTCCAGCAATGATATCCGGCTAAAAGGCTTCTGTTCATTCGATGCATCAGCATCTAACATATACGTAAGCATTTCTGCTACATACATTCTTGCATTGCCATCCCATGCAATGGCAACAGGTTCTTTTATCATTGGTTCACTTGCCACCAGTTCCAGGTGATAGCCGGCAGGAAGATTAAAAGATTTTAAACTTTGTTCTGGATTCAGGTATTCAACAGAGGGAGTGGAATCAAATATGCGTGTAGGATAAGGGTTACCAACCTGCTTCCGAATGGTGCCTTTGGGTGCACTACAGTTATATATGATCACACATGATACGAGTAAACAGATAATGAAATACGCTTTTCTCATTGTAAAAAATAAATGGGTAATTACTTAACTGATGCAATCCGTTTTAATTCGGGATCAGCACCCATCGCATATTTGATGCCGCCTAATACATGTTGAAGGAACAATGGATCTTCCCATGATTTATTATCGTGGCCCAGGGCAGTATAAAAACCTCTTCCTCCATCAAACTCATGATACCAGGCCATTGGATGATCGTCACCATTACCGCCGCCGGAATAACTGCTTTCGTCAATAGTAATCAGGATTTTCAAATCGGTGCCGATCCACTTGAAATTATATAGTTCATCAGAACGCTTCCATACTTTTGGAAGGTGGGCCGTAGCAATATTATTTTCGTCCACGATATTGAAAACTGCTTCCTGTGGCCTTGGATGATTTTTAAAATAAGCACCGTTCAATTCGCCAAACCAGGCCCAATCATATTCAGTATCGGCTGCAGAATGTAATCCAAAATAACCACCTCCATTCCGGATAAACTTTTCAAATTCTTTTTGTTGCTCATCATTCAATACATTGCCTGTCGTGCACAGAAAAATCACAGCAGTATATTGCTTTAAATTTTCTGCAGTAAAGATGTCTGAACTTTCTGTAGTATCAACATCAAATTTATTTTTTTGTCCCAGCTCTATAATATATTTTTTTCCCGCCACAATGGATGAGGTATGGCGGTAGCCGGCGGTTTTACTGAATACTAAAATTTTCTTTTGTTTCTTTTTGAGAGAATAGCTGCTCATACTTATAACCAATGCACCCAACAAAAAGAGTAAAAGAGATAATCTGCTTGTTTTCATTTTCTGCGACTTTAAAAACATATAAAAAAAATCATAAAAGCTTGCTAAGACGATAAATGAATAAAAACCTTTTCCAACCAAGAGTTTATTTGAACAATTTTATACTACTCTATTTAAATAATACCTGTGCAAAATTGAAAAGATTGTTTCTCCAAACCGGCCAGGTATGTCCGCCCGGATATTCACTGTATTGATATTTAATTTTGAGTTCATCAAATTTCGAAAGCATGATTTTACAATTAGCATAAGCAATATCTTCTTTACCACCCATTGCAATCCAGAAGCTTTTTAAATTATTATTAATAGTTGATGCATTGTTTTTCATAAACTCATACTGAGGATTGGAAAGTGCCGGCTGGTTGGCCCACCAGCCTGAACTAAATACTCCGAGGTAAGCGAACATGTCTGTATTTCTTACACCTGCATGCAATGTTTGTAATCCACCCATTGATAAACCAGCTAGTGCAGTATTGCCACTTCCTTTTGCGATGCGGTAATTTTTTTCAACCGCTGGCATCACGGCTTCTTTTAATTCTCTTTCAAAAAGCTGTAATGATCTTTCACCAAAACCTGCTATACCCCCACCACTCAAATTGCCATCCATCATTACGACAAGCATGGGTTTTGCTTTTTGTGCTGCAATGAGATTATCGAGGATCAAATCAGTTTTTCCCTGTGTGGCCCATCCTCTTTCATCTTCACCACCACCATGTAAAATGTATAAAACAGGATAACTAGTATTAACAGCAGAATCGTATGCAGGTGGGGTGTAGATGTAAAACTGTCGCCATGAGTTAGTAACCCTTGAGAAATATTTTTTAATCCGGATATCACCATGCGGCACATTGCGCAGGGCATAATAAGCACCACCACTAAAAGGAATTTCAATTCCACTTGCCATTCTGCCCATGCCATAAAAAGATTCGCTGGCAGGATCTGCTACTGCCACACCATCTATTAATAAAGTATAATAATGAAAACCTTCACTGATGGAGTCAGTAGTTACTTTCCAAAAACCGGCTGTATCTTTTATAAGATCATATTTCTTGCCTAAATCTATTTGAACTCTTTTTGCTTCTGGTGCTTTGATATTAAAAATTACACGGCTGTCTGGTAAGATTTGCGGATAGGCTGCATTGCGAATATTGGAAGGGGCAGGAGCACCCGCCACCGGGTATTTTGAAAAAGTGGATATATCAACCGGTTTGAAAATTAATTGGGAAAACATAAACAACCCATTCTTCCAAACTTTAAAATCATGTACACCCGGTTCTATAAAATAAATATGCGGAACATTATTTTGTTGCAGGTAGTCATGTGTTCTTTTGCTGAAGGAAATCAATCCATCACTTGCGCCACAGGAAATGAAAAGCAGTTTAATTTTTTCTCTTGCCACTTCTGCATTTGGAACTAACTCCTGCGGCGGTTTTGTATTGGGGGCAGAAGAGAATCCACCTATCCATGCAAACTTATCAAGATTGCCCAGCCCAAAATTTAATGACTGTCCGCCACCCATTGATAAACCTGCAATGGCCCGGTGTTCTCTATCTGTAAATACTGAATATTTCTTTTCAATAAAGGGAATTAAATCATTTAGTAAATCTTTTTCAAAAGTTGCAAATGCCTGTACTTTATCGAGAGCCATAATATTCCCACCTGCACGGTCATTTTTCATTGCCCTGCCATTGGGTAACACCACAATCATTGGTTCTATTTTACCCTGCGCATATAAGTTGTCTAATATTACCTGTGGTTTTCCTCCGTTCAGCCATTCTTTCTCATCACCTCCAATGCCGTGCAAAAGGTATAGCACAGGATACTTATTCTTTTTTGAATACCCCGGCGGAGTATAAATCAATGTGCGTCGAATGGTATCAACTGTTTTGGATTTATAAATAATAGTATCAATATTTCCATGAGCAATACTATCACGCAATACATCAAAACCCGGTTGCCCGGGTTTTACAGGTTCCTGTGAATGAACGGATATATTTACCAGCAATACATTTGCCAAAGCAAATAGCAATTTTTTCATATTGACGATTTTATTTGCAATGCTGTGTTTTATTATTTAAAAAGAAGTGGTCCCATTTGATAAAGGCTACGACGCCATGTTTGAAACTCATGTGCGGTACCCGGAGAAACATAAGTAGCAACGTTATAACCAGCTGCTTTTAAATCAGCTTCAACCTTAGGCAAACCATTAGCACCATTTGTTTCCTTACTACCATAGCTAATAAAGATGTGTTTTGGCTTAGTTTTTCCCTGTAATTCAGTTGGGTTATAGTTACCACCACTTAATAATCCCCAGTAACCAAATACATCAGGTTTAGCTAATGTGATAGTATGTGTTTCAAATCCACCCATTGAAAGTCCTGCCATTGCACGATTATTTCTGTTAGCTATAGTGCGGAAATGTGCATCAACATAAGGTATTAATTCATCAAGCAAAACAGTCTGAAAAGCTCCGACACCTGTAGGTTCACCTGCAGTAACACCAAAAGTTACCACTCCGGCTGCACCCATACCACCACCAGGAGGAGGAGTAGGACGATTTACACTATCTGGACGAGTACCACCGGTTGGAGGGGTTGCATTTAGCGGAGTACCTGGTGGAGGGGTAGGACGACGTCCTATCGGAGCACCGGTATTAGTCATACCATAAGTCATTACAACAATAAAAGGTTTTATTCTGCCTTCCGCGATCATATTATCCATGATCAGGTTAGTCTTGCCTTGAACACCCCATGAAGTTTCATTTTCACCCCAACCATGTTGCAGGTACAATACAGGATATTTGGTTTTGCCTTTTTCATAACCCGGAGGCGTGTAAACAACTGCCATCTTTTGTAAGTTCGTGCTTTTTGAAGAAAAAATTATTTGTTGCATGTTTCCGTGCGGAACATCTTTCAATGCATAAAAATCCTGGTCTTTAGCAGGAATCTCTATGCCGCTTTCCCAGCGTTGTGATCCGTAGAAAAACCCTGTTCCCGGATCATTGACAGTAGCTCCATCTATATTAACACGATAGTAGTGAAATCCTTCATCCATTGGCCCTGCAGTAGTGCCAATAAAATAACCACTATCGGCTTTGGTAAGTTTTGTTCCTCCCTGGCCGCCAAGGCCAAGACTTACCCGAACACTATCAGCATTTGGCGCATGTATTCTGAATCTCGCATAGCCCTGCGAATTTACCTGTGGATATTTCTGAAACGGCTGGTTAAAGAGAGAAGGTTTGAAATCTTCTATTACAGCGGGCAGTGCTGTTTGAGAAAAACTGGTAAAACTTACCAGTGTTATAGCTAAAGCAATTGTTAAGGATTTAGTATTCATTTTTTTGTTTTGTATAGTTTAGAAGTTATTTGAACAATTCCTGTAAAGTTGTTGTGAGGTATGCTTTACAATTCATCCAGGTATGACCACCCGGAACAATGTAACTTTTTACATTCACTTTTTTTTCTTTAAACATGTCAAGGTTTTTCTTTACGCTTTCATATAAAAAATCTTCTGTCCCCACACTAATGGTAAACAACTTTAATTCTTTATTTATCTTCTCTGCATCTGGCGTCCAGTTGGTAAAATTTTTTTGAAATTCTTCCGTTGCTGTATAAGGTGCATAAGAACAGATATACCCGAACTTATCTGTATTTGTTAAACCGATATTCAACGTTTGCCCGCCACCTACAGAAAAGCCCGCCACTGCACGGTTTTTACTATCAGTTAATACAGGATAATTTGATTCAATAAAAGGAATGATATCATTGATTACATCTTTTGTAAAATCAGGCATTGGTTTGGGCCTTACATTTCCATAAGGCATTACAATAATCATGGGCACTGCTTTGTTCTGTGCAATTAAATTATCGGCTATGAAATTCGCTCTACCTACTTTAGTCCATGTTTCTTCTGTATCTGAACCACCATGAATAAGATAGAGTACCGGGTATTTTGTTTTGCTATTGGCAGTAAAACCCGGTGGTGTATAAACAAGTAGTTGACGTGTGCTACCTAATGTCGCAGATTTGTACCAGCGATAGCTGATTTTTCCATGCGGTACATTTTGCAATGAATGTATTAGAGGCTGGTTACCTGGAATATCTACAATGCTGCGTTTGAATCTTTCGTTGGCAAAAACATAGGTGTTGTTTGGGTCAGGTAATTCAACACTATCAACCATAAAACTGTAAGGGTAAATATCTGGTTTTACAGGCGGCACTGTTATGCTCCAAATACCGGATGTGTCTTTTGACATGGCCAGCGGGGATGTCAAAAATTCTCCCTTCACAATTACCCTTTGTGCAGTACGGGAATAATAACGGAATGTAATACTGTGATCAGGATTAACGTCAGGCGAACTAATAGCCGGAGGTCGTGGTTGGGCAGTGACGTTAAAACAAATGAAACTAAATACAGTTACTATATAAAGTGTTTTTCTCATTGTGCTGGCAATTTTAATGAAAGAGCAATTGTACGGTCTGTGTCACATAATTTTTTACATTCATCCAAGTATGTCCGCCGCCGGTAATAAGCGTTTTGTGATTAACATTTTTAGCTTTCAGGAAATCTATAAACTCCAGTGTTGGCTTATATAAAAAATCTTCGCTTCCCACACTTACCCACAGCAACTTCAATTCTTTATTAGTTCGTTCTGGATTTTCATATACATTTTTAAAGCTGCTTTCCATTTCGGGAGTCGATAGGTACGCACTATAACAACATATCCAGGAAAATTTATCCATATTGCCGAAGGCGGTCCTTAATGTTTGCCCACCGCCTCTAGAGAATCCGCCAATGGCACGGTTGTTTTTATTATTGATGGTGCGATAATTATTTTCAATGTAGGGGATCACTTTTGTGATCAAATCGGTTTCAAAGAGCTTTGCTCTTTTTACAGCATCCTCTCCATCTCTTGAAATAATATCTGCTGGTTTTGCTTTTCCTGTTTGTTCCGCTATTCTTGCCATTGGATTTCCGTAAGGCATCACGATGATCATCGGTTGTGCTTTTCCTTCGGCGATGAGGTTGTCAAGAATAAGGTTGGTGCGACCTACTTTAAAAAATGTTTCTTCTGTATCTGTTGTTCCGCTGATTAAATAAAAAACAGGATATTTTTTTGATGTTGCTTTGTCATAACTGGGTGGAGTATAAACTACCAATGAACCGGTTGACCCTTCCACTGATGGATAATATTCATAAGTAACACTACCATGTGGTACGTCTTTCATAGCATGTGCCAATGCAGTATCGCCGGGAATGTCTACAAGACTTGCTTTAAAACGTTCATTGGAAAAATAAGCTACATTGGCTGGGTCCATTACCGTTACACCATCTACCACGAAACTATAAGGATAAATGTCTGGCTTTACCGGCCCAACTGTTACACTCCAGATTCCAATTGAATCTTTTGTCATTGGAACCTGTGCAGATCCAAACTGGCTACCGCCAAGCAAAACTTGTTTAGCAAAAGGTGCCAGGTAACGAAATGTAATTTTTTTATCGGCCTGAACTTGCGGGGAGATAATGAATGGACCACGGGGCGGTTGGCTGACGGAAATATTGCTAACACAAAACATCATTCCTAAAAGAAAAATGTATACTTTTTTTTTATACATATGGCTTATACTGTGTTAATAATTGTTTATTCATTGTTAGTGTACAAATTGCCGTTGATCGGAACAGCAATTGATGTTACAATGAAGCAAAAAGCAATCGGGTTTAATTTTTAAGTTGTGCGAATAACAAGCATTCAATCAGTGCGACGAAATCACTATCAAAATAAATGTCATCTTTACACTTATTAGTATTAAAACTAATTATAAATAGCCAGAAAATTGTTCATAAAAACCCGGTGTAGGATTTTACAAAACGAAGCTTTTAAATTGTCAGAGGCAGCAGGAATGCCTGATAAGAATTTAGTGTAATATTTTTCTTACTTATAGAGACATAGTAAGAGGGTGTAGTGAGGATGATTTTTTTTATTCTTTTTAATTTTTAAGCTAATTCACTAAACTCAATCGTTCGAAAAAATTAAAGGTAACTATTATAAAAAGCCTTTCCCTTAAGGAAAGGCCCTTCGTTTAATTTACATTCCACCTGAGCCGGAATCTTGATCTTCATTACGGTCACCTTGGTCCTGACCAGATCCTTTTCTTCCACTACGATCCTGACCTTCACCCTGGTTACCTTGTGGTCCACCTTGATTGCGTTCGCCACCTTGATTGCGTTCGCCACCTTGGTTGCCTTGTTGTCCACCTTGATTGCGTTCGCCACCCTGGTTACCTTGTTGTCCGCCTTGATTGCGTTCGCCACCTTGGTTTCCTTGCTGTCCGCCTTGGTTACGGCCACCTTGATTTCCACCCTGGTTGCCGCTTTGCTGTTGTTTGTTACGATCGTCTGCCATAATTGTACATTTTATAGTTAATAAATAGAATTGCAAGCTTTAATTTTCTTTTGCTACACCAACTCAACAATTAATTCATAAACATTATTAATTGTTTGAAATGTTCAATACTTATTGCTCATTAAAAACGTGCCGATTTGATCAAAACATACAAAGGCCGGAAACTTGTGTGGCTTGAGTAAAAATTGCCTCAGACTAAAAAAGAGAATTAAACAGTGTTGTGCGAATGATGGTGGGTCATTTTTCAGAAGTATAAAACCGGATTAAACAATTCTCAAATCAAATAGTTTAAACTGTAAAAAATATTTTGTTTAGAATAGAAAATTTAAGCCGTTTTGCACTAAGCAAAACGGCTTAAAAAGGAAATCAAACTTTACTTCACATTGATCGTAAGTAAAGGTTGTTTAGCTTGTTCATTTTTAGGCAGTATTACCCGAAGAATACCATCTACATATTGAGCATCTATCTTAGTGGTATCAACTGTTTCATCGAGGGTGAATTGACGACTGAATGAACGTTGTATGTATTCATTGCGGACCCAACCGGCCTTTTCATCAGTGTGCTTTTTACTTTCGTTCTGGGTGAAAGAAACTTTGAGTTCGTTGTTTTGTACCTGTACTTTGAAGTTTTCCTTTTTACAACCTGGTGCAATAACATCTACCTCGTATTGTACATCTGTTTCGCGGACATTAACAGGTACGGCTTCTCTGCCGGTTATCTCACCAGTATTCCAAAAGTTACCGTCAAAAAACCTACTCAAGGTATTGTTGAAGATAGTATCGACAACATTACCCAAATCGTTTGCGTTTCTACCACTTGCTTTTTGAATTGTGTTTGTCATAATAACCTCCTTTTTATTTAATTGGTTTAAAAATAGATTACCAGATAAGAAATGGATTGTCTGTATCAGGCCATTCTTTTTTTTCACGTTTAAACAATTGGATGATCTTTCTCATAAATCATGTTTTAGAAAAATTTTGAACAAGCCCTATGCCGCTAGACGGTATTGGAAAAATCTGTCATTTTCACTGAAAAATTTTCAGACAAAACTGAAAAGAAGACATTTTCGGAGATAAACAATGTCGCTCATGTTGAGCATCCATGTGCAAAACTTGGCATCTTTTTTAATAGATAATGGAGAGTAGTCTTCCATTTTTAAGAGTACATTAAAAAATTAATGATGAATAAAGAATCAAAAAAGGATATCACCCAAAAAGGCGGTGTCACCGAAAAACAAGATAAAAATGCCGGCAGTGGTGCGTTCAACCAAGGTGCAAAGCAGGATCCGAAAATGAATGAGGGAGTGGCTGATGGAACGCCCAACCCTGATAAGGTTAGTAAGGAAAAAGAAAATCCAAGATCAGGTAAGGTTGGTTGACAAAGATTCAATGTGATCATAGTATAATTGGTTTCTATGGATGAAAATATTATAAAACTGGTCAGGGACTTAAATGATCTCGATCGGCAATTGGTAAAGGTGGAAGGTAAGATGATCAAGCCGAGCCAATGTTTCCGTTACGAAACAGATCCTTTCCATTTTATGTTTAATACTAATTGCCCCGAAGAACTAAAGCAACAAGTACAGTCCATCTTTGACAGGTACAAGTATATGCCTTCTCATAAAAATGATACATCATCCCAAAGAGTAAGATAAAGTGGCCCGCACGCAACGTACGTGACTGGCTCAATTCATGAACAAGGTTTAGCTGTTTTTAGCTTAATTTTGATATTCAATACTTAAAAACAGGGCTCGAATCTCATCCAAAAAAAAGTTTATACCCACACTTTATGCCTGAGGTTTTTGTTTTTAATGACTTCTTACATTGCTGTTTGAAGTCAGTCAAATTATATTAATAGTGCAACTTTGAAGGAGAAAAATATACTATTGTTCATTAACTTTAGCCGAATGAGAACAGACCAAATTAACTTGCTTCTTGCCGATGACGACATGGACGATTGTGATTTTTTCAAAGATGCATTGAACGACCTTTCTATTGCAACAAATCTAACACTCGTTCATAACGGAGTTGAACTCATGCAACTGCTAACTAAAAAAGAATTAGAACTTCCTCATGCACTTTACCTGGACTTCAACATGCCACGCAAAAATGGTTTCGAATGTTTAATTGAGATAAGATCGAATGAAAAATTAAAAGAACTTCCAATAATTATTTTTTCTACCTCGTTTGATAAAGAAGTTGTGGATCTGCTTTATGTAAATGGAGCAAATTATTATATAAGAAAGCCAGCTGAATTTTCAAACCTAAAAAAAGTAATTTTTAAATCACTCACACTAATTTTAGGAAACAATGATCAGCAACCTTTAAAAGAAAATTTCATTATCAATAGCATTTAACAATTGGATTTACTTTTATAACGAGATCAATACTAACGGTATATTTTAAAGACACTATTTATTTATGGCAAAGAAAAATACTAGTTTTCCTAAAACACCTACTGGCATAAACGGCCTGGATGAAATTACAAAAGGCGGTTTTCCAAAAGGTCGCCCTGTTCTTATTTGCGGCAGTGCCGGCTGTGGCAAAACTTTATTTGCCGCACAGTTTCTTGTAAAAGGAATTACTGATTACAACGAGCCTGGTGTATTTATGAGCTTTGAAGAAACTGCCAGCGACCTTTCACTAAATTTAAATTCATTAGGGTTTGACCTGGAAAAATTAAAATCAGAAAACAAGTTGCGTGTTGACCATGTACGCATCGAACGTTCGGAGATCGAAGAAACAGGAGAGTATGACCTGGAAGCACTTTTCATCCGGTTAAATCATGCCATTGATTCCGTCGGCGCAAAACGTGTAGTGCTCGATACCATCGAATCCATTTTTTCAGGAATGGAAGACATGGCAATTCTCCGTTCTGAAATACGCAGGCTGTTTGCCTGGCTGAAGGAAAAAGGAGTAACAGCAATAATAACAGGTGAACGTGGCGAAAAATCTTTAACGCGGCATGGATTGGAAGAATATGTTTCTGATTGTGTGATCCTGCTTGACTTCCGCGTGATAGACCAGATAGCTACCCGCAGGTTGCGTATTGTTAAATACCGTGGCAGCACTCACGGTACTAATGAGTATCCTTTTCTTATTGACGAAACTGGAATTTCAGTTATTCCCATTACATCTCTGCAATTAGACTACAAATCACCTACAACAATAATTTCTACAGGGCTACCGGCATTGGATAAATTTTTTTCAGGCAAGGGAATTTATAAAGCAAGCAGCACATTAATTACAGGTACGGCAGGTACGGCAAAAACAATTCTTGCTTCTCATTTTGCCATGAGCAGTTACAAACGTAAAGAGCCTGTTTTATATTTTTCTTTCGAAGAATCGCCTGACCAATTGATCAGGAATATTGCGTCAATAGGCATTAATTTTAAACCTGCAATTAGATCAAAGCTCCTCCATATACATGCATCACGACCGTCACTGCAGGGTTTGGAAATGCACTTGCTGGTGATGAATAAACTGATGGCGGAATTTAAGCCACGTACCGTAATTGTTGACCCTATCAGCAGTTTAATTACTGTCGGCAACAGCAGCGAAGTCAGGGCTATGTTAGTACGCCTGATGGACACGTTGAAAATGAATGAGATCAATGCTGTGTTTACTTCACTTACCCATTATAAAAGTGAATTTAATGATGCAACGGTAGATGCAGTTTCTTCCCTTGCCGATACCTGGATAGATTTGGATAATGGTCAAAAAAACGATGAACGGGTGCGAAGTTTGCAGATAATAAAAGCACGGGGTATGGGACATGCGATGAGCCTGCAAAATTTTACTATCACCAATAAAGGGATTCAATTTATTAGCAATGGCAAAAAGTAAGGATACAATGGCAAAACAAAAGAAATGGGAACTGCGTTTATATATAGCAGGGCAAACACCTAAATCAACGCTGGCATTAAAAAATATTACTCGTTATTGCGAAGAACATTTAGAAGGTGAGTATACCATCGAGGTAATTGACCTTTTAAAAAACCCGCAACTTGCCGAAGGTGACCAGATATTTGCCATTCCCACTTTGGTGAGAAAATTACCCGTACCCATCAGGAAAATAATTGGCGATTTGTCTAATGAAGAAAAAGTATTGGTTGGTTTAAACATCCGTACATTAAAAACTCAAAACTGATGGCAAAGAAAAAAGGACCCTCTCCGGATATAATTATTGAAGGTAAACTAGTGTTACAATTATACGTATCGGGGATGTCGCCAAAATCAGTGGAAGCCATTCAAAACATAAAACAACTTTGCGATGAATATTTAAAGGATGCATTTGAGTTAGAGATAATAGATATCTACAAAAACCCTGAGCTTGCCTCGGAACAAAGTATTGTATTCAGTCCCTCACTCATCAAGCAATTACCACTGCCGAAAAAAGTTTTAATAGGAACTCTAAAAGACAGTGAGAAAGTAATTAAGGCCCTTGGGATCACTTTCAGAAATGCAGTATGAAAAAAGAATTGACAATTGAGGAATTGCAATTGCAAAATGCAGAGCTTATCAATCGTCTTGAGGAAGCGGAGCAGCTTATTGAAGCCATTAAAGCAGGAGAAGTAGATGCTTTTGCCCTTAACAGGAATAACCAACCGGAAATATTTACACTGCAAAGTGGTGACTACGGCTACCGTATGCTGGTAGAAAATATTAATGAAGGCGCTGTCACATTAGCAGAAGATGGTCTCATAGTTTATACCAATAATTATTTTCATGAACTTCTGGGCATTTCTTACGAGGATGTTATTGGCAACACTGTTTTTAATTTTATTCATCCCGATTCAAAAGAAACTTTCAACGAACTTTTCAAAAAAGGATTGGAAGAAAAAAGTAAGGGAGAAATTAACCTGGTTGCCGGAGATAAAATTATTTGTGCCTATGTTTCACTCACTTCATTATTTCCTACACTTCAAACAGTAGGAATGATCGTGACCGATCTTACCGAAAAGAAAAACCAGGAAGAAGCTTTGCGGTTAAGTGAGGAAAAATTCAACAAACTTTTTTCATCTGCCCCATTGGGTCTTGGTCTATCTGAAATTTCTACAGGCAGGCTGGTAGATGTGAATCAAACGTTGCTTGATATGATCGGGTACACAAGGGATGAATACATCGGTAAAACCTCGCTGGAATTAGACATTATGACAAAAAGTGGCAGGGACAAAGTTGTAGAGCAAGTCTCCAAAAATGGGTTTGTAAGAAACTTAGAAATTAACCTTCGCACAAAATCAGGAAAAATAATTCCCGTTCTCAATTCTATCGAAACCATTACTATCAATGATAAAAAATATTTCCTGGGTGCCATGGTTGATATTACACAACGCAAGGACACAGAGAAAGAAATAGAGCAGAAAAACACCGACCTGGAAAAAATGAACATAGAGCTCCAATCGTTTGCCTACATTTCCAGTCATGACATGCAAGAACCGTTACGTAAAATTCAAATCTTTGCTACACGTATCATCGAAAAAGAAGTGGATAATCTATCCGAAAATGCAAAAGAACAATTTCAAAAGATGCAAAACGCAGCAAAGCGGATGCAAACTTTAATAGAAGATCTCCTTGCTTATTCACGAGCCAAAACATCTGAACGGCATTTTGAAAAAACTGACCTCAATAAAATTATTGAAGTAGTAAAAGATGATCTAAAGGAAGAACTAAAAGAAAAACAAGCCACTATTGAAGTTGCAAAATTATGTAATGCAGAAGTGATCCCATTCCAATTTCGGCAAATGATGCACAACCTGATTGGTAACTCACTCAAATTTTCACTTCCCGATCAACCACCACATATCAAAATAGAAAGTCAAATTGTCAAAGGGATAAAGCTCAACAATGAAAAACTTTCACCTGAAGTTAAGTATTGTCATATCTCTATTACTGATAACGGCATTGGTTTTGAACCCGAGTTCAAAGAAAAAATATTTGAAGTATTCCAACGCCTGCATCGCAAGGATCAATATAAGGGCACGGGCATAGGGCTTGCCATCGTTAAAAAAATTGTTGAGAATCACAACGGAGAAATTACTGCCGAAAGTGAAGTGGGTAAAGGGGCGAGGTTCAATATTTTTCTTCCTGCAACTTAAAAACAAGGCGAGATATAATGCTTACCTAGAAGAAGACACCCAGGTTAAGAACAATTCCCTCTAAGCGATCTTTAATATAATCGTTGCTGCCGACGGTAGTTACAAAAGTTGCGTTTACATATTTAATGGATAAATTCATATGTGATTTGCTATCCATTATTCCCGCCCCGGCTTCTGCCAAAAAACCACCCTTACTATATGTTGTCGAAGCAAGCTGTTTATTTCTTATTCCATAACCGGCAGACAGATCGATATATGGGCGGATCCTTTCTTTTGCATCGGTAGGAGAGACTTTGAAATTTCCAGTAAGAGGAAAATAAACACCTTCCATTTCTCTTAAATGGGTTACGCCTATTTGTAATCCCATATAAAGATGATTAACTACCGTTGTGCCTAAAACAAATTCAATACCCGGATTTAAACTATTGTCTTTAAAAAACATATTAGTGGCAGACATAAAAATGGCTGATGGATCCTTTTTTTCAGTTTGTCCATTACATATTGATGTAGTGAAAAAAAAGGAGATATAAAATAGAGGTTTCATTATTAGGTTTTATGGTTCTCTTAAATAAGAATTTCCGTAATTAAAGATGGCAGAATCTCCCTACTCTTTTGAAGAAATATACTTTTCGTCCGCCCCGGGTATTCGCAGTTAGTCTTAAACAAATATAATGAATAATAAAGCGAGATTTCGGGAGTGAGCAATTTGAACGTCCTTCTGCGACTGATAAAAGACGCTTGTTTTACGTAAATTGAAGAAAATTAACAGAAATGAAAACCGCAATTGTGACCGGGGCATCAGGTAATCTTGGGCAGGCAGTGGTTAAAAAATTTATTGACGAAGGTTTTAAAGTTATTGGTACGGTTGTTCCTAATGATCCGGTGCAAATGGATTTTTCGGCTGAGCATTTTGAAAAAGTAGTGGTTGATCTGATGAATGAAGACAATTCAGCAAAATTTGTGGGAGATATAATTTCAAAGCATGGTTCAGTTGATGCTGCGGTTTTAACAGTGGGTGGATTTGCAATGGGTAAAATTGCAGATACAAAAACAGCGGATATCAATAAGCAGTATAAACTGAATTTTGAAACAACATACAATGTAGCCCAACCTGTATTTGTGCAAATGATGCAACAAAACAGCGGAAGAATTTTTATTATTGGCTCCAAACCCGGATTAAGCGCAACAAACGGAAAAGGGATGGCAGCTTACAGTTTGGGTAAATCACTTATTTTCCGTTTGGCAGAACTGATGAATGATGAAGCAAAGGGACATAATGTAGTAACCAGCGTAGTTGTTCCCAGTACAATTGATACTCCTCAAAATCGAAAATCAATGCCCGATTCAGACCCATCCAAATGGGTGAAACCGGAAGCGATCGCTGATATTATATATTTCCATTGCACAGAAGCTGCAGCCGTTTTGCGAGAACCGGTAATTAAGGTTTATAATAACGCATAGTCTTTCTGATACGATTCCTGAAATTTCTTTATAGAATTTTAGCCAACCTGAGTAGAAATCATTTCTACTTTAGTGAATAGCCTGTCTGCTTTAGTGCTGTTTTGCACAATCTCCTGTATGTGATAGTAGTTTTGTTGTAAATATTTCTTATGTATAGCTTATACAGCAAAATTATGAGTGATCCTAGTTACTTCAAACAGTTAAGTGTTGGTGAAAAGTTGATTGCCATGTTTAACTGTCCGCTCGAGTCTAAGTTCGCTGATACCTGGAGCCATCATAACTATATCATCTATGTGATAGAGGGCCGAAAGATCTGGCATACTTCTCATGGGTCTTATGATCTAAGAAAAAACAGTTGTGTGCTGGTAAGAAAAGGTGCTTGTATTGTTGAGCAATTTTTTGATACTTCATTTTGCCTGGTTATATTTTTTCTGCCAGACGAGTTTATTTGTGATGTGTTAAAAACAAAAAAGACGCCTATATATAAACACGGAAAAAAATTTGAACCTGTTATTTCTATTGATAACAATCCTCCAGTTGAAGCCTTCTTTCATTCCATGATCCCCTATTTTAATACTAATCAACAGCCCGATCAGTCATTATTGGAATTAAAATTCAGAGAATTAGTGCTGACGCTTGCTGATAATCCGAAGAATGCAGAACTATTATCTTATTTCTGTTCACTGTTGCACGAGCCACAAACAATATCCTTGCAAAGAGTAATGGAAGAAAATTACTGTTTCAATTTAAAACTGGAAGAGTTTGCCAAACTCTGCAACCGCAGTTTATCTGCATTCAAAAGAGATTTCCAAAAAATATTTGATACTACTCCCGGTAAATGGCTGATGGAAAAACGACTTCACCAGGCAATGCACCTGCTTACGAATCTTAAAAAAACTGTTTCCGAAGTTTCATTTGAAGCAGGTTTTGAAAACTCCTCGCATTTCAGCCGTGCATTCCGCCAGTATTTTGGCTTTAGTCCTGCAAATGCAAGATTACAAACAGCAGTCTGAACTTCACAGTCAAATAACTGAACGTTTCAGCAAAGTCTTTCTGTAAGCATGCAAATAGTTTTGTGCTGTTAACCATTTAATCATTTAAATCTTATTTGTATGAGTACAAAAGAAGTACAGGGAAGATTGTGGAGCGTTGCACCGCAATACTGGTCAAAATTTTTTGAACCATTCTTTCTTCCTCTTTACAAAAAAACAATTGAGCAACTTCAGTTGGATGAAAACAAGTTGTTGCTGGATGCAGGTTGCGGCTCCGGCTTATTCAGTCACATGGTCATTAATACAGGAGCACAGTTGATCGGTGTTGATGCAGCACCGGGTTTGCTCGAACTAGCCCGTGAAAGAAATCCGCAAAACAGTTTTTTGGAAGAAGATCTTGAGGCATTGCCTTTTGCATCAGACAGTTTTCATGTGGTTGCTGGATTTAATTCATTTCAGTACGCCGGAAATTTTACCGGTGCACTGGCGGAAGCCAAACGTGTCTTAAAAAAAGGAGGCCGTTTGGTGATCGGTATCTGGGATAAACCTGAGATGAGTGACGCCACAAATATTTTAAAAGCAATTGGTTCTTTATTACCTCCACCGCCGCCGGGCACACCGGGTCCATTCGCTTTATCAGAAGATGGAAAAATTGAAAGCATTTGCGATTCACTGGAATTAAAAATGCTTTACAAAACCAAAGTGAGCTGTCCATTTTTGTATTACAGCCTTAATGATGGTATCAGGAGCTTTCTCGGTACGGGGCCTGCAGCAGCAGCAATGAATTTTGCCAGCGAAAAGCAGGTACAGCAAGTAATTGCAAACGCATTACAGCCCTATCATCTCACGGAGGAATTGTATCATCTTCAAAACAGTTTCTTATTATTTATTGTTGAAAAATAAACCATTAACAAAAACCGTCTGCTAAAGGCAGGCATTAAACTTTAAATTTTAAACGATCATGAAAAAGATTTTCTTTATTCTTACTATCCTGGCATCAATTTTTGCTGCCTGTAACAAATCCGTTGTACCTGTAGTTAAATCACAATTTCAGGAACAATCATCTGAGTTAATTATTGACTGGACAAATGTTCAACTTCGTCTTATAAGAAATACAACAGGGGTTACTCATCCTGCTTATTCAAGACATTTTTCTTATACAGGTATTGCTATCTATGAATCATTGGTACATGGAGATAATAAAAAGATAAGTATTGCCCCGTTGCTAAATGGATCTGTGCATTTACCGGCACCACCATCTGCCAATCATGTCTACTTTCCTATTTCAGCCAATGCCGCATTTGCAAGTATGTTCCGGTTTTTTTATTCGGCGAAGGAAGCTAACCTGCAGATCATTGATTCAATTGAACAGGCATACAAAACCAGGTACACAAATGAAATAGGTAGCAATTTTGATGTTGACAGATCAATTCAGTATGGAAAAGATATAGCTGCTGCAGTGATTGAATTGAGTAAACAGGACGGCGCATCTAATGCATCTATTCCTTATACACCATTAGGCGTAGGATATTGGGAAGCCACACCTCCGGCATTTGGAGTTCCAGCAGTACCGGGTTGGGGAAATAACAGAACTATTTTGCCTGGCAGTATCAGCAATACGACACCTGCTGCACCGCTTGCATTTTCAAAAGATGCTGGTACACCCTTTTATAATATGGTTAAGGAAGTATATGATGTTTCGCAATCGCTTACTGATGAACAAAAAATAATTGCAAACTTTTGGGATGATCTGCCAAACGGGAAATACATATCCGCTTTCGGACATTGGTTTAATATTCTGAAGCAGATCTTGCAGAATGAAAATACATCACTCATGAAAGGGGCTGATGCATATCTACGCCTCGGCATTACTATGAATGAATCAACGATCAGTTGCTGGAAATCGAAATATACATTCCACCAGTTGCGACCGATTACGTATATAAGAAAGTATATGGGCAATGCAGGATGGAATTCTTTTATCGGGACTCCGGCCCATCCTGAATACCTCGCTGCGCATGCAACTATTTCTTCATCTGCTGCATATGCATTGGAATCAGTATTTGGGAAAAATTATTTATTTGCAGATCATACTTATGAAAGCATTGGAATGCCTGTAAGAAACTATAACAGTATTGAAGCCGCAGGTTTAGAAGCAGGCATGTCAAGATTGTATGGGGGCATTCACTATCGTCAATCGATCGATGCTGGTAAAATATGTGGAAATAAAGTAGGGGAGAATGTAAAAACGATTTTAAGGACGGATAAATAAGCAGGTAATAAGGTTTGGTTTCAGAAACGGCTATGAACTATTTCATGGCCGGTTTCTTTTTATTATTTGAAAATTTTTATAATCAAAAACCTGTTGAATTTATTTCCATGGGCATGGAATAACATAAGATGGTTTGTTCCTTCCTCTGAGTATAAATGATACTTCGTAAGTATTCGGCTTGTTAGCAGCATCATTCAATTTAGAGATGGTAGCATCATAGCTTATTCCAAACTGGAAATCTTTATACGTTAAACCGAAATAAGGTATCACCGCATTTTTTGACCAATACCATAAACCGCCATTGAGCATTATATCCGGGTTGCTCGGTAGAAAATAACCCAGGGCTCCCCCGACAGAATAGTACTGCGCAGTTGATTGTTTTTGAAAAATAGTATTGAAACTTAGTACTGTATTCTCAGTAATATAGGTTTCAAAATTTGCATGTGCCACATACCTGATCGGTAGAATTTGCTGGTCGTCTTGCAAAAAAGTTTGTTTAGGACGGTTTACATGAAAAGCAGCGCCACCAATATCAATATTTGTTTTTTCAGAAACGATACTGTAGAGCAAACCGGTGCTGACTGAGACATAAGCTTTCATATTGGATAAACTCGTTTCTCCATGTGGCAGGTTTGTATTAAATCCATAACCGGTAAACTGTTCTTCGAAATCAACACCGCTGAAATCAATTTTACGCTGACCGAATATAGCTCCGAAACCTGCACCCAGTTTGTGTTTTACATCACCATTACTAAGTTTAATACGATAAGAGAAATTCGTAGATGCATAGGAGCTTTTTACAACACCACCCATAGCTTTATCATACATCATCATGATCCCTGCGCCAGCTACATTTCCTTCTTCCACACCGGTATATCTTTTATTAAATATTTTGGTATCAAAAGAAGCAGTGCCGGTTGCATAAGGACTTGCAGGTCCGAGCCACTGATCACGGAAATTGGCAATAGCTCTCCAGTCTGCATTGATATGTGCAGTTAACGCGGGGTTTACATTTAATGGCGACGAAAAGAACTGCGAGAAACTCGGGTCCTGAGCTGTTAATTGAGTCGTCGTCATCAACATGCCTGCAATCATTAAAATTTTGTTCAGTGCTTTCATAAAAAATGTTTTACCTGATTAAAACAGCACTACCTGCTTTTTGATATTTTTTTCCATCCTCACCAAGAGCTTCCAGTGTCCATGTATATACATCCATCACTTGTGGTTGTCCTTTGAAAATTCCATCCCATCCGTTACCGATAATATTTGTTTCAAATACCAATTGTCCCCAACGGTTAAATACCCTGAAGAATTTAAGTTCTTTAATGTTTACTGTTAAAGGCTTCAGGTAATCATTATGCCCGTCTTTGTTTGGTGTCCATGCTTTAGGTACAAAAATGTCGGAACGAATATTTGCCGGTGGTGGTATGATCAGAGTTCTTTTAACAAGCACTGTATCAACAGTCGTACAACCATTACTGCCTGTAATAGCCACAGTATATTCTGTTTCGCGGTCACTATTAAAGATCGTATGTCGCGTCGTTATAGAACTTAATCCTACCGGCGGTGACCACAGATAACTTACTCCAAAGTCCCTTGCGTCAATATCTAAATTGGTGCCTATTGGCGCTTCTAACGTAGGATAACGGATACCGGGAATAAGCGAATGTACCAGCACATTCACTGCTACAGGTCTGGTAGAGAAGCAAGAATTTACTCCTAATGCCCTGATATAGTATGTACCGGATTGAGCAATAGCCTGCGGATTCGGCAGCGGAATTGTTGCCAATGAATCCAGCCAGAAAGTAAGGATCAATCCCGGTTCACTGCCGGCGATTATTGATGGCCTTGTCAGATCGATCGTTGCAGGTGCACAAACTGCCTGCGGTTGGTTGATAAGTAGAACCGGAGTAGGTTTTACAAAGAGTCCTAATGTTGCCAGGGAATCGCAGCCAACAGAGTTCTGCAGTGTAACCGTATAAGTTCCGGCTGCCGGATATGAGTTACCATTCCATAGATACGGAAGGAAGTTTGCACAGATCGTATCACGGGTAAGAGATGTGGTTACCAGTTTGACAACAAGGTTAAGTGTTGCAATGGAGTCGCATCCTCTTGAATTTGTAAGTGTAACGGAATAGGTACCGGCACTATTATAAGCATTATTGTTCCATAGATACGGCAACTGGTTAGAACAAACCGTATCTCTTGTAAGCGATGTGGTAACAGGATTTATGATAAGATTCAATGTGGCTACTGTATCACATCCACCTGTTGTACCTGGCAGCGTATCAATAAATGTTCCCGCCGTATTATACGGATTGCCGTTCCAGATAAATGGTAGCTGGTTAGAGCATACAGCAGCATTGGTTGTTGATGTAAGTAATGGATTAATTACAAAATTGAGTGTTGCTATCGTGTCACAACCACCCGTTGTACTTGGTAATGTGTCAATATAAGTTCCTGCAGTGCTATATAGATTGCCGTTCCATATATATGGTAACTGGTTAGCACAGACTGCTGCGTTAGTTGTTGATGTAATTAACGGGGTAATTACAAGATTTAAAGTTGCT
>Ga0066652_100000067_pt1 | contig 67177 bp, 68 predicted proteins | sample GraSoiAngelo_101_FD_71413 | JGI IMG/M metagenome (GOLD analysis project Ga0066652, IMG submission 71413) | Grasslands soil microbial communities from the Angelo Coastal Reserve, California, USA - 14_0903_02_30cm | ecosystem: Environmental > Terrestrial > Soil > Grasslands | place: USA... | reverse complement strand
GCAGGTCCTGTGACCGAAAGCTTACTTTTGTAGCAACAAATTCAAATTATTTCTGTGAAATCAACTTTTCTGAAATTTTCCGTAGTTGTTGTCCTTCTGTTCGTCTTTTCCCAGGCAGTTATTTCACAAACGATAGCCCCGACCGACCAGAAATTTTTGAGGGGAAAGGAAGATTCACTAAGAGTATATGCCCGGTTCATGGTGATGGATTCATTTACGCATTCCCGCATGATTGCGGACAGTTTTTTTACACGAATCCTGGTAAGGGCATTGAGGGCAAAAAATTCGTTCTACTATCCTTTTGAAACGGTTGACGGTATATCGAAATTATATGCTCCCGATAGCAGCTTCCGGATCTTTACCTGGAACGTCCGAATCGAAGATGGCCCCTATTTTTCCAGGCAAAAAGGAGCGATCCAGTTACCAACCAAAGATGGGTCTTTGAAGTTGTTCCCCCTCTTCGATGTTTCTGACGACACTGCCGACCCGGAAGATTCTGTACGCACTAATAAAAATTGGATAGGCGCTGTTTATTATAACATTCTAAAGACAGAATTCAACGGAAAGAATTATTACACATTATTCGGGTTGGATAACAACAGTTTCATGAGCACAAAAAAATGGATTGAAGTGCTCACGTTTAATGAGAAAAAGGAACCCGTTTTTGGAAGTGCCCGTTTCTTTACTTACGCGAACGACAGTGTCCAGCAAAAACCCCGATATCGCATCGCCATCGAATATAAAAAAGACGCCAGGGTGCTGGCTAATTATATCCCTGACCTGGATGTGATCCTGGTGGACCATCTTATTTCGGAAACTGAAGAGCCTGAAAACAAATGGACATTCGTGCCTGATGGTGACAATGAAGCATTCAAATGGGAAAATGGAAAATGGGTACATGTCAATAAAGCCTTCGACTTTAAAGTAGATATGACAGGTGCTGACCCGTATATGGGCAAGCCCCCTATGGGTGATCCACTGCTCGACTCCAAGGGCGGCAAGAATGAAAAGAAGCTGGAAGACAAATCGAATAAGAATAAGACAAAGGAAAGGGATCAGATCAACAACGATAATTGAGGATAGCCTTAACCCCCTGTTGATCCCAATTGTCACCGCAATCATCATATTTGACGTTAAAGTTTTTTCTGCTCATAGCTAGTTCTCTTCTTTTTCTTGAGAGTGCTTTCTCGCAAGGGAAAGCCGAAAAGTCAGTTGATCTTTTTGTTTCGCTAATGAAAGGGCTACCTCGTCCCAAAAATGTGTCAAGAGGGCAAAGTCTTGATCCCGATCTTAAACTTACAATCGTAAACAATACTGACACGATCGCGACATTTCATAAAACCTGGAATCTTTGGGGAGATGATGCTATCCGGTTGGAATTGACAATAAAAGATTCGATTAATAATTTGTATTATTCCAGTTTCTGCAGTTCAAATAATTTTCCGGATCCGGCTATACTTCGGCCGAGTGATTCGATGATTATCTATCTAAAAGTCGAAGAGTGTTATCAAAACGGTCCCTGTCCTTGTACATACTCTCTGCCCAACCGGTATCGTTTCCCAGCCAATAATCTTCGCGGAGCACAATTACGTGCTTTTTACATGGTCAATTTGGAGAATCATCAACAATATATTGATTTTACCATGGAAGACGCAAAATGGCTGAATAGTACAAGTCATAAAGCTGGTAAAATAATTGCGGAGACGGAAAAGTATTTAAAATCGTTTGTAACATGTGAGCTTGTATCGAAGAGTATCCGAATAGACTTTGACTCGTGGTGATTTCTGAACTGGATGTTGCAATGGGTTTTTCTCCCTGAAATTTGTTTATTGGATCATGCAATGATCAGTTTTTTCCCATTTATTCTGGTGTTTTTCTCATGGTTCCATTTTTCTACCAAAGGATATTTGCGATATGATGTTTACATCTTAAGTCGCGACTACGTTTTTATAATTATCCGTATCGAAAAGACTATGTTGAATGATTGCCAAGCAACTGATTGTTTTGCTTCGTCGTTGTGCTTCTCGCAATGACCCGCAAAGCGATGATCGCCTATTGTTTGTTCTCATGCGATAGCCGATGGCGGCGGCGGCGGGGGAGGGATCGGCTGGGGAGGGCCCAGAAGGCAAAAGCCTCCTAAAATGCGTATGTCACAACATTAGCCGGATTTTAATAACCTTGATTAGAAAAATCCCGTTAACCACGATAATTGAAACTCATTGATTGCAGAATGCTAGCTTCTAGATACTGGATAGCATCCTACATAACAACCAGCATCCAACATCTAGCATCCGGCATCTAATCATCAAGCTTCAGCACCGCGAGGAACGCCTCCTGCGGCACCTCAACATTCCCTATCTGTCGCATACGCTTCTTACCTTCCTTCTGTTTCTCCAATAATTTTCTTTTACGGCTGATATCTCCTCCATAACATTTGGCAGTAACATCCTTACGCATCGCCGAAATATTTTCCCTGGCAATGACTTTAGCACCAACGGCTGCCTGTATAGCTATCTGGAATTGCTGGCGAGGAACCAGCTCCTTTAATTTCTCGCATAATTTTCTTCCAAACTCCTGCGCACGGCTGCGGTGGATCAGTGCACTCAATGCATCCACTTTATCGCCATTTAACAAAATATCCATTTTCACAATGTCAGCATCACGATACCCGATCGGGTGATAATCGAATGATGCATATCCACGGGTTTGTGATTTCAGTTTATCATAAAAATCAAAAACGATTTCTGTCAAAGGCATTTCAAAGATGAGCTCTACGCGAGTCTGAGTAAGATAACTCTGGTTGATCAATATCCCTCTTTTGCCCAGGCAAAGCGTCATGATGTTACCGATATATTCAGGCTTGGTAATGATCTGTGCCTTGATGAAAGGCTCATCAATATGATCTGTTTTTACCGGGTCGGGAAATTCTGTGGGGTTATTAACAATGATCTTTTCCCCGGATGTGGTATACGCTATAAAGCTCACGTTCGGTACAGTAGTAATAACCGTTTGATTGAATTCTCTTTCCAGGCGTTCCTGTATGATCTCCATGTGAAGCAGGCCGAGAAAACCACAACGGAATCCAAAGCCCAGCGCCTGCGAGGTTTCCAGTTCGAATGTCAACGATGCATCATTCAGCTGAAGTTTATCCATGCAATCACGGAGCTCTTCAAAATCATCTGTATTAACCGGGAAAATGCCCGCGAATACCATGGGCTTTACTTCTTCAAACCCCTGGATCATTTCGGGGTTCGGGTTATTAGCCGTTGTAATGGTATCCCCTACTTTCACCTCCTTCGCATTCTTAATACCGGTAATGATATAACCCACATCGCCGGTCTTTACTTCGGCTTTTTCTACCATCTTTAATTTCAGGATACCGACTTCATCGGCTTCATACTCCTGGCCGGTAGAAACAAATTGTACCTTATCGCCTTTCTTTATTGATCCGTTTAATATCCGATAATAAACAATGATACCGCGAAAAGAGTTGAAGACGCTATCAAAGATCAATGCCTGCAACGGAGCTTTGGGATCGCCCTTTGGCGACGGTATCCGTTGGACAATTGCCTCTAGTATAGCCTCCACTCCCAGCCCGGTGCGGCCACTGGCCAGTAATATGTCATCCGGTTTACAGCCTATCAGTTCGATGATCTGGTCTTTTACCTCTTCGATCATGGCGCCATCCATATCGATCTTATTGATGATTGGTATGATCTCAAGATCATTTTCGATCGCGAGGTATAAATTGGAAATAGTTTGGGCCTGTATTCCCTGTGTAGCATCTACCAGCAACAAACAACCTTCACAAGCTGCCAGTGCCCGGCTTACTTCGTAACTAAAATCCACATGCCCGGGTGTATCTATCAGGTTCAGGATATATTCCTTGCCATCCTTGTGTTTATAGTTAATCTGTATCGCATGGCTTTTAATCGTAATGCCTTTCTCTCTTTCGAGGTCCATATCATCCAGCACCTGGTCCATCATATCCCGTTCACTGATCGTGTCGGTAGATTGTAACAAGCGGTCAGCCAGGGTGGATTTGCCGTGGTCAATATGCGCGATAATGCAAAAATTGCGGATACTCTTTATCATTCTTAATACCTCGTTTTCAGGATGCGCAAAGGTAAGGCAAACCAGCGAGCTATGGGCTTTCAATTACGGGCTCCTTCGCATTTATATGAATCGATCAAGGCAGGTGTGAATTATTTGCTGTTAATAATTTTACAGGTTTAACCGCCTAAGGTTCAATTTCTCCTTACATTGCAGCCAATTAACCAAGCTACCTGACGCTTCATGAGTGAGAACACGCCCTTGCGGCAAAAAGATCTTTCCGTGACCGGTGATGCCGGCAATCTTACAATTTCTCCGGGCCTTCCCGCGCAAAAAGAAATAGAAAGGGAACTGACTCCTCAAATTCATACACACGAAAAAACTAAATGGAGAGAGTACCTGATCCAGTTTATCATTTTACTGTTGGCTGTCTTTCTCGGCTCGATTGCAGCAACGAAACGGGAAGAATGGTTGAACCTGCGCAGGGAAAAAACGTACATGGCTTCCCTGGTCAGCGATCTTAAAAAGGATACCGCCGAAATCCGCAGCCGCTACGCTTTCTCTTTTGAACAGATCCAAAAGATCGATTCTTTGCAGATACTATTTTCCCATGACCTGAAAAATAATTTAGCGGAAGTGGGAAGATGTTATGAGTTGAGCCTTTACCTGACCTGGAATTCCCCGGCGGTCTTCAATGAAAGAACTTTCCCGCAATTGACCTCGTCCGGCAGCATACGTATCATAGAAAAGAACGGCGCGGCGGACAGTATCATGGATTATTACAATTCAGTAAAAAGAATCGAACAGCAAAAGCAGCAATATGTAAACTATCTCAACCAGGCTTTAAGCGCTATGTATAAAGTACTTGACGTAGCTTACCTGAGACAACAATTGAATACCACTGATTCGACTTTGCACTGGGCCAATCTCGACTGGCATGATCTGCATCTGCGTACAACAGACAAAGATGTGTTAACAGATCTCAGCGCTACTTTGGAAAATACGAAGCTCGTTATCAATAACTATACGCAGCAACTTTATTCCATCAATCTCCAGGCCGCGAGCCTGATCCATTTCCTGGAAGAAAATTATGGCCTGGAAAATGATTGAGCCGGCAATGACAACGCTACCCGTAATTTCAAACCGACAATTAGTACGGTATAGATAACAGTGCATTCCTGTTTGCGTTCTTTCTTCGCAGTTCCCTGCAGATATTCGTTTGCAAACCTCGTTTATGAAGATTTTTTACGCAACAATCTTTATACTGTTATCGTTCCAGGCAGCAGCTATAGCTCCTACAACCCCAGCAAGTAATTTCCATTTTAATGCTATCGATGGCGGCTTCTTTAATATAGGATGGTCCTCCGGCAACGGAGCCAGGAGGGTGATTATAGCCCCAAAGCCTGGCATATTTGAAGCAATAAAACTCTGGCTTCAGCCAGCCCCGGTTTTTCGTTGACGATAACTCCACTTATTTTTGCTAAATGCCGATTGTACAAGCCACAGTAGCAGATATTCCTGCCCTGGTAGAATTGTTGAATAGCGCTTACCGCGGTGACGATTCAAAACAGGGCTGGACCACTGAAGCAGACCTGCTGCAAGGAAATTTGCGAACGGACGCTCCTACCCTGCTGCTATTGATGCAGACAAACGGCGCCGTTTTCCTGAAGTATGTTGATGACAATAACAAAATGAAGGGTTGCGTATTTCTACATACAAAAGAAGATAAATTGTACCTCGGCATGTTGAGTGTCTTGCCGCGAATTCAGGCAACAGGAATCGGTAAGCAACTTATGGCCGAAGCCGAGAGGTATGCAAAAGATAAAAACTGTTCCTCCATTTTCATGAAAGTAATAGACATTCGCCACGAGTTGGTAGCCTGGTATGAGCGAAAGGGTTATTCTAAAACGGGGGAAACAGAGCCATTTCCCGTCGACAACAGGTTCGGTACACCTACCCAGCCGCTGGAATTCATAATCCTGGAGAAGAACTTATAAGCTCACTAGCAACTGTTGCAAATTCTGCTTTTATTATAGCTGTTTAAAGTGGCTTAATTTGTCGAGCTCCACAATAGTTGTTTTTCCATCTTCGCTTTCATGAAACATTGGTGCAAACCGGGCATTGAATTTTATTTCATCGTATATATAGGAAGTTCGGCGCACAACTGTGGCTGAATAAACATCATCAAACCCTTTCACCTGCACATATATCTCTACATCTGATGTTCTATAGTCTTCGTCCATCATGCCGAATAGTGGACTATTTTCGTCGATCGGGTGAACAACGGTCCAGTTCATCATCAAAGTATCCACTTTGCTTCTTTCCAGGCCGAGCTCATAAAATTTATAGCGCAGCTCATTACCTTCCAGCACCTGCAGGGCAAGATTTACTTTTATTTCCGCATCGGACAGGTTGTGATTGTCTTTGAAAGATACAATCCGGAACATCAGCCCTGTCTTATCCCGGTAAGGAGCAACCAGCGCATAGTCACTGAAAGCTATATGCGATTTAGGTTTGGCAAAACGTCCATAGATCAGCCCTGTAATTACAGCAAATGAAGCCCATCCGCTCATAGCTTCGATGGCAGCCACAAAATTGACGCCGCTTCCTACCGGGTTTACCCTACCGTAGCCGACAGTTGTAAAAGTTTCTGTGCTGAAAAAAAATACTTCTCTGAACTTTTGCCAGGAAGTTGTGCCGATCATTCCCGTAAAGCCGCTTAAGCCAACCAGCAGGTAAATTGCGGTAAAAACAAGGTTAGCCAAAATAAAAGTTGCAACCATTATTGCCATAAATTTCCATGCGGGCATATTCAGCATGGTATGGAATATGCTGAAACGCTGAAGGAAAGGAAGTCCCTGTTTTCGAAGATTATAACTTCCATCCCGGTTAATGAATCTTCCGCCATAAGATGAGACGTTGTTTCCAAAGCCGGTATCGTTATTGGTCTTTAAACCTGGATTGATCGGCTTGCGTGTCGTTGTTGCCATAGTGAAAATTAAAGATCAAATTTAGCACAATGATACTTGCGTTCCGCCAGTTACTAAAGCAGGGCTGTTTTTGGGAAATCTCATTGGTATTTGTTCTCTCAAAATTTAATAATTTTATGATCGATGCAGGCTGATATCCACACATTATATGAATCCGATTTTTACAGGGTACTGGATTTTAGATGCCGGTGCAAGGACTGTAATACCTCCAAACCGGAGTACAGTAAGGCATTTGCTATCAGCTTTGTTCGTAAAGGAAATTTTTTATTCAATGTGTTCAGGCAATCCCTCGATTCTTATAGCGGTTGTGCGCTGGTGACCAAGCCGGGTTATGATCATACTGTCACTCATATCCATACGGTGCCTGATGAATGCAGCATCTTTGAATTCAAAAAAGACTTTTATGCCGAACTGTTGCAACATTATGGGCCCGCACGGTTTTTTTTCAGCAATGACCTTCATTCAACGTTGGTACATACCACTCCCGAAATGGAGTTCTTCCATTTTTACATATTGCAATTGATCCAAACCAGGGCCGGCAGCAAACTCCAGATCGATAACCTGGTAATGGATATGACCTCGATGATCCTTGGAGCACTTACCGAATATACCCCGAATGAAAAGATAAATTCCAGGTTGAAGAAAAATCACCTGGCTACCATTGAAAGGGCAAGGGAATATATTGCAGCCAATTTTACTTCCGACATCTCGCTAAAAGAAATAGCCGAATATAGCTATGTAAGTCTTTTTCATTTCAGCAGGCTGTTTAAAAATTTCGCATCTACTTCACCACACCAGTACCTGCTTGCAACTCGGCTTCAGCATGCCGCCATGCTTTTGCGTAATACTTCTTTACCTGTCGCCGACATTGCCTTTACTTCCGGTTTCAACAGCATTGAATATTTTACAGCCGCTTTTCGCCAGAAGTATGAATATCCTCCTGCCAAATTCAGAATAACAAACCTCACAGCACCCAACATTTGACACCCAGCATCCAGTATCCTTCCCAAAAGAGCAAGATTCCTTAACCCCTCAGTTCATTGAATTGATAGCTTCGCCTTAAATACTTAAACACATGAAAGAATTTTTGATCACCACGCTGGAAAACTCAAGGACGTACACCCTGAGCGTCGCAGAACTGATGCCGGAAAGAGAATATGAATTTAAGCCGGTTGATACAATCTGGAATTTCCGAGAATTGCTGCACCACATCGCCTATGGCATAGAATGGTGGGAAAACAATTTCGTTAAAGGCAAAAATGTCGAATGGAATCAGCCTCCTGCAAAAGCGACCAAAAAGGATGTTATCGCTTATCTCAACAAAGCCTATGCATCGCTAAAGGAAACAATCAGCCAGGGAAAACCCAGTAATGATGCCATAAAAGGATTTCACGCTACGATGGATCATATTACCCATCATCGTGGACAGGCCACTGTTTATTTACGTTGCAAAGGAATTACGCCACCCGCCTATACTTACTAAAGCTCCGCCGTTTTGAGCCGATAGTCGTTAGTCACCAGTACTGCTGCTAAATTTCGACTTCAGCATCCAGTATCAGCTCCTAATCCAGGGTACAACCTATCGACTAACGACTGCGAACTATCGGCTGCACTACAGCCAGCCCGAGCGCCGAAACAAATAATAAAGAAGAAGGCAGGCGCCGGCAGTACCCAACAAAACAGCATAAAAACCAAAATGCCAGTTGGTCTCCGGAATGAACTTAAAATTCATCCCATAAAAACCAGCTACCATGGTAGGGACAGCGATAATGGCGGCCCAGCCTGCAAATTTTTTTGAAACATCGCTCTGGGAAATTGATATCAGGGAAAAATTTGCTTCCAGCGCTGTGTTCAACAGTTCACGGGTATTGTCCACCATTTCATTGATTCGTACTGCATGATCATAGATATCGCGGAAATAAGGTTGTGTTTCGGATGAAATGCTTTTGATATCAAAACGCATCAGGCGATTGCAGATATCTACCAGCGGCGACACGGTTCTTTTTATCTCCAACAACTCTCGCTTCAGCATATAGATCTGCTCTGTCGTTTCCCGGCTGGGTCGTTCTTTAAAGATCTTATCTTCTATTTCTTCCAGTTCCATTTCCAGCTCATGCACTACTGGAAAATAACGATCAACAATAAAATCCATTACCGCATACAGGACAAAACCCTGGCCCTTACACAACAGGTCAGGCATCGATTCACACCTGGCACGCACCTCTGTATAAGGAACGTTGGAACCGTGGCGGACCACCACAATAAAATTTGTTCCGACAAAGAAATGCGTTTCACCAAATTCAGTATGACGTTCATGGTTTATTTGCGCCGTACGGAGAACAACGAATAGTGAATCGCCGTAGATCTCGACTTTTGGACGCTGGTGAGCTATATGTGCGTCTTCGACCGCCAGGTCGTGTAACCCGAATTCTTTCTGCACACTGGCCAGTACTTCTTCCGATGGTTCATATAAACCGATCCAGACAAATTGCCTGCTATCTTTTAATACTTCATGTACATTGTTCAACTGTACATCAGCCGTTCGGCGACCGCTGGCGTAAGCCGCACAGTTGACTATTTCTTTCATATAGCAACTTTATAGAATTCACTACAGTAAGTTCGGTAAAAAACAGGTAGTGAAAAATAATTTTTACTATCACTCCGCGGACATCACCCGATAAAACTTATCTTCACTCGCCTTATGGATTTAATCATTCGAAAAGCAACAACCGGCGATACCGCAGCCATTGCAAAATTGTCTACACAATTAGGTTATCCCATCTCTGAACAGGATACAGAAACAAACATTACAACTATCGGTCAAAATGAAAACGAGATTATCATGGTGGCTGTCCATGAGGAAGTGGTTGGCTGGATCCATCTGTTTCATACTACCCGGCTGGAATCGGGACCCTTTTGTGAGATCGGCGGGATGGTAGTAGACAATCATCATCAGCGACTGGGAATCGGCAGGATGCTGGTTGAGGCTGCAAAAAAATGGTGTGGGACCAAAGGGTATTCTGTCTTACGTGTCCGCTCCAATATTAAACGCATAGCCGCACACCAGTTTTATCTCCAAACCGGTTTTAAAGAAACTAAACAGCAAAAAATATTTGAACTGGAAGTGACGATTTGAAAGGTTTAACGGTCGAAGGGTTTAAAGGTTGACAATGAACTTTCTTTAAAATAAACTAGTTAACTAATCAACCAATCAACCAGTCAACTAAAAAATCTTATCCCCTTCCTCCTGCTCCAGTAATTTTTCGGCGATGGAATGATCAAACACCCATTCGCGGTTGCTAAGCACCTGTCGGAGCAGATCATGAATGGTTATGACACCGGCGAAATGAGAGTTGTCATAGGCCAGCAGGTACCGCGTCTTATGCTCGTTCATTGTATCCATACAAAACTCCGCTGTATCAGACACCTCTATTCTCGGAAGATCGGTCGTCATTACTTCTTCCACGATAGCGGTTTTACTCGAACGATTTTTTAAGATCACATTACGGCAATAATCCCTCTCGCAAAAAATTCCCCTGAACTCATTCCCATCCATTACTATCAGGTAACTCAAATTTACCGAGGTCAGCATCTTTAATGCGTCAATAACGAGAGCGGTGGGCGTAATGATGTTATTTACCTTCTGCTTTTTATCCAGGATTTCTCTGACTCTGATCATGGCAAGTCTGTTTTGACTATGTAAATAATGCAAATTATAAAAAATGCACTATGATTTTATGCAATTTCGAGCCGATTTTTTAAAGCCGCCGGCCACCTTACCGGATTAATGCACTGATCCGGCAAGTTATCAGGCCACCCATTTTTGCATATCCTGATCATTTAATCTTTAGATTTGCTTATAACAAACAATTATGCAATCGACAGCTTTTGAACTCGAAGCGGTCATTGACCAGCACCTGGCAGCCCTGCGTGCCATTCTTAAGGATAAAATGGAATATAAGCCCTCTCCTTCAAAATGGAGTAAGAAAGAGATCTTGGGGCATATGGTTGACTCGGCGCAAAATAATATCCGGCGCTTCATCGTCGCCCAATACGAGGAAAATCCAATAATTGTATATAAACAGGATAATTGGGTAGCTCTTTCTAATTACCAGCATTACGACCTGGCCAATCTCGTCAATCTTTGGTACCTGTTGAACAAACATATTGTCATCATCTTAAAAAATATGACGCCTGAGACGATGCAACGAAGTTGCCAGACCGAAAGCTTACACACCATTGATTGGCTAGCAAAGGACTACGTCAGACATCTCCGGCATCATCTTCACCAGGTCCTGGACCTGGAACCTGTTGATCACCGATAAAGCCATCTCATAATGAACCATAAACCTGTAGTCACGTTCCTCCTTTCATTGGGAATATCATTAGCTGTATCATGCCAGCATAAAAAAATAGCGCCGCCAAAGCCCCTGTTGCCTATCCCCTCCGCGGCCCAGTTAGCCTGGCACGAAATGGAGATGAATGCGTTTGTTCATTTTACCACCAACACGTTCACCGGGCTGGAATGGGGTAATGGAGATGAAAGCGAATCTGTCTTCAACCCTTCACAGCTCGATGTATCACAATGGGCTAGAACATTAAAGGAAACTGGTTTTAAAACTTTAATACTGACATGCAAGCATCATGACGGTTTTTGCCTTTGGCCCAGCCGGTACACAAAACACTCTATAAAATACAGTCCCTACAAAAACGGAAACGGCGACGTGGTAAAAGAAGTAAGCGAAGCCTGCAAAAAATACGGATTGAAGTTTGGCGTCTATCTCTCTCCCTGGGATCGCAACCACGCAGAATACGGCAAGCCTGCCTATATTACTTACTATCGCAACCAGTTGAAAGAATTGTTCACGCTCTATGGTCCCATCTCCGAAATGTGGTTTGATGGCGCCAACGGAGGCAAAGGTTACTATGGCGGTGCTAACGAAACGAGAAAGATCAATGGTGCTACCTACTACGACTGGCCCACGACTCTTTCATTGGTTCGGAGTATGCAGCCTGATGTAATCTTCTTCAGTGATGCAGGACCCGGAGTGCGATGGGTGGGAAATGAGAAAGGATCTGCGGGAGAAACAAACTGGAATACCATTTCAGCCGATACACTGTTCGCGGGTAAGGCTGGCATTGAGGGTTTATTGAACACCGGCTCACCAGACGGTGATAAATGGATACCGGCAGAAACAGATGTTTCCATCCGGCCAGGATGGTTTTATCATAAGGAAGAAGACTCATTGGTGAAAGCACCACAACAATTGTTCAATATCTATCTCACATCTGTTGGACGCGGTTCTACATTGCTATTAAACATTCCGCCTGACCGTCGTGGCTTATTTCATGAAAATGATATCGAAGCACTAAAAGGGTTCAGGAAATTATTGAACAAAGAATTTGCGGTCAATCTTGCCAGTAGGGCAAAAGTAACTGCAGGTAGTTTCCGAGGAAATGTAAAAGAATATTCGCCTTCCAACATTACTGATGGAAACAAAAATACCTACTGGGCGACTGATGATGCTATTACCACCGGCAGCTTTGAGATCAACCTGGGCAACACCTCGACGATCAAATATGTTGTGCTGCAGGAATATATCAGATTGGGTCAGCGTGTAAAAGGATTTACTGTAGAGATATGGAAAGATAACAATTGGCAAAAGGTAGCCGAAGGGACGACGATTGGATATAAAAGGATCTTGGCCATTAAACCCGTGGAAACCCATCGCATCAGGGTCAATATTTATTCATCAAGGGCGTGCCCGCTTATTTCCAATACGGAGATCTATTAATCCCATAATCAATGACAACGATTGCCCCAACATCTTGCATCCAGCAGCCAGCATCCAACAACTGTAAGCCATCTACATCCTACATTAAGTCTTCGCCTATAACTTTGCCCTAAAATCTATCGCATGAGCCAGGCATTTGTAAAAGAAAGCGAGGGTGAATGGCTGCACGACGTGCTTCCAACTTTGTCCGCATTGATCGCTTACCTGACCAGGGAAAACAATGGCGTGAGAGTGTATGAAAAAAGCAGCAGCTATAGTGAAAAACACAAACGTGAAGTCCATTTGATGAGTAATGGCTTCACGTATGCTAAAGATGACCAGGGCAAATGGTATATCGCTGAATAAGTTTTCTATTAACCTGTAAACACCCTGCATTTCTTCTTAAGAGACTTTCGCACTCGTTCATGTATCTCCTGGAGTCCTTTTTCGGTTCCCGGATTCAGCTTCTTCTCTTTGCCAAGGGCCCCGAGGTGATTGTTTAGCGAAACAGTTACACAGTTTGTCAATGAATCTTCTACAGGCAGCTTCATTATCGACAGCATTTTTTCCATGCAGTCGCACGATTCGCGTGATATGCTGTCAATTACTTTTTGCGACCGGCCAGCGGTTGATAAAACAAGAAGCAGCAGTACAACTGCTGCTCTTATGAACAGGTATGTTTTAGTATGCATTTTAGTTCTCAGGTGTGCCATCTGCTTTCCATTTTTTGAAAACAGCAATTGTGGCATCTGGTAATTTGGGATGTTTGAAAGGCATGAATCCCCTGTCTGTTGGGTTCATGTCAATGCGGCGGATCATATCATCAATATCTGCTTTTGCGTTGGTATAATTGTCGTAAGGCTTTTTATTGCCCTGGCCCGCGATATGACAGGGTGAGCAGTTTGCAGCGATCACAGCTTTAAGACTTCCATCATAAGTAGTTTTGGGAGCCGCCGCAGTTGCTTTTTTTGATCCATGACAATTATAGAATATAACGGCAGTCGCCAGCAGGGAGGCGAACGTCAGAACTTTCTTCATAAGCTTCTCGTTTTAAAGTTAAATATATTCAATCGCTATCTAAAAATCACGGGTTTCCCAAAAAATTTTCGGGCAAAGAAACTTTTACTGACCTTTATCCGATATAATTCCCCGCATTAAAAAATTTATATCATGAAATATCCAGGCTTTATCGCTATTGGTGCCATCGTAATTGCCCTTGGCACATCTTCCTGCAATAATGAAGACAAAAAAGAAGCTGAAACAAAAACAGCAGGTATTAAGGAGGAAAACATTACTTATACTGCTGATAGTGTTACAATGAATGGCTACGTGGCATATGATTCAGGCAGCATGGAAAAACGACCCGTGGTACTGGTTGTGCATGAATGGTGGGGCCAAAATGATTATCCCCGTATGCGCGCCAAACAGCTCGCTGAAATGGGATACCTGGCCATGGCTGTTGATCTTTATGGAAACGGCAAAACTGCCGATAACCCGGGAGACGCAATGAAGTTGGCCGGACCTTTTTATGGGAATCCGCAAATGGCAAAAACCCGGTTTGATGCGGCATTAGCTAAAATAAAAAGTTACCCGCAGGCGGGCGATAAGGTTGCGGCTATCGGATACTGTTTTGGCGGTGGTATGGTGCTGACTATGGCCAAACTGGGAGATGACCTTGCTGGTGTTGCCAGTTTTCATGGAAACCTGAATATCGTTCCGGCCAATAAGGACCTGCTCAAAGCAAAAATCCTGGTATGTCATGGTGCAGACGATACCTATGTCACCCCGGCGGAAGTAGCTCAATTTAAAAAGCAAATGGATTCTATCGGCGCTTCTTACACATTTAAATCATATCCCGGCGCTGTCCATGCATTTACCAATCCCAATGCCACGGCCATGCATCAAAAATTCCCGGATCTTAATGTTATGTATAATGCAGCGGCAGATTCTGCTTCCTGGAAAGACATGAAGGAATTCTTCAGCACGATCTTCAAATAAGCTTGTACTGGTCAGGCCACTAAAAGTGGCCTGACCAGTACACACCATTTTTCGGTAACTTCAGGTCGGTTAAACCTCTATTTATGCCGGTACTTATTCTCCTCGTGATCCTCCTGGTTTTGGCGTTCTGGATAATGAGCGCATACAATACGCTGGTAAGACTTCGTAATCACAGGCAAAATGCTTTCGCTGATATCGATGTACAATTGAGGCAACGCCACGACCTGGTACCGCAACTGGTGGAAACCGTTAAAGGTTATGCCGGCCATGAAAGAGAGCTCCTGACCAAAATAACACAGGCTCGCTCCATTGCCATGTCGGCACGGACAATCGACGATAAAATTGTAGCTGAACAACAATTGAGTTCTGCCCTGCAGGGATTGAAAGTACAGGCAGAAGCCTATCCCGATCTTAAAGCCAACCAGAATTTTTTGCAACTGCAGGAACAGCTCAGCGAAATCGAAAATAAACTTGCAGCTAGCCGCCGTTATTTTAATGGAGCTACCACTGAGTATAATACTGCCGCTGAATCATTCCCGGGTAATCTTGTTGCGAAAAATTTCGGCTTCAATCGCGAAATATTATTTGATCTCGGGCAGGATACCCGCCGGCAAATGGAAGAACCACCCAAAGTACAGTTTTAAACACGCGTCTGATAACTCATAACTTACAACTTACACCTTCCATGATCCCGGCATTTCGAAAGGAGTTCAATAAAAATTTCACCGCTGAAAAATATGAGGCATTCTTAAAAGACCTTGATAATGCACATCCAGGGGCCATTGAATTCAGGGTAGCTGAAACGCCGGTATTCGTTCCGGAAGATTTTACTCAAAAGATCCTGGATGCTTGCGAAAGCATTGTCGATATCATCGTTGATCCCAGGTTTAAAGAAATGACTAAAAATGCAATCCCTAAAGGACTGCAGGTACCGGGAGAAAATGATCATTCCCATTTTATCGCATTTGACTTCGGTGTTTGTATCAACGAGGAAGGAAAATATGAGCCTCAACTGATAGAGATGCAGGGCTTCCCTACCCTGTTTGCTTATGAAGTTTTATTGGATGATGTATTCCGCAGGCATTTTCCCCTTCCTTCCAATTTCGAGGCTTACCTCGGAAGATTTAACCGCGAAAGTTATCTCAATGAATTGAAAGATATTATTGTCGGGAATCATGATCCGGAAAACGTGATATTGCTCGAGATATTCCCGGAAAAACAAAAGACAAGAATTGATTTTTTTTGTACCGAAGAATACGTGGGAATCAAAAGTGTCTGCCTGACGAAGCTGGTAAAGGAAGGAAACAGGCTCTACTATTTCAATAACGGGATAAAAACAGTGGTGAATCGCATCTACAACCGGGTGATCTTTGACGATCTGCTACAACAGGCTCCCGATGTACAGGAAAAAGGAAAAATATTGTTTGAACAGCTCGATGTGGAATGGGTGCCGCATCCCAACTGGTTCTACCGAATTAGTAAATATACCCTACCGTTTATCCGTCATCCTTATGTTCCCAAAACTTTTTTTCTAAACGAAGTAAAGGAGCCACCAAATGATTTAGAGAACTATGTACTGAAACCCCTGTTCTCTTTTGCCGGCCAGGGCGTGGTGATCGATGTTACCAGAGCTGATATTGACAAAGTAAAAGACCCGGAGAACTGGATATTACAAAGAAAGGTCAGGTATGCCGAAGCGATCGAAACTCCCGACGTTCCCGCCAAATGCGAGATACGTATTTTTTATTTCTGGAAGGACCAGACTCCCAGGCCGGTTCCAGCGAACAATCTCGCCCGCTTAAGCAAAGGAAAGATGATTGGTGTAAGATATAACAAGGATAAAGAATGGGTGGGTGGCAGCTACTGCCTGTTCAAAAAATAAACCGGTACAGGAAGTAGCACAATAATGAGATTATGAAAAAGTTAAGTTACGTAGTAATAGCAGTCACGATATTGTCCTGTAACCAGGGAAAAGAACAAAAAATGCAGGCAACGAATGATAGCCTCAGGAAAGAATTAACGAAAACCTACAGACCCGGGCTCGGTGAATTTATGCTGGGAATTCAATTACATCATGCAAAACTGTGGTTTGCGGGACAAAATCAAAACTGGCCACTGGCGGATTTTGAAGTTCACGAAATACAGGAGTCGCTTCATGACATCCTGGAATTTTGCAGAGATCGCCCGGAGATAAAATCAATCGGCATGATCGACCCGGCTATTGACAGTATAAACAATGCCATACAACAAAAAAATCCCGTGTTATTCAGGAACAGTTTTCTCCTGCTAACTAATACCTGTAACAATTGTCACAAGGCCACTGAACATGCGTTTAATGTAGTCACCGTCCCCACCAGCCTACCCGTAACAAACCAGGAATTCAAACCAGATAAATAAATACTCACTATTTCTTTATGCAATCTATAAAAAGTATTCCTGCGAAAAAACTGGTGCCGGGTATTACGGGCTACTATGCTCATGGCAAAGAGTTAACTTTCGGCTATGTGGAAATAAAAGCCGGCAGTAATTTGCCTCAGCACCATCATGTCCACGAACAGATCACTTATATTGTCGAAGGACAGCTGGACATGGTGATCGATGGGAAAGTTGTTTCTCTTACCGCAGGAATGTATTATGTAATCCCGTCTAACGTATCTCATGGAGCTTTTGCAGTAACCGATTGCAAGGCCATTGACGTATTTCACCCGGTAAGAGAAGATTATAAATAGATTGCAAATGAGAAAACTGGCTTCCATTATACTTCTTTCTATAAGTATTCCTGTTTTCGCCCAGGAAAACTATGAGATCCAGGTATATGCTTCTCCAACTATGACAAAAGGAAGTACCATCTTTGAGTTGCATAGCAATTTTACGTTTGCCGGTGAAAGGAAAGTGTTAGAAGGAGTTCGTCCTGCCTATCATTCCCTCCACGAAACAGTGGAAGTCACCCATGGCATTACTGAAAATTTTGAGTTGGGTTTTTATCTTTTCACCAATTACACTGCACAATATGGTTATAAGATAATCGGCACTCATCTCCGGCCACGGGTAAGTGCTCCTGCTGAATGGCGTTGGCCAATAGGTCTCAGCCTGTCTTTAGAATTCGGATACCAGAGCAAAGAATACTCACCTGACACCTGGAATATCGAAATAAGACCCATCATTGACAAACAACTGGCTAATTTCTATATCTCTTTTAACCCCACATTTGGGATCGGTCTAAAAGGAACAGCTTCCGGGCACACGCCAGCCTTTGAACCCAATATCAAAGCGTCCTATACCATCAACAACCTTGCTTTAGGCGTGGAATACTACGGTGACCTGGGTCAGCTCGACCGGGTGCCGGGTGTTGATCAGCAAAGTCATGCCTTGTTTGTCGTAGCCGACATTTATGCTGACCCAAGGTGGGAAATAAATGTCGGCCCCGGCTTTGGCCTTACTCCCGCCACCGACGGTTTCATTTTTAAACTGCTTATTGGTAGAAGAATTCAGTGGAAGCACACCGGCACCGCAAAAAGTTAACTGCAGGAAGGGAATTCCCCAGGGCACATACTTTGCCCGCCCTATCTCATCTTCGAATATCAATATTTCCTATATTTGGAAAAAAATTTAGGATAGCCTAAAAATTATTTTCTATATGGCTAAATTTTTTTTATTCATCCTGGCCTTTAGCTTTTGCTGTCACTGTCTTTATGCACAGGTAGAAAAAATAGACACGGATCGTCCTGACCAAACTGAATCGGCGCAAACGGTACCTAAAAATTATTTCCAGGCTGAATTTGGTTTCAATAAGGAAAATACTTTTTATGATAACTACGATCTTGTCCATCCCACCGCCTTGCTGAAATACGGGTTCAAAAGATGGGAATTGCGACTGGAAGCCACGGCCCGCAGTTCCTACCAACAACAAATACCAAATCCCAAATGGGTCAGTGGTCTTGAACCCGTCGAAATAGGTTTTAAAGCTGCCTTGTGGGAAGAAAAAAAATGGATCCCAAAAACTTCTTTCATTGCTCATTTTGGTTTGCCTGTTCTTTCATCCAAGGCATTCAAGCCGGATCATATAGCTCCTTCTTTTCGTTTTACGATGCAAAATTCATTGACGAAGAATATTGGCCTGGGTTACAACCTTGGCGCCGCATGGGATGGGTTCAGTTCAACACCCGTATGGCTGTATACATTTTCCCCGGGTTTCGAACTCGGTGAACGCTGGTACGCCTATATCGAGGCATTTGGTTTTATCATGAAAGGTGAGACAGCACAGCATAATCTTGATGGCGGCGTCGCCTACTACTTCACCAAAGATGTGAAAATAGATGTATCATCAGGCTTTGGCATCTCTAAAGCTTCACGCAAAAATTATTTTGCCCTTGGAATTTCCTTTCGTGTTAACGCGAGACCGGTTAAATGATGGATGCCAGTTGCTGGCCGCCGTCATTGTGAGGAGTGAAGCGGCGACGCAACTGGATGCTCCATACTGAAATGCCTCATTGGATCCGTCAAAGCGTAGATAAAAAAAAATAGAGGCTGAATCATTAAGAGTGTCGGGTAGAAGCAGGAAGTAGTTTCCCTCTCCTTGGGAGAGGGACGGAAGGGTGAGGCCGGAGGGTTAGGCCGCAAAAAAAAACCGCTCCCCTTCGGAAGCGGTCTCAAATGTATCTTTCAACATTTATTGATTACCAGTAGAAGCAGGCGCCGAAGCACATTGCGTGTTCTTTGAACAGGTCTTTGCCTCGTCTTTCGACCCGCAAGACTTCATGTCGCAACAACTGGAATCGCAAGTGCCGGGATTGCATTTCTGCGGATCGCAGCAGTTGTCCTTTTTGCATTCTATTTTCGCTTTTTTCTTGTCCTTCTTTTTACCACCATCTGCATAGGCAGCTGATGATGACAAAAGGGCAATAAGCATCATCCCTAAAAATATATTTTTCATTTTTTAGATTTAATTGTTATAAAATATCATTGCTCGGAGAATCAGGAATTCATTTCTGGCGGGTGCCAGCATTCCGATAACTGTTTTGAAACACGGTTATCATCAAACAATGCAATCTTCGTTTTAGGAAGTATGATCGTGGTAAACGTAATCGAAAAATAATTGTGTACATAAAAATTGCCGGCGGAACAACCCATAAATGGATTACACCGGTTAGGTCCACAATCGTTCTTTTCTTTTGCCGGCTCCTGCTTATGGCAGGTCGCTTTACAGCAGGATGAAGTTGCCCGTTTCATCTGCGCGCAGGAACCGCTAAGCCTTGTGTCCAGGCCTGCGAAAAGCGGTTGGATCAGCAACACGCCCAGTATGATGGTCAATATAAACGCCCCGGCTTTCATCATTATAAAGATAACTTAGTTATTTACTTTTCCCTAATGCATTTAAAAATGTTCTTTCAATGCTGATCAGCCAGCTTGTTTTAGCCATTCGCTGCATGGTGCCATCTAACTGGAAACGATAACCGACATTCAATTTTGTATTGCTGTTAAAGATCAATTGCAAGGCCGGCGCCATATCAATGAAATAAGCTTTCCTGTCAAGCGATTGTTGTCCCAAAAACTCCAGGTAAATGTTCAGGTTTGTTTGTTTATAGTCTGTGTAGCTCCTGGGTAATAATAGGTATCCCGCCGACAGCGAATAGTTCATGACCTGGTAGATCCGCGATGGTACATAAATTACATTCTTGCTATTCCTGGATTCGTCCAGGATCTGTGTATGACTTAGTGTAGCAGATATAGCCAGCTTATTCCAGAGCTGCGTGGCTATTATACCCGCCTGTACACCGCTTTTATCACCTCCCAGGTTTGCTTCATCCTGGTGGAAAGGGGCCCTGGAATAAGTTGCTTCGATAAAGGCAGCCATGCGGAAATGCTGATGGATCTCATCCTTCGAAAGGAACCGGTATTTGAGATACCCATAAATTGATTCCCATCCAAAATTTGCAGTATGCATATCGGCAAACGTGAGCCCGGTATGCAACATCCATTTTTTATTTAAACCAAACATGATCTCCGGCATGAGTCGGTGCATAGGAAGATTGTGCCAGGGCTGCGGTGCCATGAATTCAGACCTGACCCTGATACTGATAGACCTGGCAGGCATGTTGGATGCGGGTTCAGTAAAGACATAGAGCTCCTGCCCCTTTGCCGTTAATGCAAAAAAGAAAGAAAGCAGAACACAAAATTGTTTCATGATAGTTAGTTGATCACTCTACTAAGAGCTTCCTGATACTCTCTTCCAGTTCTTTCCCTTCAAGGTCTATGCTTACCACATCACCTTTTTTATTGATAAGGTAAGTTGTAGGTAACTGGAATATATTCCACCGGGCAGCAGTCTGCGCATCCCAGCCCCGTGGATCATTCACTTGTATCCACGTGAGCTTTTGCTTGTCTACCGCTTTTTGCCAGCTTTTCTTACTCTCATCAAGAGATACGCTGAATATTTCCAACCCCTGTGTTTTATACTTGTTGTATAATTTAACCAGGTCACGGTTCGCCAACTTACAGGGACCACACCAGCTTGCCCAGAAATCAAGTACGATCACTTTGCCTGTAAATGAAACAAGGGTAAGTGAATCGCCTTTCAGGTCAGGCAATTTGATGTGCACACGCGGGTCTGCAATATTAGGTAGTTGTTGCTTTTGTGCTTTGACGGTAAATGACAATGCTGCCGCAAGGAAAAAAAGTACCAGGGTTCGTAGTTTCATAATTATTGAATTTGTAAACAATCCCGCCAGTTCATGCGGGATTGTTTACAAGATTTAGATCGTTGCGTGAAAAATTCTCGTGCCACTTGCAACACCTGGGCAACAATTGGCAGCTTTGCCAGCCAGCAAACATTTCATCTTCGTTGATTCACTGAACTTCCTGAATTGCTTCGCCGTCAGGAAATCCTTGTCTACAATGGTGATGGTTTGCTCCCCATTCAATACCCGGTCGCTTACGCTTAGAAAATGAAAATGCCGGCCGCCAATCTCCACATGGGCATCGTTTGCAATCTTCAGTTCATTAAAATTCGCCGTCAATTTCAAACTGCCTATTCCAAACCCGGCATCTTCAACAGCCTTTCTTATCTCATCTATGTCCACATCTGCATTTTCTTTGAAGACGATATCAAAGGCCGAGTTCTTTATATCAGATTTGACCGATTGAATAAAGGGTTTTGCCTGTAAAGCTTTATTTATCGCATTGCTGCACATGGCGCATGTAAGTCCTGTTGCCTGCAGGTATGCCCTTTTGAACTGGGCATTCATGCATACAGTTACCAGGACCGCCACCATGAGCAATAATAACTTTTTCATGGTTTCCAATTTAACGTTTAAAATCAGGATTTCTTGCAACAGTCCTTCCCGTTATGCCCTGGTTTGCTACATTTCCCATCTTTGCAGCAGTCCATTTTACTATCCTCAGCGGGTTTTACACCTGCCGCACTGGCTGCTTCGGGAGACCTGTCGTACTGGCAACAGGCATGGAGCTTATTGTAAGCTGCATCGGTAGTTTTAATGTCACGGGTATCATACCCCGCGTCCGCCACACTCTGCTGGATTTTGGCAGTGTTCGTGGTAGAACTGTTGTATTTAATTGTGAGAACCTTTGAGTCTTTATTCCAGCTGGCGGTAGTAGCACCGGCTTTTTTAGCTGCTTTTTCGATATTCGACTTGCACATGTTGCAATTGCCGGAAACAGGTATCGATTCTGTTTTGGTTTGCGCGATAGAAACAGCGGCAAAAGACATGAACAATGAAAGAAGAGAAACTATTTTAAGCGTTTTCATTTTTTTTATTTTGAGATTTATTAAAGATGATTATGACAAATCAGCCAAATGCAAATTCAAATATTCAATATCACTCGGTTGACTTATTTGACCCGTTTGACTCACTGACTGTTTAAATCTCAAATCCTGAAAACGCAATTATCGAGGTAAGTGTCCTGCTTTGTCAACAAGGGCGGTGAATGATTCCGGTAATGCCTTGTTTCAAAAATATTAATAAAAGAAGCAGAGATAAAAGCTGAAGGAGTTAATGCCACTGCATCTAACGCAGGTAGTTCAAAAACAATAGTAGCAGCCGCTTTTTGATCTGCATTCATCTTGATGATCTTCACCTCGTCTTTGCAACAGCCATCGGAATCTTTGATCTTCATTCCGCATTTGCCGCAGACCTTGCTTTCAGATGCAAAAAACTCCATGGAAGTCAGGCGGTCCATGCAATAATGAAAATTAATGATCACACCGCTGGTTGCCGCGAGATAGCAGGCTAAAGCTATTGAAGTAATGATCTTTTTCATCTACTGGACAAAGATAATCGAAAGCTTAAGATTTAAAAATGGGAAAAGGTTAAAGATTCCCTGATTTACCTCATATATATAAGCCCTGAACTGCAGCCGGTTAGTTCACGAATCCCCAGTAAATACCCAGGCGAATGAGAAGCCCGGGATAAGGATAGCCGGGGGCTGCCAGGTTATTATGAGTAAAGGAAAGGCTTCCGCCGTCAAATTCAGCCGTATTTAGGTTCTCCGCCCTGACATACGCTTTAAATGCATGGATGCGGAAATGTATATAGGCAGCGATATCCGGGAGGTTGCTGATCGTTACGTCTTCCTGGTAAAAGTACTGTCCAAGCGCAGGAGAATAATTATCGGCTTTGTAAGGAGTATGATAACGTGCTTCTATTCCCATTGCGATATTGAGGTTCTTGAACCCCAGCGTGCCTTCATATGCAAACCGGTTTCGGGTAAAGATCAGTGGCAGGTTGACCGGCGCATCCCCGATAGTTTTTTGGAAGTAAACATCCGCATGCCAGTTCCAGCGCCGGCCTATCCTGAATGTTTTTTGAGCCGATACCCTCAGCACATTAAATAAAGCCCCGAACTGGTTAAGCTGGTCAAAATTTGTGATATAAGTATAGTTAGTAAGTAAATAGTAATCGCCGGATAGTCTAAACCGAAATGAAGATTGATACAACGAAGCAAACAGGTGGGTTGTATTTTCATTTTTAAACCCGGTGGACGAAGGAACAAGGTAGAAACTGCTATTGGGATTAAAGATGTACGAGGGCGTACGGCTGACATTCTCAAAACCGATGAGAACATAACCCGGGACCTTTCCGCCAGTAGCCCGTTGCAGGCTTGCATAAGCGGAATAATCCCCAAAATTCAATCCAGCGAAATACAGTTTACCCAATGCCTCGATATCCCATTTTTGATTTTTTGTTTTATTCCTGTACTCTGCATGGCCATAAACATTATAATACCCTTTTTTTATCGGCAGTTGTTGCTGGAGATTTTGAAGAGCAGCTCCGAGCTTAATGAATTGCTGCAGGTTCTTTGCATCAGGAAACTGGTAAATTGAAAAATCATTGATGAATTCTTTGAACTGATCTTTCAGGTATAATGTGTCAAATACTGAAGTCGTTGAACCCAGGGTGAGTCCATAATTGTTTTTATAATATGCCGAATCTCCAACATAATCTTTGTATTCATATTTATAGCTGCCATATTGGAAGCTGTGTTCAAACCGGACCCGGGGAAAGAAAAGAGGAACGACAGTGGAGTCTGTAACAAGAGAATCTTTTTTACCGAGATCGTATTGTTGTTTTAGCTGTATTGTTAGTTCATTATATCGGTTGCCTGTGCCAACATTGGTGTCAAAAAAATTCCTGCTGGCGTCTGGTTCGCCACCTACTTTGGTTGGGATCAGGTACCGGTCTTTAAAATCGGGATCGTTGAGATAGTCCTCGTCATCACGTATACCACCATTTTCGCCTGATTGTAACTTATTTCCAACAAACACGACATAATTCTTATAGCGGCGATTAATGGATTCGTAAAAAGAAGTGATGAGGTAATTATTGTGATTCGTCTTTTGATTATTAAAAAATCCAGGGGCATTGAGCAGCCTGTATTGCAATAAAAAATTCCAGTTCGGCTTGATATTCTGCGTATGCAGCAGCTCGATATCCTGTTCGGACTTGCTGGCCAGCTGATAGCTTAATTCTGAATAAGGTCTTGTAGTATTAAAGAATCTTGCTTTTTCCAGGGTCCACTTATAAACATCAAAAGAATGGAAACCCGGGTCCCATCCAGGCCTCATGATTGGCGAAAATAATATTGACCTCGAAGCAGTGCCCGTATTGCCCAGGAAAACATTTGTTGCCGGGATCGGGAACCTCGTCGTAAAATCTGTAATCGTTGAATCCAATGAATAATACCGGGTAGAATCCGAATACCGAAAACGGACGGTAATAGAATCTTCGTTGTGATTACGGCGTTGCAGGCTATCGCCTCCTGACCCTGAAGAACGCATATTGCTGCCAAGCTGTTTAACCCTGTCCATACCCCGTGTGATCCCCCCCTGCGTAAAGGCACTGGATGAAAAAATAAAAAAACAAATTACCAGGTATGTAAGTTTGTTGACCAGATGAGAGAGGTTTAAGGGTTTAAGAGGTTCAAAAAGTTTAAAAGGTTATACCCTGCTTACTGGTTTGTTTTATTACCGGGCGGCAGAACTCCCGGCGCAAATTACTATTGCAAAGGTACAATGGAGGCTTAAAATTGTTAAATAGCTGCTATCAGCTCTTTAAAAATAGTCGCGAGCCTGGGTTCAGCATGCCTGGCCGCTTCAAGTACTTCTTCATGTGTGATGATGGAATGATCTTCACGGATACCAATGTCCGTGACCACACTCATGGCAAATACATCGAGACCCATGTGATTGGCAACGATGGCTTCCTGCACCGTGCTCATACCTACCACATCAGCGCCCAGTGTGAGCAACGCTTTGTATTCAGCCCTGGTTTCAAATGTGGGCCCGGTAACTGCCACATACACTCCTTCCCTGACAGCATAGTTATTTGCCAGTGCAATGTCTTTTGCTTTTTGAATAAGTTTTTGCTTATATGGCTCACTCATGTCGGGGAAACGGGGTCCCAGTTCATCAACATTTTTACCGATCAATGGATTGGGTGTAAAAAGCCCGATATGATCGTTAATGATCATCAGGTCGCCCACCTTGTATTCAGGATTCACACTACCGGCCGCATTGGACAGAAGGAGGGTTTCTATACCCAGTAATTTCATCACGCGGATGGGAAAAATAACATCCCGGATATCGTATCCTTCATAAAAATGAAACCGGCCTGCCATAGCCACTACCCTTTTGCCGCCAAGCTTGCCAAAGATCATTTTACTTTTATGGCCTTCAACTGTAGAAATGGGAAAGTGAGGGATCTTTTCGTATGCTATTTCCTTTTCGATTTCTATCTCCCCGGTGAAATTGCTTAAGCCGCTGCCCAGCACTACCCCCACCTGTGGCGTATGCTTGTTTTGTTTCTGCAAAAATTTTACCGCCTGGTTCAGTTCCTTTAATACTTTCTTGCTGCTCATATCATTTGAAATAAGGGGGGAAAATACTGAAATTTCAGACGTCGGCTGTCAGTTGCCAGTGCGAGGCCTCGTCCTCAAGATAGCTTGCAACAGGCACTGATCAATAACTGTAACGATAAAAATCACAAACCTCTTCGTCGCAAAGCAATTTCTGCAAAACCGGGTCTTTTAAAACATCGATATAATCCATCCATTTGTTCTCCACTTTTATTTTGCGATACACCAGCCGAATTCCCTGGCTGTAATCCACCCACCAGTAAATATGCCCGGTATAAAGAGGCTGGATCGGTTGGCCATCCAGCTTATGCCAACCATAGATAGCGACACGATCGGGCTTTGGATCCCTTGTAATTTTCCCACTGATGACCACATCTTTTTGAATACCGGCGATCAATCCTTTTCTTCCCTTTCTTTGGCCTTCCACGATCAGGTGATGGTGCCACATGATTGGTGTACTATCCCGGAACGCATATAAAGGAACCGGTTCCAGTTTCAGTTTGGCTGCGGTATAAATATCATCTACCATTTTCTTCGTTGGTAAAAAACAATCGAAACTATCTGCTACCTGTTGTGCTGCATTTGGCGTTATATTGATCCTGGCCCAATCGTCATCGGTACCAATACTAAGATAATCGGGCGCGACATAATAAATCGCCTTTATGGTTTTACCGGTCACGGAATCAACCATCGATACATGGACCGGGACAAATCTTTTTAAAAACCCGGGTACATTGCCAGCCAGTATTTCTTTCAGCGCAAACGAATCCCGTTCTTTCCATTTCATGGCAAACGCCTGGTGGTAAAATTCGTTGCCGGTGAGAGAGGATGTTCTCGGCGGGAAAGGCATCTTCCTGGTGACAGAGCAGGCAGAAAAAAATACAATTCCAACCAACAGGCATACCAATTTCATTTGCCCAAGTTATGATGTTTCTTACTAAATTAGCCTTTCATGAAAGCTCTCTTATACTTCTGCCTGCTGTTGACATTTATGGTCATTGGTTGTAATACCCAGCCAAAGTCCAAACAAACTTTACAGGAAAAGCAAAAGGAGCTGGATGCAGGAAAGCTTGATGAAAAAAATATTTATACAGCTGAGGAGATTGGATGGACCGCAGCATTGCCACGAGATTGGAAGGTGATGACAAAAAGGGAAAATTACCTCCTCAATCAAAAAACAAAAAATGTTTTTAGAGATGATTTAGGAACCGATCTAAGCGATTCCGGTCTGGTCAATCTCATCTGCATTGAAAAAGATCAGTTCAACTTGTTTGTTTCAACCATACAGCCATTTAAAGAATTAACGGAAGGTGACTATGACCAGCATGTCATGGCAATTCAAAACATGATGCTGGAATTCTATAAGGCAAAAGGAGTCCCGGAAGAACATGAACTGGGTGCGGTCAGGATAGATGGTGTTATGTTCGACCGCTTCTGTACAAAGCTTTATACCGTAGATAAAAAAAAGATCATTCTTGAACAAAAATTGTTCAGCGCCCTCATCAACGGCTACGTCTTTAGTATGAGCATGAACTTCAACAATAGTGACGACGAAGAAGCCTTGATGCATTTGGTGATGAACTCAAGATTTTATCAAAAAAAATAATCCCCTGCATTTTGCCGCAACAAAACCAGGAACTCCGGCCTATATACTATTCACTATTAGCCTTATCTTCGCCGCAAAATTTTATAGTCGTATGAATCTCCATGAATATCAGTCCAAGGAATTGCTAAAGAAATACAATGTGCCCGTACAGGAAGGTTTTGCCTGTGGCACAGTTCATGAAGCCGAAGAAGCATATCGCCAGATCAAAACGTTGTATGGAAGCAATTTCGCTGTAGTGAAAGCCCAGATCCATGCAGGTGGTCGCGGAAAAGGAACAGTAAAGGAAACCGGTATCAATGGAGTGAAAGTTGGAAAAAGCCTTGATGACATTATTGATATCGCAAAAAAGATCCTTGGCAACACATTGGTGACAATCCAGACAGGACCGGCAGGTAAAGTGGTGCATAAGATACTTGTGGCGCAGGACATGTATTATGATGGCCCCTCTCCGCGCAAAGAATTTTATTTGTCGATACTGTTAGACCGCAGCAGGGGACAAAACGTGATCATGTATAGCACAGAAGGCGGCATGAACATCGAAGATGTCGCTCACAATACTCCGGAAAAAATTTTTAAAGAATGGGTGCACCCTTCCGGTGGTTTGCAGGCATTCCAGGCCCGTAAGATCGCATTCAACCTTGGATTGACAGGAGAAGCATTTAAGAATTGTGCAAGGTTTGTCACCAACCTGTACAATGCCTACCAGGGGCTGGACTGCTCCATGCTGGAGATTAATCCCCTGTTCAAAGCCGCTGATGACAAGATCATCGCTGTGGATTGCAAGATGAACCTTGACGATAATGCATTGGTACGCCATGCTGATCTTGCTTCCATGAGAGATACTTCCGAAGAAGATCCTACCGAAGTGGAAGCAGGAAAATACAACCTGAACTTTGTGAAACTGGATGGCAATGTAGGTTGCATGGTAAATGGTGCCGGGCTTGCCATGGCCACAATGGATATGATCAAACTGAGTGGTGGAGAGCCCGCTAATTTTCTGGACGTGGGAGGTACTGCTAATGCGCAAACTGTTGAAGCCGGTTTTAAGATCATATTAAAAGATCCAAATGTAAAAGCGATCCTCATAAATATTTTTGGTGGGATTGTTCGTTGCGATCGTGTAGCCCAGGGTGTTATTGATGCTTATAATAATCTTGGCAATATCAGGATCCCGATCATTGTTCGCCTGCAGGGAACCAACGCCGAAGAAGCCAAGAAACTAATCGACGAAAGCGGGTTGAAAGTACAAAGCGCAATCCTTCTGAGTGAAGCAGCGGAGCTGGTAAAGAGAGCTGTCGCTTGAAAGACATACGAAAAAGAATCCCGGTTAAAGCCGGGATTTTTTTATGCCCATACCATCGCTGATTTGGCACGAAAACGATTGACAAAACACTGTTATTTCCTTTAATACCCGGTGGCATTATAATTGTGCGACATATCCACAATTATTGCAGTAACACAGCAATTATGTTTTAAATAATAGCTTATGTGGGTTATTGCTCATAAACAATGTGTATTATTTGCCTCATTGATTTTCACCCTGACTATTGCATGCAACACCAGCGATTCCACAAAAGAAAATGAGCTAAAAATGGATTCTATGAACACGAATACGATCTCTGCTACTGCGCAGGAGGTTAAAGGTCCTGCGGGGCATTTGTATGTGGATGATGGCGGTAGGGGTAGCAAACTGCCCATTTTATTCGTCCATTCATTTGGAGGGAACACACAACATTGGCAAAATCAACTGGAGTATTACAGGAAGAACCGGAGAGCAATTGCTTTCGATCTTAGGGGTCACGGCAGATCAGCGGCGCCAGAGAATAATAATTATTCCGTCGAAGCGCTGGCAAAGGATATCGCTACAGTTGTTGACAGCCTCAACCTTGACAGGTTTATATTGGTAGGACATAGCATGGGAGGTTCTGCTGCCATTGCTTATGCGGGCAAGCACCCTGAGAAGGTTGCGGGGCTCGTGATCACCGGTACCCCGGGCAAATCACCAGCATCTGTATCTAAACCTATCATTAGCTCGCTTGAATCGGAAAAATATGATGCGGTAATGTCACAATACATGGATCAACTGTTAAAAGATGCAAAACCGGAAACGGATAAACTCGAAAGAGAAGGTATGAACCATGTATCCAAAGAAGCTTCAATCAGCATTATCAAATCTGTCTTCAATTATAATCCGGTGCCTGATCTCCACCGGTACCCGGGACCGGAATTGATAATTTCAAGGTCAGGCGACGAGCAACCAAATTCACTTCATAGTGAATTTCCCACTATACCTTACAGGACGGTGGAAGGAACCAGTCACTGGATACAACTCGATAAGCCGGCTGAGTTCAATCGCCTGCTGGATGAATTCCTTCGCAGGGTAGAAAAAAGATAGTTTGATGTAAGTCAGTCCGGGCTCCAGACAATGTCTCGTTTGAAATTAATCTCATCCCGCCATTAGGCGGGACAAAGCCGCAAGCAGGTAGGAGTCTAATGAGATAGTGGCGTCGTCGCGTCACGCATCAAGTCAAAGTGAGACACTTCCGGGCTTCAAGAGCAGGTATGTAATTATTCATTTCGCTGCATCTTCCCATAAACAAATAAATATGAGAAGATGTATACCTGTCCTGCTGGCATGTTTACTATCGCTATGCAGCTTTTCCCAAAAAGACAATCAACAGGTTTCCAGCAAAATTGAAAAAGTGACTGTGTTCATGCAGGGAGCACAGGTGGAACGAACTGCGCAACAATCTTTACGTGCGGGAAAATACAATGTCGTCTTCGATGAAATTTCACCGAGGATAGATAAACAAAGCATCCAGCTAAAGGCGGAAGGAAAACTAACGGTGCTCTCGGTCACTCACCAGGTGAATTTTTTGAAAGAACAGCAAGTACAGGATGAAATCAAGCAACTGGAAGGCCAAAAAGAACAATGGCTGGATAAGATCACCATGGAGAAAAACATGCGAAATGTATATAGCCAGGAAGAAAAAATGATCCTCGCCAATCAAAGTATAAAAGGTGATGCTACGTTAAAAGCAGCCGAACTAAGGGAGGCAGCCGATTTCCAACGGCAGCGTCTTACAGAAATTTACCAGAAGCTGCAGGAGAATGACCGCAACCTGAAAAAAATGGAAATCGAATTGCAAAAGATCAATAGACAATTGAATGAGCTGAACCAGAAAAAAGATCTTTCCACGAGTGAAGTGATCGTGGCAGTGGATGTGAAAGAAGTTACTAATGCAAATTTTCGTCTCACTTACCTCGTGAGACAATCATACTGGTTCCCCACTTATGATATCCGGGTGCAGGACATCACCAAACCGATCAACCTGCAGATGAAGGCGAATATTAATCAACAGTCGGGTGAGGACTGGAAAGATGTAAAACTTTTTCTTTCTACCGGCAATCCCAATGAAAATGGTACTAAACCTACGTTGGTGCCCTGGTATCTCAGGTACTATTATCCATCGGTTGCCAAACCGTTAGTTATCCGCGGTAATAGCGGTCTTACCGGCAGTGTAAACGCTATTGGTGTGAATTCGGTTTCAGGAACGGTAAGAGATGAACAGGGACAACCACTACCAGGAACAACCGTAAATGTCAAAGGAACATCTTTTGGCACTACTACCGATGCCAATGGAAATTTCACTCTCCAGACGCTGGGAAATGCCACTACTCTCGTAATATCCTATGTGGGTTATAACGTGCAGGAAATATCGGCATCACCAGGTAGCTATGCCAATATTGCATTGAAAGCATCTGCTAACAAACTTGAAGAAGTAGTAGTTACCGGTTACGGTACATCCCTGGATCAGGATAGGTTTTATGATAACAAAAATTATAAAAAGCAAAGGGAGGAAACATCGATAAACACAACTACGTCGTATCAACCCACAACCACCATTTTTGAAATAGAAAATCCTTATTCTGTTCCCAATGACGGAAAGCTGTATACCGTTGACATCAATAACTATGAGCTGAACGCACTTTATGAATATTACAGCGTGCCGAAACTGGATGCCAATGCGTTTCTTACAGCCAAGGTGCTGGACTGGCAGGAATTGAACCTGCTCCCGGGTGAAGCCAACCTGTTCTTCGAAGGAACCTTCCTCGGTAATTCGTTACTGGATGTGGTGAATGCTGGCGATACACTGAACCTCTCGCTGGGAAAAGATAAAGGGGTCATTGTAAAAAGAACATTAATGAAGGAGTATAGCTCGAAAAAATTCCTCGGAAGTAATAAAACAGATAGCCGTCAATACGAAATTACTGTGAGGAATAACAAGCAACAGCCGATAAAAATAGTCGTCGAAGATCAATTCCCGGTTTCAACCAATAAAGATATCGAGGTAGATAAGCTGTCTTACGATAACGCCAAGCTGGACGATGACACAAAAAGAATTACCTGGAGTCTTTCAGTAGATAGCAAGAAAGAGAATAAGCTACAGATGGGATATGCGGTAAAATACCCCAAGGACAAGATCCTTCAGCTGGAATAATTGATAAAATAGCTGTTCTTTTTTTTGAACGGGACCAGGATCACATGATGAATTTCTATTTTTACATCATGGATTCGAACATAACTATCAGGAATATTCAACAGGCAGACAATCCTTTTCTTGCAAAAATTGTAAAGAATACCTTGGCAGAATTTGGCGCCAATCATCCCAACACGGTCTATTATGATCCTACGACCGATGCGTTATATGAACTTTTTCAAAAAAACGGCGCTGGCTATTTTGTAGCAGAGGTAAATGGCGAAGTCGTTGGTGGCGGAGGTGTTTATCCTACAAACGGATTGCCCGAAGATACTTGTGAGTTGGTCAAGATGTACCTGTTGCCGCAGGCGCGGGGGCTGGGACTGGGCAGGGTCCTGATCGAAAAAAGCCTGGCATTTGCAAAAGAGACGGGTTATAAAAAAGTTTATCTCGAGAGCATGCCAGAATTAAAACAGGCACTGAAAGTCTATGCCAAATTCGGCTTTGAATATTTAAAAGGACCGATGGGTAATAGCGGGCATACCGGATGCAGCTTATGGATGATTAAAGAACTATGAGTTGTGAATTATGAATTATAAATGAGGAAAGACCCCAATGAATTGTGAGTTTAGTGGGACAATCCAGAACTTGCGATTTACAACTTACTACTTAAAACTCACGACTTACCATTCACCATTTCTACTTCGTAGACGGGACTAAACAGGTAGACCTTCCCCGTGCTGACTTCCTTGCACTGAAATCGTTTTCTCAGTTTTTTTCCTTTTTGAAATACACGGCCGTCACCGGTACGGAAGATTGCATTCGCCGCGAGATCTTCAACCAATTGAAGGTGCGTGGCATTGGTATCGTATCTCCGAAGTACTCTCAACAGGCCCTCTTCGGCACAACTGCTTGCAGCGGGATTTTGAAGGGATAACAGCAACTCTTTTTCAATATCCGGCGGAAAAGTATGATGTTTTAGAAACTGGTCAAGCAATTGTGAATAGATCGCTTTCCATTCCCGTCCATGCGCCATTACTTTGTTGGCAAATCGTTCAAAGGTCAGCAGGTGAGCCAGTTCGTGCAATAATGTGATCAGGAACGAATATTTATTCAGGTTGCCATTTACACTTATTCGATGGTTGTCGTGGTGAGTGCGATGGCGATAATCACCTAGAACACTTTTTCGCTCTTTAGCCACAGTAAGATGGACTTTATATTGCCGCAGGTAATTTAAAACGGGTTCATAGGTGCCACTTGGCAGGTAATCTTGTAATAACGAAATGTCAACTTCCTGCTTAGGCATTCTTTTTCTTCCTGAGTAATTTGGTGAGGGTTGAAACTTCAATCGCTGTGTACACGATATACAGGATCATGCAAAAAACCAATCCGGGTTTATTGATGTCGGGCCGGGCTATCATAAAATAGGCGAATGCACCTGCCGCACACACAAACAGCTTGATCATAAAACTACTGTACATAGCCCGGACAAAAACATTTGGATTGTCAGACTTTAATGAATTGCGGGTTATCAAAAAAGCAGCAAGGCTTACAAGAAAGAGGATAAGATTACCTATGATCGCCACATCCTGGTCAATTCCCCACCGGCTCAGTATATTTTTCCCGGCAACAAGAAGACCATTCATCAGAACAAAAACAAGGATCATCGTGCGGAGAGGGTTACTTCGGTTCATCGTTTTTTCGTTTGCTTGTTTCCTTTACCAGCTTGTAAAAAATTCCAATCAGGATGAGCAAAGGTAAGGCAACACTAAACAATGGTAAAGTATGTAACCAATAGTCGAGCTTCAGACCGGCGAACACACCGGCCCCTATTGCGACCAAAAACTGGGCGCCGAGTCCTGCATAGCGAAGTGAGCTTGAATTACTATCCGTTGGCGACTGCCTGGGTTTGTCCATTCTTATTCATTTCCACAATAGTCGTGCCTTCCCCGGAATTGGCAGCTGTGCCCATATGACATTGACCATTGAAGATAGCAGTATGCTCAACCTGGAGTTTGCCTGCGTATACGTTTCCTTTGACTACGCATTCACCGCGTAATTGCAGCAGGTCTTTTGTCTTGATATTGCCAGTCACCTTACCAACGATATCAGCCTGGTTGCCGCTGATGTTTCCTTCAACTGATCCGTTAGCTCCGATGACTATTTTAGCCGCGCTGTTGACATTACCGATGATGGTTCCATCAATTCGAAGATCGCTGTTACTGCTAATATCACCTTTGAGAGTAGTACCGGCGCTTACCAATGTGGCGCCGCCGTTGCCGTTAGAAGTTTTTTCGGGTTGCATGTCGGTTTTTTTTGAGTTAAACATAGGTTGTGATTTATAAATTTATTGTCAGCCGGAATGGTTCCGGGTAAAATAGAAAAAAAATTGATCTTTCCCTATTAATTCGTCTCTTTCTTTTAACGGACCTCAATCATCGGATAGATCTTCTTTCGGCGTCTGCAAACGGGCAGTATCCAGCGTTGCAGGGGTTTGCCCACTCAATACGAGTTTTAGATTGTCGATATAATCTGCCTGGTGCTTTACCGCGTTTTCCAGGGAGTCAGCCTTGTACTTCACCTGCTGGTATTCACGGCCAACTTTGAGATCATCATACCCGGGGATATAATATTTCAGGGGGGTAAAAATCATCAGCCCCACGGTCAGGCCGATCAGCAACACAAAAACTGTGCAAAAAGCAACATATACGCTCAACCTGGACAATTTAAAGGTCACAACTTCTTCGTACGTATCATCGTTCATTACTACCAGACGGTAGCGGTTTCTCAGCCGTTTTAATGTGGAGCCGGCATCCAGTTTTGCCATATTTGAATTTTAATGCTTTAAAGGTAAGAATGCCACCCGATAAAAGGATATGTTTTTCCTTCATCAATCAACGAATCCGTTCGAAAAAAATTGGGCTACTTTTATACTAAATCTTTTGAATTTCAGTTATTAAGGGTTTAGTTTGCGACGGAAAATGCGTTTTACCAGAAACATAATCTTTGCTGCTGCTTTGCTTATTAGTTTTTGCCAAATGACTGCCGATGCTTATGGGCAGTTGGGTATTTCTTATCAATTAAAAAAACCCCCGGAATTTGATAACCGGACCCTTCGCTCTGAAAAATCAGATAAGGGTAAATTCGGATTCCCCAAGCGCTTTATCCAGAACACCGTTACACATTATAACTATGTTTATAATGCCAACAATAAGCTGAACGAGATACTCGGCAGGGCCAAGCTGGCTTTTAAAGATGATTATTCACAGCTGCTTCCTTTTTACAACTACAGCCTTGATGTAACCGCCGTCGATACCACCCAACTGGACTCCATAAGTTATAAATCCCAGACAGGCCTGGCGCTCCATGATCTTCGCAATGACTGGGCCGATAACCTTTACCTGCTATGGGGTATAACTTATTACCTGAAAAAAGACTTCGATTCAGCGTTCATGATGTTCCAGTTCATCAATTACGCTTTTGCCAAAAAAGAAAAAGATGGGTACTACAAGAATATTGGTAGCAAGCAGGACGGGAATAACGCATTCACCATTGCCACAAAAGAAAATAACAGTCTGCCCAGCCAGGTTTTTTCGACGCCGCCCAGCCGCAACGAAGCATTTATCTGGCAAATAAGAAATTTCCTTGCCCAGGATCTCTATACGGAAGCGGCCAGCCTTATTATTATTCTGAGAAATGACCCTGTATTTCCATCACGTCTCAAAAATGACCTGGAAGAAGTTCAGGCTTACTGGTTTTATAAACAGAAGATGTGGGACAGTTCCGCTGCACACCTGGCCAACGCCCTAAGCAATGCGACCAACAAGCAGGAACAGGCAAGGTGGGAATACCTGCTTGCCCAGCTTTATGAAATGAGCGGGCAGTACAAACAGGCCGAAACCTATTATTCAAAAGCGATCGGGCATACCACGGATCCTATTCTCGATATCTATGCCCGTCTCTATATGATCCGGGTAAACAAAGATGGTGACGAGAATTATGCTGACAGGAATATTGCCATGTTGCTCAAGATGGCAAAAAGAGATAAATACCAGGATTACCGCGACATCATCTATTATATGGCAGCGCAAATGGAACTGGAGCGAAAAAATACTGACAAAGCGCTGGCGCTACTGGAAAAAAGCACCAAATACAGCTCCAATGACCCGGACTTACGCAATAAGACCTTTCTGCAATTGGCTGAATTATCATTTGCAAAACGTCTGTACCGCAAGGCTTATAATTTCTACGATAGTCTCAAGATGGACGATCCTTTTTTAAAGGACCCGGATGCTATACTGGCCCGCAAAGCGGTACTGGGCGAGATCGCCAACAGTATCGAGATCATCGAAAGACAGGATAGCCTGCAACGTGTCGCCAATATGCCGGAAGAGGAAAGAAAGGATTTTGTAAAAAAGATCTTAAGGCAAATTCGTAGCGAACAGGGGTATAAAGACAATGGCGCTGCAACAACCCCCTTTAATTCACAAGAGCCCCCTCCCCTGTTTAATACCACAGCCACTAAAGGCGAATGGTATTTTTATAATAAAGCCAACAGGCAAAGAGGCGCTGCGGAGTTCAAGGCAAAATGGGGCAACCGGCCCAACCAGGATAACTGGCGACGAAATGCTGCTATTTCCAATATAATTCGAAACAACGCCGCAAACGATCCGATAGTGAACTACAAGAGTAATCAACCGTCATATGAACCAACAGAAATCACATTTGATGGTTTGTATGATAAATTGCCCCTGACACCTGAACTGCTCCAAAAATCCAATGATTCTATCCAGCACGCAATGTTCATTCTGGGTTTGGATTATATCCAAAAACTCGAGGACTGCCCGATCGGCACTGAAACTCTTGAAGCCGTGCGCCAAAGATTTCCAGCTCATCCAAAGATGGATGAAGTGCTTTTCAATCTTTATTATTGCTACAACAAGAATGGTGAAACAGCAAAGGCTGAAGCGATAAAGAAATTGATGAATGAAAAATATTCCAGCAGCAATCTCACTACGATCGTCACAACAGGAAAGAATCCCGCGACCACTACCAACACACAGGCAACAAAAATGTATGAGGGGATCTATGACCTGTTCATAGAAGGAAAATTCGATGAGGCCATCGCGCAGAAGAAAATCGCAGATAGTATATACAGCAACAGTTTCTGGACGCCGCAATTATTATACATCGAGGCAGTATATTATATCAGGCAGCGGCAGGATAGTGCCGCCAGGACAGCATTAAATAATATCATAAGCAGGTTCCCCCAATCCCAACTGGCAGCAAAGGCAACGACGATGAAGGATGTGTTGAGCCGCCGTAGCCAGATTGAACAGGAGCTCAATAATCTTGTGATCAACAGGCCGGCACCGGATACGGCAAAAAAAGCGCCTGCATCTTTTGCCAATACAACCCTACCGCCAGTAAGGAAGGATAGCGCGGGAACAAAGCAGGTCATTCAGCAACCGCCACTCGCTATTAACGACAGATCTACGATCGATACCAGTGCAAAGAAGCTGCTGGCCACAACACCGGCGGTCGTTGCAAAGAATTACAGCTCGTCGCCTACCGCGCCGCATTACGTGGTGGTTGTACTGAACAAGGTTGATCCTGTCTTTGTAAATGAAGCAAAGAATGCTTTTGCGGGGTACAACCGGGACACCTATTACAACAAACAAATGAACACCGAACTCGTAGATGTGGATACCGACAATCGGCTACTGCTTATCAGTCCGTTTAAAGATGCGCAGGAAGCAATAGCTTATGTGGACAGAACAAGACCGCTCACCGCCTCCCAAATCGTCCCGTGGCTGAAAGGTGGAAAATACTTTTATTCGATCATTACCCAGGAAAACCTGGAGGTATTGAAGAATAGTAAAGACCTGGACAAATACAAGCAATTCCTGGATAAAAATTTCCCGGGCAAGTTCTAAGCTGCTGATTTTCCCTCTTCCTCCTGAGTAAAATTTCTTAATGTGAACGAGATTAGGAAAAAATTAATTCAAAGCGTTATATGTCGGTAAGCGTTTTGCTTAATTTCGGGAGCGCTAACAGATAGCTGATCATCGTTGTAAAACTCCAAACAGGTTGCTATGGCATTTAATATCTTTTCAAGGAAAAACACACCATCCAATAAGTCTGCCTCGAACTCCAACGTAAAAAGGTCGGTACGGATCTTCTGGCGGATCTTCCTTTTCGGATTTGGCGCCTTCATACTATTGATCGCACTTGCCAATTTCGGTGTCTTTGGCAAAATGCCCACCATGGAGGAACTGGAAAATCCCAGCATCCAGCAGGCATCCGAGGTATATGCAGCCGATGGAACATTGATGGGAAAATATTATTTGCCCAATGGCAACCGCAGCATGGTCAAGTACAGGGACATCTCAAAAAATGTGATCGATGCGCTGGTGGCGACAGAGGATAAGCGATTTTATGAGCACTCGGGTATCGATATGAGAGGCACCATGCGTGCTATCTTTCTTCTCGGGAGCAAAGGAGGCGGCAGCACTATTACCCAACAGTTGGCCCTTGCCTTGTTTAATCAACGGGCTTCCAATAAAGCGATACGGGCAATTCAAAAATTAAAGGAATGGATTATTTCAATAAAGCTTGAGCGCAATTTCACCAAGCAGGAAATTATAGCGCTATACCTGAATGCCGTTCCTTTTTCGGAAAACGTATTCGGCATTCGCAATGCATCCCGCACTTTTTTCCAGAAAGAACCCGACAGGCTTAACGTTGAAGAGGCCGCTTTATTAGTTGGTATGATCAACGGACCGGGTTTGTACAATCCACGCCGCAATCCTAAAGGATCATTGGATCGCCGCAATCTCGTTATTACCCGCATGGAGGAAAATGGCAGCATCACTGCGGTGGAAGCGAAAAGACTGAAGGCATTGCCGATTAAGCTCAACTATAAAAAAATGGATGAGAACACTGGCTATGCGCCTTATTTCCGGGAAGTGCTAAAGGACGAAATAAGAGACGCATTAAAAGATGTGGAAAAACCGAACGGCGACTCTTATGATATTTATGAAGACGGATTGAAAATATATACTACGATCAATCCCCGGATGCAGGAGTATGCAGAAGAAGCAGTGACCTTTCAATTGCCAGTACTGCAAAAAGCGTTGAACTCTCAATCCAAAATAAAGAATGGAACGATCTGGAAAGAACACCCCGAGGTGTTGGAAAAAGCGATGAAAGAAAGCGAGCGCTGGAGAAATCTGGCGGAGGAAGGACTAAGTGACAAGGAGATCAAAGCAACTTTCCAGCAAAAAGTACCTATGAAAATATTTGCATGGAATACTAAGAGGGAAAAGGATACAATGATGACTCCCTTTGATTCCATAAAGTATCATCGGCAGCTATTGCAAAGCGCTTTTATGGTCATGGACCCGGTAACCGGTGAGGTGAGAGCCTGGGTCGGCGGTATCAGTTTCAAAACTTTTAAGTACGATCATGCCAACCTGAAAACAAAAAGACAGGTGGGATCCAGCATAAAACCTTTGTTGTACACACAAGCCGTCGAAGAACGGGGTTTCTCTGCAGAAACCGAAGTGTTGGACGTACAACAATCATTCGGGAAAAATCAGTTGGTGCCTAACACTTCCAAGAGTTGTAGCGGTAAAACGATGACTATGGCTTCGGCATTGACCTGGTCAAAGAACTGTGCCACTGCATTTATCATGAAACAGGTGGGTCCGCAAGAATTTGCCAATTTTCTTGGCAAATTGAACATCCCGACTAAAATAGAGCCCTATCCTTCCATTGCCCTGGGTTCCTGCGACCTTTCCTTATTTGAAATGATGTGGGGCTATAGCATTTTCGCTGGGCACGGCTTTTCCACCAAGCCCTATTTTATCAGTCGTATAGAAGACAGGAACGGAAACGTGATCAAACGCTTTGACTATAGCAGCAACCGTAAAGAAGTGGTGAGCGAATTGACAGCCTATAAAATGGCAATGATGATGGAAGGACCGGTCACGAAAGGTACAGCTGCAGGCCTGATGTACAGGCTTGGCGCTGCTGAGATGGGTGGTAAAACAGGGACCACTAACTCCAACGCTGATTTCTGGTTCATGGGTTATACACCGCAATTGCTAGCAGGAACATGGGTTGGTTGCGACGACCGCTTTATTACTCTTGAAAGCAATGCATACTTCGGCGGTTCGGTAGCAAGACCGATCTGGGAAGAATTCTTTAAAAAAGTATATGCCGACAAGACATTAGGTATAACCAAGGATGCGAAGTTTGCGAAGCCGGCAGAAATGGAAAGCCAGATCGGCGCTGACTATGCGCTTCCTTTTATAGATTCTTTACCCCCGGGTGGCCAGGGCGAAGACCAGGGCGTGGGCAACGAACAGGACTATAATATCAGTCATGACTATATAGGACCCGAATCAAAACCTTTGCCCAAGGATGAGGATAACAGGGTTCCCAGAAAAGACAGCACAGATAAATCAATGATCAAAAGGGACGATAAACCGATTGGTGCACCTTCTGAAGAGCCCAAAAAGAAGAAAGGCTTTTTACGCCGTTTATTCGGGAAGAAAGAGAAAGAAGGTGAATAATTGTGCTGCAGGTAAAACCAACTCATTAGTTTAAACGCAAGCCAGTTGTTCCTTTTAAAAATATCATCATTCTTTCCACCTTACGGTCAAAGAGATTGCCGGTAAGGCCTCAATCCCTTACCTTTGCACCATTTTCACACCCCTTGATTTACAGATCAATACTGTTTACCTTATTCACTGTACCAGTGCGGGTATTTTCTGTGATCATGGTACTAAAACCCAGAAAGAATGGCGGACATTTTTGAGCGTCTACTAAAACATTACGGCCCCATAGGACAACATCGTGAACGGGCCCATGGCTATTTTACTTTTCCCAAACTGGAAGGTGATATCAATGGCAAAATGAAGTTCCGCGGAAAAGAAATGATCGTATGGAGCCTGAACAATTATCTTGGGCTGGCCAATCATCCCGAAGTGAGAAAAACAGATGCCGAAGCGGCAGCGAAATTCGGCCTGGCTTTACCTATGGGCGCCAGGATGATGAGCGGCAACAGTAACTACCACGAACAACTGGAAGCAGAGCTGGCTGCCTTTGAGCAAAAAGAAGATGCGATCCTTCTCAATTATGGATACCAGGGTATGGTTAGTTTGATTGACGTTCTTTGCGGCAGGCATGATGTGATCGTTTATGACGCGGAAAGCCATGCCTGCATAATCGATGGGCTGCGGCTTCACCCGGGACATCGCTACGTGTACAAGCACAACGAAATTGACGACCTCGAAAAGCAACTACAACGTGCAACAGCTTTAATTGAAAAACAAAATACGGGAGGGATTTTGGTTATCACTGAAGGCGTTTTTGGCATGGCAGGTGACCAGGGAAAATTAAAAGAGATCGCTGCATTCAAAGATAAATATGAATTCAGGTTGCTGGTAGATGATGCACATGGTTTCGGAACGCTCGGAAAAACCGGGGCCGGGGCCGGAGAAGAACAAGGCTGCCAGGACCGGATCGATCTTTACTTTTCCACCTTTGCCAAATCAATGGCTTCTATCGGCGCGTTTATCGCCGGTGACAAAAACATTATTAATTATATCCGATACAATATACGGAGCCAGATTTTCGCTAAAAGCCTTCCAATGCCTTTGGTTATTGGAAACCTGAAACGGCTGGATTTGTTACGTACGCAGCCACAATTGAAGGCCAAGCTTTGGGAAAACGCTTTAAAACTGCAAAATGGTTTAAAGCAAAGAGGATTTGATATTGGTAAAACAGACTCTGTGGTCACACCGATATACATGAAAGGCGGCGTGGAAGAAGCCACGGCAATGGTCATGGACCTCCGGGAGAATTACCATATTTTTTGTTCTATTGTTGTCTATCCCGTTATACCCAAAGGACACATCATTTACCGGCTCATTCCTACTGCAGCACATACCGACGATGATATCCAGAAAACACTCGAAGCTTTTTCCGCGACCAAGAAGAAACTGGATGCAGGCGAGTATAAAGTTGAAGCTATTCCAGATATGGCCGAAGTGACTGGAAAGCGCTTCGATTACCTGACAGATAAGCCCCGGAATAAGTAAGCACTGTTGGAAATTTTTTTCGATTCAACCCCGTCTTTATAACGGGGTTGTCGAATTTGTTCTATACAGCAACAAATCTATCGCAGAAAGAAAGATGCTTATAAAAAAGAACCCCGACGGAAGCGTCGGGGGCCCTAATCAAAAACCATTAACCATTAAACCTTATCCTATGAAAATTCACTGCCAATATCGGTAATTAAGATTTAATACAAAATTTTTTTTTGTCATTTTTAGAAAATAACTGCTTTTTTCTTGACTAAACACAATGTCGGAACACCGATCAATCCGCAAAAAAACGCAAGTAGAGCTTTGCAAACGATTGTGGAATGATTTATCTTCAATCTTAATGCAAGTTTTAACCTAATCTCTCGCATGAAAAAGATCGTAGTAGCAATTACAGGTGCAAGTGGTGCCATTTATGCCAGGGTTTTACTGGATAAACTAAATGCCCTGCAAAAACAGTGGACAGATATAGGTGTAATAATGACTGAGAATGCAAAACAGGTTTGGAATACCGAGCTAGCCGATGAGAGCTATAAAAATTATTCTTTCAAATTTTATAGCGTGCAGGATTTTAATGCCCCCTTCGCTTCGGGCTCAGGAAAATATGATACAATGATCATCATCCCCTGTTCCATGGGGACCTTGGGAAGGATTGCCTCGGGAATCTCCAACGATCTGACCACCCGTGCGGCGGATGTAATTCTCAAGGAAAAAAGAAAATTGATCTGTACGATAAGGGATACGCCCTATAATCTCATTCACATCCGCAATATGGAAACAATAACACTGGCAGGTGGTATTATCTGTCCCGCCACCCCTTCGTTTTACAGCAAACCGCAAACGCTGGAACAGGTGGCCGCCACCGTGGTAGACCGGGTGCTTGACCTTGCAGGTTTTGATATCAATACTTTTCGCTGGGGAAAATAAAGTAACTGGTGCCGGGTGTCAGGTGGATTATTCTTTCTGGCTCGCTCTATTATTTCTTAAACGGTGTGATATTTACCGAGAACAGGATCCCGGCGCTATTCAATTTTACATTTCCATAACCAATTCCTGTCAATGGAAGCTTGACGTATGGTTCAGCGGAAATTGCAAAGGTGTTGTTGAGTCTCCTTCCATATCCAGCCGACAAAGTAAGAACAGAGAAGTAATGTTTGTTCTCATTATTTATGGTCTTCGTATAAGTGTAAGTAGGCGGCGGGTTGCCAGGATATTTATATAAATAACGATAGACCTCTTTTTTCATAATAAGCGAAGAAAGTCCGGTGGTGACAAAAAAACTCTGGCGATTTGACCTGCTCAGATTATAAGAGACATTAACCGGTATTTCGTAAACGTCGCAATCGGCATCTATATTATCGAGATAGCGGTAGTTGGGCAATCCCCCATCCGGTTTATACTGTTCTTTATTGGCAGAGTACACTTTCCTTGCCGTATAAAATCCTGTCCGGATCGTCCATTTATTGTTGAACGTATAACCAACGCCCGCTCCGACCAGCAACTGGAATTTGCCACTGCCGTTAAAGTTCACAGAACTTATATCCGGAGCTGCAGATACGGAAAAGGACATGTAATTACTTTTTTTCCTGCCTCCCTTATTATTTGCTACTGCTTTTTTCTCATTCGCTTCCTGCTTTGCCAAGTTCTCTTTATTTTCTTCCGTCTTTGTATCCGTCAATTTATCAGGTTGGGTAACGGCAGGCGTAATATTATCAGTTTGCACCTGGTTATTTTTTGAAGCAGTATTACTTGTACCGGTAACAGGCGGAATAGCGTTTGAAGTATTATTTGCATCGTTTGCGCCCTGGTTATCCCTTTTTCCCTTTCCGGCATTTGTGACAGCTATATCTACATCGTTTGTCCCATTATTGTTAGGCTTCAAAGATTTTGCCGCTTTCACTGGCACCTGTTTGGAATTATCTTGGATCACACGTGGCTGGTTCGCCGATTTGCCTGTTACATCGTTTACATTGCCGGCATCAATGGGTGTAAGATCATTTTGATGATCTCCATTATCTCCGACAGCAGGCTTTTCACCATTGATCGCATTTGCTGTTTGATCATCGACGGTAGTGGGATTTGTGTTTTTGGGTGAAGGAGCCTTAGCACTGACTTCAGTTTGGCTCAACCCGCTTGTAGCATTGCTGCTTTGCTGCCATGGGCGGCTTATAAATAGCCATGCGCCTCCGCCAAGGAGTAAAAACAACAGGAAAAATAAAATAAACCGGTTCTTCCGGTCTTTCTTATCCGGCAAATGCTGATCAAGCAACTTTTCCATTTTTGCCCAGGCATTCTCATCGTAACTCGGATGATGCTGATCAGCAGCCTGCTTCAGTTTATTATCAAAATCTTCAAATGGCATTTTTAGCAGCTTCTGGTTGATGGTAACGGAATAATATCTTTTGCAGTTGTCGTCTTGCTTTTGAAAGGTTTGATTTAGAGGTACCCGTCGAAATGCCCAGTTTATTGGATATTTCTTCATGACTCAGCCCCTCAATAATAAAAAGATTCAGCACAGTCCGGTAGCCGGGTGATAACTCCTGTATAGCGCGGATGATCTCTTCATGTGATAGCTTGTCAATCGCATCTTCGTTGACGGCTTCCAATTGATAAACCACATTGTCAAGCTCCGTAACGACCTTATGTTTCTGATTTTTCCGGAAATGATCAATTGCCGTATAAACCATGATCTTGCGCAACCAGCCCTTAAAGGAACTAATTACATCTGAGTAGGCAGGCTGGTAATGATGCACTTCCCTGAATATTTTAAGGAACCCGTCATTCAGGATTTCTACTGCATCCTCCTGGTTATTCGTATAGCGGTCACAGATTGCCATAGCATACCCATAGAAAGAGTTGTAAATCACTTTCTGGCTTTCCCTTTTATTCAAAGCACAAGCCCCTAAATGATAAGTTAGTTCGTCTGCAGAAAGCAAGTTTTCTTTTGTTTCCTTGTTATATCGGTCTGCCATGCTAATAGGTTGCCTTACAGTACAATTTACGTGATAACGACGAGTTTTGAGAGCGGTTTCACAACAAATTCACAGGGAGCGATTTTTAACTATCCTTCAAAGTTTATTCCAAATAAATCAACAACCGGCCAATGCCCATTCCCGTCCCTGGCTGGCTCAAACCTAAGGTTTATTAGAATGCAAGGTTATCCCCGAAATAGGTGAAATACGTGCAAATCTGGTGGCCGTGCACATTATGTTTTGGATAATAATCAGTAAATTTCATAAAAAAATAAGATGAAGGCCTGTAGCATAGCAAGCTGTGCGTTGTGTTTAATGGTTTCATTTACTATACGCGCCCAAAATTTTGATCCGAAAAATGTATTGCCCAAATCACTATCACAATACAGGTTTGGAATGAGCCTCGATGATTTTACGGGGAAAAATAAAACGGCCACCCTTCTTGATGGAAAACAATCTTTCCGGATCGAATACCAGGAAATCGCTCCCACTACAGACATCCGGAAAGTGACATATTATTTTGATGCTGACGACAACAAACCTCTTTACGAAATGATCATTGAATTCAATAGCGTTGAAAGTCTCAATGAACACTGCTCAAAAAAACTGGGAACAGCCAATGCCGGCAAACAGTGGACCCGCACCACAAAAAATGGCCACACCTTCAAAGCCTGGCGTTTTGGCACTACGCTGGTATACGCCCTCGGCTTACCCGATACCGAATGGGAAAAAGACTGGGATAATTAATCTTTAGCAAGGATTTTGCAGGTAGAGATCGGCCGCTTAGACCTTATAAGCTGCTGATTGAAACCAAACACTTTATCATGAAAAACGCCGTTCTTACCATCCTTGTGTTCGTAGTTTTTAACGTAACTCTACGGGCACAATTAAAGACAACAGCCATCTGCCCCGCATTCACCGTAGATCTTCTTGGCGGAAAAGTAAATGACCTTCGTACAACATCCACCGTGGGACAAATCAAAACAGCCTTTCCCTGTTTCACCAGCGCCGAAGATGAAAGCGCTACAGCCAAATGCGGTGGTGGTGTGTTCTTCAAGGACAAAGACATTTATTTTTATACCGCAAGAGATTATGTTGAAATTGGTCCCAATTTCAAAGGAAAACTAAGCCTGCCTTTAATGGGCGCTGCCCGTACCGGTTTATTTAAATGGTTGGGTAATCCTAAAATAAAAGATGTGAGCTGGGATGCGTTTGAAACGGAGTACGGAATACTCATTCTCTATTATAGCAAAGCCAATAAAGTAAATAAGATTCAATTCAGTGTGGTGGGTCCAGATGCGATAAAGCTCTGCCAATAATTTATAACACCCTTACTTCGGTACGCCGGTTTAGCTGCCGGCCTTCTTCTGTGTCGTTATCGGCAACAGGCTGTGTAGAGCCGTATCCTTTTGCTACCACCCTGCCTGGCTGAACGCCTTTTTTTACCAGGTAATTCCTGATTGTTTCAGCTCTTTGCTGGGAGAGTTTAAGGTTATCGGCCTCTTTACCGACATTATCTGTATGCCCGGCTATTTCAATTTTGATATTGTCCTTGTGTTCCATGTAACCTATCAGTTCCTCAAGCTCCGGATATGAATCGGGCCGCAAGCTGGCTTTACCAAAATCAAAATGAACATTATCCAGCGTATAGGTCCGGGAAGCTTCATATTTTACATTCACTTTGAATGGTTCTGTATAAAATTCGTCGGCGCCCAACACCGGTATTTCTATCACTCCATATTTGGCGGTGTCTGTAATGCTTTTGACATTAATAACGTACTTGTCTCCTACCGGCAGGCGCAGACTGAAGCGGCCGGATGCATCCGATATGCCACTGACCGTTTTTTGCGAAGACACCCCTTTAAAAAGGACCTGTTCTCCTTTCGAAGGTTTTCCTTTCATGTCTGTGACAACGACATTGACTTTTGCTGTCGAGGAATCGTTTTGCGCAAAGGAGCCGATAAAGAAGATTGCTGTAAGCAGCGTCAGTGTGGTCCGTCTCATAGTGAAGCTTTGAGAATTCCAGAACGAAAATGGGTGTGTTTTATTGTCAGCAACAGGTAGATGAAGAACCAAATTCCAAGATCCAATCCCGCCAATTGGCGGGACAAATAAATCTGAAATATTAAACCCGAATATCGAAAAAGCACTTCGTAGTCACTCCAGTTTCTTATTTGAATATTGGTGCTTTTTTAGCTCTTGTCCGCCAACCGCAGGATTGGGTCTTGGAGCTTCTGAAAATCCAATCTATTACTTCGTGGCACAAAGAAATCAAAAGGCAAAATATGTAGCCAGAAAATGCCCGACAATCATTTTCGAATTTTGGTTTTCTTAAGTTCGAATTTATTTGATTCTTGGTTCTTACAAGCTGTATTTCGTCAAGCATCCTCTCCCCATCATCAAAGGAATTATTTTCCTGGCTGCTGCTGGCCTTTTTTTGTACATGAATACGCCCCTGGCGATTTATCATTAAAAAAATTTGTTTATGAAACAGCTCATCAAAAAATCAATGGCGATGTCATCCCTGCTTTTCGTCTTGTTCATCGCCCTTCTTTCTTTTTCTTCTCCCAAAGGAGGTGAAGGATTTGAAATATTCCTCGACAGTAAACTCGTATTGCAGCAATTCGGCAAAGAATTGACGACCGTAAAAAGCATCCGGCTGGAGAAAAGCATATCCAACAGCCAGATAAGCGTCAGGTATTTTCATTGCGGTCAAACCGGGAAAAACCGGAGTATCACGATCAGGAATGCAAATAATAAAATCCTAAAAGAATGGCGGTTTGCCGATGCGTCCGCTTCCAGCCTTGCTTCCAAAGATCCGTCAATGATCTTTAAGGTAGCTGATGTTCTCAGCCTGCAAAAGAACAATCCCGGGCAATTCGGGCTTTATTATTCTTCCGACCAATTACCAAAAGGCAGGCAACTGGCGACCCTGCTGGTTGATTAGTTAATAGTTGACTATCGATTGTTTTGGCCCTAATAAAAATGGTAAAGCCATTCGCGAATAGCAAATGGCTTTATTATAACGACAGCTATGAAATACCAATTAATGATTACCCATTAAACGGATCAACCAATTCACAATTTGCTGAATTTTTCCAACTCGCTCATTTCAGAAGGAGAAATAGGATCGTTGTTATCATATTTTGACTTAAGAAACAATACACGTTTATGTTGCGGGTATTTTGCCAGTATCGACTCAATGAGTTGACCGATCGCACCATCTTTCATAAACAGCGGTTCGGAAGGCGGCAGTGATGACCTGTACTTTGTCGGTTTCTTCAATATCACAGCCTCCAGTGTTGCCAATTTATTGACAGGAATGTCCCTGACCCGGGAAGCTTTGTCGTATAGTCCCTGTAATTGTTTTTTACTTAGCCCTCCGCGTTCCTGGTATTGAACCAAAAGACTTTGCACAAAAGATGACTCCGGTTGTACGGCCAATACTGCCTGCAGGATATCCTTTATCACATCAACATCCGGTTTTAACCTGTTCATCATGCTTATGAAAATAGTCAAAAATCAGTAATCATTACGGTTCAATTTTCTTACTCCCTATTTCGCTGCAAGCAATTAATTTTAGGGCATTAATAGTCTACCCATCATGGATACCCGCAGATCATTTATCAAAAAAGCTTCGATCTTATCCGGTGGCGCCGGAATGTTGCATGTGTTGCCTGCATCCATTGCGAAAGCACTTGCTATCGATCCCGCTCCCGGCAGTACTTACCTGGATGCGGAACATGTTGTATTACTCATGCAGGAGAACAGGTCGTTCGATCACACTTACGGAACCTTACAGGGTGTCCGGGGCTTTAATGATCCAAGAGCTATCCCATTGCCTAATAAAAACCGTGTGTGGCTGCAACCGGATGAAAATGGAGACACCTATGCTCCATTTCGTTTCGATATTAAAAACACAAAGATCACCTGGATGGATTCGCTTCCCCACACATGGACCGACCAGGTGGATGCCCGGAACAATGGCAAATACGATAAATGGCTCATCACAAAACATCCCTGGAATGATGATTACCGGCAAATGCCCCTGACATTGGGATATTATACCCGGGCCGATATCCCTTTTTATTATTCCCTGGCAGACGCTTTCACGGTTTGCGATCAGAATTTTTGTTCCTCACTAACAGGTACGACACCTAACCGTCTTTATTTCTGGACTGGTACTATTCGTGAGAAACAGGATGAGAACGCGATTGCCAGGGTGTGGAACGAAGATGCTGATTATGAAACTATGGTTAACTGGAAAACTTTTCCCGAGCGCCTCGAAGAAAATGGAGTTTCCTGGAAGATATACCAGAATGAAATAAGTGTCGGCGTTGGTTTCAATGAAGAAGAAGACCCCTGGCTCGCTAATTTTGGAGACAATCCAATTGAATATTTTTCACAGTTTCATGTTAAGCTGTCACCAGAATATATCGCCAATATTCCCAGGGCTATCGCGCAACTCGAAGCAGACATACAAAAAAGAGAGCAAAAACTACCTTCAATAGCTGTCGGAAGTAAAGAAGCTGAAAATATCAAAGGCGAAATCGAATGGCTTAAAAAAAGACTGGCGACCACCCGGGAAGACCAAAAGAATTGTACGCTGCAGAAATTTGAAGAATTATCTGATAACCAGAAAAGCCTGCACCGCAAAGCATTTTCAACAAACCGGGAAGATCCTTTTTATCATCAACTGACAACTCTTCGATATAAAGACGGGAATGCTGACCGTGAAGTAAAAATTCCGAAGGGTGATATCCTGCATGAATTCAGGCAGGATGTTACGAAGGGAAAATTGCCGGCTGTATCCTGGATAGTAGCGCCTCAGAATTTTTCCGATCATCCTTCTTCAGCGTGGTATGGCGCCTGGTATATCAGCGAAGTGATGGATATACTTACTCAAAACCCGGAGGTATGGAAAAAAACAATTTTTATTCTTACCTACGATGAAAACGATGGCTATTTTGATCACGTGCCGCCGTTTGTCGCCCCTCACCCTTACAAAAAGGAATCCGGGTTGACCTCGAAAAGCATTAATACTGAATTGGATTTTGTGGCTAATAAAGATCAGCAAAGCAATAAAGAACACAAGAGGGAAAGTCCGATCGGGCTTGGTTACCGGGTGCCCCTGGTAATTGCTTCACCGTGGAGTCGTGGAGGTTGGGTGAATTCGCAGGTGTTTGACCATACCTCTTCTTTACAGTTCCTCGAAAAATTCCTTTCGCATAAGATGAAAAAGAAAATTGAAGAGCCGAACATCACCAGCTGGCGAAGAGCTGTATGCGGCGATCTTAGTTCTGCATTCAGGCCATACAATGGGGAAAAGTTAGATAAACCGGATTTTTTGGATAAGAAAGAATTCATCGAAAGCATTCATAAAGCGCAATACAAAAACCCTCCTTCCAATTTTAGGAAATTAAGTAAGGATGAAATCGAAAAGGTTAATAAGGCTCCATATTCGTCGCCCCATATGCCTTCGCAGGAAAAAGGGATACGTTCATCCTGCGCTTTGCCCTATGAATTATTTGTAACCGAAAAGCTTAACAACGACAATCGATCGATCGAAATAACCTTTAAAAGCGGCCACCAGCTTTTCGGTGCTTCTTCAGCGGGCTCACCTTTCCAGGTCTATGCCCCCGGCATTTACAAAAATGAGATCATGCGGGTTTGGGATTATGCGGTGGCCGCTGGTGAGGAAGTGACTGATAAATGGTCTATTGATGAATTTGAAAACAGTAATTATCATTTGAACGTGTACGGGCCAAATGGGTTCTTTCGTGAATTCAAGGGGAATTCGAACGATCCAGCCGTCGAACTTGTTTGCGAATATGTATCGGGTCTTAAAAGATGGGACATCCCCCTAAATGTCCCACCCGGTGCCGTGATGATTCTTGCAACCAACCGAACTAAAATTTCACAGACGATTGAAATAACTGACAATGCCTACAAAACCGGCGTTAAAACTTATAAAATCGAGCGGTATAGGAAAAAACCAAAAACTATATATATTGACAATTATAAAAGTTACAACTGGTACGATTTCAGTGTGAGGATAAAAGGCAATAAAAGTTTTGAAAGAAGGTATGCCGGGAGAGTTGAAACGTTGGAAGACGGCAAAACCGATCCATTTATGGGTAGAGTGATATGAACTACTAATTCATGTCGGGATGAACTGGCCCATAACGAAGCTTCCTGCTCCTTATATTTCTTTTTGGAAAAAGGACATCATGTGCTGTTTCATAACCGTTGTCCGCCACCCGGTCCAGGCTGCGGCGCGTATTAATTCTCCGGATTATCAAAACCCCGATGCCGGCTAAGACAACAACACCGGATATAACCTGTAAAACTTTTTTCATATAGCAATTTTGCATGATAACACAAAAGCTATACCACAGTAGGTTCAGTGGAATTAGAGAAGACTTATACCGGCGCAAAGAAATCCTAAAGGAGGGTCAGGATAAAGAATTTACCCAGGAGAGCATATTCTTGCCCGCGCGATTTTTAACACAGGTAAAATGAAAACAGGTACAGTACGGAATGGAAAACTCTTCAAAAGGAACGGTCAATCCCAGGTCACCGCTGACATACGCTTCGATAGAAGAAGTATCTATGGCAAGCAGTCCGGGAGGAACGGCTTGACGGCTATAACCAATATGGTAACGGCGATGGGCAAGTTTCTCCACAAGTGCCTGCAACATCACAGGTTCGTCGACAGTAACAGAAACGGCCAACGAGGCGCAATTACCAGGCAAATCCGGGCGATCGTTATTTTTCATATACAGGGATTGAGATTGAGTTCCTATTATACCATAAAGTAAAGGGGGAAACCGGCCCTTAAAAATAGACGAACCTATCATTTGACTGTAATGAATAAATTAGGCATTTTTGTAGCATAACAACTACGAAGACCAGTTGCCTTTAAGCTATATAATATATGGTTCGCTCGGGACTGTGGCGATTGCCGTGCTGCTCTATTTATTTTCTAAAAAGAAGAAGAATTAAAAGAACCAAGAACCAATCCCCCCAATTGGCGGGACAAGAACCAAAAAAATTCGAAATATTAAATAAGAAATCCGAGCAGAGAATGTCGGTAAGCTTTTGAATAGATAATATGATTTTTTGACTTCTTTGGCTCTTTTGGAAAAAGCACCACGAAACAAATTACAAGAACCAAAGACCAAGAACCAATCTGGGTGTGTCAGGGGAGTTTCAAATCAAAAATTAAGGATTCTAGTATCGGGTAATTTTTGATTTAAAATTTAGTGCTTTTAATTTATTTGTCCCGCCATTGGCGGGATTGGATCTTATCGTCTTCATTGTGCAGCAAACCAATCTGCCAGGCGATTTATCTGTTCGGTTGTAACCGTTCTGGCTCCTTCATCAATAATTATCCGGAAACGAAAGGTTACAGACTCGCCTTTTTTCAGGTGAAGATTCTTTTCACTCTTGCCATTCGTGAATATTTTTTCACCCAGGGGATTGGCAGCAAATAAACCATATCCACGGGCATGCCAGAAAGTGGGATAATTAACATTCTTTGGATGATCAATGATCGTCACACTCACCGAATCATTGCCCATCTTGCCGTACACTTTACACCAGCGCCCTCTCGTACTCCATGCATCATTGCCTTGCTTTCCTTCGCTCGTAATATAATTTCCATTAGGAACCATGTCTGTACCGCCTTTTACGATCGTCACATTGCCTTTATTGTCGGTAAATTTTTGATCTTCCTTAGTAGGTATCTGTAACTCGTGTGCCAGTCGCAACCCTAGCATCCCGTCTTTTGCGTCGGTAAAAACAACATCGGTATTCGCCGTTAATTTGGTGGTCCGGTCAATGATGCGCAGGTTGCCCTCACCACTGAACTCATATTTTGTTGCCTCGTTAAGTAATACGTCACCCTGCTCGTTGGTCCATTTCGCACGATAAGTAAGAGTTCCTTTGGATCCGCCCGAGGTCTCCACTATCTTATCGGTCTTGATCCATCCATAGGATGATTTCTTTTCTTTTGGAATAGCATAGGAATTATTCCAAAAATCAAGTCCATTCACATTCTCGAAGTTGAACCAAAGTCCTAAATGATGAGGATGATCCGTGGGATCTCCCGGCAGTGGGTTGAGAGGAAAGCCGCGCGTGACAACTGTACCGTTGAAAGTGCGCAAAGGATATAGTACTGGTTTTTCAATACTATCGCCATAAAGGAAAGAAGTAAATGGATGTCCCCCAATAATGATGTCAACCCTTTTTTCTTTAGGGACCTGCACCACTTTTACTTCTGGGGATTCGATTATCATTAATTGTTCCTTTTGCTGGGCGAATAACGACTGAAAGGAAACAAATGTCAGCACTGTCGCACTAAATACTTTCATATATCGTTGCATGCATACCGGTTTAAAATTTGAAAACTTTGTTACCAGCCATTACTTCCTGCGTCTTTTCGTCGAAAGTCACTTTCTCTCCTGTATGCACCGCCGCGTTGGTCATGATCGTGGCAATAGAATGACTGTAGCCGGCTTCAACAGGCGCATTAGGCTGCTTGCGGCTGCGGATGCATTCCATCCAGTTGCGCACATGATTGGAAGTAAGCTTATCTCCACCTGTATTGGCAGATGCTACTACGGGTGCCGCTTCTGCCAGGCTCATTTCAGGCAATAAATTCGGTTGCATTTTCATTTCATCGGCAAAACGTTTGGTCAAACCTCCCGCAGGTGATACTTTATTCGTGATAAGATTTAATTCACCGCCGTTGGAATAATAGATCTCTGACGGTTTCTCATCACCATTGTGCATGCGGGAGGCAAAAGTCACCTGGAAGCCTGTTGCCGGATCATTTACAGGACCATATTCAAACACAGCGGTGATCGTATCCCAATTCTTTCTTCCATCTTTCCACATGTAAATACCTCCATTGGCCACTACGGACCTTGGATGCTGCAATCCACTAAACCAATGAACCGTATCGATCTGGTGACTCATCCATTGCCCGGGCAACCCGGATGAATAAGGCCAGAACAAACGGAACTCGAGGTATTTCCTGACATCAAATTTTTCGAACGGCCTGTTCATTAAATATCTTTTCCAGTCTGTGTCTTCCTCCTTTAACTGGTTTAATAATGCAGGTCTTCTCCAGCGGCCGGGCTGATTCACATTCCAGGTAAGTTCAACCATTGTGATCTGGCCGAACTTTCCAGATCTAATAAAATCATTTGCAGCCGTATAATTTTGTCCGCTTCTTCGTTGAGAGCCGATCTGCACTACCCGGTCAGTCGCTTTTATCGCTTTCAAGGCGGCGCGGTTATCCTCCATTGTTTCAGCAAAAGGCTTTTCTACGTAAGCGTCACAACCGGCTTTCACGGCTTCTATGGCATGAAGTGCATGCTGAAAATCGGCCGTGCTGATAAAAACAGCGTCCACTAATTTTTTGTTATACAACTCTTCATTATTCTGGCACGCTATGACATCATGCCCCATTTTCTCTTTCCACATCGCAGCACCATCTTCTCTCCTTTTTCTCCAGATATCTGAAACTGCGACGAGATCAAAATTCATTTCCTTGTAGTGGTTCATAAAGCAGGGCATATGCGAACTCCGGTGCCGGTCGGAGAAGCCTACGACTCCCACTCTTACACGGTCATTAGCACCAATAATTTTGCGATAGCTGCTGGCGCTGAAAGCCGAAGCTCCCAGGTACATACCGGTTGTGGTAATGGCTGTCTTTCGGATAAAATCGCGGCGTGACTCTGACATAGTGTATTGTTTTTGAGTTCAAAAAGTAAGCATATTTTCTTAAAAATGTCCCGATCTATACCAATTTTGTATGCAGATCGTTTATCTAAAAACCAAGCTATTTATGCAAGAATACAGGAAGCTCGTAAAAATTGCGTCATGGACTGCCCTGCTATTCTGTATGCTTATCATTTCAAAATATATCCTGTTTAAGAAAAGTCCACCTTATTACAGGCATTATTTTGCCCATGAGTATAAACATTATACCGTAAACCAGGGGTTGAGACAGGCTAACCTCCGGCCTTTCCATACCATCACACTGTTCTCTTCCGACCGTGTGAGTTCGGAATACAGTTATATGAATATCGGCGGAAATATTATTGGCTTTATCCCTTTGGGTGTTTTATTGCCTATCGTATTACCATTTTTTCGAAGATGGTGGAGATTGATCCTCGCGGTTTTTATTATTAGCCTTTCTTACGAAACAGTCCAGTTGCTTACAGGTGTTGGAATCTTTGATGTGGACGATCTTTTACTGAATACCACTGGAGGAATCATTGGCTTCATTTTATTTGCGATTGCCAGGCGGTTACTGGCCGAACCTAATGAAACAGCTATTCAAGCCCATTGATATTTCTTCATGATTTATTCAATAGGTATTTATTCAGCAATTCAATTCCTTTTTTAATTTCTTCTCTTCCGCTGGATTCAATGCCATACCAGCCGCGGTAACCCGAGTCGTGTGCCAGCTTTATCATCTTCGCTGTTAATTCATCCTCCGGTTGGTTGCGGTAAGACATGCCCTTAGCATAGAGTACTGTCTTTTGCAGGTACACATAATTATCGAATTCGGGTGATGGCTTTCTCCAGTCTGGATAAGTCCCGAATGCCGGGTCATTTATTGATTTAACCAATGAAACCATCCAGTCCGGATCGTTGGACACGCCACCATGGTTTTCGATCACTAGACTGATACCTGCAGGCTTTGCATATTCCAGCAGCATCTTATAGGCTTCGATTGACCATTTGAGCGCTTCCTTTTTATCTACGTCTTGCGGTCCGCGGCAATTGGTACGTATGGCATGGCAACCGAGATAATGGGCAATATCAATCCATTTCCTGTGATTGATGTCAAATTGTTTCCTGCCTTCTTTAGTGTCCGAACAACCATCGCCTTCATCGTCACACATGATCAATACCATTGTAACGCCATGTGTCGCGGCATTCTGTTTCAGTTTTTTTAAATAGCCTTCCGTAGGCACTTCGAACAGGGTATTGACGAATTCGATCCCGTTCAATCCAAAATCTTCGCGTGCAATTCTCGGAAAATCCAGGTTTTTCCATTTGCCGGCCCTGATCTCTTCCACTAATGCCCATTGGGCGAGGGAAATATCATCTTTAAATGCAGGTGATGTCATAGATTCTTTGTTTGATTGATAAATAACAGATGGTGCGATCAATCCTGCCGCCCCGATCGCGGCCGAATTTTCTAAAAACTTTCTGCGGTTCATGTGTATGAATTATTTATTTGCATGCTGATATTTTTTGCTTTTATCCCATCGTCCCGTTCTTTGCTCAGCTTATGTTGCGTCGCACTCTTCATCGTTCCGCTCGCTATTCATCGATGCAACTGGAAATCACGGATATTTGCGTCTACCGATATTTCGTCCCTCTGGGACGAGCCAGAGCGAAGAAACAGAACGAGAGCGAGTGCATAGTATCCGGCATCCGCTCCCGACTAGCGACCTTCATGAAATCGGCTGCTTCACTACTTACAACTTACGATTTATAACTTACAACTTATTACTTACCTTTCCAACATGGACAATGGAAAAGATCTTCGCCTCGCAGTTTTAATAGATGCCGATAATGTTCCTCACCGCCTGATCAGCGGGATCCTGGAAGAAATAGCCAAATATGGAGGGCCTACCTTCAAACGTATTTATGCTGACTGGACAAAACCACACGTCTCTGGTTGGAAATCTGTTTTGTTGGATCATGCAATAACACCAGTTCAGCAATACAGTTATACCGTCGGGAAAAACTCCACCGATTCCGCCCTTATCATTGACGCAATGGATATTCTTTACACCGGCCGCGTGGACGGATTTTGCATTGTGAGCAGCGATAGCGACTTTACCAAATTGGCCACCCGTCTCAGAGAAGCCGGGATGAAAGTATTTGGCATGGGTGAACAAAAAACGCCTTCTGCTTTCAGGGCAGCCTGTGATAAATTTATTTATATCGAGATCCTCGAGCAAGAGCAACAACCATCGCCCAAACAGATAAAACTATCTGACCTGCGTAAGAAAGAAGTGATCAGTAAGGTTGACAAGACCCTTGTCAACATGATCACCGCCAGCATCAACGACATAGCTGATGAAAACGGCTGGGCTTTTTTGGGTGAGTTGGGTAACCTGCTCTTGAAAAAACGTCCCGATTTCGATCCCCGCAACTATGGCTTCACCAAACTATTGCCGCTGATAAAAAGTCTCGGGCAATTTGAGATAGACGAACGGGAATCAGGCCGCAAAAATATCAAGCTCGTGTATGTCAAAGTAAAATAGACTTGCAACCCGGCGCCTTCTACCCCAGGTGATCTTTCCCCGATCGACCGATCATACTATTCTTCATCTTGTTATTCGTTTTTTCCTTAGTTTTAAAATCCTCCCACGGACATTCAAAATTTTTTTTATACCAAATATCAGCTTATGAAAAAAGTCATCGCTTCTTTTATCAGCGCTTTAGTTATTTCCTCAAATCTTTTCGCGCAGATCGATGCCGGGTTGTTTCGTTTTCCCGATGTATCGCAAACACAAATCGTCTTTACCTATGCCAATGATCTTTGGGTAATGCCAAAGGAAGGCGGCACGGCTATCAAGCTCAGCTCCCCTGCAGGCGTTGAAAGCTATCCTAAGTTTTCACCCGATGGGAAAAATATCGCTTTCAGCGGTAACTACGATGGTAACAATGATGCCTATGTAATCGCCGTTACTGGTGGAGTACCCGTGCGCCTGACTGGGCATGGTTATTCTGATCGCGTGGTCGACTGGACAACGGACGGCAAAAGAGTTTTATTCGCTTCCGGTCGTGAAAGCGGTAAAGCCAGGTTCAATCAATTTTACACGGTACCATCAACAGGTGGCGTGGTAGAGAAACTGCCGTTAGCTTACGCTGAGTTTGGGTCTTATTCACCCGATGGCAAACAGATCGCTGTCGTATTCCGTACACAGGTGGGTCGCAACTGGAAACGGTATCGCGGAGGCTGGAAAGCGGATATCCAGATATTCAACCTTGCCACAAAAGAATCAAAAGCTATCGGCGTGGAGGCGGATGCAGGCAGCGAATTCCCGATGTGGAATGGCAATAATATTTATTTCCTTTCGGATCGCGGATCTGATTTAAGAATGAACCTTTGGAAATACGACCTGAATTCAAAAGCATTTTCCCAACTGACATTTTTTAAGGACGATGATGTGCATTATCCTTCCATCGGGCCTGATGATATCGTCTTTGAAGCAGGAGGCAAACTTTATCTCTATTCCATTTCTTCCGGGAAACAAAAAGCTATCAGTGTGAATGTTGTTACCGATAAAGCTATGCTCAAACCGAAGATCGAAACGGCGGATAAAATGATCCAGTCTTTGTCGATCAGTGGTGATGGTAACCGCGTTTTGATACAGGCAAGAGGTGATATTTTTTCAGTTCCGGCGGAAAATGGATATGTAAAAGATATTACGCGCACTTCCGGTTATGCTGAACGTTATCCTGCCTGGTCCCCCGACGGAAAATATATTGCTTACTGGAGTGACCAGTCCGGTGAATATGAATTGTGGCTGATGGAAGCAGACAAAGAAACACCTGCTAAAAAATTAACGAACTATGGACCTGGTTATCGCTATCGGCCTTTTTGGTCGCCTGATAGCAAGAAGATCGCCTTTATCGACAAGGCGATGAAGATAAAGATATTTGATATCGCTACTAACCAGACCACCGATGTGGATCATGCATTGCGCTATACACATGGAAATTTGGATGGATTTAATCTGAGCTGGTCACCCGATAGCCGCTGGATGGCATATGCCCGCGATATGGAGAACCAGCACAATGCTGTTTTTATTTATGACTACCAGTCGAAAAAGAACAACCAGGTGACAAATGGTTTTTATGAATGCAACACCCCCGTGTTTGACCAGGAAGGGAAATATTTATATCTCTATACCAACCAGAATTTCAATCCTAACTACAGCGACCTGGACAACACATTCATTTATGCCAACACTACACAGATCGCAGCTCTTTCTTTGAAAAAAGCTACCCCATCCATATTGGCACCTAAAAACGATATGGTGGCGGTAAAAGAAGAAGAAGCAGAAAAGAAAAAAGATTCTGCCGCGAAGAAAACGGACAGCAAAGCCGTTGACATAGACTTCGACGGAATTGAACAAAGAATGGTATTGCTGCCTCCCGCTGCAGGCAATTTTGGAGCTCTCGCAGTTGCAAAAGGAAAGATCGTTTATATGCGTTATCCCAACACGGGTGCACCGGGTGGCAGAGGTTCTCTGAAGTTCTTTGACCTGGACAAGAAAGAAGAAAAGACAATAATAGATGCAGTAGACAATTTTACAATGGCGGCCAACAACCAGAAAATGCTGGTAGCCAAGTCTGGCACTTTTGCAGTATTGAAACCGGAAGAGGGTCAGAAATTCGACAAGACCCTGCCGCTTTCGGATATGCAGGTAATGGTAGAGCCTGCACAGGAATGGAAACAGATCTTCATGGATGTTTGGCGTTTTGAAAGAGACTTTTTCTATGATGCAGGTATGCATGGCGTTGACTGGAAAGAAGCCAGGGACCGTTATTTAAAAATGATGGAAGGCGCCATGACCCGCGAAGAAGCAGATTTTATCATTGGAGAATTGATCGGTGAATTGAATGCCTCCCATACCTATCATGGCGGAGGTGATGTAGAAATACCCAAGAATAAAGCTGTAGGGTATCTCGGCGTTGACTGGCAGGTTGATGGTGATCATTATAAGATAAAAACGATCATCCGGGGTGCGCCCTGGGATGCGGAAGCTCGCTCTTCGCTGGATGAGCCTGGTGTAACCATTAAGGAAGGCGATTATATTCTCGCCGTAAATGGTATCCCGCTCACATCAGCGCAGGAACCCTTTATTGCTTTTACAGGTCTTGCTAATAAAACTGTTGAGCTGACTTATAATTCCACTCCTTCATGGACGGGTGCCAAAACAGCCGTGGTGAAAACGATGGATGATGAGGGACGCTTGCGAAATCTTGCATGGATAGAAAATATGCGCAAACAGGTGGACAAAGAAACAAATGGCGAAGTAGGATATATTTATGTACCAAGCACAGGAGTAGATGGGCAAAATGAGTTGATAAGGCAATTCAATGCCCAGTGGGACAAAAAGGCCCTGATCATTGATGAACGTTTCAACAATGGCGGTCAGATCCCTGATCGTTTTATTGAAATGCTGAACCGTGATCCACTGGCATTCTGGGCTATTCGTGATGGTAGTGACTGGCCCTGGCCTCCCTACGCCAATTTCGGACCGAAGGTTATGCTGATCAACGGCTGGAGTGGTTCAGGCGGTGATGCATTCCCCGATTATTTCAGGAGAAAAAAACTGGGGCCGCTTATCGGCGCAAGGACCTGGGGCGGTTTGATCGGCATCAGCGGTGTACCAGGTTTGATAGATGGTGGCGGTGTAACCGTTCCTACATTCCGTATGTATAATCCAGACGGAACCTGGTTCCAGGAAGGTCATGGTGTAGACCCAGATATCGCAGTGCCGGAAGACCTGGCAGCTATGGCGAAAGGCAACGATCCACAACTGGAAAGAGGTATCACTGAAATAAAAGCATTATTAAAAACAAAAGCTTTCAATACGCCCAAGCGACCTTCAGTAGAGAAAAGAGGTTTTTAAGGCAAATTGATGACATACAAATAAAAAAGCCACGGATTTACATTCGTGGCTTTTTTTTACTCACCTACTTTAAAACGCTTATAACTTATAACCTGCCGGTCTCCGGTCACTTGCGTAGTAGTTTCAGCGACCGCGCGCTGCCAAAGCCTTTGGCGATGGCATGCAGGCAGGTTACTACTATCTTATCAACGTCAACGTTCCTTTCTCTCTTTTTTCCGAACCGGATGGGTCTGTATAAACTAAATTGTAGATATACACTCCGATGGGTTGCTGTACTCCTTTATAAGTTCCATCCCAGGAAATTTGATTACCCCTGGCCTGGCAAACCAGATTTCCCCAGCGACCAAATATTTGCAGCGTAATATTTTTGAAAGAGGTCGGAAGACTTATGGTGTAAAGTTCATTCTTTCCATCGCCATTCGGTGTAAATGCGGTGGGAATAAAAACATCATTACAACTGCCAATCGGAATATTTTCCGCTAGCGCAACAGTTGTGTCCTGTAAACAACCAACCGCATCCCTGATGCGAAAGTCATATCGTCCTCCCCGCAGGTCGGTGAAATTTCCTGTTGACTGGTTCAAACCAGAGTTCAACAATGTGTAACTAATTGTTCCATTCGGCGAGGAAGCATTGATGGTTATGCTGCCCGTCACTTTTGTGCAGAAATCAGCATTTGTTTTCACAACGTTATCGATCAACCTATAAACTGGCGCTATCGTAAACGAGGTATCCATTGCACATACATTGTTAGGTGCGGAAACCCGGACCGAATGTAAGCCGGCCCCGATGTTTGTAAATGCACCGGTAGTGTTTGTGCTATTGTTATCGAGTGTATAGCTAATGTTCCCGGCCCCTGGATAGGTTGCTGAAATGTTTACAGAGCCGGTCGCCGACTGACACAGCTTGTTTATCTGCAGGTTGGTAATAACGACTCTTTCATCTACTCCCGTTTCTGTCCCGCTTGCCGCGTCAAGTATGTCCATGGGTATTTGCACTGCATTGCCTGCAACGGTTTTGTTGTCGAGATCGACCTCCACAAGGTCAGTGCTACCGTAGCCATTACTGGACAACCCAAAATATCTGCTTTTGCCACATGCGACAGGATAAGAGAGCAAGCCAAAAAAAGAAGGTGTTGGCATATAAAGTTTACTGGCTGAGAGGTCATTAATGTTAATCTCATAAATACCCATTGACCAGTCAAAGGGATCATATCCTGCCAGCAAAAGTTTGTCTTTATAAAAAGCCAGGTCACCCATGCTGTTAAAAGGCATAAGTCCCAGCCCGACCACATCATGTGTAGCGGGATCGTAACGAAAAAGACCTTCACTTGCCATATAAAGAACTCCATTCTTGTCGACAGTCATCGAGTTAAACAAAGCCCCGTATTCCATTAAGGTCTCGCCGCTGCCTGGAACTCCTATCTTGAACCGCTTCAATTGGCCTGTCCATGTATTGAAATATAATGTGTCTTTATACACAGCGATGCTGAGCAAGAGATTGGTGGCACCGCATTCGTTTGTTATCAATTCCCGGTTGGCGCTACCTGGTCCACCAGTTAACCGGTAGATTCCGTCATTGGTGTTCAGGTACGCATCCTGGCTGTATGCCGGGACGGCAATGAAACCTAAAATAGCGAACAGTATTAAAATTTTCCTCGCAACCATACAGTACCCACGCCTTCACGGCATGGACATTTTTTTAGAAATGAATGAGATTTCTAAAATATTGGAGGTCTGTTCAACGGGATTGGGTTACGAGAAGGAATTTCCTTCAGGGGGGTTATTCTTGGATCTTGGGGCTATTGCTATTAAGAAGCAATTACCTCGGAACATTTTGTTTACCGGGTAGTGATCGTTGATTCCTGATGACGAGTGTAAATATCGGCTGTAATCCTTGATAGGAGCCAGGGATGAGTAAACATTTTAAAAATCCAAGAATGTTTACGGAGAGCAAGGTTTTTACACTTTTCATAAGGCAGAATTATAACTAGCACAAAATAAGTCTAACCGCGGATTCGCGCAATATTTACGATCTGTTTTTTTACACATTTACGATGCAAATGATAGTACAAATACGTGGCGCCCAGTCAATATGGTTGATTGTTAAGCTCATTTGAACTCTGTCCCGCTCTCTTCAATAATTGTCATAATGAATGCCACGCCTCTTTGCAGGTCCAACAGGGATATTCTTTCATTGATACCATGATATCCCCTGGCATCCGTCATCGGGAAAAAATTAACTACTCCATCTGAAATCGCCCGGTAATGACGCGAATCCGTTGCACCTATACCGAGGTAAGGTACCGGGATCACTTTTGGTACGTTCTTATACAAAGCGCTTTCGACTCTCCTGAACGCAGAAGACTGAAGGGAAGTAACCGGCGATGGATCCGAATTATAATTGCCAACCTGTTTTATTTTCACCCGCTCATCTTTAATGGCATTTCGGATAAACTCTTCAACAGTTGCAGCTGTTTCCCCGGGCATAATGCGGCTGTTGACAATTGCATGTGCATTGGTTGGAATGACGTTATCTTTAATACCACTTTCAATTATTGTCGGGACGATAGTGGTATGCATCATAGCGTCTCCTTCCGGTTCTGCAGCCAGCTTGCTTTTAGCAATGGGTTTGAACAACCACAGGTTACTGGCAGCAACCCTGTTAATAAAATTATCGGATGCCGTTCCTATACGTTCAACAAACTCCTGTAATTCCGGTGTCATCTTCGATGGTGGAACCTTTTCCCTTAGATGGTATAAAGCTTTGTTCAATATGTCAATTGCAGTTTCTTTCGCGGGCATAGATGAATGCCCTCCTTCCTTTTCTACCGACAACTCAAACGAAACATATCCTTTTTCTGCAACACCAATGACGGCAATAGGTCTTTTTACATCCTTTATACGGCTTTCGCTTAATTGCCCCCCTTCATCTAACACCATTTCGGGATGAACATTCTTTTGTTTGAGGTATTCGACGATAGCGCTGGCTCCCCGTCCACTGATTTCTTCATCGTGCCCGAAACACAAGTAGATCGTGCGTTGTGGCGAAAAACCTTTCCGTAACATGGCCTCTACCCCTTCCAGGATGGATATCACGCCAAACTTATCGTCGGTGGTACCTCTCCCCCAAATACAGCTGTCGGTGATCTTGCCGCTGAATGGAGAAACCGTCCATTTATCCAATGCAGACTCTTCGACTGGCACCACATCATAATGACTCATTAATATAAAAGGGGCCAATGAGGCATTCTGTCCTTTCCATTCCATGACGATTGAAAACTCTCTTATAAAAGTCTTCGACAAATGTTCGGTAATGAACGGATATGCCCGTTCAATAAAAGAATTGAAGGCTCTGAAGGAAATCGTATCCACCGCGGTAGAATCAGTAAACGAGATCGTCGGTATCTGCACAGCCTGGCTTAGGTGCAGGACAGCAGAATCTGGAAGCGGCGGCAATGCCTGCGAAGAGTAAACAGGCCAGGGTTTCTTGCGAAAGGTATTGATGAGAAGAATGGCAACCAAAAGCAGGATGGCTGCTCCTAAAAAAAGAAATATTCTTTTAATCATTAAGCAGTTTGTTGATCAATGTAAGCGAAGCAGCTGATACATGAAAAAAAAGCTTTCCACCTCTGTACAAATTATTAATTCCATAATTTGAAAATGAACAACTCCCCCAAATCTCGGAACCCCCAAATTTTCAAATTATCTCATTTTCAAATTATCAAATTCAAAAATCTACGATAACCGATTCCGTAAACTTACTTTTTAAAATTGAGTACTTGTGTGATTGTATGAATCTAAAAAATGGATTTGTTTTGTATGGTAATTTATTCCCTTATGGAACTAATGATGTATATCGGGAACGACCTGATCGAATCTATCAAACTGGATGAAAAAAGACTTTCAAAACCAGGCTACCTGGGCACTTTCAAACGTTGCCTCAAACAAAAATACCGCGAGCTGATACTACAATATCCTCACCCGCCTGAATTTTTGGTAATAGATCCATCCAGGAAAAGCGTTGGCAATTCAAAACAGTAAATTTTCTCCCTGAAGAACCTGGAGCAGAAGTATTTTCTGGGGTTTGCTTCACACGCCTTCTCAAATCACCTCCACGCTTCTTTCTACAAACGCAGTCAGGTCTGCACCTTTTAACATTCCCTGGGATAGAAGAGCAAGATCAAACGCCTGCTTGGCCATCCGGGTCTGTTGCTCCTCCCCTGCCTTCAGTATCTTTTCAACGACTTTGTGATTGGCATTGATCGCTACTTTGTAAGTATCCGGCATCGAACCATAGAAATTCAAACCGCCGCCAACCCTGGACATATCTTTCATGCGACGCATCCACTCCTCCATCGTGATCGTTACCGGCATTCCTTCGGCCTGCTGGCTTTCGATCTCAACCTTCATCAATGGGTTATTGATCGCCTTTTCGAAGATCTCTTTGAGCCTCCTGGTTTCTTCATCCGTCAGCGCATGTTTCGACTGCTCTTCTTTTTCAATCAGCTTGTCAAGTACGTCGGCATCCACCCTTTTCAACGAAGTTTTCTCGAGCTTCATTTCAAGGTGGTGAATAAAATGGGTATCGATCGGGGAATTCATCAGCAGCACATCATACCCTTTCTTTTGTGCTGCCTGCACATAGCTATGCTGCCGCTCAGCATCTATTGTATAGAGATACACAAGAGTCCCATTCTTATCCGTTTGGAAGTCTTTTACCTTTGCATTGTATTCTTCCAATGTATAATGCTCGTTGTTCGTATTGGTCAACAATAAAAACTCCTTAGCCTTTTCGTAAAATTTTTCGTCGGACAGGGCTCCGTATTTTACAAACAAACCGATGTCCGTCCATTTTTCCTCGTACGGTTTACGGTCCTTCTTAAATAACTCTGCCAGCTTATCGGCCACTTTACGGGAAATATAGCTATTGATCTTTTTTACATTGCTGTCGGCCTGTAAAAAAGAACGGCTAACATTCAGCGGAATATCGGGAGAATCGATCACTCCGTGCAGCAATAACAAAAACTCGGGAACTATGTCTTTAACTTCGTCGGTGATAAATACCTGGCGGCTGAACAGTTTGATCTTGTTCTTTTGAATTTCAAAATCATTTTTCAGTTTAGGAAAATATAAGACCCCTGTCAGGTTGAATGGATAATCTACATTAAGGTGTATCCAGAACAACGGTTCTTCAGCGAACGGGTACAGTTCACGGTAAAACTCAAGATAATCCTCATCCTTTAGTTCGCCGGGAGCCTTTGTCCAGATCGGAACGGTGTTATTAATGATATTGTCTACCTCGACTGTCTTGTATTTTGGCTGGCCTTTCTCATCTTCACCATCCTGGACAGATTCTTTTTTGGTGCCGAATTGAACAGGAACGGGCAGGAACTTCGCGTACTTATTTAATATCTCGCTGATGCGGTGCTCGTCCAGGAATTCCTTTGACTCTTCATTGATATAAAGAATAACGTCAGTGCCGCGCTCTGTCCGGTTTCCCTCAGTGATTTCAAAGGAAGTGCTGCCATCGCATACCCATTTGGCCGGTTCGGCGTCATCCAGGTAAGAAAGAGTTTGTATCTCTACCCTATCCGCCACCATGAACGCGGAATAAAATCCCAGTCCAAAGCGCCCGATGATCTCATTGGCATCTTTGGCTTCCTTGAACTTTTCCAAAAACTCAGTGGCCCCGGAAAAAGCGATCTGGTTGATATATTTTTTTATCTCGTCAGCTGTCATCCCGATACCACTATCGCTAATAGTAATGGTCTTAGCCCCGGAATTCACACTCACTTTTACCCTGAGTTCACCCAGGTCTTTATTATAATGCCCCAGCGCAGCAAGCCGTTTCACTTTCTGGGTAGCATCGACTGCATTACTGACCAGTTCCCGTAAAAAAATCTCATTATCCGAGTACAAGAATTTCTTGATGATCGGGAAGATATTCTCTGTATTAATCGAAATTGTTCCTTTTTCCTGCACCATATATTCTGGATTTAATTTTAGTCAGCCGCAAGATACAAGAGCTGTTCCAAAGCAGGATTATTTGCCAGATTGGCAGCGACGGTCCGGATAATCCCCGGAGTTTTTGGAGAACAACGTCAACACCCCTTAATTTTATGATCCTAATTAAGTTTT
>Ga0066652_100000066_pt1 | contig 68221 bp, 58 predicted proteins | sample GraSoiAngelo_101_FD_71413 | JGI IMG/M metagenome (GOLD analysis project Ga0066652, IMG submission 71413) | Grasslands soil microbial communities from the Angelo Coastal Reserve, California, USA - 14_0903_02_30cm | ecosystem: Environmental > Terrestrial > Soil > Grasslands | place: USA... | reverse complement strand
CCATTCGCAAGCATTCGAGAGAAGATTGGAGATTTTTATGAGCACTGTAGAAGTGACAGGAACCCCCATTTCCCATTCTGAAGCGGCGCAGCAGCGCGTGCAGGAGCTCCGCCGCTGGCGGGAAGTGATCCCGCACTTCGTCATGCCGGAGTCCGCGGACGAAAGCCGGCGGCTGAGCCCCGCCGCGTCGGTCTCGTCCGAGTTCATCGAGCTGACGAACGTGGCCGTCGCGAACCAGACGGCGCTTGTGAGCGGTGACGGAGCGACCCCCGCCGAGACCCGGGACCTCGTGAGCTACGCGGACGCATACGATCCGCTGGCGGACGAGCTTGAGGCCTTGGCGCAGTTCCTCCGGCACAGCACGAGGACGGCGCGGAACATCGCCGGCACCGAGGCGCTGAACCGGTATGCCATGGCGCGCCGTCTGGCGAAACAACGCAAGACCGCCCACCTGGCGCCGCACGTCGCCGACATGCGCCGTGCACTGGGACGCGTCCGACCTGTATCGCCCGAAGTAGCCGCGCAGAAGGCGGCAGCGAAGGCCGCGATCGCTACGAAGCGGGCCGCGAAGGCGGCAGCGCGCGCGGCGAAGACGCCGCCGAACCCGCCGGCGTCCACACCGCCGGAGCCCACGCATACCCCGCAGTAAGGAGACCCGAAGCGGGCGCGTCGCAGGACGCGCCCGCTTTTTTGCGGCGAGCTGGCGCCGACTTCCTGGTGTAGCGCAGGCTTTCCAGCCTGCGCCCAGGGGGCAGGGGCAGGCTGGAAAGCCTGCCCTACACCGGGCAACCCACTCAACGCGCAGCTTTCAACGGGTGCGTCTTGAAAAATTCGGTGCCGATTACGATCGAGTGACGGCGGACAGCGCCTTCATAGTTTCTTCATCCACCATTTAGGGTTTCTCGCGCCGATCCTTTCGCGCTTGTTAGCGACCGCGGCGTGAGCGCTCTGTTGTGACGATCGAGGAGGTGGGAATGACCACCATGACTCGATCTGTCGAACCGATCGCGGCGAACCGTCGTCGCGCCGTCGCGGCCGCGGCATTGGTGGCGCTGTTCTGGGCGATTGCGGCCGTTCTCGTCGCGACCGCGCATCTGCAGCTCGACCGCGTCTCGCCGCTCGGCAGCGCGGCTTGCGAGATCGCGGTGCTCATCGGCACCGCGTTCGTCTACATGCGGCTCGCCGCGCGCGAGGCCACGGTCGATCACGCGTTGCTCGTCGGCATCGTCTGGCTGCTGCTGACGATCGTCGCCGAGCTGTCGATCCAGAGTTACGTCCACCACGGCTGGTTCGCGCTTCTCGGCACTCCCGCGCGGCCGGCGCTGCGCAACGTCTTCCTCTTCGTCTGGATCTTCGCGCCGGCGATGTTCGCGCGGCGCGAATCGATGGATTGATGGGACGCATCCGGCGGTTGATCATCGGTCCGCCGCGCGACGTGAGCGATCCCGAGATTTTTCATCACCTCTCGCTGATCGCGTTTTTCGCCTGGGTCGGGTTGGGCGCGGACGGTCTGTCCTCCTCGGCGTACGGACCGGAGGAAGCGTACAAGGCGCTCGGCACGCACTACCACCTGTCGATCATCCTCGTTGCGATGACGACGATCACGATCACCGTCATCGCGATCGCCTACTCGAACCTGATCCAGCACTTTCCCGGAGGCGGCGGCGGATATCTCGTGGCTTCGAAGCTGCTCGGCAACCGCGCCGGCGTCGTTTCGGGATGCGCGCTGCTCGTCGATTACGTGCTCACGATCACGGTGTCGATCGCCAGCGCATGCGATCAGATCTGGTCGTTTCTCCCTCCGCATCTCACGGCGTACAAGCTGACTGCCGAGCTCGCGCTGATCGCGATCCTGATCCTTCTCAATCTGCGAGGCGTGCGAGAGTCGGTCAACATCCTCACGCCGATCTTCCTGCTGTTCATCGTCATGCACGTCGTGGCGATCGTCTACGCGATCGGCTCGCACGTCACCGCACTCCCGTCCGTCTTCCGCGACGCCTCGTCCGACTTCCACACATCGGTGCAGACCCTCGGATGGGGGCCGCTCGCGCTGCTGCTGCTGCGCGCGTATTCGCTGGGCGGCGGCACGTACACCGGCATCGAAGCCGTGTCGAACGGAGTCACGATGCTTCGCGAGCCGCGTGTGCGCACCGGAAAACGGACGATGGCGTTGATGGCGTGCTCGCTGGCGCTCACGGCGGGAGGCATCATGTTCGGCTATCTCCTCACCCGCGCAACGCCGGTCGCCGGAAAGACGATGAACGCCGTGCTGCTCGAACGGCTCTTCGGATCGTGGCATGCCGGCGGCATCGGCATCGGCACGGCGCTCGTGGTCATCAGCCTCGCCGCGGAAGGATTCCTGCTCGTCGTCGCCGCGCAAGCCGGATTCCTCGACGGCCCGCGTGTTCTCGCAAACATGGCGGTCGACTCGTGGATGCCGCACCGATTCAGCCAGCTCTCCGACCGGCTCGTCACGAAGAACGGCATCTATCTCATGGGGCTCGCTGCGATCGCGGCGCTCCTCTACACGCGCGGCGACATCACGACGCTTGTCGTGATGTATTCGATCAACGTCTTCATCACGTTCTCGCTCACCGAGCTTGGAATGGCGCGTCACTGGATCAAGGATCGCGCGAAGGAACCGCGTTGGAAGAGCCAGCTCGCCATTCACGGCACAGGGCTCGTGATGTGCGTGAGCATTCTCGTCGTGATCGTGTTCGAGAAATTCGCGCAGGGCGGATGGATCACCGTCGTCGTGACCAGCGTCGTCATCGGCTTCGCATTCGGGGTGCACGCCCACTACGCCGGAATCGGGGAAGGTCTCGAGCGACTGGACGAGATCCTGACGACCGTTCCGCTGCCGAAGCAGATCGCGCCGGCGGGGCCTTCCGAGCTGGATCGCAACGCGCCGGTCGCAGTCATCAGCGTCGCCTCGTTTTCGGGCTTCGGCCTTCATCAGATTCTCTCGATCCACAAATCGTTCCCCGGCTACTTCAAACAATTCGTGTTCGTCTCCGCCGCCGTCGTCGATTCCGGCACGTTCAAAGGCGCCGAAGAGCTGGAGCGGCTGGAGCAAACGACCGAGGAACATCTGCACAAGTACATCGCCTGGGCGCAGGCGAACGGCCTGAAAGCGGACTATCGGATGGCGGTGGGCACGGAAGCCGTGGCGACGATCGAAGAGCTTTGCCTCGCGCTCGCGGAGGAATTTCCGCGCGCGATCTTCTTCATGGGCCGGCTGATTTTCCGCGAAGAGAAGTGGTATCACCGGCTGCTGCACAACGAGACGCCGCACGCGATCCAGCGGCGACTGCAATTCCAGGGCATTCAGGCGATGGTGCTTCCGATCCGGGTGTTGTGACCGAAGCGCTATACTCTAGGGGATTGGATGGCGATCTTCCCGACTTCGAGAAGCGCATCGGGTACGTTTTCGGGCGCCGCGATTATCTTCGCCGCGCGCTGACGCACAAGTCGTACTCGCACGAGGCGAAGGAAGACAACGTCCGCCACAACGAGACGTACGAGTTTCTCGGCGACGCGGTCCTCGGCTTCGTGATCGGCGATCTCCTCTTCCAGCATTTCCCGCATCTCGACGAAGGCGCGCTCTCGAAAATGAAGGCGTACCTCGTCAGCGCGCCGAGTCTCGCCAGCAAGGCGCGCACGTACGATCTGGGTGAGGTCATCCTCCTCGGCGTCGGCGAAGAGAAAACCGGCGGGCGCCAAAAAGACTCGCTGCTGGCGAACCTCTTCGAGGCCCTCATCGCGGCGATCTACCTCGACGGCGGCATCCATTCCGCGCGCCAGCTCATCGAGCGCGCGTTCTCCGAAGACATCCGGCGCATCGATCAGCAGGATCTGCTCTTTCAGGACTACAAGACCGCGCTGCAGGAGCTCGCGCAGGCGCGCGGACTGTTGCTGCCGGACTACAACGTCGTCGCCGAGGTCGGGCCGGATCACGACAAGACGTTCATCATCGAGGTGAAGCTCGGCAGCCTGACCGCGCGCGGCGAGGGATCGTCGAAGAAGGAAGCGCAGCAGCAGGCGGCGAAGCAGGCGCTGTCCGAGTTCTCCGGACGCTATGGAAGCTAACGTGGAGGACAGGCAATCCTGCCTGTCCCGCACGCACGTTCGGCAAAGAGGACAGGCAAGATTGCCTCTCCTCCACTTGATTTTGTTGCTCTCGCTCACGGTCAGCGGACAGCGAAATGATCTCGATCGCGTCCGCCGCGAGATCACGCGGCTCCGCGCGCAGCTCGAAGGGATGCGGCAGCAGGCGCAGTCGGCGGCGCGCGAATTGGAAGAGGCGGATCTCGAGCTCGGCATCCGCACGCGCGAGCTCGAGCTCGCGACCGCGGAAGAGACGCGGCTCGACAACGAACAGCACGCGCTGGAGTCGGAGATCGCGGCGCTCGTGCCGAGAATCGCGAAACAAAAAGAGGACCTGCGCAAGCGGCTCGTCGCGTTGTACCGGCTCGGCGGACTGAGCTACGTGCGCGTGGTGCTCGAGATCGACATCGAAACGAACCCGATCGAAGCGATCTCGATGCTCAGCTACCTCGTCTCGCACGACGCGCGCGCGGTCTCGCGATTTCAAAGCGCGCAGCATGAGCTGTCGTCGCGGCAGACGCAGCTCGCCGCGCGTCTGCAGGCGCTGCATCAGACGCAGATCGCCGTCGAAGAACGCCGCCGCAGCGTCGCGCTCGCCGTGACGCAGAAGCAGATCGTCCTCGCGCGGCTGCGAACCGAAGAGAGCGGCACGTCGCAACAGCTCGCCGCGCTCGAAGAAAAGGCGAGGCGGCTGCAGCGGCTCATCGACTCGCTGTCGCAGCAGAAAAGCGGCGGGCTCGCGCCGCAGCTCGACATCCGCAGCGTCCAGGGCGCGCTGGCCTGGCCGGTCGACGGCACCGTCATCGAGCGCTTCGGACGGCAGCGTAACCCGAAGTTTTCAACCGTAACCATCAATAATGGCCTGAAAATCGAAGCTGCTCCCGGAACGCCGGTACGCGCCGTCTTCGAGGGAACAGTTCTTTTTTCGCAGTGGTTCAAGGGATACGGGAACTTGATCATTCTGGATCACGGAAATCGCGTCTTCTCTCTTTACGGCAACGTGAAGTCGCCGCTGGTCAACATCGGCGAGCGAATCGCCAACGGTCAGCACATTGCAGGAGTGGGCGAGAGCGAAGACGCGAGCTCCGGCCATCTGTACTTCGAGATTCGCCAGGACAACCGTCCGGAAGACCCGCAAAAGTGGTTGCGATGATGACGAAAAAGAAAATTGCATTTCTCTCCATCTCCGTCGCCTTGATGATCCTGCTGCTCACCGGCGCGCTGTTCGGCCAGGGAGCGCAGAAGTCGAGCGTGTATCGATACCTCAGCATCTTCTCCGAGGTTTTCGATCTCGTGAGAAACAACTACGTCGAACAGGTGTCGTCCGATCAGCTGATGGACGGCGCGTTCACCGGCGTCACCGATGCGATCGACGAGTTCAGCTACTACGTGCCGCCGTCGCAGATGAGCGCGTACAAGAGCTTCGTCGACGTCGAAGACAACGGCGTCGGCCTCGTCGTGACGAAGCGCTTCGGCTACGCGTATGTCGTGGCGCCGATCGCCGGCTCGCCGGCGGACAAGGCCGGCATCGAGCGCGGCGACTTCATCGAGAAGGTCAACGGCCAGCCGACGACGAAGATGGCGTTCTGGCAGATCCGCAACGCGTTGCGCGCGAACGGACCGGTGAAGCTGCAGGTCCTGCGCGGCGGCAACACGAAGCGCGAAGAGCTGACGCTGCAGTCGGCGTCGTTCCACCCCGTCGCGCTGCAGACCAACACGATCTCCGGCGTCGGCTACATTCGCGTTCCGTATTGGGAGAAAGGCACCGCGACGCAGTTCCGCGCGGCGCTCGACGACGCGCGCAAGCGCAACGTCCGCAAGCTGATCGTCGACCTGCGCGGCAATGCCGGCGGCTTGATGGACGAGGCGATCACGGCGGCGGATGATCTCCTCACGAGCGGACTCATTACCTCGCTCGAAGGACGCAAGATCGAGCCGAAGCAGTGGCAGGCCGACCGCAACACCTCGTTCGACGGCGAAGTCGAAGTGCTCGCCGACGTTTCGACCGCGGGCGGCGGCGAAGTGTTCGCGTCCGCGATCCGCGGCAACAACCGCGGAAAACTCATCGGCATCACGACGTACGGCAAAGCGATCGTGCAGAAGTTCGTCACGCTGCCGAGCGGCGGCGGAGTGCAGATGACGGTGGCGCATTACACGACGCCCGATCTCAAGCCGATCACGGACGCCGGCATTCGTCCGGACGTCGTAGTCGACCTGACGGCGCAGGCGCTCGACGAAGGAGCGACGAAGGGAACGAAACGGCACAAGGATGAAGAGGACCTGATCCTCAAGAAGGCGCTGCAGATGTTCGGCGCGCAGGAGCCGGCAGCGCAGAAGAAGGCGGCGTGACGCTGCGGCGGGAGCCGCAGGAACCGGACGGCGGCGCTCGCTCGACGTTCCGCACGATCGCCGTCCTCACGCTCATCCCCGTCGCCGCATTCGCATTGTTCTATGTCTGGAGCTGGCTCTCTCCGTCAGCTCCACATCCATTCCCCTCACCCCCGACTCCTCACACCTCGCCGCAGCTCGCCACGACCGAACAATCCGCCCTTCCGCGCGTCCACGCCTCCCGCCCGCGCATCGTCCTGATCATCGACGACCTCGGCTTCGAAGGGCAGCCGCTCGATCGCGTGATGTCGCTCGACCCGAACGTCAACTGCGCGATCCTCCCGAACGCGAATCGCGCCGCGGAGTTCGCGGAGAAGCTGAACGCGCGCGGATATGAAATCCTCTGCCATCTGCCGATGGAGCCGCAGGGACACGAGACGCCCGGGCGCAACGCGATTCTCACATCGATGTCCGACGACGAGATCGCGCGCGCGACGCGAGAGAACATCGAGAGGATTCCGCACGCGCGCGGCATGAACAATCACATGGGATCGCGCGCGACGACCGATCGCCGGGTGATGGAGAGCGTGCTGCGCGCGCTGCCGCACGGCATGTACTTCATCGACTCGCGGACGATCGGCAACTCGGTCGCCGCCGAGGTCGCGCGCGAGATGAACGTGCGCACCGCCGCGCGCAACGTCTTCCTCGATGACGACGAGCGCGAATCCGCCGTGCGCAAACAACTTGCGGAGCTTGCAGCATCCGCGGAGCGGAACGGCTTCGCCATCGGCATCGGCCATCCGCATCCGGCGACGATGCGCGTCCTAGCCGAGGAGTTGCCCGAGCTTCGCGCGCGCGGCTTCCGCTTCGTGCGCGCCAGCGAAGCGGTACGCTGAATGCTGCTCTCGCTTTTCCTCATCGACCTCGCCGCGGGCCTGTACCTCTTCCTCCCGCTCGTCGGCCGACGCAACGCCGGCGTGAAGTTTTACCGGCTCGTCCTCATCACCACCGGCGTCCTCGCGTTCTCGTCCGCGATCGCGGTTCGCTGGAACCTCATCCCCGTCGCGCTGACGCTCGTCGTCTACTTCGTGTTGCGCTATCCCAAACGCCTGATCTACCGCGCATCAGCAACGCTGCTCGCCGTCGCGTATCTCGTCTCCGCCGTCTACACTTACCAGACCGCCATCCGCCCACCGAACATCGGATGGAGCATCGCCGGCGCGCTCGCATCCGTCGCGCTGTTAGGCAGCGTCAACCTCGCCATGCTCCTCGGCCACTGGTACCTCGTCGTCCGCGGCATGCCCATCGACCCGCTGAAACGCCTCACCCACGCGACGCTCATCACCACGATCACGCGACTCCTCCTCGTCGCGATCGCACTCTTTTTCGCGCCCGCCATGTTCCGCGACATCTTCTTCTGGATGCGCGCCGGCTGGGGCCTCATCATCCCGCTGCTGTTGTACCCGATGGTATGGGGCACCGTCCGCATCCGCTCCACGATGGCCGCGACGGGAATCCTCTATGTCGAAGTGGTGGCGGTGGTGATCGGGGAGGTGTTGGGCGGGTGGTTGGGGAGGATGGTGCACCTGCCGATGTGAGGGTTCATGCAGTATGCATGTTGACATGCGCCAAGCATGAATCGATATTACATTGATGGGAAGAATGGTTCAGATCAGGGATGTACCGGAAGCAGTCCATCGCAAGTTGAAGGCGCGTGCGGCAGAAGAAGGGATGTCGCTTTCGAACTACGCTCTTCGTGAACTGAGAAAGTCTGCCGAACGGCTCACGAACAAGGAGATCATGGAGCGCCTGGCGGCGCTGCCGCCGATTGTCACGAAGACTTCGTCGGTCGACATGGTCCGCGAAGGCCGGGAGGAGAGAGAGCGTGAGCTCGACCGCCGGATCGACGAACAAATCAAGCGCCGTCGTCGTTGATGCGTCGGCCATTTTCGACCTGATCACGAACGGCGCGCGCGCTCCTCAGTTGCGCAGCAGGCTGCTTCGGGAAGACGTCATCCTGTACGCGCCTGCGGTGCTCGATCTTGAGATTCTGCAGACCGCTCGCAAGTACGTCTTGAGAGGCGAGATGGACGCCAATGATGCTGCCGCGGCGTTCGCGTCCTACGCAACGCTCGTCATCGCTCGCTTTGCGATTGATCCGCTATTCGGTCGCATTTGGTCGCTGAGAGACAACTTCACCGCCTACGACGCCGCTTATGTCGCGCTCGCCGAGGCGTATCGAATCCCTCTGATCACCCTCGACGCCCGCCTCGCGAAAGCCGCTTCGCTCACCACAGCCAACGTCGAGCTCTTCGCCTAAGAGGTTCATCTCTTGCCTGACCGGGTAAGCGATATTTGCATGTGCAGCGCATGTTGACATGCGTTGCGCATGGATCCATGCTCGATAGCATGAGCAAGATGGTTCAAGTCAGGAATATGCCGGAGCACATTCACCGCAAACTGAAGGAGCGTGCGGCGAGGGCCGGCATGTCGTTGTCGGACTACATTCTCATGGAACTGAGAAAGAGTGCGGAGGTTCCGACGCTCGAGGAGATGAAGGCCAGGCTCGCGAAGCTTCCTCCCGTGAAAACGGGCACTTCCACGGTGCACATCATTCGCGAAGAGCGAAACAACCGCGACCGCGAGATCGAGCGACGGATTCGTGGTCGTCGTTGATGCATCGGCAATGGCGGACGTCCTCTTGGGGCGGCCCCTCGCGCCGGCTCTGCGCGCGCGCCTGTTCCGTGATGACGAGTCGCTACATGCGCCGCATTTGATCGACCCCGAGGTCCTTCAGGCGGTTCGTCGATCGGTGCTGGCGGGTTTTGTCACGCCCGATCTCGCCGATACCGCCGTTCGCGAATATCTGGATATCCGGCTTACGCGTCACCCTCAGGATTTCTTGCTCGAACGAGCATGGCAACTGCGGCAGAACTTTACCGTCTATGACGCAATGTACGTTGCGCTTGCCGAGGTTCTGGAGGCGCCGCTCGTCACGCTTGACGCAGGACTGGCGAAAGCCGCATCGCGGCTTACCGTCAACGTCGAGCTCTTCGCCTGAATCAATGCCCCTCCTCCGCCCCCGGAGGTGCCGCGCCGTACACGTGGCGGTCGTGCACCACCAGATCGAACGGCTTGATCGCGGGCGGAATCGCGTAGCCGCGATGCACGGCCTGGCATTGGTAGCAGACGATCACGTCCTTCACGACTTTCCAGATGATGTAGTCGAGGATCGTGACGCCGATGAGGGGGATGATCGTCCACGGGACGAAGGCCGCGCCGAGGACGACTAAGGCGATGCCGGTTTTGCGGTTGAAGTCTTTTTGAAAATAGAGCTGGTCGTGATCGCAGGCAGCGCAGCGATCGATCACCGCGTTTTCAGGAGGCGCGACGACGGAAGACGGGGTGTTGCAACGCTCGCACGCCGAAGGCGGCTCGCCTGCGGTGCGGGCGAGCCGAGCTTCGCAATGGGGACAGAGGTAGTGGACGGAAGACATAGTGGAGCGGCGGCCGCTTCGGCCGTCGGCCTCTCGCGAGAAACCGGCGGCCGAGAGCGGCCGCCGCTCCACTAGTCTAACGCGCGCGCTCGATGTAGCGGTTGTCGACCGGGTCGACGATGATCTCTTCGCCTTCGGTGACGAACGGCGGGACTTGCACGACGACGCCGTTCTCGAGTGTCGCGGGTTTGTACGACGAGGACTGCGTCGCGCCTTTGACCATTGGCTGCGTTTCTTTGATGCGCACCCTCATCGTCTTCGGCAGCTCGATGCCGATCGGGCGCTGTTCGTGGAACTGCACCTGCAGTTTCACGCCCGGCTCCAGCCAGGCGGCGGCATCGCCGAGGTCTTCTTCGCTGATCTCGATCTGCTCGAAGCTCTCCGTGTTCATGAAGTGATGCGCGTGACCGTCGGAGTACATGTACTCCATCTCGTGCTGGTTGATGAACGCCTGCTCGATGTCGTCGTTCGAGCGGAAGCGGTGCTCGAACTGGTTGCCGGTGCGCAGATTGCGGAGCTTGGCCTGCACCATCGCCCGCAGGTTGCCGGGGGTATGGTGGCGGAACTCCATGATCTTGCAGAGGTCTCCGTCGAAAACGATGACCATTCCTTTACGGATATCGTTGGCCTGCATGTAAGTCCTTTCAGCTAAGATCGCTGGGGGAGAACGCAATCCGTGAGAACAGCAGCTCGCATCCTGCTCGCCGTCGCCCTCGGAGCAACGGCATGCCACCCCGGCCGGGAAGCCCAAACCACAGAAACGACAAGCGATATTCCAATCGGAGTCTACGCTGCGCTGACCGGCGACCAGGCCGCGTTCGGGAACGCGACGGTGATGGGCGTGAAGCTCGCGGCCGAGGAGATCAACAACGCGGGCGGTGTGCTCGGGCGCAAGATCCGACTCGTCCTCGAAGACGACAGCGGACATGCCGACCAGGCGGCGTCCGTCGTCACGAAGCTGATCACCAGCGACGACGTGATCGCGGTGATCGGCGAGAACTCGTCGAACCAGTCGATTGCCGCCGCGCCGATCTGCGAGCAGAACAAGGTTCCGATGATCTCGCCGTCGTCGACGAATCCGAAGGTGACGGAGATCGGCGACTACATCTTCCGCGTCTGCTTCATCGATCCGTATCAGGGCAAAGCGCTGGCGACGTTCGCGCGGAACAGCCTGAAGATCGACAAGGCCGCGATCCTCATCGACAAGAAAAACGACTACTCGGTCGGACTCGCGCAGTTCTTCCGCGAGAATTTCGAAAAGCTCGGCGGCAAGATCGTGGCGGAGCAGAGTTACTCCGGCGGCGACACGGAGTTTCGTCCGCAGTTGACGGCGATCAAGACGACGTCACCGCAGATGCTGTTCGTGCCCGGCTTCTACACGGAAGTCGGACAGATCGCGATCCAGACGCGCGACCTCGGCATCAACGTTCCGCTCGTCGGCGGTGACGGCTGGGACTCGCCGACGCTGGTCGAGATCGGCGGCAAGTCGCTCGACGGCTGTTATTTTTCCGATCACTACTTCGTCGGCGATCCGCGTCCGCTCGTGCGGGGCTTCGTGAAGAAGATTCGCGCGCGCTACGGGAAGAATCCCGAAGCCAACGCCGCCCTCGGATACGACGCGCTGCAGATCCTCGCGCGCGCGATCCGCGAGTCGGGATCGCTCGATCGCAAAGCGATCCGCGATCACATCGCGTCGGTGAAGGATTATCAGGGCGTGTCGGGAACGATCACGATGGGCGCGGACCGAAATCCGATCAAGCCGGTCGCGATGATCAAGATCGAGAACGGCGAGATGCAGTTCGCGGAGTGGGTGAAGCCGTGAAGTAGATGGCGGATGGCAGATGGCGGATGGCAGAGGGCGGAGGGCAGATGGCGGAGGGCAGATGGCGGATGGCGGAAGGAACTGCGCTCTGCGCTGCAATCACAGCGGCGCGGGACCGCGGCCGTTGATGTATGCGACGAGGTAGGTGAGGTCGGCAGTCGTCAGTTGACCGCTGCCGTCGACGTCGCCGCCCTGCAGCGGCGCGGGTCCGCCGTTGTAGAAGTAGTTGACGAGATAGAACACGTCTTTGTTGTTGGTCTCGCCGTCGTTGTTCACGTCGCCGACCAGATGTTTGTTCGAGCGGATGCGGCCGAGCGTTCCGGTGTGCGTGAGGTAGTAGAGACTGCCGTCGGGGGAGACGAGGAGATCGACGGGATTCGAGATCGAGGTCGCGAAGTTGTTCGACGCGTTGCTCGTATCGAGCCGGTGAATCCATCCGGCGCAGAGATCGGCGAAGAAATAGGAGTCGACGTACGTGCCGCCGAACTGCCGGATCTCCGGCGCGTAAAACGTTCCTCCGGCGATCGCGCACGTCGCTCCATCGTGCACGTAGGAGTAGAGCGGAGTCGTGTACTGCGGATTCGTCGTCGCCCCTTCCGTATTCGGCCATCCGTAGTTCGCGCCGGCGAGTCCGTCGTCGATCTCTTCCCACGTGTTTTGCCCGACGTCATCAATGAAGATGCGTCCGCTGAGCGGATGGACGTTGAACGTGAACGGATTGCGCAGCCCCATCGCCCAGATCAGGCGATTGTTGCCGGTCGCGGTGTTGAAGAAGGGATTGTCGGCGGGGATGCTGCCGTCGGAGTTGGTGCGCAGCATCTTGCCGAGGAGGTTCGTGAGGGTTTGCGAGTTCGCGCCGTTCGCGTTCTCGCCGACGGCCGCGTACAACTTGCCGTCGAGCGCGAAGTGAATCGCGCCGCCGTTGTGGTTCGTCGCGCCGGAGAGGTTGTTGAGATCGAGCAGCACGACTTCACTGCCGCCGGCCGCGACATCGCCCGACGCGGTGAAGCGGCTCACGCGATTGTGGACCGCCGGCGTCGGCGTCGTGTAGTAGACGTAGACGTAGTGATTGTTCAGAAAATCGGGATCGAACGCGACGCCGAGCAGTCCGCGCTCGCCGCTCGAGTCGACGGTGAGACTGACAAATGGTGTCGTCAGCAGCGTCCCGTTCTTGACCACGCGTAACGCGCCGCTCTGCTGACAGACGAAGATCCGCCCGTCGGGCGCCATCGCCATCGCCGTCGGCGCGCTGAGCGTCGACGTGAGGATCGTCTCGCTGAACCCGGTGGGCAGCGTCGCCGCAAAAGCGAACGTGGCAAGGCAAAACGTGAACGTCGTCACAGCGATGAGGCGTCGCATCGGGTCTCCTGTGCGTACGCGCGCAGCAAACGATCTGCCAGAAGGGGCACGAGGCTTGCTGGCTCGCGGTGGCAGTTTTCCGATGAACCGCACGGTCGCTCCGCTCCTCTGGATACTGTTCGCCGTCTTCACGGCGAGCGCGCAGGACGTCATCACCGTCGGAACCGGCTCCGCGCCGGCCGGCGGCGTCGCGTCCGTGCCCGTTTACGTTCTCGACCGCAGCGGCACGCCCCTCGGCTCCGACGCCGGAACGGGCAATCGCATTCAGGGAATCTCGTTCAAAGTGATGTATCCGACGTCGCTCGTGTCGTCCGTCACGTTCAAGCGCGGCGGCGTCATTGCGTCGCTGACGCCGGTGTTCGAATCGCAGCCGCAGGGGAGCGGTTTCACGGCGTACATCGTGTCGTTTCAGGAGTCGACGAATCCGATTCCGTTCACGTTGAATGCGCCGGCGCCGGGCGATCTCATCGGCACGTTGAGCGTGACGCTGCAACCATCGGCGACCGGCGGCAGCAGCGCCGCGTTGACGCTCGACGCGGCGAGCACGCTGCTCTCGAATCAATCCGGCACGACGTCGGAGAGCGTATCCCTCGGCACGCTCGCGCTGGTGAATGGAAGCGCGAGCTGCTCGATGTCTGCGCCGTCGAATCTCATCGCGACGGCCAGCGGCACTTCGCAGGTCAATCTCACCTGGACCGCCGTCGCCGGCGCCGATCACTATGAAGTGTGGCGCAGCTTCAACGGGTCTTCGTATGCATTCCTGTCGAATGCGCCGGCCGCGTCGTATCCCGATTCTGCAGTCGCGGCATCGACGACGTACGTCTACATCGTCCGCGCCGTCGACGCCGCGAGTCAGGCGTCGGCGTTCAGCAACGTCGATGCAGCGACGACGATCGTGTTCACCGACGATCCGCTGATCGCGATGACCACGCTCAGCAAGGCGGTGCACATCACGGAGCTTCGCACGGCCGTGAACGCGTTCCGCGCGGCCGCGAACCTCGGCCCGTTGGCCTCCGATCCGACGATCGGTGTCGGCCAATTGATCCGCGCGCAGCACATCGCCGACTTGCGCACGGGCCTCGACCAGGCGCGAAGTCTCATCGGCGTGCCGCCGATCAGCTACGCCGATCCGTCACTCGTCGCCGGCACGACGCCCGTGCGCGCGATGCATGTGCAGCAGCTGCGCGACGGCGTGAAGTAGCTCTCATCAGGAATGAATCTAGTGGAGCGGCGGCCGCTTCGGCCGCCGACCTCTCGCGAGAATCCGGCGGCCGAGAGCGGCCGCCGCTCCACAGGTTCGTCGTTGAAGAAGCGGCATCTCGTCATCCTGAAAATGTGGTGACCGCCGCCCTCAGCGGTCATCTAGCCTCACAGCCTCCTGGCCTCCTGGCCTCCCAGCCTCCCAGGGGTGCGCGGCCTTGGAGCCTCGGAGGCCGGGAGGCTCGGAGGCTACCTCTGAGTCGCTTTCAGGATGACGGGAGTTTTTGCGCGTGACGAGGTTCGGCGGATGGAGTACCCAGTCCCTTCATCCGCCGCGCGGCGAGCACGTACGTCGATGAACCGACGTCGGTCTTCGGTTTCTCGACGCGCTTGTACGCGGCCATCGCCGCGTCGATCGCGCCGTAGTTCTCGGCGATGCGGCCGAGGACGTACCAGTCGTGCTCGGCGGGATCTTCGCGGCCGGCGGCGTCCATGCTGTCGAGGAGCGCGTCGCGCGCTTCGAGGCTCTTGCCCGTTTCCGCGTAAAGCGACGCGAGCGTGTGCAAGAGCGCGGAGTCGGCGTCGTTCATCTGCATCGCCTGGCGCGCTTCTTCGAGCGCGCGGTCGAGATTCACTCCGGTGAAGAGCGCATTCCAGGCGACGTTGTTGTAGTCGCCGGCATTCGGGCGCAGCTCGTCGATGACCTGGCGATAGAACTTGTCGCACGCGACGTAGTCGCCGCGATTCATCGCCGCGCCGGCAAGCGCGCGCAGCGCATCGACGTCTTTCGGAATCTTCGCGAGCCGTTCTTCGGCGAGCTTCGTCGCTTCGTCGGCGCGGTCGAGCTTCGTCAGCATTCCGGCCAGAGACGAGAAGGCGCCGGCCGAATCGGGCGCTTCCTGCACGAGACGCTGCGCGATCGGCAGCGCTTTGTCGTAATCCTCGCGCGCGCCGAGGGTCATCGCCAGCGCGTGATCGATGCGCAGCTTTTCTTCGTCCGTCGTCGCTTTGTCGCGCGCGGCGGTGAGGATGGGAATCGCGCGGTCGGACAGCTCCTTCGCCGGCATCAGCATCGCTGCAGCGAGACGCATCTCATCGGCGGTCGCGCTGGGCTTCGACTTCGGCCAGTACTTCGAGAAGGGGAGCGTTGCCAGCGGATCGTCGCCGCCGCCGGCGGGGAACTCCTCGCGCGTCCAGTTCAGCCACTGCCGCGCCGCTTCGGGCTTGCCCTGATCGAGGAGACGCAGCACGCTGAAGCCGATGAGCGACGGCGCTTTCGTCGTCGCGCTGATCTTGTACTCGTCGCCTTCCTTGACGACGAACAGCGTCTCTTCGCGCAGCGCCGACTCGCGGTTCGGGCTGCGGAGGCGGATGCGATATCCGGTCTCGTCGCTGCCGTCCTGCAGGAACTGCACGGAGCCCATGCCGAGGTCGGCGAAGAACTCGAGCGGCAGTCCCTGCTTGCGCGCGTTGCCGATGAGCGCCGCGCGCGTGGCGCGCCACTCCGCCTGCGCGGCCTCGCTGTTGAACAGCGCCTTTTCATCGGACGCGTAATACGTCGCGACGTGATCGGCGACCATGTCTGCCACGACGGTCTCAGTCACGAGTCTCTTCACGACGCTCTTCGGATCGCCTTTCGGCAGCGGGATCTCTTCGTAGTGTTTCGCCTTGCGCAGCCCTTCGATCTGCTGACGCACTTCCGCGCTCGGCGTGCCCTGCGTCGCTTCTTCGATCAGGTCCGCGGCCGGCGCGTACATGCGAAGCGACAGCATCACGCCCGCGGCCGAGCGGAGGATTTCTTTTCGCTGCGACTGATCTTCGCTGCCGGCCTCGCGGATCGCGGCTTTCGAGCCTTCGGTCACGCCGGCGATGACGACGCGCCACAGTTTCTGCTGCGTCGGATCGGTCGTGGTCTTGAGGCGCTCGCGCAATTCATCGAAGCGCTGCGCGAGCGCGAGCGCGGTGTGCAGCTCGCCGTCGTAGCCCTCTTCGTGCATGTCGTCGATGAGCGCCTTGTACTCGGCGATCGCGCCGTTGAGATCGGCGTTCTTGCCGAACACGAGTCCTTCTTCACCGTACTCGAGCAGCTTCGCCAGCTCCGCGCGGATGTTCACGTCTTTCGGGTCGAGCTCTTTCGCGTGTTTGTACGCGGCGATCGCCGCTTTCAAATCGAAGCCCTTGCGGAACGGGCGGCTGAAGCGGTCGTGCTCCATGATGATGCCGAGCATGCGGTACGCGCGCGCGTATGACGGCTCGAGCGCGACCGCCTTCTTGATCTGCTCGCGCGCCGCGTCGCCCATGCCGCCGACGAGCAGCGCCTTCGCGATCTCGACCTGGTGCCGTCCTTCTTTCGGATGCACGGTGCCGAGTTTGCGGAACTCGGAGAGCGCGCCGGAGATGTCGCCTTTCGCGAGGTCGAGCTGTCCGCGCTGATCGAAGCCGATCATCACGGCCTTGCTGTCCGCGAAGTCCTTCAGCGCTTTCTTCGCCTCGTCGACTTCGGCGGGAGAGAGCCGGCGCTTGCCGGTATCGAAGCGGAACGTCGCCGCGACGGTGCCGTCCTGTTCGATGGTGAACTCTTTCGTCAGCGCGATGGTGCCGAGCTTCACGGTCTCGCTCGTGGGCAGCGTGCGCGCGATGAATCCGGGCGGCGGCGCGATGCGATATTTCCACTCGCGCACGAACGGCCGCGTGAAGACGAAGTCGTTCTTTCGCTTTTTCTTTTCTTTCTGCGCTTCGTCCTTCTCGTCGACGAAGTCGCGCAGCGACCACGGGAGGCTCTGCACGAATCCGCTCGGGAAAATCGCCACCGCGGCTTCGCCGTCCATGGCCTGGCCGCGCGCCGCCTCGGACGCTTCGATGCGGATGTGGAACGGCGACGCGAGATCGTGCGGATCGTTCACGTCGAGCTTCGGCATCGCCTTCGCCGCGTAGTAGTCCTTCGCGTACTCCTCCATCTGCTCGCGATACTTCTTGCGATCGCTCGACGCGTAGTAGCGCCGCATCGACGACTCTTCGGCGCCGGTCGCCTCAGTCACTTCGACGACGGTTGCTTTTCCCTCTTCGGGAATCGTGAACGTGCGCGTCTCGGAGATGCGATTGGACGTCGACTCGAGCTGCGGCGTCGTCGTGAGCGAAGTCGTGGCGAGGCTCGCCACGAGCGCGAGGCGTCCCTGATCCATCAGCGGCAACTCGCCGGCGCGCGAGTACTCGTCGGTCGGATCGACCCACAGCTGTCCGCCGGGAAGATCGACGACGACGATCGCGTGATTGAACATGCCGAGGCCGGGGAGATCGTGCGGGACGTCGAAGGACTCGCCGGCGCGGAGGAGCGCGACGTGCGCGTCGATCTTCGCCGCGCGCAGCAACGCCACGAGCAGCGTCGCCTTGTCCTTGCAGTCGCCGTAGCGATTCGCGAGCACGATCTGCGGCGCGCGCGGCACGACCGACGACTCGCCGACTTCGACGCCGGCGTAGCGGACGTGTTTCTGAATGAACGCGAGCGACTTCGCGACGATCTCGCGTTTGTCGGTCGTGTTGCCGACCGCCTCGCGCAGCTGTTTCTCCAGCGATCCGTCGGCGATCTGCCGTTCTACGATTTCGGAATAACGCTTGGCGAGGTCGCCCCACGAATGCGCGGTCGAGACGCCGATCCACGGCAGCTGCGACACGTCGTACGGCAGGTCCCACTCCCAGTCGTCTTTCGAAGCGTACGGTCCGCCCTCGAAGACGATGTGCTGCCGCCCGTCTTTCTCTTCCTTGCGCGGCTCGATCTGCGACTGATTGACGAACTGCAACTGCAGCGACGACGGCGCGTCAATGACCATCCGCGCGCGCTGCACCGGCTGATATCCGCCGAAGAAGAAGACGTCGCTCGACGCGGCGTCGTACAGCGATTCTTTCGACTTGTAGGTGATCAGTTCTTCGATGACCGAGCCGACGCCGACTGCCGGCAGCGGCGCGCGAATGACGCGGTTGTCGCTGAAGATGTCCAGCGATTCTTCGGGCGCGGGCGCCTCGACGAGCGCGCTGCCGTCGAGCATGTGCACGCTGCCGTCCTTCGACACGACGCGCGCCTGGATCTGCGGCTTGTCCTGATACCACGGCGCCCAGCGCGCGTTCACCTGACCCCAGTTGTCGACCGCGGAGTCGTTGACGATGCGCACGATCACGCGCTCGGTGCTGACGTCGCCGCCATGCTCGTCGAAGTGGTGCGTCGACTCGCTCAGCAGAATCACGGCGCCTGCTTCGCCCGCCGGAATGGCCTCGGCGGCAGCGAGCAGCGCTTTCGGATCGGCAGTCAGCGGCGGGCTGTTGTCCCACACGTCGGCTGCGAAAAGGGGGGAAGACGCGAGCGCGGCGAGCAATGCGAGTGCGCTCAGGCGGACGGCGGTCATGACGGCTCCTGGAAAGTTATTGAAACGCGGACCGGGCATGGTAGCACGCTATATCCGTTAGACAGACCGATCCCGAGGGAGACAACCCAATATGCGTAAGTTTGTTTTCATTGTCCTCGCGCCCGCCCACGGGCCGGGCTCATGGGCTCACAGGCGCATTGGTTCAGAGGAGCTATGAGCCCTTGAGCCTATATGCCTGTGAGCCTGAGTCTCACGGCATCCAAAAATCGCGCGCGTACAGCCGATACAACTTCGTGTCCGCGCCTTCGGCGATCTTCAGGTACGCCTCCCACGCGTCGAGTTGTTTGTCGGGGCCGATGGTGAAGTAGATCGCGTCCGGCACGTCTTTGCCTTTCACGTTGTAGCCGGGCAGCAGACGTCCGTACACCGCGTCTTTGCGATCGAAGAGTTTGTTGCCGAGCTCGGGATCTTTGCGCAGTTCGAGAATCGACGCGCGGAACTTTTTCACTTGCTCGGGCGGCTGGCGGTCGGCGAGATCGGCGGCCATCGATTCGGCACGTGTCTCGTACGTTGCCGCGGCGCGCGACTCGCCGAAGACTTGCGCGACGGCGTAGTCGCCGAGGCGCGGGTCGCGCTCGGCGGACTTCAGCGTGTCGACGACGAACTTCACGGTCTGCGGGATCTCGGGAGTGCGCTCCGCGTAGTAGCCGGTGCGACCCGACTGCACGCTGCCGCGCAGGCCGTTGCTGTATGCGAGTCCGTTCGCGAGCGTCTTGAGGAAGATGCCGTGCGCGCCGTAGCCGGCGTGGAGACGCGTGGCGAGATAGTCGAGCTGCTTTTCTTTGTTGTCCGCGTCCGCAAAGTGCGCGCTCGGAACGGACGTGATGATCACGCCGCCTTTCATGTTCGGCGCGAGCAGACCGACATACACCGGATTCGTTGCCGATGCATCGCGCGCGTGCAGTCGCTTATTGACGATCGGCGCACCGGACGAGCCGTTCAGGGATTGCACGGCTGATGCGTCAAGTGACGACGCAAGCGAGTCGACTGCAGGCGCGAGCGCGTTCTGAATCGCCTTCGACGACACGAGGAACATGCGCGCGTTGCCGCGATGCAGGAGCGCGTTGCGCAAGCCGTCGAGCTGCGCGAGCGCCTGCGCCGGCGGCGTCATGAGGTCGTCGCGCAACGCGGTCACGAGATACGTCCAGTCGGCGGCGAGGCTGCTGTCCGGAATCTCGATCAGCGTCAGATCGAGATCCTTCGCCGCGTCTTTCGCGATCGCGGTCGCGGCTTCCGACAATCCCGCAACCGTCTCCGGCTTCGCGAGCATCGCCTTCAAATCGGCGCGCGATCCCTTCTGCTGCGCGAGATTGTTGAACCATTGCGTGAGGGACGCGCGATCCGCTTCCGGCGCTTCTTTCAGCAGCCAGCGCAGACGCAGCGCGTTGTGAGCGCGAGTCATGAACGAATCGGCCGCGAGGAACGCGGGGTTCGACTGCATCCGATATGCGTTCGCGGGATTGTTCACCCACGATTCTTCCGATCCCTGCGTCGTGTTGCGCAGTCCGCTGAGCGCCTGATCGACGACGTCGCGGATGCGCGCGAGGTTTTCCGGCCGCCAGTCGGGATGATTCATCACCAGCGACATCCAGTCGATCGCGCGCTTCGACTCATTTACTCCAATTCCCGCGCCGCGCACCACCAACTCGACGCGCTCCGTGCGCGGGTTCGTGGAGAAGTTCGCGTCGAGACGCAGGATCTCTTTGCGCAGACGCTCGGCCATCTCTTCGTTGGAGACCGGCTTGCCGTTCTCGATGACGCCGACGCGCGTCATCAGCTGCGGGAGCAGCGAGAGGTAGCGGAGCTGCTCGCGCGATACGTGGTCGGCGCGGATGGCGACGCCGAGGGTGGCGCTGGACATGTTGTCGAACGTGGAGGTGACGATCGGGATGCCGGAGTCGAGCGTACGCGTCGCGAACTGCAGTGGATCGTCGAGCGTCATCGGCGGGTTCTTCACGAGCTCGGGCGGCGTGATCTTCTTCGCCTCTTCCTCGATGCGCGCGGATTCCGCGTCCTGCTCTTTCTGATAGCGCTTGATCGCTTCCTGCGTGTCGGTGACGCCGTACTTTTCCGCGAGCCGCTTCGCTTCCGCATCGGCGCGCGCGACGCGCTCGTTCTCTTCGCGCTGCAACAGCGCGGGACTCGGGCGCGCGCCGACGCCGTACGGCGTGACGCCGGTCAGCTGCCACTTCGCGAGGTAGTCCTTCCAGATGTTTTTGCCGGAGCTGAGCTGTTTGCGCACGTCGGCCATCTGCGGCTTGAGCGTCACGGATTTCTTGAACTCGGGCACGCGCTCGAGCAGCAGCAGCTGATCCATCCACCCCGATCCCGTTCCGCGGAAGCCCCACGACGGCGGCGTGTTGACGAAGTTCGCGAGCTGGCGCTCGGATTCGCTCACGCGGCTCAACGCGCGCTCGTTGAATTCCTTCAGCTCCGGTGAGTTGTCCGGGAACGAGGCCACGCGATTCAGTTCATCCATCACCTTCTGCCGCACCTCGGCGATCTTTTCTTTCGTGAGATTCGCGGCCGCGACGTTGTCGAGGGCAAACGCGACGGCGTGACCCTGATCGCGATCGATGTTGCTGAACACGCCGGTCGCGCCGAGGTCCATCACTTTTGTCTTGCTGTCGACGAACAGCTTGTAGAGGTTCGTCGTCGCGTCGCCGGCGAACGCGTCGCCGAACAGCTCGAGCAGCGTCACGTCCTCGGCCGACATCGACATCCGCGTCGCCGGCCAGACGAACGCGAGAGGACTCGGCTGCTGATCGTTGCGATGCGGATACTCGTCGATCGCGATCGTTCCCGCGGGCGCGGGCTTCAACGACGGCCACGGTTTTGCCATCGACGACTCGCGCGTCTTCGGCTCGCTCTCGACTTTGGTCAGGATCTTGTCGGTCCGCGTCAGCACTTCGTCGACCGTGACGTTCTTCGGGAACGCGACCATCGTTCCCATGTTGGCGAGGTAGTAGTTCGCCGCGTGGAAGCTGCGGATGTCTTCCGGCTTCAGCGTGCGGATGCCGGACGGCTCGCCGCCGGAGTTGTAGGCGAGGGGATGCTGCCCGCCGTAGACGAGCTGTCCCATCGTGCGGAACAGCACGCGGTAGCGGTTCGCGCTGGAGCTCGTCATCTCGTTGTAGACCGAGCCGCGCTCTTCGAGCCGCAGCGTGCCGTCGGGATTCGACGTGACGCCGAAACTGCGCACCTCGCGACGGATCTCTTCGTCGGTGTAGTTCGGATGCAGCAGTGCGTTGAGCTGCGCCCCGAAGAGATCGAAGAAGACGTCTTTGCCGGCCTGCGTGTTGAAGTGATAGCTCGTGCGCCACTGCTGCGTGAACGCGGTCGAGCCGGAGAGCCACATCGTGTCCAGCCCGGCGAACGCGCGGCCGGTCGTGCCCTTGCCGAGGAGCAGGTGCTCCTGCGTGTGCGGCTCGCCCTGATCGTCGACCGGGATCGAGTTCACCCACGTGTATCCCTGCGGCACCGACTCGATCTGCAGATAGTCGAGCGTGAAGCCGGAGCGGCGATGGATGAACCGCGCGCCGAGCGGCTTGTCGGCGTCGTTGAGGTAGATCGCGTCGACGCGGAACCCGTCGACGACGTCGCCTTTTTTGAGTTGATCGAGATTCACGGCAGCGAACGCTCCTGCAGCGAGGAGCGTCGACAAAAGGATCGCAGTAAGACGCATGAAGCCTCCGGGCGAGAGTTGAAATCGCAAAGTCTCAAAGTCTCGGTGAGAAACTAATCACGCGCGGTTGCATTTCTGCAACCTTTGGAGTGCGGCGGAAGTGGAGGACAGGCAATCCTGCCTGTCCAGGACAGGCGAGATCACCTGTCGGATGCAGGGCTATTGTGAGCGGTCGTCCGTGGTCGGGCGGACCCGCTCCGCCCACCACAGCTGCGCGACCATCAGCAACATGCCGGTGTCCCGCAGCACGACGATCCACATGTCGCGAATGCGCTCCTCGTACGTCCTGCCGGCCGCGCTGACGTCGAAGCAGCCGCAGTCGATCGCGTTGCCGCGCAGGAGGTTCCACGAGATCGCGAGGATGAACGTGACGAGCAGCAGCGCGATGATCGTGCGCGCGGGGCGAGTCCAGACGCCGAGGATCAGTGCGAGTCCGCAGAGGATCTCGACCCACGGCATGATCAACGCGCTGATGTTGATCAGGCCCGCGGGGAGAATGCGGTAGTTGTAGATCATGTGCGCGAACGAGGGCGGATCGATGATCTTCGACAGCGCGGCGACGACGAAGATCGCGCCGAGGGCGAGCTGCACGCGGATGGTCAGCCAGGGACTGGTCAACCACTGTTTGAAATTCATGAATGCGCTCTGTCTTCGATAAAGCAGAAGGCAGAAGGCAGAAAGCAGAAATGACAGCCGACGCCGTGGGACGCTTGCCGATTTCTGCTTTCTGCCTTTTGCTTTCTGCTCCGGATGTTCACGGCTGCGAGCCCGTCCTCACCGCGCCGCCGCGCTTTTGCCAGTCCGGAAAGCCGTCCTTGTAGACGTAGACGTTGTTGAACTGGATGCCCCACAACTTCTGCGCGAGCATGTGCGAGTCCTCGCACGCGCCTCCGGAGCAATAGATGACGATCGGCAGATTTTGTTCTCGCGGGTCGCTGCGTTCATTGAAGAGCGCGTTCACTTTGTCATCGATGTCCGACTCCCACACCGAGAACGATCGCGCGCCGGTGATGTGCCCCTCTTCGAAAACCGAGGTACGCCGCGCGTCGAGAAACAGCACGCCCTTCGCGTGCAGCGCAGCGGCGTCGTCATAGGCGATCTCGACATACGGCTTGTCGGGATGAGCAGTAAAGCGGGAGATGTCGGGGGCGGGGGGAGTGGGTGAGGGGAGCGGTGTGGCAGCAACCGGCGGCTTCTGTGGAGCGGCGGCCGCCTCGGCCGCCGTTTTCTTGATCTCAGGCGCGGCCGTCGTCGTCGTTGTGGTCACGGGTGCTGGAGTGGTGCGCGCCTCCGGCGCGCCTGCGGGCGGGGGAACGGAAGGCGCGCCGGAGGCGCGCACCACTCCGGTCTCCGCTTCCCGCGGCGGCACCCTCCGCGCGTTCGGCCAGAAGCCCGGCAGGTTGAGCCGCCGCGTGCGCGAGGCAAACGCGTTCGCGACGATGCCGATCGATGCGGCGGCGAGGATCAGGATGACAGCCTGGACAGCGATGTTGCGGACACGCATCTCGCCAAGTATGACGCATGATCGCGCGCGAGGTTGCTCAGTCGGCACGGCGCAGAACGATCACCGAATGCGCCTGCACTTTCAGCGCGTCGCCGGCATTCCATTCGTGGCGCACGCGAAAGTCGGGAACGATCTCGTTCGTGTCGAGGACGCACTCCCATTTGTCGCCCCACGGACAGTTCGGCAGTTTGAAGTCGATCGCTTCGTAGTGCGCATTGAAGAGGAGATAGAAACTGTCGTCGACGATCGGCTCGCCGCGATGATCGGGCGTCGGGATCGCGCGTCCGTTGAGGAACACGCCGACCGTCCGCGCGAATGTGCTGTTCCAGTCCTGATCCGTCATCTGCTCGCCGTCGGGCTTGAGCCAGCCGATGTCGCTCACGCCGCGCACGGAGCGTCCGAGAAACCAGCGGCGCCGCTGGAAGTTCTGGTGCTCCTTGCGAAAGCGAATGAGCCGGCACGTGAAGGCGAGCAGTCCGTCATCGACGTTCTGCCAGTCGTACCAGGAGAGCTCGTTGTCCTGGCAGTACGCATTGTTGTTGCCGCGCTGCGTGCGGCCGATCTCGTCGCCGCCCAACAGCATCGGCACGCCTTGCGAGAGAAAGAGCGTCGTCAGGAAATTACGCTGCTGCCGTCCGCGGACCGCGATGATCTGCGCATCGGGCGACGGACCTTCGGCGCCGGAATTCCAGGAGCGGTTGTCGTCCGCGCCGTCGTGGTTGTTCTCGCCGTTGGCTTCGTTGTGTTTCTCGTTGTACGACACGAGATCGCGCAGCGTGAAGCCGTCGTGCGACGTGATGAAGTTGATGCTCGCGTACGGCTTGCGTCCGTTGTCGGCGTAGAGATCGGAGCTGCCGGTGAGCCGCGTCGCGAGGTCATCGATCATCTGATCGGAGCCGCGCCAATAGTCGCGGATCGCGTCGCGATACTTGCCGTTCCACTCCGACCAGAGCGAAGGAAAGTTTCCGACCTGATATCCCCCTTCGCCGACGTCCCACGGTTCGGCGATCAGCTTCACCTGCGAGATGACCGGGTCCTGCTGGATGACGTCGAAGAATGCGGAGAGGCGGTCGACGTCGTGCAGCTCGCGCGCGAGCGTGGCCGCGAGATCGAAGCGGAACCCGTCGACGTGCATCTCCAGCAGCCAGTAGCGCAGCGAGTCCATGATCAGCTGCAGCACGTGCGGGTGACGCATGTTCAGGCTGTTGCCGGTGCCGGTGTAGTCCATGTAGTACCGCCCCTCGTGCGTGCGGTAGTACGCGGAGTTGTCGATGCCTTTCATCGACAGCATCGGACCGAGGTGATTGCCTTCGGCGGTGTGGTTGTACACGACGTCGAGGATCACCTCGATGCCGGCGTCGTGCAGCGCCTTCACCATCTGCTTGAATTCCGTCACCTGCTGCCCGGCCTGACCGCTGGCGGCGTATTCGTTGTGGGGCGCGAGGAACGAGACCGAGTCGTAGCCCCAATAGTTGCGCAGTCCCTTGTCGAGCAAATGCTTCGCGTGGATGAACTGATGCACCGGCATCAGCTCGACCGCGGTGACGCCGAGCTGCTGCAAGTACTTGATCGCCGCCGGATGCGCGAGTCCCGCGTAGGTGCCGCGCAGATTTTCGGGGATGCCGGGATGCAGCTTCGTGAATCCCTTCACGTGCACTTCGTAGATGATCGTGCGGTGCCACGGCGTGCGCGGACGCCGGTCCCATTGCCAGTCGAAGTACGGACTGATGACGACCGACTTCGGCATGAACGGCCCGCTGTCGGCGTCGTTCGACTGGTCGGGATCATCGAAGCGGTGTCCGAACACCGCGTCGTCCCATTGCACCTGGCCTTCGACTGATTTTCCGTAGGGATCGAGCAGCAGCTTCGCCGGATTGCATCGATGTCCGTTCGCCGGATCCCACGGTCCGTACACGCGAAAGCCGTAGCGCTGTCCCGGTCCGATGTTCGGAAGGTAGCCGTGAAAAATGAGTGCGGTGGTCTCCGGCAATTCGACGCGCGTCTCCGCGCCATTCGCGTCGTAGAGACAAAGCTCGACGCGATCCGCGACTTCGGAGAAGACGGAGAAATTCGTCCCGACGCCGTCGAACGTCGCGCCGAGCGGGTACGGCTTCCCTGGCCAGATTTTCATGTGGCGAAAAGCGACCGCAAGAGTTTTGCCATGGCATTCGTTTCGCTCATGGATCGAAGCGATGCGCCGCGCGCCGAGAGACTACAAATGCAGTTACGTCGTCGTCCTGAACCGGACCGACGACCTTCGCGAACTGGCGCGCTACCTCTCGACAGTCGGCCTCGACTGTGAAGTGGTGATCCTCGATCCGTCGCCGCGGTTTCTCTTCGCGACGAACGCGCGCACGCTGCGCTGGGTCGGGCGGCACTTGCACATGCCGGGCGGTCCGTCCGATCTCACGCGCGCGGCGACGGCGGTCGCATCGTGCGAGAAGGTGATCGTCGCGGCGGACGACATTCGCTACACGCCGGATGCGATCACGCGGATGTGCGCGCTGCTCGAGCTGCACGACGTCGTCGAGCCGCAGGATTATCTCGATCCGCTTCCGTGGTGGAGCGGACTCGACGCCGGACGGATTCTCATTCACCGCGGCATCGAGCCGCAGCCCGATCACGGCGAGACGTTCGCGTTCCGCCGCAACCCGCGCCACGCGCGGAGCGACACCTATCCCGCGGCCGATCTCTTCGTGCGCCGCGCGCCGCGCACATTTTCCGAGTGGCTCGCGCTGCGGCCGAAGCTCGCCGGCGACGACTTCGCGCTGCCGGTCAAGACCGCGTTCTTCATGTCGCTGATCCCGCTCCTGATCCTGTTCGCGGTCTCGGGAGGTTTGCAACTCGCGACCGGCTACGCCGGCACGATCGCATTCACGTCGATCGCGCTGGCCGTCCGCGGCCGCCTCGGCGCCGCGCCGTTTTTCCCGCTGCGCACATGCCTCTTCGCGCCGCTGTGGGTCCTCGAGCGCAGCGTCAGTGTGTATTGGGCGCTCTTCCGCAAATTGAGCGGAGGCGAAGGCGAGCCGCCGCACACGGCGGCGCCGGACCGCGCCGGGCAGAGGGTGGCGAGTGGGGAGTAGTCGACTTCAATCCGCGCAGGCGCGCTATAACGGAGGCCCGCTGCCGCGCCGTGCATGCCAGAAGGCAACGACTTCGACAATGCGGGATTCGCTATTCGGTCTGTAGTAGAGGAAGTAGTTGACTCGATTGAGAAGAATCCGCCGCACTCCCGCTAGCGCAACGTTCCGGGCAATCGCGCCGATGCTGGGTGTTGTTGCGATCAAATCCAGCGTAGTGCGAAGCTCCTCCTCGAGCGCATCCGGTGCCTTTGTACGGTTCGTGCGCCACCAACGCTTCGCCTGATCCACTTGACGCGATGCTCGCGGCGTAAAGGCAACCGCGAATCGCTCGTTCAATCCGGATCTCGAAACGAGCGCAGAACTTCGTCAGCCGGAATCAGTTCGCCTCGATCTGCCTCAGCCAAAGAGAGCAACAGTTCGGCTTCGGTAGCCGCATCGAGCTCGAAGCTTTCGTCGGGATCGCGGGCGAGCACGGTCACGACCGAGCCGTCGACGAGAGGCTCACCTTCGATCTCGATGTGCCCGGATACAACCTTTCCAGATGTCACTCGCATGAATCTCATTTTACGCCGCGCCGGCGATCAAGTGACGTCGACTTCGATCCGCGCGGGCGTCGATCCCGTTTGCGCGAACCACGTCACTTTGTTAGCGACGCAGTCGAGCTCGATGATGTAGCGGCCGGGATCGAGCGGCGCGAGGTCGAACGAGATGGTCGTCTCTTCCTGCGGCGCGAGCGCGCGATCGAGCGGCTGCCACGCGTAGTCGAAGCGGATCAGCCGTCCGTTTTCGGCGTACAGGTGCGCGCCGAGGACGACGCCGCCGTAGAGAACGTCGGAGGGGAGCCACTTTGCACGGCCGATATTGCGCACGGTCGCGCGCACCGTCATGCCGGTGATCGATGCGTCGATCGATGCGCGCAGGCCCGCGGGATGACGACTGTCGATTTCTTCCGCGCCCGCCTTTGTCAGAAAGAAGTCGCGGACGTTGTGGAGAAACGCGCGGGTCGACTCGGCCCAGCGCGCGTACGTTGCGCCGGCGGCGAGGAGGTCGTCGAACTCGGCGAGCGAGACGTGGAAGGGCGGGACGTTGTAGGCGGCAATTTTCAGATCGGCGAAGCCGAGGCGCTGCGCGGCGTCCCAGATCGCGTGAATGTCGACGTCGTTCTCGACGACGCCATACGTGCGCATCTCGTACTGCGACTGCGCGGTCGTCGAATGCAGCGGCCCCGGCTCTGCGAATGCGGCGATGCCGCCGGGCTTCAGCACGCGTCCGAACTCGCGCAGCACTTCTTCCGGATTCGGCGCGTGATGAAACGCGTCGAAGCAGACGATGCGATCGACGCTCGCGTCGGGAAGGTCAATGTGTTGTCCATCGAAGACGAGGAAGCGCGGCTCGGGACGCGTGCCGATCGGCGGCTGCCGCGCGAACAATTCACGCGCGATGTTCAGCGCGGTGGGGGAGACGTCGAGCAGGATCGTGTTGCATCCGAGCTGCGCGAGGAAGCGCGAGAGCCATCCCGTGCCCGCGCCGTATTCGAGCACGGTCATTCCGGGAGTGAGGTTCAGTCCCTGGATCGTGACGCCGAGGTTGATCAGCAACTGCGGCGCATCCTCGGCGCGCGAGAACGGCTTGGCGAGGTGATCTTCCCAGTCGCTGAGCGAAGCGAAATACGCCTCGGCGGTCCGGTTGAGTTCTTCGATCGACGTGGTGGCGATCATCTGTTTTACGTCGATTACTTGTGGAGCGGCGGCCGCCCCCGGCCGCCGAAACGGAACGGCGTCGATCGCTGGGACGTTTGTTTTTTCGGCGGCCGAGGGCGGCCGCCGCTCCACAGACTCGAGCTGCGCCCGACGTTGCGCGTAAACGATCACCGAATCCAGATCCCCATGCTTCGAGAAAACCACGTGCGGCGAGTCGAATCCCGCGTCCTGCAGAATCGCGAATACCTCGTTGATGTCGTAGGTGTTGCTCTCAATGAACGGCTCCGCCGCCGGTTTTCGTCGCAACACGTTGATCGCGGCGTTCACGCCCGGCACGCGTGCGCGCGCCTTGCGTGAGACGGAAACGAGCGGCGAGAGCTCCGCGCGATACGGAAACTGGAACACGCCGGTGCCGCCTTCGCGCACGCGCTTCGTCAGCGTGCGCAGCAGGTCGACGCCTTCGCCTCGCGGCAGTCGCTGCAGGACAAGAAAGCAGTTGACGAGATCGAACGTCCGCTCATGGAGCTCGCGTTGCAGCTCGACGTTCGTCACGCCCGCTTTCGCGATGTGCGTGCGCGCGGTGTCGAGCATCGACTGCGAGATGTCGACGCCGGTGACGTTCGCCGCGCGGCGTGCAAACGGAATGAGCAATCGTCCGACGCCGCATCCGTACTCCAGCACCGTCTCCGGAGCGAAGTGCGGCGCGACGCGCGCACGCACGATGCCGTACAGCTCCGACACGTACGCTTCTCCGCTGTCGAAGAACTCCGCCTCGGCCGCGGCATCGAAATGTTCGCGCAGGTAGCGCGCGTGTGTGAGGACCGCGAAGTACGGCTCGCGCGCGGCGAACGCGTCCCACGCGGCGATGTTCATGCCTTCGCTGCGAACGCCGTCATCGCCTCGTCTTCACTCTCGTAGACCTGAAACATCGGAAGGAGATTGGTGAGGCGGAGGGTCTTGGTCACGCGGTCCTGCGGCTTGAGCAGGCGCAGCGAAGCGCCGCGGCGTTGCGAGTCGCGGAACGCCTGCACCAGCTCGCCGAGGCCGTTGCTGTCGATGTAATCCATCTCGGAGAGATTGAGGAGAATCTTCTTCCCGCCGGAGTCGAGAATCTCGGCGATGATCTGCGGCAGCACCGAGTCGCCCACCCCGATCGCGAGCCTCCCGCGAAAGTCGACGATCGTCACATCCTTTGATTTGCGTACGGCAATGTCCATGGGGCGGGATCATATGCGCAGAGGCTCACAGGCTCAAAGGCGCATGGGCTCAAAGGCGCAGAGGCTCAAAGGCTCATGGGCGCATAGCGGTTTCTCTCTGAGCCTATGCGCCTGTGAGCCTATGCGCCTGTCTTCACAACTTCTTCACGAATCTGACTACCATCGATCAGTGCGCAGGAAAGTTCTCCTCGTCGAAGACGACCCGAAGATTCGCGGGACGGTCGAGTTGTACCTGCAGCGCGAGGGCTACGACGTGGCGATTGCGGATGACGGCGTGCGCGCGCTGGAAGTCGCGCGTGATGTGAAGCCGCATCTCGTCTTGCTCGATCTGATGTTGCCGCGGATGGATGGACTCGAAGTCTGTCGCGCGCTGCGCGCGAACGGCGACGCGGCGATCATCATGGTGACGGCGCGGTCGACCGAGGACGACAAGCTGACGGGACTCGACCTCGGCGCGGACGACTATGTGACCAAACCGTTCAGTCCCCGCGAGCTGATGGCGCGCATTCGCGCGGTGCTGCGGCGCGTTGCGGACGATGACGTGATCGAAGTGAGCGGGATGGTGATCGATCGAGCGCAACGCGAGATCCTCGTGGGCGGCGAAGCGATCGGCGTGACGCCGACGGAGTATCGCCTGCTGGAGACGCTCGCGCGCGCGGCGGGGCGGACGTTCACGCGGCAGGAGCTGGTCGAGCGCGCGCTCGGCGAGGACTACGACGGGCTCGATCGCACGGTCGACGTCCACATCATGAATCTGCGCCGCAAGCTGGGCGATGCCGGCAAGGCGATCGTCACCGTCTTCGGCGTCGGCTACCGGTTCGCGAAATGATCCTGCGCTCGCTTCGCTGGCGTCTCGCGATCGCGATGGCGCTGATCATCGCCGCGGTCTTCGCGGCGGCGGGCGTGTTCTCGAGCCTCACCGTCAGGCGCGAGTTCGATCAGTTTCTCGTCACGCAGCGAAAGAGCGACATGCGACCCGCCGCGCGCGTCGTCTTCAACGCGCGCGGCGAGATCGTCGAGCGCTTTCCGCCGGAGTTATCGCAGTTCGACATCCACCGCGACGCGGACGGCACGCTGCATCTCACGCGTCGCAACGGCGGAGGCGCCGAGTCGCTCGTGGTGAAGACGAGGCCGCTGCGGATCGGAGATGCGAGCGTGTACTTTCTCCCGCGGCCCCAGACGCACGACGCCGTTTTCAAGACGAGCGTGAATCGATCGCTCATCGCCGGAGTCGCGATCGCCGCGCTGCTCGCGATCGCGGTGATGATGACGCTGTTTCGCCGCGTGTTCGCGCCCGTCGAAGAGCTGACGCGGGGCGCGCGTGCGCTCGCCGATGGAAAGCTCGATGCGCGCGTCGACGTGCGGGGACGCGACGAAGTCGCGGAGCTGGCGACGGCGTTCAACGGCATGGCCGAGGCGCTGGAGCGGAACGAGAAGGCGCGGAGAAACATGGTGAGCGACGTCGCGCATGAATTGCGCACGCCGCTCACGAACATCCGCGCGCAGATCGAGGCCGTGCAGGACGGCGTGATGGTCGCGGATGAGAAGTGGCTCGCGTCGATCGAGGAAGACGCGGCGCTGCTCGCGCGGCTCGTCGACGACCTGCAGCAGCTCTCGCTCGCCGAGGCGGGGCAGTTGCGATTGGAGATCGAAGAGATCGAGATCGCGGAGCTCGTGGAGCGTGCGGTGAGCGGACTCGATGCGCGTGTAGAGGAGAGCGGGCGTCCCGCCCGCCCCCGGGAGGCGGGCAAGATGCCCGCGCTCCTCCACGATGTCCCGCAAGGTTTGATCGTGCGCGTCGACGCGCAGCGGATGGTGCAGGTGCTGCGCAATCTGCTCGTGAACGCGATCGCGCATGCGAAGTCGACGGTCGAGATTCGCGCGACGGCGAACGAGATTCGCGTCATCGACGACGGTCCCGGCGTGCCGCCCGAGCACGCGGAAAAAATCTTCGATCGCTTCTATCGCGCCGATGCCTCGCGCTCGCGCGCAACCGGCGGCACAGGCCTCGGCCTCGCGATCGCAAAAGAGCTCGTCGAACTGCACGGCGGAAAGATTTGGTATGAAAGGCCGACGTTCGTGATCCGCTTGCCATAGGGTCTCGTGCGCATTCGCGATACGTTTGTGGGTGCCGCTGCCCTCAGCGGCACCGCGACCGCTGAGGGCAGCGGTCGCCACAGCTGAGGGCAGCGGTCGCCACAAAGGTTACGCATGAATCTCATTCTTCTTTTCGAGGACGACTTTGTCTCCGACGACGAAGTGCGGCTCAGCGGCCGCCGGCTCGAGCACGTGATGAATGTGCATCGCGCAAACGCCGGCGACGAATTAAAGGTCGGCGTGTGCGGCGGCCGCATTGGAAGCGGTATAGTCACGCGACTCGATGACGCGCTCGAAATGCGCGTCACGCTCGACCGCGATCCACCGCCGCCCATCCCGCTGACGCTCATCCTCGCGCTGCCGCGTCCGAAAGTGCTCAACCGCGTGATCGCATCCGCGACGTCGCTCGGCGTGAAGCGCATCCATCTCGTCAACGCCTGGCGCGTCGAGAAGAGTTACTGGAAGTCGCCGAAGCTCTCGCACGAGAACCTCCTCTTGCAACGAACGCTGGGGCTCGAACAGGCGAAAGACACGATCCTGCCGGACATTTCGTTGCACCGCCTCTTCCGTCCGTTCGTCGAAAACGAACTGCCATCGATCGCGAACGGCTCGCTCGCGCTCGTCGCGCATCCGCACGCGCAGGCCGAATGTCCGCGCGCCGTCGAAGGCGCGGTCATGCTCGCGATCGGCCCCGAGGGAGGATTCATCGCGGAAGAAATCGCGTCGCTCGAGAGAATCGGATTTCAGGCGGTCAGCATCGGCGCGCGCGTGTTGCGCGTGGAGACGGCGGTGGCGGCGTTGATCGGGAGGCTGTATTGACGCGCTTTTGGTGTGGGGCAGGCTTTCCAGCCTGCCTCCCGGGGCACAGGCTGGAAAGCCTGTGCCACACCAGCGCGGCCTATAATGCGCGCGCCCATGCAACGGCCCCAGGTCCTCTTCCTCGTCAAATTCTTCGTCATCCTCATCGCCGCGTATCTGCTGATCGCGTGGAATCCCGTGAACGACAACGTCATCGTTCCGTTCACCGCGTGGATCGCGCGGACGTCGGGATGGCTGCTGAACCTGATGGGGCAGGGCGTCACGATGAACGGCACAATCATCGCGTCATCGAAATTCGCGGTGAATATCAACAACGGCTGCAACGGCGTGGAGGCGATGCTGATCCTGCTCGCGTCGATCGGCGCATTTCCCGCTCCGATCAAGTCGCGCGGGATCGGTCTCCTTCTCGGCGCGCTCGCGATTCAGGTGCTGAACGCGGTCCGCATCATCACGCTCTTTCTCATCGGCGCGCATTACCCGAAGTACTTCGACTCTTTTCACACCGCGGTCTGGCAGGTCATCATCATCCTCGCCGCGATCGTTTTCTTTTTGATCTGGAGCAGCCGCGTTGCCCGCACTCGATTGGCGACTAGTAGTTAAGGCGCTCGCCGGCTTCGTCGCCGGCCTCGCGGTGTGGCTGCTGCTCTCGCCGCAGTACGACCGGCTCATTGCGCGCTGCGCGGAAGCGACGCTGCGCACGTTCGAAAAACCGCCGGTCACGCGTCTACGTCCTGGAGAAGATCAGTACGTGACGGTCGATCGCACCGACTTCGGTTCCGGTTCGCAACGTCCCGCGATTCCGCTGCGCGACCTCACGTTCAACTTCGTCCTCCTGACCGCGTTGTTCGCGACCGGAAAGCGTCCATTCTCCGATCGCAACATCGCCGGCTTTCTCATCGCCTCCGTGCTCCTCGGCCTCACGCACATCGGCGCTGCAATCACCGAGGTGATGTCGATTTACGTCGCGAAACTCGGATTGTGGAGCAACGTTCACTACGGCTCGTTCGCGCGCAACTTCTGGGGAGTCGCGAATCACTTCTACCGCCTCGTGCTGATGTACGCGATCGCGTTTGCGCTCTGGTGGATTTTTCGCGGGAATGACGGAGACGAGCGCACAAAAACGAGAGGTAGACGGCGACGCTAGCGGCGATGTAAAACAGTCCTTTCGGAGGGCACTCGACGCATGCGGCTGGTCACCCGCGGTGACCTCGACGGACTCACGGGCGCCGTCATCATCACGATGAAGGAGCCGGTGGACGAAATCCTGCTCGTACACCCGCAGGACATCACCGACAAGCGCGTCGACATTCGCCCGGACGATATTCTCGTGAACCTGCCGTACGACCCGCGCTGCGGCATGTGGTTCGATCACCATCTCCTCACCGACAGCAACGAGAAGCCGCCAGCCGATTACAAGGGACGGTACGGACTCGCGCCGTCGGCCGCGCGTCTCGTGTACGACTACTACATCGAGCGCGATCCCGATGACGCGGCGCTGAAGAGATTCGCGCCGCTGGTGGATGAAACGGATCGACTCGACGCCGCGCTCCTCACTCCCGACGATGTCGAGAATCCGCGCGAGTACATCCTCCTCGGATACACGATCGACAGCCGCACCGGCTTCGGTCAGTTCGAGGATTACTTTCACAAGCTCATCGAGGCGCTGAAGACGAAGAGCATTCAGGAAGTGCTGGCGATGCCGGAGGTGCGCGAGCGCATCGACCGCCTGCGCGCCGACCAGTCGAATTTCAAGACCCTGCTCTCGCGCAACAGCTTCCAGTTGAACAACGTCGTCGTGACGGATTTGCGCGAGATCGAACAGCTTCCGGCCGGCAACCGCTTTCTCGTCTACACGCTCTTCCCCGACGCCAATGTGTCGCTGCGCGTGCACTGGGGACCGCGCCACGGCAGCGTGATCGCGGCGGTGGGACACAGCATCTTCAACCGCACGTGCAACACGTCGGTGGGCGAGCTGATGTCGCGCTTCGGCGGCGGCGGACATCGCGGCGCGGGGACGTGCGTGCTGCCGATCGACTCGGCTGCCGACGCGATCGACGAGATCCTGTTCGAGCTGCAGGCGAACGGGTGAAGCTGCGCGTCGCGACCGCGGACGACGCGCGTTGGATCAACGAGCGCTACGCCGAGGTGCGATTCCTCCCGTCCGATCTCTCGCACGAAGTCATCGTGATCGCGTCGATCGACGACGAGCCCGCAGGCCTCGGACGCATCGTCGACGTCGACGAACACTCGTGCGAGCTGGGAGGCATGCTCGTGTTCGAGCGGTTCCGCGGCCGCGGCGTCGCGCGCGCGATCATCGACGAGCTCCTCCGCCACGCGCGCGGACGCGACGTGTACTGCATCCCGTTCGCGGAGTTGGAAGCGCTCTACGCAAGCGCGGGATTCACGCGCGCAAGCGAAGCGCCGCGCGAGGTGCGGGAGAAGTTCGAATGGTGTCAGCGGACGTATGAGAAGCCGGTGATCCTCACCGTCATCCTGAGGCGCAAAGACGCCGAAGGATCTCAGGATACGTAGCTTGAGATCCTTCGCCGTCTGCGCGGCTCAGGATGACGAGAGTCACCACCGGAAAAACGCCGGATGCCCTTCCTTCACCGCCACGAACGTTCCGCGACACGTAGCCGTCACTTTTCCGTTCGCTTCCAGCGTCGCCTCGACGGTCGCGCGGTCTTCACTCGCCTCGACCACGTGTGCGCGGAGGTGCAGCGTCGCGTCCATCGGCGTCGGGCGTTTCAACGTCACGTGAAAGTCGAGCGTGACCGTGGCCGGCAACTCGGAGGCGCCGCGCTTCTTCATCAGATACACGGCCGCGGTCCAGTTGCTGTGGCAGTCGAGGAGCGATCCGATGATGCCGCCGTTGACGATGTTGTTGAAGGCGAGATGGTGCGGCTCGGGGCGCCAGTCGCACACAAGCTCGTCGCCCTCTTCGAAACTGCGGATGCGCAGTCCCTTCTCATTCGCCGGTCCGCAGCCGAAGCAGCGGTTGTTCGGCGCAAAAGTCTCCTGCAACGACTTCACGGCCGGCATCGTATAACGCACCTGACATGATCGCGATCCTCCTCGCTACCGCGCTCACCGTGCACGTACCGGAGAAGCCGGGCGGCCGCACGATCAACCTCAATGTCTCGGTCATCGAGTCGAAAGAGAAGCACGACGACGCGATCTTCGCGCTCGCCGGCGGCCCCGGCGTCGCCGCGACCGGCATGGCCGGCTACATGACGCGCACGTTCGCCGGATCGGGACGCGACATCGTGCTCATCGACGCGCGCGGCACCGGCAAATCGAATCCGCTGCACTGCGACTTCGGCGGCAGCGACAAAGACCTGCAGGGGTACTTCAACGACTTCCTGCCGCTCGACAAAGTGACGGAGTGCCGCGACCAGCTCGCGAAGCGCGCCGATCTGACGCAGTACACGACGTCGCGCATCGTCGACGACGTCGAAGCCGTCCGCAAGAAGCTCGGCTACAAACAGATCGATCTCTACGGCACGTCGTACGGCACGCGCGTCGCCATCGAGTACATGCGCCGCTATCCGAAGAACGTGCGCGCGGCGATCCTCGACGGCGTCGTGCCGCCGTCGCTGCACATATCCGAGACGTTCGCCGCCGACGCGCAAAGCTCGCTGGATCGCGTGATCGATCTCTGCCTCGCCGACGCGGATTGCGGAGAGACCTATCCGCGACTGCGCGACGACTATGCGACGGTGATGGACCGTGTCGCCGACGAAGGCATCGACGTCGCGCTGGAAGGGAAGAGCGTGCACATCAACCGCGGATTGTTCGGCGAAGTGCTGCGCAATTTCCTCTACTCACCCGAGGTCTACAAGAAAGTGCCGCAGGTGATCTACAACGCGGCGCGCGGCAACTGGGTCCTGTTCGGTGACATGGCGCTGAAGTACGTGCGCGGCATCCGCGAAGGAGTCGACGTCGGATTGTTTCTCTCCGTCAGCTGCACCGAGGACGTGCCGTCGATGGAGATCGCCAAAGCGCGCTTGGCCGCGAAGGGCACGTTCCTCGGCACCTACCGCGTCAATCAGCAATACGAGGCGTGCAAGATCTGGCCGCACGGAAGCGCCGTCGACAACTCGACGATCCATCAGCCGCTCGTGTCCGCGATCCCGACGCTGCTGGTGTCGGGCGAGCTCGATCCCGCGACGCCGCCGCGCTTCGGAGACGAAGTCGCGCGCGGTCTCAAAAACTCGCTGCACGCCGTCATCAAGTACGGCAGCCACTCCGGCGACACGGGCGGATGTCAGGAAAAGGTGATGAGCGAGTTCGTGCGCGAAGGATCGGCGGCGAACCTCGAGCACGACTGCTTCGAGTCGCAGAAGAAGCCGTCGTTCACCGGCAAATGATTTGTGGTGACCGCTGCCCCAGCGGTCACACCGCCGCCATTGGCGGCGGCTCAGCGGCGCGTTGCGCCGCGCGACCGCTGAGGGCAGCGGCCGCCACAAGAATCACCACAAAGTCCGCGCGTACTCCATCACGTCAGGAAAAAAGATCTCGAATCGTCGCTCCAGCTCCGCGCGCGCGTCGACGAGCAGATGCGTGGCCGGCGCGAGCTTCGGCTGTCGCGAGAACCTTCGCGAGATGCCTCGCAGCGCGGTCTCGATGCCTTCGAGCGTGCGATACGACAGCAGCCACTGCTGATCGCGCATGCGCGGATAGACGACGCGCAGCATTCCGGGAAGCGTCGCCTCGTGCGGATCGAGCCGCGCGTACGTGCGCGAGAGAAAACTCTCGAGGGACTCGCCGGCGAACTCGTCGAAGCGAGAGGCGAGGAAGTGATCGATGAAGATGTCGGCGATGACGCGTGCGTAGTGGCCGTGCTCGGCGGCGATGACGCGGCGGAAGTCGCCGACGTGCGGATGCGCGTCGGTGTACGCGTCGATCTTTCGATGCTGCACGACGCCGGCGCGGATCGCGGGCGGCAGCTCGTCGCCGAGAACGCCCTTCACGAAATCGCCGGACAAGTTACCAATCAGCGAATCTGTGGACGAACCGGCCAGAAAAAGATGAGCCAGGTGATTCACCTGAAAATAATCTTGCCTTCATCCGGCTTTTCCTGCACAGTAATTTCGCGTCTCGTCCAAAGACGTCCAAAAATTTCAGGGGAGCGTCCCGGTTGCCACGAGTCTTCGTCCGATTTGCGGTCGTGCTCATCGTCGTGGTTGGTTCTCTCCGCGCACGCGCGGAAGTGATCTCGACTCACTGCAGTGAATCGGAGGTGGCGATCGACGCGACGCACAACGTCGCGCGGCTCGATCGCTGCGGCGCGGACGCCGAGGGCGAGCTGCTCTGGTACCTCGACCGCATCGACCAGATCGGCGGCGTGCTCGACGGAGCGTTCGACCGCACGAGCGGCGGCGCCGGCAGCGTCATCTACGTGATGGACACCGGCGTGATGGCGTCGCACGGCGAGTTCGCGCGCGCCGGCGGCAGCCGCGTGATCGCCGGCATCGACACGACGTCGTCGGTCGACATCGGACGCTCGCGCTGCACGAGCGGAAACAAGGCGACCGCGCCGTGCTTCGAAGGATTCGAAGAGTTGTCTTCGGCGTCGCACGGCACGAGCGTCGCGTCGATCGCGGCCGGCAACCACATCGGCGTCGCGCCCGGCGCGTCGATCGTGAGCGTGAGGATCATGAACGAGCGCGGTCTCGCCACGACGCGCACGTATCTCGACGGACTCGACGGCATCATCAAGCACGCATGGAATCCGTCGACGCCTGCGTTCCGCACCGCGGTCGTGAACATCAGCGGATGGGTGCTCGAGCGGCTGGCCGGCACGAGCCAGAGCGGTCCCGTCGTTTCGTACGCGGCGGTCGAGAAGAAAATCCGCGACATGATCGGCGGCGTCGACGCGAACGGCAATCCCGATCCGAACGGCAAGCGCTTCTTCTTCGTCGTCGCCGCGAACAACGTCGACGGCGGCTGCGGCTCCTCCGGCGTCATCGATCGTTTCCCCGCAACCCTCGGCACCGCGATCAACGGCGTCATCACCGTCGGCGGCATGACCGCGAGCAACACCGCGTGGAACGGCTCCTGCCGCGGCGGCGTGGAAGTGCTCGCGCCCGCGCAGTCGATCTTTTCCGCGACCATCACCGGCCCGCAGGATTATCGCGGCCGCCGCCCATTCCAACGCTCCGGCACTTCATTCGCCGCGCCGATCATCTCCGGCATCGCCGCGCGTCTCCTCGGCGAGCGTCCCGACCTCACGCCGCAGCAGCTCGAGTCGTGGATCGAAGCGACGCCGTCACGCGTCGTGAATCCCGACGCGACGCTCGCGAACGGCAAGGTCGCATACGTTCGCTCGATCGCGGCGCCGGTTGCGCCCGCGGCGCCGACGCTCGCGAGCGCCATGCGCGCGGCGCTCGAGCCGTAGTACGCGGTTACGCCGTCGCGCGGTCTGTGCTTCGCTTCTCCCGCGTAACCGCGCAACTGTCAGTTCCAAACCCCGACCAATCTTCGGTTCCACCAGTTGCCCGTGCGCGCGCGCTCTTCGCGCGTCGTGAACCAGTACTGCCACAGCACCGCGCGCACCTCGCGCGGCGGTTGCTTCGCGAACGGATTGCCGCGAAACAGACGCAACACGTCGGGATCGTTTTCGATGAGGCGCTGCTCGACCGCGAGCACCCACGGATTGTCGGATGGCGTGCCGAGCGACGCGAACCAGAGGTTCCAGTCGAAGCGCGGCTGATACGGCGCGTAAATGCCGGGCGCGCGGCGCGGGTCCTGCGGTTTGAAGCGGAACGGATAGGCGATCCAGGTTCGTCCGTCGCGCGTGCCCTGAAACTCAATTTCGTAACGCTGCCGCGTCATCACCGCGAAGAGGCCGTAGTTGTTGACGATGCGGAACTGCGCGATCGGATCGAAGCGCGTGAAAAACATCGCGATCGAGAGGGTGAAGATCAGCGGCAGGACGATCAGCTGCGGGATCGCGAAGCGGCGTTGCGGCATCTCGACGGGCGCGCGGTCTTCGAGCAACAGGATGCCGAGGGCGAGGACGAGATAGTTGAGAAACGCGTAGTTTGCGGTGAGGATGATGCCGATCTGCAGCGGAGTCGTGATCGCGAACGCGACGAGGCGCGCGCGTTTCGACGGAATGAACAGCAACCAGCAGACGAACAGCTCGGCGAGCAACGTCACCAGTGCGGTCGCGGCGTGGAACCAGTGCGGGAAGTGCTGCACGTGCCACGCGATCCACGTCGGCAGCGGACCGTTCTCGTAGTACTTGTCCATCGCCGTGAGATTGCGCCACTGCTCATCGCCGCTGAGGATCTTCACGACGCCGGACTCGAAGTAGATGCGAAACCACTCCCACTGCAGAAGAAAAACGGCGGCGCGCGTCGGCGGATCATGCGCGCCGATGCGCGGCAGAAATCCGCGCGGCGCGAGAAAGAGCGAAAGGAACGCCGCCTCGAGCAGCATCCCGTCCGATTGATATCCCGAGAAATCCTGCGCCGCGCTGACGAACGAGAGGAAGCAAATCAGCGCGACGCCGATCGACACTCGCGGCCACAAGTTGAAGATGATGGCGAGCGACGCCGCGAGTCCCGCGACGACGAGCAGCGTCAGCGCCGTCCGGCTCGCATCGATCCAGAGCACCGAAGGAATCAGCCAATACGCACGCGCGCCGACGACCTGCTTCGCGTACAAGAGGTAGTCGCGCGCCGGCAGAATCCCGCGCGGCCCGATCAGTCCGTGAATCTGAAACCAGAGTGCGTAAAACGCGGAAAAGAAAATCGCGCCCAGCGCGCGCAGCCATAACCAGCGCGCGGTGAGAAACGGTGCCGCGTCGCGAAACCAGCGCGCGAGGAAGGGGCGGTCGGAGGGGACGCTTTCGAACACGCTCGATTGTAGTGTGGAGCGGCGGCCGCCTCGGCCGCCGACTTCTCGCGAGAAACCGGCGGCTGAGGGCGGCCGCCGCTCCACAATTCTTCGTTACGCCGCCGCCGCCACCGTCCCGATCGCCGCGAGCAGCTCCGTCAGCTCGTACGGCTTCATCAGCGCGAGGATCCGTTTCTTCGCGCAGCCGATCGTCAGCTCGACGTGTCCCGTCGACAGAACGATCGGCAGGTCCTCGTGCTCGACGCGCAGCAGTCCCACGAGATCGATTCCGTTTCCATCCGGCAGGTTCACGTCGATGATCGCGACCTCGGGTTGAATGCGGCGTGCGGCCTCGCACACTTCGGCCGCGCAGCGCACCCACGTCGTCTCGTATCCCTCCGCCGTCAGCAGCGCTTCGAGCCCGGCGCCGACGGAGTGATCGTCTTCGACGAGGAGGATGCGTTTCACTCCCGTGGTCGTGCAACCGAGCGGTTGCACGACCGGAGTCGCGGACTCCGCGGCCGGGACGAGCGCGTGAAATGCGGCTCCGCCTTCCGGCCGGTTCTCGACCGTCAGCGCGCCGCCCTGCCGCTCCATGAGGCGCCGCGCGATGGCGAGACCGAGTCCCGTGCCGTTGCGCTTCGTCGTGTACAGCGGCTCGAAGATGCGGTCCATCATCTGCGGCGCGATGCCGGAGCCGCTGTCGGCGACGGTGATGCGCAGGAACTCGCCGTCCGCGCCGAGGGAGACGCCGACGTCGATCGTGCCCGCAACGGTGATCGCTTCGCGCGCGTTGAAGACGAGATTCGTGATGACCTGCTCGAGATGTTCGCGGTCGCCGCGCAGGAATCGCACGCGCGACTCGATCGAGCTGCTGAGCAAGATCGACGGCGGCAGCGCTGCGCCGAGCTGTGCGAGAAATGCCGGCAGCCAGCGCCGCACGTCGACGGTGAAAAGCTGCGGCTCTTTCGGATTGGCGAAGCGCAGGATCTCCTGCGACGCGCGCTTGCCGCGGCTGATCGCGCGGCGGATGTGGTCGAGCGCGTCGTCGACGCCGTGGGCGGCGGGAACGTTGCGCGCGATGACTTCGACGAACGGCTGGATGCCCATCAGCACGTTGTTGAATTCGTGCGCGAGCGACGCCGCGACCTGCCCGAGGCTGTTGAGCTGCTTCGCCTGTTCGAGCTTGCGCGCGATGTTGCGCTGCTCCGTAACGTCGCGCGCCATGCCGATCGTGCCGGACATCACGCCGTCGACGAAGCGCGGCTGCAGCGACACTTCGACCGTGACGACTTCTCCCGATCGCGCGGGCAAGTCGTACTCGCGGATGACCCGCGAGTCGTTGGGCGCGTGTTGCAGCGCGGGCGGCATCGCATGCGGCGTGAACAGCTCCGTGAACGGACGGCCGATCCATTCTTCGATGCCATATCCGGTGCTGCGCTCGAAGCTGCGGCTCAGCGAAACGAAGCGGCCTTCGCGATCGAGCGTGAAGAGGATGTCGGTGACGTCTTCGACGAGCTCGCGGTAGCGCTGCTCGGATGCTTCCAAGGCCTGCTGCGCGCGCACCTTCTCGGTGATGTCGCGCGCGATGACCTGCACGGCGTCGCGATTGCCGTAGCGAAGCGGCAGCGCGGCGACTTCGACGTCCAGCAGCGATCCGTCGACGCGAACGATGCGCTCGCGAATGTACGGAACGCTCTCGCCGGCATTGAGCTGTCCGAAGCGATCGCGTACATCCTGCTGATTGCTCGGATCGACGAACGACAGGACGGTCCGGCCGATGATCTCCGATTCGCTCTTCGCGCCGAGCAGCTGCACGAACGCCTGATTGACATAGGCGAACGTTCCGTCGACGTGGACGCCGATGCAGTCGGGCGACAGCTCGACCATCCGCCGGAAGTTCTCGCGGCTCTCCCGCGACGCCTCCTCGGCCGCATGCTCGCGCGTGATGTCGACCATCACGCCGAACAATTCGACCGCCACTCCGTCCACGGAATGCACGTTCACGTAGTCGCGCAGCCACACGTCGTGGCCGTCGGCGGCGACCATGCGATAGACGAGCTCGTGATCGCGGCAGGCCAGCGTCTCGTTGTGGCAGAGCATGGCGACGTGCTCGTCCTCAGGGTGAAGATGCGAGACCCAGAACTGTGGCTCGTTCAGCCAGCGCTCGACCGGATATCCGAGAAGCGTCTCGGCTGCCGGGCTCACGTACGTGAACTTGAAATTTTTTGCGGACGCGGACCAGGCAATGGCCGGCATCGCATCGAGCAGACGCGAGCGGCGCTCCTCCGGGCAGTTTGTGGACTGGTGCATAGCAGTAACCATGTAATTCCTTAGTGATTGATTGTCGTAGTCGAGCGCCTAATCAGGAGAGACGCGCATAAATTCCGTTCGCATCGCAATGTTGCAAACCGCATTGCACGAGTCTGCCGAACGGCAGGAAGCTCGTCCGGAAGAGTGCACATCCATCTGGCATTTTTGGTGCTTCTCCTTCCAGCAGTAGTTGCAGACGTTGTTGTTGTAGGAGGAGGCTCGAGATGCCATACGTCGCATTGGAATGGGACCACAAGATTGCGAAACCGGTCGTGAAATGGCTGGTCGTGAAATGCAAGAGTGTCGGGCGGAAATTCGGAGGTCCTCAGGCGCTGCCGCCGCGCCGCGACATCGCGTATTTCGTCGATCCGCACACGGCTGAGCGCGATGCCAAGGCGTTCGCCGAGTACAAAGCGCGTCAGGAAAAAGGCGAGAGCGAGGAGAGTCTCGGCACGTCCGAGGCGTATAGCAAACGCCACGCGGCGTTCGGTTGGGACCACAACATTTTCAATCCGCTGATTCAGTGGGCCGTCCTCGAATGGAACGGCGAGAACCCGGCCGGCGAGAGCGTGCGCAACGATGTCGCGTACTTCCTCGATCCCGAGACCGCGGAAGCGGACGCGAAAGCGTTCCGTGTGCTGCGGGACCGGTTGATGATGGAGCAGTTCGCGGCGGCGAGTTGAGTTCTCGTGACGTTCCGAGCCGTCTCGTGCGACTCGGACCGTCACGTGCCGAATAAAGCTACTTATCGGTCCGCGGCGCGAGCAGGTTCTTGATCTGATCCGCGCCGACGCCGAGCGCAAACAGCGCGACGAGGCCTGTTACGAAATCCAGCTTTGCCAGTTGTTCCTTTGCGCCCGCGAGCAGGCCGAGGAGGACGACGAACAGGGCGACCATGAGCCGGATCCACTCGATCCGCGTGCGCGCGCCGATCAGATCGCCGCCGGCTTTCTCCACGGTCACGGTGACGGGATCGATGGGGAACTGATGATTGTCCCGGTCCGTCAACGTCGGCGTTACGCTGAATTTGCCGGACCGCGCGAAATAGTGCGACACGCGCCAGCCGTCCGCGTGGTAGCCGTCGCCGAAAGACCAGTGGCAGGAAATCGTCTGGATGGCCGCCGAGGCGTTCAGCGCCGGGTCGGTGACATCCAATTCGAAGGTGACGAGTGAATTCAGAGCCGGCCGTATCGGATGAAACGACAGGCGCACCTTCTTGTCCTTGAATGCCTGCTCCAATTGTCCGGGGACTCCGGGATCTTCGCGCAACTGGCGCGCCAGCCGGACTGCTTCGAGGTATGCATCGAGCGAATGCGTGCGCAGCAGCTTGACGAGCTCCGGCTGCGCGGACACCGGCACGCTCACGGCGACTTCCATTTTCGTCACGGCGTAGTCGAGCTTCCAGAACCCAACCGGCCATCCGACGTCTTCGATCTTCGTGACCTCCAACGCGGGCGCCATCACTACCGCGGACTCGACAAGCTCGTCGAGCTTGAGGGCCGTCTTCCGCTTCTGTAGGTTCTGTGCGCGCGTGAACACTTCCTGCGTGAGCTTCGGATCTTCCGCGGCCGCGCCCAGGCTTTGTTTCGCCTGATCGACCGCGGTCTCGACGGCGCGCAGCTCATCTTCCGTGAGCTGCCCCTGCTCGAGCCGCTCGACCGATTTCTGCAACAGCCTTCTGTTGCGCTGCAGGATCGTCGGCCCCAGTCTCATCGCTCCGCTTTCCCATTCGCGCTCGATGTCGATCAGGAGGAATTCGATTCGTTGTGTCAGCTCGATGAGGCGCTCCAGCGTCTTCACCTGTTGCAGGCACTCCGCTGCCAACGGCGGAAAATCGAGACTCGTCACGGCGCGCGAGTCGAGCAGCGCCCGCAATTGGTTGCGCCGGACGCTGAGCAGGACGCGCAGGGTCGAAGGCGTGAGGCGCAGCTGATGAATCTTCTGCGTGAGGTCCTCGATTTCCCCTCGGACGTCGTTCTTCTTGAGCATGTTCGGGACCCAGTAGGTGAGGTAGAGCGAGGTGATGCCGCCGAGGAACAGGAAAATGAGAATCAATCCCATTTGCGGGAAGTCGCGGCGCGCTCCTTCACCCGTCGTGCGCTGCAGTTGCACCGGAATCTCTTTCGAGACCCAGTATTCTCCGATTCCGGCAGGCCCCCGCGGGACTGCGCGCAGGAGCAGAGTGCCCGGCGCCTGCGGCGCCTGCAGCGTCCCTTCGAGCCACCCGAGGACACCGTCGCCCGGCTCGCGCGGGATGTCGATGTCGACCGTGGCATTCGGACGAAGCAGCGGTACGCGCCCGCGCGCGAGCTCGCGGCTTCCCTCGCGAAGCGACCAGACGAACGAGTGCGTCATCGGATCCGGGTTCAGGAGCGTGACGCTGCTCCGTTGGCCCTGGATCTGGTGAATCAGGAACGGTTGCTTCCCATCGAACCCGAGCGGCGCGACGTTGAAGGCAAACACTCGCTTCAGCACGTGCAGTTCGCCGATCGGTGCCGCGTCGTTCCGGATCTCCGCCTTCGCGCGGCCCGGCTCGGTGACGTTCGACAGCTCTACGGCGATGAGCTCGGTCATCCCTTTTTTGATCAGCTTCGCCGTGGGCTTGGCGACGATCGGCAGCGGCTCCCCGCCCGGATCCGCGAAGAACGGTCCAATCGTGAGCTGAGGCGTAATGTCTTTCTTGCTGTTGTTCTGGAGAGTGATCGTTCCTGTCGCGGCCGGCGTATCGGACGCGATGACGATTTCGGATGTGATGACGATGAGCGGTTGCGGCGGCGTGGCCGCCCGGTTGGTCGCCGCGGCCGCGTGGACAGCGCTGCTCAGCACTGCGATGCACAAGCTCGCACGGAATCGGTTCATGTCGAGGCCTCTATCAATGGGAGAGACACTCCCGTCGTTCTTCCCTGTCAAAATTCGCGTTCGGCTAGAATCGCATTGCTCGCGAGGAACGGAAAGCGTGATGCGCGGATGCGGGCACTCGATTCGACATGACCACCACTTACGACAGTTCTGCCATTGAAGTCCTGACCGGGCTCGAGCCGGTGCGCAAGCGGCCCGGCATGTACACGCTCACCGAGCGGCCGAACCATCTCGCGCAGGAAGTGATCGACAACTCCGCCGACGAGGCGATCGCCGGCTTCTGCGACGAGATCACCGTCACGCTGCACGACGACGGATCGGTGTCGGTGCAGGACAACGGGCGCGGGATGCCGGTCGACCGGCACGCGAAAGAAGGCGTGTCCGGCGTCGAAGTCATCCTCACGCGCCTCCACGCCGGCGCGAAATTCTCGGAGAAGAACTACCGCTACTCCGGCGGACTGCACGGCGTCGGCGTGTCGGTCGTCAACGCGCTCTCGAAGAAACTGCAGGTGTGGGTGCGCCGCGACGGCAACGAGTACTCGATGTGGTTCGCCGGCGGAAAGAAAAAACAGGAATTGAAAATCGTCGGACAGGTCGGCAAGCGCAACACCGGCACGACCGTCCGCTTCTGGCCCGACGAGCAGTTCTTCGACTCGCTCAAGTTCAGCGTGCCGCGGCTCAAGCACGTGATGCGCGCGAAGGCCGTGCTCTCGCCGAAGCTGCGCATGCGCTTCATCAGCGAGCTCGATCCGGCCGAGAGCGAGGAGTGGTATTTCGAAGACGGACTCAAAGACTATTTGCTGTCCGAGCTCGCCGGCGCAACGCTCGTTCCCGAGCCGCCGTTCGTCGGGCATTTCAAGGGACACGATCACGAAGTCGACTGGGCGGTGGTGTGGGCGGCGGATGACGGCGAAGTGGTGGGTGAGAGTTACGTGAACCTGATTCCGACCACGCAGGGCGGCACGCACGTGAACGGGTTCCGCACCGGCCTCACCGAGGCGATCCGCGAGTTCTGCGAGTTCCGCGACATGCTGCCGCGCGGCGTGAAGCTCGCGCCGGAAGACGTATGGGCGCGCTGCTGCTCGATCCTCTCCGTGCGCATGACGAATCCGCAGTTCACAGGACAGACGAAAGATCGCTTGTCGTCGCGCGAAGCATCGGCATTCGTCTCCGGCGTGACGCAGGACGCGTTCTCGATCTGGCTGAACAACAACGTCGCCCAGGCGGAGAAGATCGCGCAGATCGCGATCGAACAGGCGACCACGCGGCTCAAGCAGGGCAAGAAAGTCGAGCGCAAGAAGCTGACCTCCGGCCCGGCGCTCCCCGGCAAGCTCGCCGACTGCACCGCCCAGGACCTCGGCCGCACGGAGCTCTTCCTCGTCGAAGGCGACTCCGCCGGCGGCTCGGCGAAGCAGGCCCGCGACCGCGAGTTCCAGGCCATCATGCCTCTGCGCGGAAAAATCCTGAACACTTGGGAAGTCGATTCCAACGAAGTGCTGTCGTCGCAGGAAGTGCACGACATCGCCGTCGCGTTGGGCGTCGATCCGGGATCGGACAAGCTCGACGGACTGCGCTACGGAAAGATCTGCATCCTCGCCGACGCCGACTCCGACGGCGCGCACATCGCGACGCTGCTCTGCGCGCTGTTCGTCAAACACTTCCGCAAGCTCGTCGCCGAGGGACATGTGCATGTGGCGATGCCGCCGCTGTATCGCATCGACATCGGTAAACATGTTTACTACGCGCTCGACGACGCGGAGCGGCAAGGAATCCTGGCGCGCATCGAGGCCGAGGGCATCAAAGGCAAGGTCAACATCCAGCGCTTCAAAGGCCTCGGCGAGATGAACCCCTCGCAGCTGCGCGAGACGACGATGGATCCGAACACGCGCCGCCTCGTGAAGATGACGCTCGAAGACGTCGACGGCGCGACGGCCACGATCGACATGCTCCTGGCGAAGAACCGCGCCGGCGACCGCAAAGTGTGGCTAACGGAAGAGGGGGATCGGGCCGAGATTCTCGAGTAGCCCACTGTGCCAGTGCTACACTGAAACTGTGAAGCGGTCATCCAAACCTGTCGCGGCTTCCGCGGCTCGCCGCCGCAATGTGACCTTGACGATCTCCGAGGAGGTTTTCCGCCGCGCGCGGCATCTTGCGGTCGAGCGAGGTGTGTCCTTATCGAAGCTCTTGTCCGAGGAACTGGAAAGCCTGGCCGTCCGAGACGAACAGTACGAAACCTCGCGGAAGCGTCTCCTTGCCCGCATGAAGAAGGGATTTGACCTGGGCATTCGCGACCGGCGGGTTTCCTGGTCACGTGACGATCTGCATGGGCGCTGAGTCTGGGATGCGCTGATTGTTTGGTCAGCACTCGGTTCGCGTTGCACGACTGTCTGGACTGAGGGATCAAAACTCGCGAAGGCATCGCTGTGGCGATCGCCGCGCTACGCGCTCGGAAACGCTAGCACTTCTGGGTGCCGCGGCTACAGAACGCACCATCCGCAAAACCGCGATCTGCTACGCGTACGCGAACCGTTTCACTTCCACCGCGCGGTCGCCGCAGCGCGTAGCGCATCAGTTCTGTTCGCCACGATCACGACACTTTCTCGCTGATCGGCTCGTACGATATCAGGAGATCGCTAAGAATTTTTCTGGCTGCGTCCGCGTCGATTTTCTTGAGTTTCCGTTGCGCAGCTTCAGCCAGCACGACTCCGCAGATCTCGATGATCTGTCGCGGTAACCCCTGGCTCAGTTGATAGGCGTAATCGACATAATCATCAGTAAACGGGATGATCTCGTCCCTCTTTTGCCCATCTCGCGCTTCGGACATACGACTCACGATAAGCCGTCTAGCTTCGTCGGGAGCCAACTCTGCCGGCATTTCGACCACCTCGGACGCCCGAATGCGTGCAAAGAAAGGGGTTATTCCGACTCCAGATTCCCCCCGGCCGCCTTCCATCATGACCTGCTGCCTCAGTCGATGCCAGTAGTCTGGAGTGGCGGCCATGAGAATCAACAATGTCGCAGCATTCGCGCCTTTTGAGAAGAAATCCACTTGCTGGTCCCAAAGATGCTTCAGGCTGTCGAGTACCGCCACTCGTTGCGCCCTGGGAAGGGCGTCAACGTACTCGACTTCGTCGATGAACATCGCGATTGCTGTGACGCCGGCGGCATGTAACACCAGTTGAAGCGCCTGGATCACCGCAATGGCATCGTCCGACGTCCTAATTTGAAGCGTTTCGGCGATACCTGCCGCTTCAGCCTCTCTGCGAAGAATGCGGCTGCCGATCAACACTTTCCGAGCGACGGCCGCGGCATCAGGGCGCGTCAACGCAAGCAGCAAACCAACAAAGGGGCGAAGAGCGGACGGCCACCCAGCCTTAGGCGCCGCTACATTTCGCAAGATCGGAACCAACTCGTTTTCGATATCCATGCCTCGGACGAAGAGGCGCAAAACGAGGCTGCGAGTAAAATCCCTCTTCTGTTCTGGGTCAACGAGACGTATTGGCCCCAACCCCAACACTCGTGATTTCGTAGCTGGTTGAAGCGACCGGGCTAGCTGCCACAAGAGAAAGCTCTTGCCTGAGCCGTACGTTCCCAAGAGCACAGCATTTACTGGAGATCGCGACTGTTGCGCAAAGTTCACGATCTGCCGCAACCGCGTCCACTCAACATCGCGGCCAATTCGCTGTACGTCATAACGACCCAGCTCGAAAGGTTGCCCCTTAAGTCGATAGAGATCGAATGCTTTTGTAGACATTGGCGAGGCCGCCTCCTTAGTGTTTACTAGTACTCTGCTTATCTGTAGTGGGCTTGAAGCGCACCGACACGAAGCCGGCGTACATATTTCCGAGCTGCAGGCCGTCGCGAGCAGGACCGCTAAATGGCGAGAATGAAACAAAATGCTCCGTAAGGAGCGTAGGTGCCTGCCGAATGATCTCGTCAAGTTGGGTATCAGATAGGAGAGTGCCGCAGTGTTGAAAGATGCGCCCAAGATCGTCACGCAGCACGTTGATAGGCAGATACAGTTGCGTCCCAATCCTGCGAGTTGCCTTTGAATATGCTTCGAGAAGGGCTTCGCGCCGTGCTTGATTGGATAGCGACGCAGCCGATAAGTTCGTACCTGGTGTTCTGAGAGCTTCAACGTGGCGACGATTAGCAGTCCAGATTACACCTCTATCCGTCGGGTTTTCCCTAATTACCCCAAAGAAGATCAAGTAACCGCCCCATTTCCCAAGCCGGTCAAGCGTACTGATAGCTTCGTCTCCAGTCAGGCCGAGCCTCTGCTCGATGAATCGTCTCAACATAGTTTTGCGCCTCTCAGCCTTATGGGATGCCTCAGCAAGCCAGCCGACCAAACCGACGCGAGCCGCGTCCAGCTCGAGGAGATGCCGCGCCATGAGTTGACGTGCGTTCTCATCGTCTGCGGTTGCTATCGCTTCGGCGTAGCGTGTGACCTGTCCAGATCGAAGTGTGCCCTTAAAAAGCCGCAATTCGACAAGGCTCGGAAGCACGTACGCATTCAGGAGTGTTCTCGGCGGAATGTCTGGACGTAAGGCGACAAGTGCTGTACGGCGCCCTTCTGGCGTGCGGTGGTCCAGCAGTACGCGCAACGCCGGCAGAGTCAGGTCCGGTGGCATCTTCAAAACGGGGACCGTGAGAGGCGTCTTCGGCGGCCGACGTTTTGGCTTCGCTTTGCTTGCACTCTTCATGGCAGGCCTGCAGTTGAAGCTGCCGGAGAATGTGGCGCGGGCAATAACGGTGTGGTGCCCGGATAGCCACCCTCCCAGCAATGATGACTATATGGGCAACGGCTACACCGCTGAAGGTCGCTGGGATGCGGTGGCACAGAGCCTGACCGAAGTATTGTCAGAGCGGAGTCTCGCTGGGTAATCCAGCGTTGGCGCTGTTGATCATCGGCCCGTATCCGATAAATTCGGTGCGACCGTAGTTTCCCTGCGGTCAAGTCGAGATCGATCGACAGTATGAATGCAGTGTTGATGCGCCGAGCCAAGGCAAATTCAGCAAAAATTGCATAACCAATCGCGACGCCCTCGTGAAACTGTTCATACGGGCCAGTCTTTAGGTCTCCGACTAACGTGACTGCGTAAAGGAAATCCGGGCACACACCGTTCCGTACGCCGAACACTCGGGCAGGGTACCTTTTGTTATCGAGGGTCACCCCAGTCTGAAGCCTTGTCAGGGCTGCCCGGGCCTCAGCCATCCAGTTGCTTGACGGCGTGAAATAGCCGAGCCCGAATCGGCCGCGGCGGCAGCGACGAAGATAGGCAATTAGAAGCTTCGTTTCGTGCCGGATTAAATCAACGATCGCCGCGAGGGTATTTGCAATCAGGTCTGCGCCACCCTCGCCGGCCATGCGCTCGGCGAAGTCATCAAGTGTGAGGTTTCGGAAATCAGGATGCTTTCCCGGGTATGTCCATTCAGAAAGAAGCCGTCGCCGTGCCGCGTCCTCCGCGGCAGTGATGATATTTGTTTCAAGATCCCTGAAGCTGACGGCTCGCCCGGTTCGGACGGACTTTTCGAATGCGTCATCCAGTTGGTCCATGCCGATCGTGTGAAGATCGACCAAAACCGGATCGACAACTTTGCCGATTACTGAACGCGGCCATGAAGGTGTTTCGAGCTTGAGAACCTTTTCGAGGTAGATATCACGACCAGTCGGACAATATCTGGCCGACAAGCCTGTAATCGACACACCCTCGGTTCCGACCGCGGCCCGGATCTGCGATTGCTCGCCTGCATAACCGCGAAGATCCGGGGAAACTGGCAGCGGTCGATAATGCCTAAGCGTGCCGACAGCTCCGAGTTCGATTGCGACGCTAAACATCTAAGCCTTCTAGCTCACAGCCGGCGGCTTCCGGAGTACCAGAACGTGTTCGTGGGTGATAACGCCGGCGGTTGGATGCCGTTTTGTAAGTAAGCCACGTGACGGAATTTTGTTGCGAATACGCAGAGTTTGGGCGAAACCTAGCTTCGAGGCTAGTTCGGCGAGAATCGCCGCGTTATCAAGGAGGTGTCCCCGTACGTGATTGTTGCCGATGACAAAAACTACGTGCCCTCCTGGCTTAAGCGCCGCGTAGCAGTTGCTAACCACGACGTTCATGTCGCGGACATACTTGCTTATAATAGCGGCACGATACCGATCCTGCCGGAGTACTGACGTGATAGTTTCGTCGGCGCTCGGTGCGCCGGTCGGTTCCAACAGACTCGCCCATTCACGCTCAGGAACGCGCTCTGTGCCTATCTGCAGACGGTCGAGAGCAGACTCGTCCTGACCATTGGCTGTATATCCAAGCACGAAAAGCTCTAGCCTGAGAGATCGAGTGTAGCGCTGAGCGTTAGCGTAGGGCGGAGAAGTAAGTATCAGGTCGATTCCGGAGACGGAGTCACCTGTTGGGTGGCCTAGGCGGCCAGCGCCGATGTAAGGGGCCGTGGCAAAAGTCCGTGCGTCCGCACCGTGGATGGTGTCGTTGGTCACGGGAATGGTTGTCGCATCGACCCAGGCCCGCAGTCGCGAAGCGTTGCTTCGGACCACGGTGTCGAGGATCGTCAAGACATCGGCGTCTTGGCGCTCTCGAAGATTTGCACGAAGCTCCCTTCGGACTGCAGCATCGCGGAATCTTCTCGGGTCGATTTTCACGGGAACGCTCACGCCAGGGTCGGCAAGAGCCACTTGCCTGACAACTGACGATGCGGCAACCAGGAAGAAGTCGCGGAGATTAGGGTCGCGTAAGCCTTCCATTGCGCGGAGCACGCGAGCGAGACGCCGCTCCACCGATGGCGTAAACCAATGGCGTTTGTTTGGGAAATCTGGCAAGCCAAGTCGAGAAGTATCGGCGTTAAAACGGGCGACGATCCGCAGCCAAGAATCGAGAATCGCGCGGCTTTCCAGCGGTGAAGTCTTCACCTTCGCGATGAGGCGCGCGAGCGGATTGATTTCGAGACCGACCGGGTGCATCGGGTGCACCGGGTGGATCGGTGCCTCCACGAGAACGGTTCCACAGCCCGCAAAGGGGTCCAATAGCCGACCGAAAGGAACGGCGACGCCTCGCACCGCCAAGAAAAATAGTGGGATATACGGGGTCAGCCGACCAGGGTACCGGTGGAGCCGGTGAGTCATATGGTCGCCGCGCGCGGTCCAATCAGCACAATGGCGCCGGAAGTCGAAGTTTAGTGACCTTCCCGTTGCTTCGAAGCGGTCGCAGAGTCTACCGTACGCATCGGTCGCACGATCAGCGATCTCTTCTGGCTGTAAGCTCGAGCGAGTCATCCGAAACGCCCCTTTTGAGGCTGAAGTCAGCATCTGTATTGGTCCGCCGCTCGCTCATTGTCGCTCGCATCCCTCGAACGGCAAAGACTCCTGGATATCACCACGGGTAGGGACGACCAGCCCAGCCGCGGCGGTCGACGCACCACGGTACAACATCATGGCCCTGCCGCGCGCAGCGTTCGCGTCCGCCGCTTTTGCGGTTGCCTCGCGGTCGAGGAGCGCGATCGCGCGCTACGCGAGCTGCGGCTCTCAGCAACGGCGACGACCAGGCGATGATCTGCCGCGCGACATCCGGTTTGTGGTGGACCTCTTCCGCGACGGCGTGCGTGTCGGCACGCCGCGGACGGTGCTTACTTGCAGGCGCCCATACCGAGGCCGAGGAGGAGGACGAGGAAGGTTCCCTTCATGGCCTGATTCCTTCCAGCCGCCGGCGCTTCGCAGGCGCCGGGTTCGAGGGTCCTCGCCGACGAACGAGAACCATGTCCAGTATTGGACATGGCTCTACCAGTCGCGGATTCGCCCGTCGCCCCCGGCCACGACGGTACGATCACCTCGTGACACGCGACGAATACCGGCGTCGCATCGCGGAGTCGCAAAGTGCCCCGTTTTTGTGCGTGGAACACATACGTAAATCCGTGGAACATTCTGTTATTAGCTCGCTATGCCCGACTCTCGGCGAGCGTGGCCGCTTCTCCGTTAGTAAGTACACCAGTGACCTGTGCCGGCTCGATGTCGGAGACTACCCCCGGCGACCTCCGGCCGGTGCTCCATTGGCTCGACGACAGGCCATGTGGCGGTGCGGAGAGTCCGCACCGCCGCGCGGGCAAGGAGCTCAGCGGCCCATCTTCGTGAGCGCCGCTTCCATCTCGTCCATGATGCGATTCATCTTTTTCATCGTGAGATCGAGCGGTTCGGACGTCGTCATGTCGACGCCGGCGTCTTTGAGGAGGTCGATCGGGTACTTCGATCCGCCGGCCGACAGGAATGCGAGGTATTTCGCGGTCGCACCCTTTTTGTCCTGTCCATTGAGGACTTTCTCGGACAACGCGGCCGACGCGGTGAAGGACGTTGCGTACTGGTAGACGTAGTAGGTCCGGTAGAAGTGGGGGATGTAGGCCCACTCGTGCTTGACCACGTCGTCGACAATGCACACGCCCTTGTCGTGTCCGTAGTATTTGCGCGTCATTTCGAGATACAGCTTGTCGAGGGCGTCGCCGGTGATCGGCTCGCCCTTCTCGGCCATGTCGTGGATGGCCTTCTCGAAATCGGCGAACTGGGTCTGACGGAAGACGGTGCCTTTGAACCCTTCGAGATAGTTGCCGAGGAGCGCGAGACGGGTCGCCGGATCCGTGATCTGTTTCAGCATCGAGTCGATCAGCAGCGACTCGTTGAACGTCGAGGCCACCTCGGCCACGAAGATCGGATAGCCGGCCGTGATGTAGGGCTGGTTCTTGTTCGAGAGATAGGTCTGCATCGTGTGCCCGAGCTCGTGGGCCACGGTGCTCATGTCGTTGTACTGACCGTTGTAGTTGATGAGCATGTAGGGATGGACGTCGTACGCGCCGCCGCTCGAGTAGGCGCCGGAGCGCTTCCCGGGCGTGGGATAGAGGTCGATCCAGCGGTCCCTGAATGCGCGGTCGATCACGGCGGTGTAGTCCGTGCCGAGCGGAGCGAGCGCCGTGGCGATGTTCTTGCGCGCCTCCTCCGCGGTGTACTTGAGGTCGACGCTGGAGACGAGCGGTGCATAGAGATCGTAGTAGTGAAGCTCGTCGAGCCCCATCATCCGCTTGCGAAGCTCGAGATAGCGGTGAAACGTCGGCAGGTTCGCGTTCACGCCGTCGACGAGACTGGTATAGACGCTGGTCGGGATGTCGTCGGTGTCGAGCGCCGCGTCGAGCGTCGTCGGATACTTGCGAGCCCGGATCGTGAACATGTCCGCCTGCAGGTTCGCGTTCATCGTCGATCCGAGAGTGTTGCGGTACTGTCCGAGAGCGCCGAAGAAGGCCTCGAAGACCTTCTTGCGGTCTTCTCGATTCGGAAGCGAGCGTGAGACCGCGAAGGTCGAGGCGTCGAGCCGGCGCGTCGTTCCGTCGGCGAGCGTCACCGTCGGGAACGGGAAGTCGGAGTTCACGAAGATTCCGTAGATGTCGCTTCCGGCCGGCGACATGAGACTCGCGTCGGCGATCAGCTTCTCCTCTGCTTCCGAAAGCGTGTGCGCCTTCCTGCGCTGCAGGTCCTGGAGGAAGAACCGGTAGGGCTTCAGCTTCGGCTCCGCGGCGAGGAACTTGTCGACGGCCGCCGCGTCCATCTTCAGGATCTCCGGCTGCAGCCAGGCCGTTGCCGCGGCAAACGTCGACCCCAGCTGGGACATCTCCTGCTTCATTGCCTGATACGTCGAGTTTCGGGTGTCCGTGTCGGAATTCAGCGACGCGTAGACGAAGAGCCGCCCGTACTCCTTGTTGAGATTCGTGATCGCCTCGGCCGCCGCGAGCATCCTGGCCGGCGATTCCGCGATCGTTCCCTTGTACGACCCGACCTTCTCCATCTTCGCGACGAAGTCCTCTTTGGCAGCCCTCCAGGCGTCGTCGGACGCGTAGATGTCGGCGAGATTCCACTTGTATTGATCCGGGATCGTGCTGCGTTCCCGTGTCTGGCTCGCCGCCGTGAGCCCCACGAGAAGCAGGAGAGCAAGCGCCTTCGCGCGAAATACGTGCATAGACCTCTTCCTTCCGAACGAGATTGTTCTGGATTGTCATACGCGAAAATAGAGCGGCGGGTTGGTTACGAAGGGGTGAAGGATCTTCTCTGTCACCCTATTGCCGCAACGTCCTCGTCCGACAGCCGGATTTTCCGCGCGGCCATGTTCTCTTCGAGATGCTCGACGCTCGCCGTTCCGGGAATCGGCAACAGGACGGGTGAGTGCTCGAGCAGCCAGGCGAGCGCGATCTGCGCGGGCGTGGCGTCGTGTTTCTGCGCGATGCGCGCGAGCGCGCCTTTCGGCGCGGCGAGCTTGCCGACCTGCAGCGGGTACCACGGAATGAATCCGATGTTCTCTCGCGTGCAGTAGTCGAGGACGGGCTCCCATTCGCGGTCGGCGAGGTTGTAGCGGTTCTGCACGGAGACGACGGGAAAGAATTTGCGCGCGCGCTCGATCGCGTCCGCGTCGACTTCCGACAATCCGATGTGCCGCACTTTTCCTTCGCGCTGAAACGCGGCGAGCGTCTCGAACTGATCTTCTTCCGGCACTTTCGGATCGATGCGATGCAGTTGATAGAGATCGATGCGCTCGACGCGCAGCCGGCGGAGGCTTCCTTCCAATTCTTCGCGCAATCGCTCCGGCTTCGCGTTCTCGACCCATGCACCGGCAGAGGGGCGGTCGAAGCCGCCTTTCGTCGCGATGACGAGATCGTTCGGATACGGATGGAGCGCCTTCGCGATCAGCGCCTCACTCGTATGCGGTCCGTACGACTCCGCCGTGTCGATGAAATTCACGCCGAGCTCGATCGCGCGTCGCAGCACGGCGAGCGCTGCTGCTTCGTCGGACGGCGGCCCCCACACACCCTTGCCGGTGATGCGCATCGCGCCGAAGCCGAGCCGGTGAACGGAGAGATCGCCGCCGAGTTGAAACGTCATGGGCGCATCGTACTGCGGAGCCCGTGCCCGCGCCTGCTTCCGCGCCCCAGGGTGGAGCATGAGCTGAGAAGCCGCCCACCCCGGGCGCGGGAGCGGGCACGGGCGCGGGCGCGGGAATCCGAAATCGTGACCACCAATCCGGCGACGGCGTGCGTTAAAACCACAAGCGAATCGGTCTCACCCCTTCGCGCTCGAAGAACGGATCGAGTCTGCGCGCGAGCGCGGGCCAGTTGTGATGCGGGACTTGCGGGTAGAGGTGATGCTCGAGGTGGTAGAGGTGCTCGAGCGCGACGAGCGAGAGCACGCGGCCGCGGAAGAGTCTCGTCTGCTGCAACTCGGTGCCGCCGCGCGGATCGTGCGGAATGAAGGCGGTGACGAGCGGAAAGATCCAGCTGCCCGCGATCATCAGCGCGGCGTACGCGAACGGGAGCGGGGTGATCGGGATGATCGCGATGCAGATCCCGAGTCCGATTACGACCGCCGACGCCTCGGCGATCATCCACGTGCGATCGCGTCCGTTCTTCTTCATCGCGAAGATCCAGAGCCGCGGCTGCAGCGTGATGCCTTCGAACAGCGCGCGCACGAACGACATCCGCGACGCAGCGCCTTCGAGATCGTCCTCGGCGGGGAAGCGCGCGTGGTGATGAAGATGCACGGTGCGATAGGCGTGGCCGCTGCGGAACGAGAGCAGCTCAATCGCGCTGAGCAGCGACTCGTTCAGCCATCGCGGAATGCCGAGGTTGCGGTGAACGAGATCGTGCGAAATCGAGCCGTAGGTGAGGAAGCTGAGGAGCACCGGACACGCGAGCGCTGCGACGTACCACTGCCGCGACGCGAAGACGAAGAAGAGCGCGACGAGCGCGAACGGCGTGGCGAGCGTCAGCGCGAGGCGCCAGCGCGGAACGACCAGCAGGTCGCGTCCGATCTCATTCAGCGACGGCTGCATCGGCGTCATTGTTAACCAAATCCCGTCTCATGGTGGTGTAGGACAGGCTTTCCAGCCTGTCCCCCCGGAGGCGGGCTGGAAAGCCCGCACTACGCCGGGGCTGTTAACCAAATCCCGTCTCGCGGGTTGAAACGACATATGAGACGGCTCCTCTTCCTTCTTTTTCTTGCGCGCGTCGTGTCCGCGGACGCGGCGTCATCGATCGACGAATACTTCACACGCCTGGCCGCGCACGGATTTTCCGGCGCGGTGCTGGTCGCGCGCGGCGAGGACGTATTGCTGCGCAAAGGCTACGGACTCGCCGACAAGAAGCGCGGCATCGTCAATCGCAGCGACACGGCGTTCAACATCGCGTCGCTCGACAAGCAGTTCATCGCCGCCGGAATCCTGCGGCTCGAGGAGATGGGAAAGCTGCGCGTGAGCGATCCGATCTCGCGCTTCTTCGACTTCATCCCCGACGACAAGAAGAACATCACGCTGCATCAGGTGCTGACGCACACGGCCGGCTTCAGCGACGAGTATTGGGACGAGCATCCCGAGCTCACGCGCGCGGAGTTCATCCGCTGGGTCGTCACCGAGCGCAAGCTGCTTGCGCCGCCGGGAAAGGAGTGGTCGTACGCGAGCTTCGACTACTGGCTGCTCGAGGAAGTGATCGAGCGCGCGTCGGGAATGCCGTTCGAAGAGTTTCTGAATCGCGAGCTGTTCGCGCCGACGGGCATGCGCTTCACCGGCTTCGCGATTCCGAAGTGGGACCGCGACAATGTTGCGCACACGAGTCTCTGGACGGTTCCGTCGTCGGCGCTGCCGGGCGAGATGAAGTTCGAGAATCCGCTCGATCGTCCGGCCGCATGGCGCGTAATGCTGTCGACGCCGGAGGATTTGTATCGCTGGTATCTCGCGCTGCGCGCGGGACGCGTGCTCACGCCGGACTCGCGCAGGAGACTCTTCACGCCGGTGATGGAGAACTACGCGTACGGCTGGTACGTCGCGCCGACGATTCGCGGCACGAAGCTGATTCATCACGGCGGTGGCGGAAGCGGTGTCGGGACAGTCGTGACGTTCGACTGGTTCGTCGACGAAGACACGCTCGTCGTCATCACGAACAACTCGATCATGAGCGGCTTCGGCGCCGACTTCATCATCGCGGACGTCGAGGCGATGCTGTTCAGCGGCGCGGCGATGATGCCGCCGCCGTCGATCGCGCGCAAAGAGCCGGCGAGCGTCGGCGGCACGTATCGACTTCCGCGCGGCGGCACATTCGACGTCGTGCAAACGACAGGTCCGCTCGTCGCCGTGAGCCGCGACGCCGAAGCGATCTCCGCACTGCTCCTCGGCGGCACGGACGCCGGCAGTCTCTCGCAGGACACGCTCGCGCGAGACGTGCTCCTCGCGGCGAGCCGCGGCGAATTCGCGGCATTCGATGCCGTCAGCGCCGACGATCATCAATGGATCGCGTCCGTGTTCGAGCGCGCGAAAATGCATGGCGCGCTGCAGGACATCACGACGATGCACTATCGCTCCTTCATCCGCGACGGCGTTCCCGAGCTGCAGTCGTTCGTGAAGCTGCGTTTCGAGAAAAGGGATTTGTATCTGCGCGTCATGCATCACGCATCGGGAAAAGTGCAGATCGATCGTCTCAGTCCGCCCGAAGGAATCGAAGCGGCGCTCGCACCCTCGCCGCAAGGCGGCTACACGACCTGGGAGCCGCGCCTCGGCTCGTCGGTGCGCGTAGACTTCGCCGAGAAATCCGTCCGGCTGCAAGGGAGCGCCGGCACCGTGATCGCGTCCCGAGTCGCAAAGCCATGATTCCCGACTATCGAATCGACAACCTGATCGCCGTCGCCACGTCGATCCTGTTCCTGGTCCTGACGGGCGGCGGACTGCTGTTCGTCATCCGCCGCCGGATGAAAGAACAGCACGAGCTGCGGCGGGCGCTCATCGAGAAGTTGTCGGCCGAGGAGTTGATCCGGCTGGCGGAAAGCGAGGGGGGAAGGGGATGGCTGCGCGACGTGCTCGTCGGCGTGCGCGATCGCCACGCCGCGGTCGAGCGCGCGCTGCAGGTGATCTTCGCGGGCGTCGCGTGCGGGATCGCGAGCGGCTATCTCCATCAGAAGCCGCTCGGCGCGGCGGGGATGATTCTCGTCGCGGCCGGACTCGGACAACTCGTGGCGACGCTGATCTTCAACCGCCGCGACAAGGCGAGCGATGAGAAGTGATCGGCGCCGGCGACTTCGAGCGCTTCTATCGCGACACGCTGCCGCGGCTCGAGAAGTTCGTCGCGCGACTCGCGGGCTCGCGTGCGGCGGCCGAGGAGATCGTCCAGGAGACGTACTACCGGTTTCTGCGGTCGCGATTCGAAGGCGGGTCGGACGAAGAGCGGCGGCGGTATTTGTATCGGATCGCGGTGAACCTCGCGAAGAACCTCTGGTCGCGGCAGCGGAGCGAAGAAACGATCGAGCTCGTCGCGCATGCAGACGCGTCAAACTCGATCGACGTGAACGGCGTGCTCGCGCGCATGGCGCCGCGCGAGCGCGCGCTGCTGTGGCTCGCGTACGCGGAAGGGTGTTCGCATCGCGAGATCGCTGAGGTGATGGACGTGAGCGCGCTGAGCGTGCGCGTATTGCTCTCTCGCGCACGGAAGCGATTCGTGGAGTTGATGGATCGATGAATGACGATCAACTGAAAGCCGCATTCACCGCGGAGCTGCAACGCGACGTGCAACTGACGCGCGCCAGCGCGGCCGATCTCTGGAATCGCGCGCGCCGCGACGAGATCGTCGAGCAATACGCGCGCGACGCCCGCTCGCGCCGCATCGCCGATCGCGTGTTCGGCGTTGTCGAATTGTTCGCAGCCGACGTCGCGGCCGCGGCGCTGATCCTGCCGGCGGGAGGACTCGTGATTGCCGTCATCGGCGCCGCGATCATCCACATGGCGGGAACGCTGGCGTTGATGGTGCGCGCGTGAGATTCATCGCGTGGACATCAGCAGGGCTTGGACCGTGCGGCGGAACACTTCCTGCGGGATTGCTATCGGCGGAAGAAGCCGGCGCGTGGGAAAGACTTCGCGCAGTCGCTGGACCTGACGCCGGAGTACTTCAGCTGGTTGGCGGCGCAAGCTCTCGGCGAGTCGCTGCACGTGTTCCTGCGCAAGAAGCAGGTTGAGTACGCGGCGCGGCTGCTCCGAAGGACGCCGCTATCCGTCGAAGAGATCGCCGTGCGCAGCGGATTCGGGACGCGATCGGCAATGCACCGCTGGTTCGTGAAGGTCCACGGGATCGGTCCAGCAGCATTTCGGGAGCGGAAGAAATGAGATCGGCCGCGATCCGCTGTTCGACGTGATGACGATGTTAGCGCGCTTCGCGGAATGGGATGAACTGGCCGGTGCTTGCGTCACGAGCGATTTTGAGTGTCGGCATCGCGCGATGTGATCGCGAGAGCGGCACGATACAATCCGCTCGCGCGATCTCTTTCTGCGCGACGAGCGATGAAGAACGAAGCGATGACATCCGATCACCGGACCGTTGGAGCTTCTGGCTCCATGCCGCCGACCATGGCGAAAGTCAACGGGTTGCCACCATGGGCTGGCAGTGCGTGGCCCACCGAGAGTACGTTTCATCAACTGGCGCCCTACATCGGCAAGACGAAATCCACCATGGCTGCGGCGCTCATCCGAGAGTACGCGAAGCCTGGGGACGTTGTGTGCGACCCGTTTTCCGGCTGCGGCACTTTCGCGCTCGAGGCGTGGATAGCTGGGTGCCATGTAGTAGCGAATGATCTAAGCCCCTACGCGCACCTTCTGACGCGCGCGAAGCTCTTCCCCTATGAATCTTCGGATGATGCACTTACAGATCTCGCCGCCGTCGCGAAATCGGTGGCACGTCGCCGCGCTCGGCCTGACCTCCGAACAGTTCCGCGTTGGATTCGTGACTTCTTTCATCCCGACACACTGAAAGAAATTCTTGTGTGGACCGATGTCTTGCTGACGCAGGAGCGGTGGTTTTTGCTTGCCTGCCTCATGGGTATCCTTCATCATCAGCGACCGGGGTTTCTTTCTTTCCCCAGTAGTCACACCGTTCCTTACCTGCGCGTGAAGAAATTCCCGCGGCAACAATTTCCCAACCTCTATGCGTATCGTTCTATCCTTGATCGCCTGGAAGCGAAAGTCACGCGAGCGTTCAGGCGAGAGCCGAAGCTGAAGTTTGCGCTTCAGCGGCACTGTTTTTCAACGCCGGCCCAGAAGCTGAAGCTCGCACGAAGCGTTGATCTAATCATCACCAGTCCGCCTTACATGCGTCAACTCGACTACGGGAGAGACAATCGCCTGCGACTGTGGTTTCTGGGCTGCAAGGATTGGCATTCTCTCGATGACGTAGTATCGCCCGATCAGGAATCTTTTCTTGCGCTAATGGACCGATGCTTCGCGCGCTGGCATAAGTCCCTAAAGCCTCGCGGCCACTGTGTACTCGTGATCGGCGATCAATGCAGTCGTGAAGACCGAAGCGATCTACCCGATGCCGTCACTCAAATTGCTCTGAAAGAGCGTCGCTTTTCTCTCGTTTCTTCGTACGCGGACACGATCCCAAACGAGCGGCGCGTTCGACGAGGAATCACCGGCAGCACCTCAGAGACCGTATTGGTGCTTCGCCGAGCTCCGGAACGCGGAACGCGGCGAGCATGAGATCTGGAAAACGGCGTGAGAAGTATGCAAACGCGACGAGCATTTCCCAGTCGAATGGATCGTGCGGCACGGTCGATGATGATACGTGGTGTTTCGAGCAGTGTGAAGGAAGCCATGGGTAGTGGCCGCGCGGCGAGGCTGTAACGGGACGATTGCGGCACCGCGCGCGGCGTGGGCCGACGGCCAGCCGGCGTGATTGCAGACAGCCGCTGATTGCTTTCCTTGGGATATTCAGTATTCTTGATCTGCGGTCGCATGACCAACTCGAGCGATCTCACCGCGGAATGCGAACCCATGCGCGATGCGAGTTTGCCAAGGCGCTGACCGGCGGCATGCGCTTCTCACCGCGACTGGCCGTGGTTGTTGTTCCGGGGCACTCGCTGAATAAACTTTTGGGACGGACACCTAGCGCATGAATCGGCGTAACGACGACCAGTGGTGTCGAAGCTTGGCGGGCAAGATCGTTGGTAAATACAAGCTCCTTGAGTTTGTCGGTGCGGGACGCATCGGTTACGTATATCGCAGCCAACTCACTGACTTGGCCGAGTCAATGCCCGGAGTGAATCGCGCGGTTAAACTCGTGTTCGACGAGCTCCGACCTGGATGGGAAGTCGAAGTCAAGAAAGTGATGAGCCTCGAACTGATCGAGGGTGTGGTCCACTTCCACGAGTTAGGCACAGCGAGGATCGATCACAGTGGTGTCACTCACCTGTGCCAGTATACGGTATGGGACTATATTGCGCCGGGCGAAAATCTACATCAGTACTTAGCCCGTGTAGAGAGGGTTCCGGCTAGCTTTCTCATTGCACTTGTCGAGTCTGTCCTGCGTGTGTTACATGCGTGCGAAGCGCATGGCGTTGTCCGCCACGGTGATCTTCATGCCGGCAATATCCTGATCGGCGATGAGAAGACGGCACGGCTTGACGATTCTCTGCAACCGCGTGCGCCCGTTTACGTCTCCGATTTCGGTTATGGTGCCACCGGGGGGACTAAAACGCCGAAGGATGACTATGATGGGCTCGCGAACATCATCAACACGATGATTTCGCATGTCGATCATGCGACGGCTACTTCGACTCACCGTCAGATCTTGCGAGCAATGCAGCGTGATCTCGGGAAGCTGCTTAGAGAGCGCGCGGGAGCCGAGCGCCGTACACCGCTTGAGATCCTTCGAGTTTTAGCCGACATCAGGAAGAGCGCTCAGACAAGCGAGGCTCGCGCGTCGCTTTCGCCAATCAGTTCGACGCGGCCTACCGGCCCAGTCCCCATTGACGCGCCCTCGGTCGGTCAATTTCAGGTGAGCGAAATGATCGGCGATCGCTGGGAGTGGTGGCAACGACTGTTTGTCCCCACCGTTCCGGCACGGTCGAAAATCCTCGCGCTCGACATTCCAACCGTCGTTACTGGGCCGCGTGGTTGTGGCAAGACGATGCTCTTCCGACGTCTTAGCGAGCGGCTGGTGGTGGAATGTGGTGAAGTGCCAGGCCTTCCGATTCAAAGTCGTTTTGTGGCGTTGTATGTGAACGCGAACGACTTCGCGGATGCGTTCGCCCATTTCCCGGACGCCCCATCATCGGACGACGAACAGCGACTGATTTGTTACGCGAACCTATGCATATTGGCAGATCTCCTTGCTGTACAGTCGGCCCGCGCCGGCCGGCTCAACGATCCCGCTCCAGACAGTTTGCTCGCTCTAGTGCAACGGTGGCTCATTCCGGATACGTACAACACGCTACTAGTCGGCGAAGACCGTTTGGAGCGATACCGCGCTGTACTTGAGCAAATTAAGTGGACCTTCGGCGGTGGTGGCGGAAAGAATTCGTTCCCTGGCTATGCGGAGCTTTCACAGCATCGATGGCTGACGCGTTTGGTGCAGCAGGCCCGTGGTGCATGCGAATGGATTGGAGATCGTTCGGTGCTCCTCTTTGTGGATGATTTCTCCACGCCGCGTGTGTCTATTTCAATGCAGCGCGTGCTGAACCGCCTACTATTGCAGCGTTCACCCGACTTCCTGACAAAGGTTGCGACCGAAGCGTGGACAACGTTTGTCCCAGAAGACTCAACCGGCAAGAATCTCCAAGACGGAGACGACTATCAGCTCGTCGATATGGGCGAGGAATCGCTGTTCCTACCTGACGCAGAACGTCTCGCTTTTCTGGAGGCAGTGTTCTCGCGGCGTTTGCAGGTCGACCGCCGTGTGCCTGAAGGTGGGGCGTCACTTTCGACCTTCCTTGGACGTAACGGTCTGTCGAAAGCGGAGTTCGCGCGACGCCTGCGCGTGTCAGTTCACGACCAGGCAGAGTCCGAGCAACCAGCGGTCAGCGGAGTTTCTCAGAGACGAGGCCGTTCACGCGGACGAGTTCGGTATTTTGGCGAGGACGTGTTTTCGAACCTGTGGTCTGGCGATACGCGAACGATGATTCAATTGGTCACCGATGTTATCGATCAAGCGTCGCAGCTGAAGGCGACGCCTGCGACTGACCCAGTGTTACGGCTTCCTGTCGATCCGTCACTTCAAGACCGAGCATTTCGGAATCGGGGCGGCGAATGGCTGAATTCGCATACGCGAAATGAACCGACAGATCCTGAGAAGATGAAGAAGGAGCTCGCTCGCGTTCAGGCGGTTCGTCCCGGTTACAAACTGTGCGGAGAATACGGCGATCATCTAAAAGCGATCGTCGAGGCGTTCGCCGCGGCAGCGACGCAGTTGCTTCTGGGCCCAATGTACAAGATCACCGAGGGCAACACGACCCGTGAAGTGCCGCGTATGGCGTTTCGGGTGGAGATCGTCGATGAGTTCCGGATCGACGGGTTAGCGCTGGAGATCTATCGCGACCTTATCCGGTATGGTCTTTTCATGCGCGACAACCGTGGCAAGAGCGTGCGAGGCACCTTTGTCCCACGCCTGTACCTTCGCCGGTTACTTCTGCCCTACTGCACTCTTGCACTATCGAAACGAGACAGCGTCCCCCTTACGTCTGATTCGTTCACACAGCTTCTGTTATCTCCCGATGGTTTTAAATCGTCGTTCGTCGGTCGACGAGCTACCGGCGACCAAATGACGATGCCCTTTGTTGAACGCTACGAGGAAGAGATCGATCCCGAGTACGATGACTTGGATGACAGCGATTCGGTCGACGACACAGGATCGGGACCTGACGATGATGAGTGACACAATGCAGCCGCTTTCCGCGGAACATGCTGAGAGCCGAGGCATTGTCTTCGGTCGACTGCCAGTGATGTCGCGTTGCGACACCCTGACGCTTCACGGCCGCGACCTTATAATCCATGCTCCCGGTTTTGAGGATCGCACGATGGCGATCGCCGGGCTGATCACTGACTCGGCGGCAGGGCGCGGTATTCTGCTCGATTATCGGCCACTCAATCTCACAAACCGGCTCACGGACGTGCGCGCCGTACTCTCCGGTAAGGGAGTCAGTATCGATGATACCGATATTCTGATCTACGACCGATTCAGCCCGGGAGATTTCGAGAGGCGCTTGGCTGAACGGCTCGCGGTTTGCGATGCCGAGCGCGTGTTCGTTGATATTTCGAGTATGTCGAAGTTGGCAATATTGCTTGTTCTGGATGTGTGTCGACGCCTCGGTTTACACATCGTCGTGCTCTATGCTGAGGCTGAACGATACCGCCCGACGAAAGAAGAGTTTGAGCAGGCTCGACTAGCGAATGAGATTCATCAACCAAGCCTGCAAGTCTTCACTGGTGTGCATGGTGTGGTGAGGGTTGACTCTCTGGCCAGCGTGGCGATGCAGGGACAGCCTACGGCGGCATTGGTCTTCATGTCTTTCAACGATGTACTAACACAGGTTCTGCTGAACACCGTTTTCCCCGGTCGCCTCTTTTTGATTAACGGTCGACCGCCAGTGCATTCATGGCGAGAGGCTGCGACGGCGTGGATCCATGCTCAGGTTCGCTCGGAATGGGACGAAGACAACCCCCAGAGTTCGGAGTCCGATAGTTTGTTGCCGCTGCGAACCACATCGACCTTGGACTACCGTGAGTCCGTGCAACTACTCGTGGAGCTTTATTGGAGCCTATCCGCGAATCACCGCATCTTACTGGCCCCTTCAGGAAGCAAGATGCAGGCTGTGGCTTGTCATGTCGTGAAATCTCTGCATCCCGACATACACATCGAATATCCGTCGCCAGAGGGTTTCGTGCCGGAGTACAGCACTGGTGTGGCGGCCGTCTGGTCGCTGGATCTGGGACGATGGCCCGATACGTTGGCGTCGATCGCGGAAGCTGAACGGCAAACATACCTAGAGATTCCCCCATGCTAGGCAAGGGTTCATCACGTGGACGGACCCCCGGCACGAAGCGCGCGCGCGCGACGCGTGGTGAGCGTACAGGCCAACCTAACGGTGCGAAAGAATCGACCGACACTGACCGGGATTCTCCATCAGCTCTCACACGGCCGAACCAACCCGCAATAGATGTCATTTTAGGGCGGCCTTTTCGCGTGCTCGATGACGGTTTCGCTCGCGTAATTGATTACATGGGCGATGATGCCGCTATCGTTCAGGCGGCCCGAGTGTCATATGGTCGGGGTACGAAGCGCGTGCACGACGACCGGGGGTTGATCAGGTATCTAATGCGACACTGGCACACGACGCCGTTCGAGATGTGCGAACTCAAGCTTCACGTGCGAGTCCCGATGGACACCTGGCGGCAGTGGATCAGGCACCGGACGGCGAATGTGAATGAGTACTCGACACGGTATTCTGTTGCGATTGACGCGGCGCAACGCACAGCACCGGATGCTTGGCGACTGCAAGCACCGGGAAACCGCCAAGGAAGTGCGGGCCGCGTAGCGTCTGCCGTTGGTCAACGCCTAACGGAGTCGGAGCGACGTGTACAGAAGCAATCGCGCAGCGTGTACGAGGAGCGGCTGGCGGCTGGCGTTGCACGTGAGCAGGCACGGAAGGATCTTCCGCTATCCACGTACACGGAAGCATACTGGAAAGTGGATTTGCATAACCTGTTGCATTTTCTCCGGCTCCGTATGGATCCCAATGCGCAGGAGGAAATCCGTGCATACGCGAACGTGATCGCGGAGGAGATCGTCGCGAAATGGGTTCCACTCACATGGGAAGCGTTTCTAGACTATCGGCTCAACGCGTTGCAGTTGTCGAGCATCGCGGCGGCGATAGTCAATGCGCTGTCTGTTCCGGATCGAGAGCTTGCGTGCCGGATCGCGTCCGAACATGGGCTCCTTCAATCAGATAGTGAAGGGCACCTTCGGCCGAATCGAGAGAGAACTGAGCTTGAGGCGACACTGTTAAAGCTCGGCATTGACTTGCCATGGCGGTAAACCCGCGGTCGTCCACGATGCCGGCTTGCTCACCGCGGCCGCGGAAGGTGCGATCGGCCTGCGTACGATCGGTGGCGCCGCCGCCGTGCGCGATCCACGTCCCGCCGCACGCGCGCAGGATCGGTTCGATGCCGGTCACGTGACCGCTGGCCGGCCGCTGCACGACGACGTTGCCTTCGGCATCCCATTCATGCGAGTACGGTTCGTGCTTCCGCAGATCGACCGACAAGCGCAGGCGCCAGGACATCCGCGAGCGATTGTGTGGCTTAGACTCGCCGCATGGGACTCTTGACCTTCAGCATCAACGTCACCCTGGACGGCTGCGTCGATCACCAGGAGGGAATCGCCGACGACGAGACACACGCCTTCTTCACGCGCCTCATGGACGAGGGCGGGGCGATGCTGTGGGGCCGCGTCACCTACGAGATGATGGAGAGCTACTGGCCGGCGGTCGCCCGCGGCGACGAGGAGGCGCCGCCGGCGATGCGCGAGTGG